>Ga0157290_10000037_pt1 | contig 52912 bp, 45 predicted proteins | sample NitcycUS149409B1_FD_108389 | JGI IMG/M metagenome (GOLD analysis project Ga0157290, IMG submission 108389) | Soil microbial communities from Arlington Agricultural Research Station in Wisconsin, USA - Nitrogen cycling UWRJ-S149-409B-1 | ecosystem: Environmental > Terrestrial > Soil >...
AAGGATCACAGCGAAAGCATGAAGTTGATTCTCGCCTCCGCATCGCCGCGCCGGCGCGACCTCTTGTCGCAGGCCGGGTTCGACTTCGCCGTCATCACGGGCGACATCGACGAGTCGCAGCGCGAAGGCGAAAACCCGGTGGCCTACACCAGTCGTCTGGCGGCGGAAAAAGCCATCGCTGTCTTCGACGCCCTGGCGGAGACGGACGACGTCTTCGTCCTCGGCGCGGACACCACTGTGGCCGTGGATGGAGTCATGCTGGGCAAACCCGTCGACGTGGCCGACGCCGAGTACATGCTGTACCGCCTGCAGGGCCGCGCCCACAGCGTCACCACAAGCGTCGCTCTCGTCGCCGCGAAGAAATCGCTCGTCGCCGCAGAGACGACGCACGTCTTCTTCGAGCCCATGAGCCCCGATGAAATCAGCGCCTACGTCGCAACGGGCGAGCCCATGGACAAGGCCGGAGCCTACGCCATCCAGGGCGGCGCCGCGCCGTGGATCACGCGAATTGAGGGAAGCTACGACAACGTAGTCGGCCTTCCCGTAAACCTTGTGCGCGAGATGCTGGCAAAACTGGAAGTCTCTTAAGAGACTGTCATCCCGCCAAAACCTTTGTCATCCCGTAGCGAAGCGGAGGGATCTGCTGTTTGCTTTGTTGCATCCCAAGGCCCGGCCTAGCCTTACGCTTCCACCTGTGCCTCGATCATGGCAGCCAGCAAAGCCGTGCGCGGCACCAGATGCTCCACCAGAAGCGACTCATGCGCGGCGTGCGCGCCTTCGCCGACAGCTCCCATACCGTCCAGCGTCGGAATCCCCAACGCGGCAGTAAAGTTTCCGTCGGAGCCGCCTCCCGTTGAAGCTTCCGTAAGCGCAATCCCCAGACCCTTTCCCAGAGCCTGCGCCTGGCGAAAGAGGCGCGCGATGCCTTCGCTGCGCTCCATGGGCGGACGATTCAGCCCCCCGGTGATCGTAAGTGTGCAGGCAGAATCCTCGCACTTCAACTCATGCAGACGACGATGGATCTCGTCCACGTCGGCGATGCGGGCGACCCGCACATCGATCTCCGCGAACGCTTCGGCAGCGATGACGTTGGAGCGTGTGCCTCCTCCAATGACGCCGGGGTTAACCGTGAGGCCGATGCTGAGGTCCGTAAAGCTTTCGACCTTGAGAAGCAGGCGAGCAAGCTCAAGCACCGCAGAGTGCCCGCGTTGAAAATCGACACCCGAGTGCGAAGCCAGACCATGCACCTCAAGGCGATAGTTCGCAATGCCCTTACGCGCCGTCTTGTAGCTCGCTTCGAAGACACCCTGCGCGGGTTCAAGGACGAAGACGGCGCTGCACTCCTTGGCAAGCTCTTCCGTCGTGGCCCGCGACGCGCTGCTGCCTACCTCTTCGTCGGGATTCAACAGAAGGATCACGGGTGGGGTTCGCTTCCCGAGTTTCTGTAGAACCTCAATCGCTTCGAGCGCCATCACGACGCCGCACTTCATATCCAGCGTGCCCGGCCCCCAGATGCGGCCTGACTCTTCCTTGTACGGCATTTTGGCGAGCGCGCCATTAGGCCAGACGGTGTCGAGGTGGCCGAGAAGCATCACCGGCTTCTGCGAAGCGTCACCCGGAAAACGAAGGATAAGGATGTCGCCGAACTCGGCCGTGCTCTGACGCACCGCATCGGCTCCAATGCCCTCGACCCAGGACTGGACCAGATCATTGGCACGGTTCACGCCCGCAGGATCTTCGCTGGGCGATTCGATCTCAACGAGTTGCTGCATGCGGGAGCGGAGGCGGGCGAGGTCGACGGTCTGAAGAATCGTTTCCATGTTTTCCAAAGGGATGGTATCAGGGCAGAAGCAGATCTCTCCGCTTCGGTCGAGATGACGGACCTACTGGGTCGAGAGGACGGGCTTCGTGGCCGGGCGGCTACTCGTAGCGCCTGGCTTCAAGAGATTGAGATTCGCCCCTCCCACACGGAAGAATGACGCTCACTCATTTCGAAAAGCCGCACTGCTACCCAACCAACACCGTCATTTCGACCGACCGGAGCGAAGCGAAGGGAGCGGAGAAATCTGCTTCTGCGATGTGCCTAAGGCACATCCGATCGCGCAAAGCGCGAGGACAAAGAAGACGCCCGCAATATACCGATCGAAAGACACACTATGCTACGCTCAACCCACTTCACAAAAATTCAGGGGGCTGCATGCGGTTTGCTGCGCAGGTACTGCTGTTGACGACGTTGCTCGGGCCGCTGACGGCCAGCGGGCAGGACACAGACGAGGCCCGAGGCAAGGCGTGGTGGGCACACGTTCAAACGCTTGCGGACGACTCCATGCGCGGCCGTCTCACCGGAAGCCCCGAGTATCTCAAGGCCGCGGAGTACGCCGTCGGAAAGTTCAAATCCTACGGTCTCAAGCCCGCCGGTGTGAACGGTTTCTATCAGCCCGTACACTTCGACGTGCAGCGTGTCATCGCCGAAAAGAGTTCACTGGAAATCTACGCAAGGGGCAGAACCGAGGCGCTGGTGCTTGGCCAGGACGCGATCCTTGCCGCCGGTTCGCCGCAGCCCGCGAAGATCGACGCCCCGCTCGTCTTCCTCGGCTATGGCCTCCACCTGCCCGAAGCGAAGTATGACGACTTCGACTCACCCGAAGTTCCGCTGGCTTCTCTGCGCGGAAAGATCGTGGTCGTCATCAACGGCGGTCCAGCCGATCTGCCGGGACCGTTGAAGTCCTACGCGCGCACCGCGCCACGGACGAAGGCGATGGCAGACGCGGGTGTGGTCGGCATTGTCAGTATCCCTACGCCGAAGTCGATGGACTTCGGCTGGGAGCGCGTTGCCAGCGGAGCTTCGCAGCCCGGCATGCGTCTCGCAGCCGATCCGCAGGACGCAGCAGTCGCCGCGAAGCATCCCGCTCTCGCGAACGACCACAGAGCGCGCTTCTCCGCGACCTTCAACCCGGCGATGGCGGAGAAGCTCTTCGCAGGCACGGGCCACACCTTCGCCGAGATGCTGGCGCTCGCCGATGCGCAGAAGCCTCTGCCGCACTTCGCCCTGGGCAAGACCATGATCGCAACCGTGACCACGGAGACGAGCACTGTGGAATCGCCCAACCTCGCGGCAAGGCTTGAGGGCAGCGATCCAAAGCTGAAGGCCGAGTACGTCATCGTCAGCGCGCATCTCGATCACCTCGGCGTCGGCGCACCGATTCATGGAAAGACGATCTACCCCGGAGCGATGGATGACGCCTCCGGAGCGGCCACCGTTCTGGAGACAGCGAAGTGGTTTGGCGAGCAAGCCACGAAGGGCCATCGCCCGAAGCGCTCGATGCTCTTCCTCCTCTTTACGGCAGAAGAAAAAGGCCTGCTCGGATCGCGGTACTTCGCCAGCCATCCCACAGTGCCCGCGAGCTCGATCAAAGCTGCTTTGAACCTGGATATGTTCCTCCCCTTGTTCCCTCTGAAGAAGCTGCACGTCCAGGGGCTGGAACAGAGCACGCTGCAGGAGGAGGCGCAGCGTGTAGGCGCGGCTCACGGCATCGTGATCGCGGGCGATCCGGAACCGGACCGCAACAGCTTCATCCGCACGGACCAGTACAGCTTCGTGCAGGCCGGTGTTCCGGCGCTGGCGATGAAGTTTGGGTGGACGATGGGCTCGCCCGAATATAAGGCCTGGAGAGCGTGGCTCGCAGAGCGGTATCACTCAACGGCGGACGATCTAAACCAGCCGGTGGACTTCGTCGCCGCGGCGCAGTTCAACTCTTTCTTCGCCGACCTTGCGCTGGCCGTGGCAGACGATCCCACGACGCCGCACTACCTTGATTCGAGCTTCTTCCGCCGCTTTGAGAAATAGGATTCGCCTTCGTGCCCCATTCTTTCGCGGCTTCATCGCGAAAGAATGGGGTCGCGCAAGCGCATCGTTCGCTCGAAGACCGCCCAACCAATCCACCGTCATTTCGACCGACCGGAGCAAAGCGAAGGGAGCGGAGAGATCCGCTTTTGCCGATGTGCCAAAGGCACATCGGATCGCGCTCTGCACGATGAAAAAGCAGATCTCTCCACTTCGGTCGAGATGACGGAAGTTATGGGTTCGAGATGACAGAAGTTATGGGTTCGAGAGGATGGAAGTTGTGGGTTCGAGAGGACGACTTCGTGGCCCTGCGGCTACGCGATGGGGCATCGTGGCGAAGTTACAAAACAGAAGCAAGGGATAACGAAGTGGATTCGCGGCGAAGGACCCGCTCCAGAATGCTCATCCAAGCAGCTCTATGCTGAACCATGCTCGCTCGAACTCTGCTGCTTTTGCTCGCCTTCGCCGGGCCTCTTTCCGCCCCGCTCGCCGCCCAGATGAACTCCACCTGGACAACAAACCACCCGCCCTTTCGCATCGCGGGAAACCTATACTACGTCGGCAGTGACGATCTCGCGGCCTACCTCGTCACGACGCCGCAGGGCAACATCCTCATCAACACCAACCTCGCCAGCTCCGTTCCGCAGATCCGGCAGAACATCGAAAAACTCGGCTTCCGCCTCGCGGACACGAAGATCCTGCTCAACAGCCAGGCCCACTTTGACCACGTTGCAGGCACCGCCGAGATGAAGCGGCTGACGCATGCCAGGGTCGAGGTCATGGCCGGAGACATCGTTCCCATGGAGTCCGGCGGGCGCAAGGACTTTTTCTTCTTCAACGACCCGAGCGCGTACTTCCCTCCGGTCAAGGTCGATAAGGTGCTCCACGACGGCGAACAGGTAAGCCTGGGTGGAACCGTTCTGACTGCGCATCTTACCGCCGGACACACCATGGGCTGCACCACGTGGACGATGACCGTCACGGAAGACGGCAAAACCTACAACGTCGTCATCATCGGCGGAGCCAGCATGAACGGCGGCAACAACCTGATCCACGATCCCAGATATCCCACCGAGGCGGAAGACTTTCTCCGCACCTTTCAGACGCTGCGCGGCCTGCCCTGTGATCTCTTCCTCGGCGCGCATGGAGTCTACTTCGACCTGAAGTCAAAGTATCCAAAGCTGCGCAACGGAGCCGCGAATCCGTTCCTGGATCCCGCCGGATACAAGGCCTTCCTCGACGATCGCGAACAGACCTTCCGCAAAGAGCTCGCGCGACAGACCGCTGCACGAAGATAAATTCCATTCGAATCGCTGAAATAGCTTTGCTTGCCTCACGGAGGGGATCTAGGATGATCCCGTCCGGGAGGTAAGGCATGGTGCGGAAACTTGTGCTCATCGTGGTGCTGCTGGTGGTAGTTGTGCTGCTGTATGCGTCAAGACAGCCGGATACGTTTCGCGTGGAACGCTCCGCTGTCATCGCGGCGAGTGCGGAGAAGATCTATCCCCTCATCGACGACTTTCATCAGTGGCGTCTCTGGTCCCCGTGGAACAAGCTAGACCCGGCGGCGAAGATCACGATTGGAAGTCCATCGAGCGGCCCGGGCGCAACCTACGCCTGGGATGGCAATCGCAAAATCGGCGCAGGGACGATGCTGATCCTGGACGACGCACCACCGACGCGCGTGCGCATCAAGCTGGACTTTGTGAAGCCCATGGCCGGTACCAGCGAAAACCTCTACACCCTTACACCCGAGGCAGGCGGGACGCGCGTGACATGGACCATGACCGGGCCCATGACGTTTGTCTCCAAGGTAATGTGCGTCTTTATGAGCATGGACAAGATGGTCGGTGGAGACTTCGAGCGTGGCCTGGCCAACATAAAAGGCGTAGCCGAGGGGTCTGGGGTTCCTTTGAGGCCATAGCCGACCGCCGGAAGATCTGTGCCCCATTCTTTCGCGCTCTTTGCGAAAGGGTGGGGTACGTTCTTCGCCGCGACTCTATTTCGCCTCCTCCTTGTCATCCCGTAGCGAAGCGAAGGGATCTACTTTTCGATTTCCCTTCGCAACCGCTTCCCAAAAAGCAGGAAAAACTGGGGCACCTTCCGAGGTTCATGCGCGGGGGTGTGGCGAATTTGCCACAGGGTGGAGATCTCTTTGGGGAATATTCTGGGCTTTGTTGCCGGAGAGTCCGCTTTTGCCTGGAATGACCGCCCATACTGAACAGACCCTCATGGAACCGCTCAGTTTTGCGGGCGTGGGCCTACATAGCGGGGCCGAGGTGCAGATGCGGTTGATTCCCGCCGCAGCCGGTTCAGGCATCGTCTTCCGGCGAACGGATCTGGACAACTTCGAGATCCCCGCCATCGGCCGCAACGTCGCCAAGGTCAGTTACGCCACCAGCCTGATGCGCCAGGGCGTTCTCATCTCCACCACGGAACACCTTTTGAGCGCTCTGATCGGTTACGGCGTCGATAACGTCATCGTCGAGATCGATAACCTGGAAGTCCCCATCCTGGACGGCTCCGCTCTGCCCTATATCGACGCCATCGAGGCGACCGGCGTAAAGAAGCAGCGGCGGCGACGGGAGTACTTGAAGATTCTGAAGGACGTAGAAGTGCAGGACGGCGGAAAGTTTATCGGCGTCTATCCCGGTGTGGGATACCAGATCGACTACACGATCGATTTCCCAGCTCCCATCGGGCGCGAGCGCTTTCTGGGCGACCTGGAGACCGGCGCCTATGCCTCGCTCATCGCCCCCGCGCGCACCTTCGGCTTTCGCGAAGATGAACCCATGCTGCGCGACATGGGCCTGATCCGCGGAGCGACCGACGCCTGCGCCATCATCATCGGCGGCGGCACGGTGCAGAACGGGCCGCTGCGGTTTGTGGACGAGTTCGTGCGGCACAAGGTGCTGGACCTGATCGGCGACCTTGCCCTGGCGGGCCGACGTATTCAGGGCCGCGTCGTCGCGGAACGCGCCGGGCATGCGATGCACACGGCACTCGTGAGCCGGTTGATGAAGGATCGCAGCGCTTGGGAGTTGGCTCCGGTATTTGAAGAAGAGGCTGGGGCAGCTTAGTTCCCTTTGTCCTCCCGTAGCGGAGCGAAGGGATCTGCTGTTACGCTTCGCATCGCAAAGTTTGTGATCTCATGGTGGCGATGTTTTTTCCTGGAGGTACGCGTGCTGCGTTTCGTTTGTGGTCTTCTCCTGAGTCTTTCCACAGTGATGAGCGTGGCGCAGAAGAGCAGCGCAACAGAGCTGATCGCGATGAGCGGTTCGCCCAAGTTACCTTCCGCCATCTCTGCAAGTTTCAACGAAAAGGCGCTGCAGGAGGGCACGGCATGGAGTTCGCGAGGAAAGGATTTCTTCTTCGCCATCGCTTCAGGCACGGAGCCGAAGCTCGTCATCGATGACGGCTCTCCCACGGCGATGCAGCGCGCCGGGGCGTACTGGTACGCAGCTGCGCAGTTGCCGAAGCTGGATGCCCTGCACAGCTTTCATTACGTCTTGAACGGCGCCGAGTTCGGCGGAAGCCACGACGTTCCCGCATTCGGTCCCATGTTTTATCCCGAGAGTGGCGTACCGCAGGGAACGTTGAGCGACAAGCTTACCTTCTCCAGCAAGATCTACGACGGCATGGTGAGCAGCTACTGGATCTACGTTCCGGCTGGATACAAAGCAGGCACACCCGCCGCCCTGATGGTCTTTCAGGATGGGCACGGCTATCTGAACCGCGAGGTGGGCGCGCTCAACGTGATCGATCACTTGATCGCCATCGGCAAGATGCCTGTCACGATCTGCGTCTTCACCGATCCGGGAGAGATCGCCGCCTCGCCCGGCACACCAACGTACAAGTTCGTGCGGGCCTACAGCCAGAAATGGAACAGAACGCTCTCCGACTCCATGCGCAGCACGGAGTACGACACCGTGAGCGACCGGTACGCGCGCTTTCTGCGCGACGATCTGCTTCCGCTCGTAGACGCGAAGTATCCGCTGCGAAAAGACGCGTATAGCCGCGCAATCACGGGTTCCAGTTCAGGCGCAATCGCCGCCTTCAACGCTGCATGGCAGCAGCCGGACCAGTGGAGCCGCGTGCTTTCGTGGATCGGCACGTACGTCGGCATCCAGTGGAGAGAGGACCCTGCGATTCTGGACGGCGGACAGGATTATCCCGAGAAGGTTTATCGCGAAGATCACAGGAACCTCCGCGTCTGGCTGCAGGATGGCGCCAACGATATGGAAGGCGCCTCTGGCCCCGTGCCGCGCTATGGAAGCTGGCCGCTGGGCAATCTTAAGATGGCGAACGCGCTGAAGCAGAAGGGGTACGACATGCACCTCAGCTTCGGAACCGGAACGCACAACGGTTCGCACGGAACCGTCACACTGCCGGAGAGCCTGACCTGGCTCTGGCGCGGGTACGACGCCGCAAAGACAACCGAGGTCTACGAGCAGAGCGCGGAAGAGAGGGCGCTGCCCGTCTTTCGTGTGCGCGTCGTCGGTCGTCCGACGGAATAGTCCGTCAGAATAGAAGCATGAGAGCAGCTGTTGCACTGGGCGCTAATCTGGGAGACCGCGAAGCTTCGCTGCTGAATGCGGTCGAGCGCCTGAACGCCCTCGGCGAAGTCGTCGCCGTCTCGTCCTTCTTCGAGACCGAGCCCGTGGGCTACGTCGACCAGCCTTCGTTCCTCAACGGTGCCTGCATTCTGGAGACCTCGCTCGCACCTCTTGCACTTCTGCGCGGTCTGCTTGCGATCGAGGTGGAGATGGGGCGCGACCGCTCGCATGGTATTGCCAAAGGTCCACGCGTCATCGATCTGGACCTCCTGCTCTATGAAGACGTGACGATGACTTCAGCGGAACTTACTCTGCCACACCCTGAGATGGCGGGTCGGCGGTTTGTACTGGAACCGTTGGCCGAAGTGGCAGGCGACTGGGTGGTTCCAGGATCTGGCGCGACCGTGGCTGAGTTGTTGCGGCAACTTCTACTGAAAGCGTAGAAGCATCCCGCGCTTCGCTCGCACGCGCCTGTTTGGAATAGAAACAACCTCTGCGTGTTCTGTCTGTGCGTCCAGCTTTGTTCGACCCTTCTATTTCCATCGTCAATCGATGCTGGCGCACTGTGAGGAGCGCCATGAAGATCCTGATTGCGGCGACCGGTATGCCGGAGTATCTCAACCCACTCCTGGCGGTCGCCAACCTTCTTCTGAAACACGATCACGAGGTGCTTGTCCTTACTTCGCCCGAGTTGAAGGTAGCCGTGCTAGCGACGGGGGTGCGTTTTCGCGCGGAGATTCCGGGTTCAAAGACTTATTATCGCCACGCTCTGGAAGCCCCCAAAAGACCCGACGCGGCGACGGGCATAGAGACCTTCGCCTTCGACATGAAACATTTCTTCGCCAGAAATATCTCGGCACAGGCGGCAAGCCTGGAGCTGGCCCTGGAGGAATTTGCGGCGGACCTCATCCTTGCGGACAGCTTCTACTTCGGAACTCTACCGATGCTCCTTGGCCCGTCCACTGAGCGCCCTGCCATCGCGCACATGGGAATGTCTGTGCTGAATATGGGCAGCGGGAGAAATCTGCCGAAGCGCCCGGACATCTCCTGGGAAGTGCACCAGGAAGAACGGCTCCGCCACGAACGCATCCTTCTGCGGCCCTCGCAGCTTGCCATCGATAACGCGCTCATCGGTCTTGGCTGCGACAGACTGCCATGCGACGCACTGGAGAGCATGGCCATTCTCCCCGACCTCTATCTGCATCCTGGGATCGAGAGCTTCGTGTATCCGTTTACGTCGCCCTCTCTTTCGCGGATACGATACATCGGTCGGCTTCCGCTCCCTTCGGCCGAGGCACCGCTTGCCGCATGGTGGCATGAGATCGATAAGACAAAGCGCCTCGTCCTTGTCACGCAGGGAACCACAGCCAATCGAGACCTCGGCCAGCTCATCGGTCCGGCACTGGAAGGTCTGGCCAACGAAGAAGACCTGATCGTGCTGGTCACTACCGGAGGGCGGCCCATCGATTCCATCTCCGTCAAAATTCCGTCGAATGCTCGCGTGGCTCCATTCCTCTCGTTTGCACAGCTGATGCCTCACGTCGATCTGGTCATCACCAACGGTGGCTACAGTACGGTCAACATGGCTCTGGCCCACGGCGTCCCCATCGTCTCGACAGGCCTGACAGTCGACAGGGAAGAGGTCTCCGCGCACGTCGCCTGGGCTGGCGCAGGCATCGATCTCCGCACGAACCAGCCAGATCCAGAGACTCTGCGCAGAGCGGTGCGTAAGGTGCTGGACACGCCGCAGTATCGGAGCCGCGCACAGACGATGGCATTGGACTTCGCAGGTCACGACACGGAACAGGAGCTGCTGGATCGCCTGGAGGCCTGCGTGGAAGCGCACACCGGCTCTACCCTCTCCGAGCAGAAGTTCTATGCCGCACTCGCGTTCGAGTCTTCCTCTACTTCGCGGAAGCGTCCTTTTTTCCAAGAGCCTGACCTACTTTATGAAGACTCTTTCCCAGGGCCGATTTGACGGAACGGTAACTGGTGCCAAGCGCCGAACCGGTGTTGCTTCCCGCGACGACGAGAGCCGTATTGGTCTTCCGATCTGAAAGAGCAAGGGCTTCGGAGGTGGAGACGCCCGCGGCGATCGTCGCCTGCGCGGGTCGTTTCGAAGGATTCGCCCATGCGATATCCGTCTCCGGCAGGCGGTCCACGCGCGCCAGCAGCGGCGCGCGCATGTCGGAGCGGTTCATCTTCTGCTGCAACGGCCACTGCGCCGACGCGATAAACACGGAGCCGTTCATCGGATAACCGGCCTCCCCCAGATTGAGCAAGGTCACGTGCGTGAGTGGAACCATGGCTTCGCAGGCATCGCCGCCGCAGCCATGACGGCATAGCTCTTCCGCTAGAAAAGAGCCGTGTTTGCCCGACGAGATCCACACCGTGGCACCGTGAGTCGTGGCGTTGAGCGTGGAAGCGCGGGCGATCTGGCTGGCGTCGCAGACCGTGTCCTCATGCGCGGCGGCGTACCAGTAAAGGGCCTGCCACTGGGCGGGATCTCGACTCGCCGACGCTTCCGAAGCAAGCAGAACCGAGACGTGTTCCGTGTCCAGCGGATGGCCCATGCGTCCGCAGTCTTTGCGCCAGAGATGGTAGAAGTGGACCTCAATGCGGTGATTGGCCGTGGGAAAGACCTGTCCGTAGACCGTATTATTTTCGGCGGAGACGGTGGGAGATTTTTCGTTTGCAACAAAGAGGGCAGGAACGGTGGAGCAGTCCCTGCGGCTGACCATCAAAGTAGGCGCGAAGCGCTCCAGCAGGGCCTGTTCAAAGCTGTCCGGAAGACCGTCGCGGTCCATATCCAAACCCGCATCTCGCTGTGCGTGCAGGTTGTTAGCCCATACCGCAACGAGAAAGATAAGGAAGAAGAGAGGAAAGGCCGGAACGAGCCGCTTCATCGCATGTTGGATGCGATGAAGCTGTGAAACCGTGGCAAGATGACGCGCTGGCGGCGGTGTTAGAGAATGGAACGAGGGCGGGAGATCTTTCCCACCGGGTATTCTCTTGTAAGTTAACACTGTGGTAGGTAAAAAGACCTATGTTGAACCAGCAGATGCACCAGGCCGCAAATCCTGAGTTACGGCAACGGATCACAGAAGGCACACGAATCACGCAGGAAGAGGCTCTCTTCCTCCTGAAAGAGTGGCCCCTCCTGGATCTGGGGAGGCTCGCGTTTGCGAGGAAGCAGGCACGGCACGGGAATGTGGCCACTTTCATCGTCAACAAGCAGATCAACCCGACCAATCTCTGCGTACACTCCTGCAAGTTCTGCGAGTTTGCGGCGAAGCCGGGCGACGCGCACGCCTACAGCCTGGAAGAGGACGGCATCCTCGCCAGCCTGAGCGACCCCGATCTGGCCGAGGTCCATATTGTGGGCGGCCTGTGGAAGACGTGGACCATGGAGCGCTCTTTGGCCCTTGTTTCGCGCATCCGCCGCGAATATCCACACCTGTGGATTAAGGCCTTCACCGCAGTGGAAGTCGACTTCTTTGCACGTGTGACCAAAAACAGCTGGGAGACAGTTCTGCAGGCCATGCGCGACGCGGGCGTGGACGCCATGCCCGGCGGCGGCGCAGAGGTCCTTTCGGAGCGCATCCATCAGGAGCTCTACAAGGACAAGATGGGGCCGGAGAAGTATCTGGCCGTCCATGAGACAGCCCACAAGATGGGAATGCAGACGAACTCAACGCTGCTCTTCGGGCATATCGAGACGGACGAGGAGCTGGTCTCGCACCTCTTCCAGCTGCGCGATCTGGAAGACCGCGCGCCCGGCTTCGAGGCCTTCATCCCGCTGGCCTTTCAGCCCGGAGAGACGGGCATTACCACCAGCCTCGTTTCGCCCATGCGCTGCCTGAAGGTGATCGCCCTCTCGCGCCTAGTGCTGGACAACATCCCCCACATCAAGGCCTACTGGCCCACGCTGCAGCTCGAAACCGGCGTAACAGCGCTCAGCTTTGGCGCGGACGATCTCGACGGCACCCTCGGTGTTGAACGCATCATGCAGCTTGCCGGCACCGGAGCACCTAAAGGCATGGGGATTCAGCTCATGGAGCGGCTGATCCGCGACGCCGGGCAGACGCCGATGCGGCGTACGGGCAAGTTCCAGCGGCTGGTTACAGATCCGGCAGAAGAACCGGCGCTCAAGATCCACGAGCTGCAAGTGGTGAACATTTGACCAGTACCCCGAAGCTTCGCGTGGGGATGATTGGATTTACCAACGCCGCTCCGTTTCGCCTGATCGCACCAGGGTTTCCCGTGGCGATGTTAAGTGGCGATCCAAGCAATCTGACGGAGCGCATGGCGGCGGGAGAGCTGGACGCCTGCCTTCTTCCTACAGGAGCCTTCGAACGCCTGGGGAACAAGGTCAAACCTCTGGGGCCATACGGAATCGCCTGCTACGGGCACGTGATGAGTCTGCGGCTGTTTTCCAAGGTGCCGGTGCAGGATCTTTTGAAAGCGGGGCGTACGGTCTATGTCACACCGCGCACGACGACGACAAGGGATCTGCTGCGGGAGCTCTTTCGCCGCGAGTTCGGTGCGGTTCCGAAGATTACAGACGATGCAACGGCGTCGGATGCATCTCTGCTCATCGGCGATGAGGCGATGGATTTTTCCCGTCCGGAGTATCGCTGGCCGGTGGCGCGGGACATCAGTGAGTGGTGGTTCTCGCAGACCGGCCTGGGATTTGTCTTCGCGCAGTGGGTCGTTACAGCGGCGGCGAGTGAAGCGTCCGTTGCCGTGCTGACAGAATGGGTCGAGGAGAATCTTGCCTTTGCCGCAACCTCTGAAGGCCGCAAGCGTCTTCGCGACGCGGGTACTGCGTCAGGATGGAGCGCGGCGATGGCAGAGCTTTACTTTGAACGTCTGGAGTTTCGTCTGGCCCGGCAGCACACAGAGGGCCTGGCGGAGTTCCACAGAGTTTTGAAAGGAATCAACCATGGCGATTGAAAGAATCTCCGCCGAAACCGGTCTGGCCTGGCTGCGGGAGATGCCGCTGGTCGAACTGATGGCCCGCGCCGATGCGGTGCGCTGGGAGCTGCACCCCAAAGCCGAAGTGACCTACGTTCTGGACACAAATCCGAACTACACCAACATCTGCACGGAGAACTGCACCTTCTGCAGCTTCTACCGTCCCGTCGGCAGCAAGGAAGGCTACGTCCACAGCCCGGAGGAGGTCGCCTCGCGCGTTGCGCGCGCCTATGCGCAGGGCGCAACGACGGTGCTTCTGCAGGGCGGTCACAACCCCGATCTTCCGCTGGACTACTACCTCGCCCTGATCGACGCGATCAAGACCAGTACGCCGAAGATGCACCTGCATCTCTTTTCTCCTTCGGAGATTACGCAGATTGCGAAGGCCTCCGGAGAAACAGTGGACCAGATTCTGCAGCGCTTCTGGGAGCGCGGCGTAACCACCATGCCCGGCGGCGGAGCCGAGATCCTCACAGATCGTGTGCGGCGCAAGGTCTCCCCCAAGAAGCTCTCCGCCGATGGCTGGATCAACGTCATGCGCAGCGCGCATCGCGTCGGCATGTCCACCAGCGCGACGATGATGTACGGTCACCTGGAAGAGAACGAAGACATCATCGAGCACCTCGTCCGTCTGCGCACGCTGCAGGATGAGACCGGAGGCTTCTACGCCTTCATCCCGTGGAGCTTCAAACGCGGAGCTTCGCCGCTCTCGCAACTGGTCAAGACGGATGCCCTGCCCAGCTTCTACCTGCGCATCCTTGCCATCTCGCGCCTGATGCTCGACAACATCCTGCACATCCAGGCGTCGTGGTTCGGCGAGGGAATCCGCGCTGGACAACTCGGCCTTTACAGCGGTGCGGATGACTTCGGCGGCATTCTGATTGAAGAAAACGTCCTCTCGCAGGCGCAACACAAGGTCGCCATCACGCGGCCAGCGCTACTGAATGCCATTCGCGAGGCCGGGTTTACGCCTGTGCAGCGAACCACAGGATACGAAGTCGTTCAAGGCACACCGCTCGTGAACATCGTTCACCCCGAAGCAGCCGTGGAGACCTTCCAACGCACCCCCGGTCCGCAGCAGGTCGTCTCGCACGAAGAAGAGAGAGTGAATGCCTGATTCCAACACGCCCGCTCTGCGGCAGCTTCGCATCGGCCACACGCCGGATGCCGATGACGCCTTTATGTTTTACGGCTTCGTCTCCGGACAGGTCGCCATTCCAGGCTGCGAGATTGTGCATGAGCTGACGACGATCGACGCTCTGAACCGGCGTGCGTGGAGCGAAGATCCGCTGGAGGTCACTGCGATCTCCGTGCATGCGTTCTTCTCTCTGCGTGGGCGCTACGAACTTCTGGGCGTGGGAACGAGCGTGGGACGCGGTTACGGTCCACGCGTGTTGAGCCGCGATCTGAAGAGCGTCGACGCGCTTGCTGGAAAGCGGATCGCGCTTCCGGGACCATGGACAACGGCAACCCTTGCGGCGCGGCTCCTGCTGCCTCCGTTTGAAGAGGTGCAGATGCGCTTCGACCAGATCATCGACGCGATCCTCTCGGGCGAGGTTGATGCCGGCGTCATCATTCACGAAGAGCAACTCACCTTCGAAGAACGCGGCCTGCGCCTGCTCTGCGATCTCGGTGCGGTCTTCGCGGACAGGCATGACGGCCTGCCGCTTCCGCTGGGCGTGAACTGCGTGCGTCAGGATCTCGATCCGGAACTGAAACGCTCCATCGCAGACAGCTATCGCAAATCGATCCAGATAGCCTTCGCGCAGCGCGAGAAAGCCATGGAGTACAGCGCTCCCTTTGGACGCGGCGCTCCGGTCGATCTACTGGACCGCTTCGTGGCCATGTACGTGAACGACGACTGCCTTGCCATGAATGCGGACGTGGTACACGCGGTGGAAATTCTGGAAAAAGGTTACAACGCGCATTCGGTGAAGAGCCCGATTCTTTAGGGCTTATTCGTTGGCGTAAAGATCAGGAAGTAATCCTGGCCGTCGGCCTTGGTGAAGTCGTAGTGACCCACCAGGCGAAACCCTGCGGCGGTAATCTCCTTTTCAACGATCGACTGCTTGAGGCCATGATCGTCTCCGCTGCCATTGCGGTCGATGATGCCCAGGCGCGCTCCTGGCTTGAGCGAAGGTAGAAGCGCGGCGAGCACAGCGCGAGGATTCGCAAGCTCGTGGTAGACCTTCAGCATCAGCAGCGCATCGACGCTCTTTGCGGGAAGCTTTGGATCATCCGGCGTACCCAGCACCGTCACGATCTGCGGAAGCTTTTCCTTCGCAGCGCGATCCCGAATGTAGCTGAGGTACTGCGGGTTGATGTCTTCCGCAAAGACCTTGCCGCTTGGGCCGACACGTTTCGCTGCGCGCGTTGTGAACCAGCCCGAACCGGCACCAAGGTCAGCCACTGTGCTGCCCTCTTTGATCTGCAGAAGATCCATCACACGCTGAATCTGCAGCCGCTCATCCCGCCCCGGAGTCTCAAAGATGGAAAGATCCCCAGCATAAGGCTGGCTGGTGGGATGCTGCGGCACAGGTGTCTGAGCCGTGAGGCTGGCAGCGAGAAAGAGAGCAAGGACGAAGCGCTTCATGCTGGTTGGATGCGGCCCAAAGGAATCGAGGGAACACCTAATTACAAGCTGGGTTCTTCGCCGCTTCCAGCGTGAGAAAGGTGATGCTTGCAGCAGGAAGCGTAAGATTCCCCTTCGCTGCACTGACGCCTGCAGGGGTTGGAACACCACCGTCCGCAGTGAGAGAAAGTTCTTTGCCATTCAACTGCACCGTGTGGCTCAACAGGTCCGCCGAGGTAAGCGTGTAGCGTGTCGATTTTTCCGGCAGGCTCAACATCTGCGGCGTTGTGCGGTCGAGGTTGAGCGCGAGCAACGTCACACCGCCGGGATGATTCTTCATGCAACCTGCATAGAGATGCACCTTGGGCGAAGGCGAAGCGCCTGCATTCAGAATCGTAGTTCCCATGGTGTTGTGCCAGAGAAGCGCTGCCCAGTAGTTAGGGCGCGGCGTAAGCGTCCCTTCGTCGATGAGGGCGTAATCCGAAGCCGCAAGCGTGTTGTGCATAATCACCTGCACGTGGCGTTTGGCCAGATCGCCCATCTGGTCCAGGTAGCGGAAGCTGTCGATGAAGGTAGAAGACCAGCGGTCGCCACCACACGCCGTCTGCCCCGTCTCCGTAAGCCACATCGGTTTGCCCGCAGCGTACTCATCGCGCAGCCGTGCATAGAACTCTTCCACCGTACCTGTGCGTGAGAGCCAATCGTCCGAAAGCGCTGCCTCCGGCGTGGTCGAGCTTTTGATGCTGGAGATATTGCCGCAGCGCGAAGAGACGCTTCCATAAAAATGATAGGAGAAGACATCCACCGGGTTGGGGCCGGAGGCGGCCAGCAGCTCCTTCGATGGCAGCAGCTTCATCGGAACAAAGTCGATCCCCTCGCCCACAGAGCCCGGACCGAGAAGCAGAGCGTGGGGCGCAGCCTTGCGAAAGAAGGGCTGGAAAACGGCAAAGTCGCGGCCATACGCAGCAGCGTCGTAGCCCTTGGGAACGCCTGCGGCCACCGTAAACGTAGGCTCGTTCATGAACTCCGCAGCAGCGATGTTGCCTCCAAGCGAGTCATCGTAGCGGAGGAACTTCGTCGCTTCGGCGGGCGTCCACGTACCGGAGGCGTCCCGTGTCCCCAGACCAGTGCTGAAGGAGGTTACGATCTTCGCATCCACCGCCTTCGAAAAATCAACGACACCCTTCCACTGCGCGCGCGTAAGAACACCGCCAAAACCTTCGGGCGGCGTGGCAGGCGCGGGCGCATCCGAATCCTGAAAGAAAACCGTATTCGCCCAGCTTCCGGAGACACGGATATACGCCGGCCCAAGGGCTGCCGCGAGCTTGCGCAGCCGAGGATTGGAGAGGTCGAGAGGAGTTCTCTGCTCGAAGAGCGACGCGTCAATGCCCGGCGTCTCGCTCGCGTTCGTCGGAGGCTTCGGTGCCGCAGTGCTCGCATAGGGCTTCCAGAAGCGCCCGCCGATCACCTCGACCATCTCCACGTTGTACGACTGGAAGCGCGGATCCACCGTTCCCACCTTGGGCATGGTGGACGGATTCGTCTGCGCGAAGGCTGCTGCGGTCGAGAGAGCGAGTGCGAGCGCGATTTTCATAGGGCGACCACTCTAGCACCAGGACAGGACGTTTCACCAAACCCCTCCTGCCCGATCTAAGCGGGAAGCAGGCCTGCTGCGCGATAACTTTCGACCAGGCTGTCGTAAAGCGTGATGTCCGCGCGACTCCTTGCCATGAGTTGAGCGCCCACAATCCCGGAGTAGATCGCGCGCGCCAGCGCCTCGGCCTTCTTTGCGCTCGCCACTTTAGCCGCAACCAGCATCTTCTTTAGCCAGGCAATATTCACGTCAGCAAAAGCCTGAACCTCCGTCTTCACCGGGTCGGGCAGGTCGTCGAACTGCGCAGACATAAAACTGCAAAGGCAGATGCGATTGTCGTTCTCCAGTGCCCAGCGAAAGGTCTCAGGGTAGCGGCGCAGGGCCTCCAGCGGGCTCGATGCATTCTGCGCCAGCGTTTCAAGATAAGCCGAGGCATCCTCCCAGTAGCGCTTCGCCACCGCCGTCGCCAGCTCTGCCTTGCTCGGAAAGTAATAGTAGATACTCGCGGCCTTGATGCCGACGTCCTTTGCCAGATCGCGAAAGTTCAACCCGGCATAGCCATGTGCCTGGGCAACAAGCCTCGCAGCGGCCAGAATCTCTTCGCGAGCGTTCGTACTCATCACAGACCTCCCAATCTCTGCGCGGCAAAAAATTCTTTCCGCCTTTTTTGAATCTACCATGTGGCAGGTAGAGTCTCAAGTACTACCACCTGTCAAGTGGCAGGTAGAAAGGAAAAATCATGAGCTCCGAACTGACCTACTCCGACGCCACAAAGCTGGCCGAACTGATCCGCACACGCGAGGTCTCTCCGGTCGAAGTCATGAAGGCGCACCTCGACCGCATCGAGGCCCTCAACCCCACGATCAACGCGATCGTTACGATCTCCGATCACGCCCTCGACTCCGCCAAAGCAGCAGAAGCAGCGGTACTGAAGGGAGACGAACTGGGCCCCCTGCACGGCGTCCCCTTCACCGTGAAGGATTCCATCGACACGGCGCAGGTGCTGACCCAACGCGGCTCGCCCATCTTCAAGGGACGCCTTCCCGAAACCGATGCCACCAGCGTTGCGCGCATAAAGAAAGCCGGTGGCATTCTGCTTGCGAAGACCAATCTTCCGGAGTTCTCCTACGGGGTTGAAAGCAACAACCTGCTCAGCGGCCGTTCGAACAACCCCTGGGACCTGGCACTTACGCCCGGCGGCTCAAGCGGTGGCGAGTCTGCGGCGATCGCGGCGGGCATGTCTCCGCTTGGCCTTGGTACCGACCTCGCGATCTCCGTGCGTGGTCCGGCTGCCCATACCGGCATCGTCTCGTTGAAGGGAACACACGGACGCGTCCCCATGACAGGCATCTGGCCGCGTGTGCCGCGCCGTTTCTGGCACGTGGGACCGATGGCCCGGAGCATTCGCGACCTGGCCCTGGCCTTTACGCAGCTCGCTGGGCCTGACGGATTGGACGGATACTCCAGCAATGCGATTCCGTTTGACGCTGGAGTCGGTAGTTCCAACAAGCGTCCGCTGCGTGTGGGCTGGTTGGTGGAACCCGGCTTTGGACCGGTTGATCGCGAAGTCGCAGCGACCGTGGAAGCTGCTTCAGAAGCGCTCAAAGGCTTCGGTCACTCCGTCGAGTCCGTGCGCATTCCCGCGCTGGAGCGCGACTTTGCCCTGGATGTCTTCACACGCCTGCACATTCTGGAGATGAAGCCCGCAGCCGAAGAAGCTACTGCAGGTCGCAGAGACGAAGAGATCGGCGCTATGGCCAGAGTCCTGCTCTCGCTTCCCGATACACCGATGAAGGACTTCATCGATGCAGAGCAGGCAGCGGACCGGCTGAAGGATGGCTTTGCTGGGTACTTCCAGAAGTACGACGTTTTGCTCGCACCGGTGATACCTGTTCCTTCCTTCAAACACGGCCAGACCGAGCTTGTGATCGACGGGCAAACAGTCAACATCCTGAACATCATGTCGGCGACATCCCCTTTGAACGTGACCGGATTGCCTGGCATTTCCATGCGATTCGGCACAAGCAAGGAAGGTATGCCGATCGGCGTGCAGATCGTCGGCAGCTGGCAGGCCGAGTCCACGATTCTCCATGTAGCGTCGCTTCTGGAACAGGTAAGCCCCGTTCGGGACCTGCACCCGAAGCTCTAAGGCACACCACGTGATGTGATCGCAAGCAGGAGCGGACGAGCCGCTTCTGTCTGCATCTCTCCGCCCGTACCATGGAGCGCTTTCCTTAGAATGGAGAGATGGGTTTGACGTTTGAAGTAAGCAAGACCACTGCGGCGGGTGGGCGGCGCGGTGTGATCGGTCTGCCGCATGGCGATGTGCAGACACCGGTTTTCATGCCGGTGGGGACGGTGGCCAGCGTAAAAGCCGTTCCGCAGGAAGTCGTGGAGACCATTGGCGCAGGCGGGCGCGGTGCGGAGATCATCCTGGCGAACACCTATCACCTCTATCTGCGGCCCGGCCATGAGCTGGTGCGGCGGATGGGTGGCGTCCACAAGTTCATGAGCTGGCGGCGGCCCATGCTGACGGACTCCGGCGGCTTCCAGGTCTTTTCCCTCAAAGGCCTGCGCAAGGTCAAGGAAGAGGGCGTCGAGTTCCGCTCGCACCTGGACGGCAGCAAGCACTTCTTCTCCCCAGAGCACTCCATGGCGGTGCAGATCGCCCTGGGCGCGGACATCATGATGGCCTTCGACGAATGCACGGAGCATCCAGCGACATGGCAGCGAACCAAGGATTCGATGGGGATGACGCATCGCTGGGCGCGGCGCTCTCTGGATTATTTTCAGGCGCACGCAAACGAGGTTCCCTGGCACGAGGAGCGCGGCGGTCGTCGGCAAAGCCTCTTCGGCATCGTGCAGGGCGGAATGCACAAGGACCTCCGCACAGAGAGCGCGGAGACGCTCGTCGCCATGGACTTCGACGGCTACGCCATCGGCGGTCTGGCCGTGGGCGAAGAGCGCGACGTCACGCGCGAGATGATCGCGCACACGCTGCAGTATCTACCCAAAGACAAGCCCCGCTACGTCATGGGCGTCGGCTATCCCGACGAGATCGAAGAGTACGCAAAGATGGGCGTGGACATGATGGACTGCGTTCTACCCACACGCGCTGGCCGTCACGGCCTGGTCTTCACCTCGCAGGGGCGCGTCAACATGAAGAACAAGATCCACGAAGAAGACAGCGGCCCTCTGGACCCGACCTGCACCTGCCCCGTCTGCGCGCGCTACTCGCGAGGCTACATCCGGCACCTCTTCGCCGCGGGAGAAGCTCTCGCTATGACCCTCGCAAGCATGCACAACCTGGCCTTTTATCTGGATACGATGGAACGCGTACGCGGAGAGATTGCTGTCGGATGAAGAGAGCCTAACTAAACTCTCTTTAATCGGTCTTACTGATAGGTCCGTAATTCTGCGGTCTGTAGCCGTGGCAATCTCTCAGTTGTCCGAAGAGGACAGTGGATAGAACCGATGGAAGATCTCAGTGCGCATTACAGAACGATGGCAGACGAGCAGCTTCTTTCGCTCGCCCTCAAGTACGACGAACTGACCAATTCCGCCCAGACAGCCATTCGCGCGGAGTTTGCGCGACGCGGTCTGGAGCCGCCTCTGCTCGAAGAACGCCCCGAAAGAGGCGTCGATCCACTGAAGCTGGTGACGGTCCGCCGCTATCGGGATCTCTCTGAAGCCATCGTGGCGCGGTCACTGCTGGAGTCCGCCGGAATCACCGTGGACCTGCAGGATGAGAATCTCGTCCGGTTGGATTGGCAGGTCTCAAACATGATCGGCGGGATTCGTCTGCGGGTGGAAGCCCAGGATGAAGCCAGCGCCAGCGCGCTCTTGAACGAGGCCGGGCCGGGTTCCATCGAGTTCGCTGCGGGGCAGGATTTCGTCCAACCGCATTGTTTTGTCTGCGGCTCCACGGACGTTACCTTCGAGGGCGCATCCCGGGGAGCGGCGATTACCGCGCTCTATCTTCTTTCCGTTCCGCTACCTACGGGTGAAAAGACATGGCTCTGCAATCACTGCGGTGCGCGCTGGAAGGATGAAGAGCCGAAGTAGCTTCCACCCATGCCGCCTGAAGTCAGGGCGCTTTGCTCTATTCACGACGGCAAACCAGTTTTCAATTCCAACAGAATACGTCCTGGACCGTGCCGGAAAGGGAACCTCGCACCTTTGCGGGCCCGCGGCGTGTTGACAGTGGTGGCGGGGTACGCGATTCTATTGACTAGCACTCATCTGCCTTGGCAAATGATGGGCCCTTGTGCTTTGCATCGGGGTTCTGGCAGGGTGCGGCAATCTTTCTCCGTGCGGGTCCTACCTGCTGGAGCCTTAATGAAGGAAGTCCCCTTTGTCCTCAGTTCCCTTTGCTTTTCTTTTGATGTTCCAGAGTGCTGGTTCGGGCTTCAGCTCGACTACGCTTCTGCTGCCGGTGTTTCTGATCGCCATGGTCTTGATGTCGGTGATTCCGAACCGCAATAAGCAGAAGAAGTGGCAGGCGATGCTGGCTGCGCTGAAGCCGGGCGATGTCGTCACCACCGTAGGCGGTCTGCGCGGCACGATTCTGAACCTGCGGGACGAGACCCTGACGCTTCGCGTCGCTCCTGACAATATCAAGCTCGAGTTTCTAAAGAGCGCTATCGCCTCCGTAACCACGACGGAAGAAGAGAAGTAAACGACCCAATGCAGAAGAACCTGACCGGCAAGCTCGTTGCCATCATCGCTATCCTCGTGATCTTTGTGTACGGTGCACTGGGCAAGATCCCGGGACGCGACAAGGACGGCAAGACCAACCTTCAACTTGGGCTCGATCTCAAGGGCGGAACCCACCTCGTTCTGCAGGTGCATACGTCTGAGGCGATTGCCGCCGCAACCGACAACGCCGTGCAGCAGGTGCAGACTGACCTGGCCAAGATCGGCGTGACCGCCACCACGGTGACGCGCAGCCAGAATGCGGCGGAGCCAGGCGTGATGATCATCACGGGCGTTCCTTCCACCAAGCTGAGCGATGTGCGCGATGCCTTGACGGCTTCGACCTATGGCGACTACGACCTCACCTCGCAGCCCGACGGCACCATCCGCCTCTCCATGAAGACGACGGCGGTCCGCGAGGCCCGCGAGCGTGCTCTGGAGACGTCGATTGAGACGATCCGCGAGCGCGTCGATACGTTGGGCGTGGCGGAAGCCGCGATCCAGAAGTACGGACAGGGCGAGGACCAGATCCTGGTCGAACTGCCCGGCGTGAGCGATCCCGGACAGGTGAGCCGCGTCATCCAGTCCACGGCCCGCCTTGAGATTCACGAGGCCGTTAGTGGACAGGGTTTCCCCACCGAACAGGAAGCACAGGCAACGGCAGGCCCCGACACGGTTGTGATGCAGGGCGGCAACGGCGCTGGCGACAACCAGTGGTGGGTTCTGAAGCGGGTTTCAATCGTTCAGGGACCGGACTTCCGTGATGCCCGTCCAAGCCAGGACCAGTCCGGACGCACGGCCGTCTCCTTCAACCTGACCACGACCGCCGGCAACCGCTTCTATGAGTACACCAGCGCGAACGTCGGCAAGTACATGGCCATCGTTCTCGACAACCACGTCAAGGAAGTCGCGACCATCAACAGCGCTATCCGCGACAGTGGAGAGATCGCCGGTGGATTCAACAAGGACAGCGCCGCCGAGCTTTCGCTGATGCTTCGTACGGGTTCGCTGCCCGCTTCGATCACCTACCTCGAAACGCGCACCGTGGGAGCTTCGCTGGGCGCGGCTTCCGTGAAGCAGGGCGTGATCGCGGCTGTGGCCGGCATGCTCGCCGTCATGGCCTTCATGCTGATCTACTACCGCGGCGCGGGCATCAACGCGGACCTGGCGCTGATCCTCAACCTCGTGATTCTGCTCGGCTTTATGGGCTTTACCGGATCCACGCTGACGCTGCCCGGCATCGCCGGTGTGATCCTGACGATCGGTATGGGCGTCGACTCCAACGTGCTCATCTTCGAGCGTATTCGTGAAGAGATGCACGCGGGCAAGAACGCGCACGCCGCCGTACAGAACGGATTTGCACACGCCTGGATCACGATTGTGGATACCCACATCACGACCATCGTCTCGGCTGCCATCCTCTTCTTCGTCGGTACCGGCCCGGTTCGCGGATTCGCCGTCACGCTGGTCTTCGGTCTTCTGGCGAACCTGTTCACCGCAGTGTTTGTGTCGCGCACGATCTTCGACTTCCTTCTGAACCGCAAACAGCGCGGCGAAGCGTTGTCGATCTGATTCGGCTTTTGTAAGAGATTGTTTCTGGGCTCGTTGAGCCACACGGAGTTATATTTTGGAACTGTTTCGCGAAGTAAATATCGATTGGCTAAGCAAGAAGTGGTATCTCCTGAGCTTCTCGCTGCTCTTTTCCGTGGCTGGCGTTTTAAGCATGCTCTTCTGGCACGGCGTACCGCGCGGCGTGGACTTCAAGGGCGGCACGCTGGTCTACGTCTCCTTCCCCACGACGCCGAATGAGGATCACCTTCGTACGGCCCTGGACAAGGCCAACGTAAAGGACTTCCGCATCCAGCGCATCAGCGGCAACATGGGCGCGGAGGCGAACGAAGAGGTGATCGCGGTCCCCGAGATGGCGGACGCCAACCACGACGCCGCGCGTCAGGCCATTGAAGCAGCGCTGGCCAGCAACTACAAAGATTCGACCTTCCGTGTAGAGCAGACCGACATCGTTGGACCCACCGCGGGCAAGCAGCTCACGCGGCAGGCCGGTTGGGCCATCCTGTGGTCGCTCGCAGGCATGCTGATCTACCTCTGGTTCCGCTTTGAGCTGATCTACGGCGCAGCAGCCGTCGTCGCCGTCTTCCACGACACGCTGATCACCATCGGCGCCTTCTCTCTGACCAACCAGGAGATCACGCTGACGGTAGTGGCCGCGATCCTTACGCTCGTCGGTTACTCGATGAACGATACGATCGTCGTCTTCGACCGTATCCGCGAAAACCTGCAGACGATGCGCAAGGCCGATCTGAGCACCGTCGTGAACAAGAGCATCAACCAGACGCTCAGCCGAACCGTCCTGAGCTCCGGCCTGACGTTCTTGACCGTACTTTCGCTCTACCTCTTCGGCGGCGAAGTGCTGCATGGCTTCTCGTTCGCTCTTGTGGTCGGAATCCTGATCGGAACCTACTCCTCAATCGCTGTCGCAGCACCGATGCTTGTGGCCTATCAGGACTGGCGCGCAAGCAAGGGCAAGGCGATCACCCTGCCGGGAGCCAAGGTTCGCGCTTAGATCATGCGGTTCGGTTTATGAAAGCCCGGCCTGCTGGCCGGGCTTTTCTGTTCCTGTGGAAGTTACTGTGCGAAAGAGGAGTAAAGCTGGCCGCCGAATCGCGATGGACGCGTGCTTATCTGGCAGACTTGGGTGAAACCCCGATCAAGAAGCATCCCTTGCAGCTCTCGGAAGGAGACAGGATAGGGCACCCACGGATTCGCATCACGGTCCTGATACTCCACGATCAGAAGACGCGCGGCGATGCTTCGAAGCGCGGCAAGGGCGGTACCCTGATCTTCCATGAAATGAAGGAGGTTGGCCATCAGCACACCGTCGACCCTGGGAAGAGAACCTATGGAGAGATCCCAGGTCATCACCTGTTTCCTGATGGTCACTCCCTCGTATTGCTCCGGGATCTCCGCTAGAGCCTTCTCGTCTCGGTCGATGGCGTAGATCGTGCTGCCCGGAGGAAGGAGGGTGGCTAGCGCCAGCGTGAAGGTGCCGGTTCCGCAACCCAGGTCGCACCATGTTTGCGCAGACGAGCCTTCCGAGATCTGGTCGGCCCGAATCAGGTCGGCTGCGTCGGAGATCTTCACTTGCTTCCGGCGAACGAGGTCGATCGAGTGGACATGGGTATAGGACACGCGCCCTCCACTTTTATTTCCCGCGGGCGCTTCCGCCTCGGCCACAAAGAAAAGAGGCAGCTCCGAAGAGCTGCCTCTGACTTCAATGACAGCGGTTACTTACCACTGACCCCATGCGCGGGAGATGTAGTCGCTCATGCTCATGATGACAAGGATGGAGAAAGTAAAAAAGCCCGCAGCAACCGTGAGTTTCACCAGGCGCGTGCTGTACTTCACGTGCATGAAGAAGAGCACGACAAACACGGCCTTGGTCACCGCAATGGCGAGCGCTACCGGCGCCGTGAAGATCCCAAGCGGAAGCCTGGAAGCGACAACGGTAAGAATCGTACCAACCATGAGAATGGCGAAGATCCCGAGGTACGTGGCAGGACCGACGATGTGATGTTCTGCGTGCTCGGGGTTAGTAACATTCGCCGGATCATGCTTGTCCGGTGTATGCGGATCGTGCTTCGTGCTTACTTTGTAATCGCTCATAAAATTCTCCGAAGGCTGCGCCGCCCGATGCGCGTCTAGTGCCGGTTGATCAGATACAGCAGCGGGAAGAGGAAGATCCAGACGATATCGACGAAATGCCAGTAGAGGCCGAAGTTCTCGATCGGCTGAACATACCCTGTGGTGTACAGTCCCTGCCGCGCCTTGATGACAAAGTAGATCAGCATGCCAAGACCGATAATCATATGGAAGGCGTGGACGCCGGTCATGGCGAAGTAGAGCGAGAAGTAGATCTGCGTCTTGTTCGCCATGTCGACTGGCAGAGGCTTCTCAGCCTTGTCGGTCGGATGGACGAACTCGGAGATATCGAAGCTGGCTCCGGGGACGTGGTGCAGTTCAAACTTTTCCTTGTACTCCACGGTCTTGATGCCAAGGAAGACGCAGCCCAGAACGATGGTGGCGACGAGATACATCACCAGCGCACCCTGCTTGCGAACCTCGGCAGCCCACACGGCCATGGCCATCGTCAGCGAAGATCCGATGAGGACGATCGTGTTGATCAGGCCAAGCGAAAGGCTAAGCGTGTTCGAGCCCGAAACGAAGGCGTCGTAGTACCAGTTGCGATAGAGCAGGTAGGCCATGAAGAGGCCACCGAAGAACATGATTTCCGTGAGCAGGAAGAGCCACATGCCGAAGCCTGCAGCCTCGCGCTGCTGCTCCGCCGTCTCAAAGTGGTGCTTCTGATAGAACGGATGTTCGTGCACGCCGTGGGGCGCGACAACCTCGTCGTGTGTGAGCGCGTGATCAGCCAACGGTCGTTACCTCTTTTTCAGTCTTGTGCGCGAGCCACTCGTAGTCGTAGGCTTCCTGCTCGACAATCGGGATCTCGATAAAGTTCTCGGTCAAGGGCGGGGACTGGATCTGCCATTCGAGACCGGTCGCCTGCCAGGGGTTGTTACCAGCAATCGCACCGTACTTCAGGCTCCAGCCAAGGTACAGGAGCGGCAACATGTAGCCGACGCCAAGGACGGTAGCACCTGCGGTCGAGAGCACATTGAGCACCTGATACTCAGCCGGGTAGGCATGATAGCGGCGGGGCATACCGAGGTAGCCGACGATGAACTGGGGGAAGAACGTCAGGATAAAGCCGATGAAGGTGGTCACGGCTGCAAACTTGGACATGCCTTCGGGATACATACGGCCCGTCATCTTGGGCCACCAGAAGTGAATACCCGCGAGGAACGCCATCAACATGCCGCCGACCATGACGAAATGGAAGTGGGCGACGATGAAGTAGGTCTCCGTAAGGTGGATGTCCATACCGAGCGAACCGAGGAAGACGCCCGTCAGACCACCGATGGTGAAGAGGCCGATGAAACCGAAGACGTAAATCATCGGAGTCTCGAAGGTGATGGAACCCTTCTGCAACGTGAACGCCCAGTTGAAGATCTTGATGGCCGAAGGTACGGCGACGAGCATCGTCAACAGGGAGAAGACCAGTGCCGAGTAGTTCGACACACCCATGATGAACATGTGATGGGCCCAGACGAAGAAGCCGAAGAGCGCGATAGCCACCGAGGAGAACGCGACCGCCGTATATCCGAAGACGCGCTTACGGCTGAAGGTCGAGATCACCTCGGAGATCACACCGAAGCCCGGCAGAATCATGATGTACACGGCCGGATGCGAGTAGAACCAGAAGAGATGCTGGAAGAGCAGGGGATCTCCGCCTTTAGCAGGGTCGAAGACTCCGATGCCAACCGTACGCTCCAGTGCGACGAGAACGATGGCAATCGCGAGAACCGGAGTTCCGAGCACCATCATGATCGAAGCAGCGTAGTTCGACCAGACGAAGAGTGGCAGGCGGAACCAGGTCATACCCGGAGCGCGCATGCGGTGAATGGTTACGATGAAGTTGAGGCCGGTGAAGATGGATGAGAAGCCCGCGATGAAGATCGCCGTCGCCGTGGTGATGACGTGGGTATTCAGATAATGCGTGGACAGAGGCGTGGTGAACGTCCAGCCGGTGTCGACGCCGCCAAGCACCAGTGAAGCCAGCGTGAAGAAACCGCCGCCGAGGTACAGGTACCAGCTCAGAAGATTAATACGCGGGAACGCAAGATCCTTCGCTCCGATCATGATCGGAATCAGGAAGTTACCCAGCGTTGCCGGAACGGACGGCACCAGGAACAGGAAGATCATCACAATACCGTGCATCGTGAACATCTTGTTGTAGGTGTCCGCAGCCATGAGATCGCCTGCCGGTGTGAGCAGTTCGAAACGGACCATGCCGGCAAAGAAGCCGCCCAGCAGGAAGAAGCCCGTGATCGAGAACAGGTAAAGCATGGCGATGCGCTTGTGATCAGCCGTGAGCAACCAGCTGAGGAGGCCATGCTCCTTGTTGATGTAATTCACCTTGGGCAGCTTCGCTGTCCGCTGATCGGGGAGGTTCACGATCGTGTTTGCGGTACTCATGGGATCACCGTTCCTGACGCGCTGGGCGCCGCTTGGTTCGATTGCGAGGTACCGAGTGTCTGCTGCACGCGGTAATTGGTCTTAAGTCCTTTGATGTACTCGACGAGATCGATCATGCCTTCTTCCGAGATCTGTCCCTGGTAGGTCGGCATAATTGGCTTGAATCCTGCCGGAAGGTGCGCCGAGGGATTCAAGATCGCGTCACGAAGGAAGCCGTCCGTAACCAGCTGCGTGCTTCCATCGTCCATCTTCAGTTTAGCGCCATAGATGCCCGCAAGGTTCGGTCCTCGCGCTGCCGCATCGCCCGTATGGCACTGGGAGCAGCCCATCGAGGCGAAGAGCCGCTCGCCATTCTGCGCCAGGCTCATACCGCTTGTAGAGGAGTCCACCCACGCCTGGTAATCGGATGGCGTCATCACAACCACGTCGCCGACCATGCCCGAGTGCAGCGTTCCACAGTACTGTGTGCAAAAGAGGTGGTAGGTTCCAGCGGCAGTGGCGTTGAACCAGACCGTGCTGTAGCGTCCGGGAATTACTTCACGCTTTACGCGGAACTCCGGGATGGAGTAAGAGTGAAACACGTCCTGCGAGATCATCGTGAGCTGGACGTTGCGTCCCATGGGAACGTGCAGCGCGTTGATCTCGTGCTGTCCGCCCGGGTGCTCCGCCTTCCACATCCACTGCTTTCCGACGATGTAGATGTTCATCGAGTCTGCTGGCGGATTGTAGATACGGAAGTACAACCACGCGCCCCAGACAAAGACGAAGAGGAAGATGCCGAGGGGAATGATGGTCCACGTTGCTTCGAGCAGCGTCGAGCCTTCGATCTGAATGGCGTTGGGGTGCTTCTCCTTGCGGTACTTGACGGAGAAGACGACGAGGAGGGCAAGGACCAGCGCCATGCCCACGATGGTCATCAACCAGAGGAAGATATACAAGGCATCCGTCTGGCCTGCAACCGTCGACGCCTCGCGCGGCCACAGAGCCGAGGAAGTGAGCCACTTTGTAAGAAACTGCCAAAGTACTGGACTGATACCCATCGTTAGCCTTTATCCGTTCTTCTAAATCTGCGTCGCGTTTCTTTGTCGCGTCTTACTACTGATACGAGCCTGTTATGCGTTGTCGTCGTGATCTTTCGTAAGTGCGTGTTCACGACCGAGCTTTGCATCCTTGCGGAACATCAGGAACATAAAACTTCCGAGCGAAGCCACCGTGATCATCCCTCCAAACTGCACCACGCGAGCGACGATTAAGCTATGCTTATTGCGCTCCGGATCGTAGTGATAGCAGTAGGTAAGAATGTTGGCGACCGGCGAACCAATCTTGTTGCCCGAAGACTCGATGAGTCCCAGCAGCATGTCCTTGGGCGAGTACTCGACGCCCATGTAGTACTGAGCGACCTTGCCCTCCGGCGTGACAAGTTCGATGGAACTGGCGTGCGCATATTGGTTCAGCACACCGTCGGGCCCGGGAACTTTGACATAACCAAAGCCGATCGCGGAAGTAAGTGCGTTGATCGATGCCTGGTTCGTCGTAGTGAGAAAATGCCAGCCGTTCTCCGTACCGGAGCGACCATAGCGGCGCGTGTAAATGGCCTTCTTCTTTGCTGCATCGGCGACCGTATCGTTCGGGTCGATGCTGGCGATAACGACATCGAAATCTTTGCCCGGGTCAAGCTTGACCATGGCGAGCGCCTGGACAAGTCCATCCAGCTCTTCCGAACAGAGCATCTTGCACTCGTAGTAGACGAGCGCAACCACCGCAGGCTTCTTGCTCTGTGGTCCGAAGTAGCTTCCAAGCGTAACGGCTTTGCCGGTCTCGTCCGTGAAGCTGGCCGAGAGAGGAAGCTCGCGATTAAGGTGTTGATCGACCTTTGCTCCCTTGAGGACAGAGGGAAGCTCATTGCCGGAGTTCTCACCCGTCTGTTTATCGCCGTAGGAGGTCACCTGCCCGCGGACACAGAACGGCAGGAGCGCAATCGCGAGGAGCGCCGTGCCAACTGTCGGGATGTGTCTGCGCAGATTCAAAGGGATCCTTCTTTACTTCTTCGTCGGTGAAACGGTTTCGCCGCTAGCTTCACCGGCATACTTCATCTTCTGTTCGCGCGATTCGATCTGGTCGATCTCGAATCCCGTACGGGCGAAGCCATTCGTGAGCGGTGCGTGGACAGCGCGGTTCGTCTCGCCCGCCATCAGGGTCTTAGTCTCCGTGGGGGATCCTGCCGGAGCAGGAAGACCACGCTTCACGATCGCCTCCATGGCCTGATCGATGGGGATGCGGATGCTCCCGTCGTTTCCAGCCGTGGTGTGATCCAGAAGGAGATCTTCGCGAGCATGCAGATCGCTGGTCGCCTGGTTACTGTCATCGGCGTCGAGTCTTGGCGTCGGGAAGCTCTGCGCGATGCGCGCAGACTCCTTCTGCTCCATATAGCCGTTCGTCGCCAGATTCACTCGCTTCCGCTCATTCCCGATCGGGCTTCCGCTTGCAGTGACCTGAGGAGAGAGCTTGGCTTCGTCCCCGTCCTGCTTCAGGAGGCCGTAGTTGATGGCCTTACCCATCGCAAAGCAGAGAAAGAAGAAGACGAGGAGGAAACCCATGAGACCCGCGAGGAAGACCACAACGCCTCGCGTGTTGACGTCAGTCGTCTCGTATCCGGGATGCTCTGCGTCGAACTTCTCAGACGGATGCGGCACAGGCTTGCTCATGCCGTGCTCATCCTCGTGCTCGCTGGGGCGGTTCTGATTCTCAATGGGCATGTTCTGCCTCCAGGATCTCGGCGGTGTGCGGATCGTTGAGAACAACGACCGGGCGTGCCATGAGTTGGGTCAGGTAGTAAGCCATCCAGAGTGCGACGACCGCAACCGGAACTGTGATGTACGCGAATATCCCGAAGTTACCCGCGAGGTGAAGGTTTCCACGTGCGTCAGGGAAGTTCGGTTCAATCAGCCAGAAGAGATCGAAGGCCTTGGCGAAGATCATCCATCCAGTGAGGAAGAGCATCTTCTTGCGGCTGTACTTGAAGTCGCGGCTCAGAAGGCAGCAGAACGGGATCACCCAATGGAAGATGAAGTCGCAGGTGGTGATCACCCACCATCCGCCATGGGTACGGTTCAGATACCAGGGAATCTCTTCCGGCGAGTTGGCGCTCCAGATGATCAGGAACTGCGCGAATGCCAGGTAGATATTCAGCATGACGAAGCCGAGCATAAACTTGCCGAGATCGTACTGCTCCGTCTTGCGCAGGATTGTGCTGTACGGCTCGTACTCCGCCAGGCGGATCGAAGTTTGGACACCCAGGGCCAGAACAGCGTATCCCTGACCGACGAGGAACAGGAAGCCCCACACGCTGGAGTACCAGGTAATATCCAGCGCCATGATGAGGTCGATGGCCGCAATCGTGAGCATGATGACGTAGATCAGGATGCCAATGCCGGAGAGGTTTTCAGCCTTGATACGCCAGTACTCGAAGCTCTTCAGGCTGCCGCGGTCAGGATCTGCGTCCCGCTGCAGGCTCCACTTGTTCAGGAAGAAGCCCCAGAGAAGGATAAAGCCGAAGACGACCGCCATCTGGATGCAGACCGAAACCGGGCTGAGCATCGCGCGCTTGTAATCCAGGGCATGCGCTTCACCCTCAGTCAGAAGGTGGTTCGCCAGTGCCGTGCGGACGGAGTCGTACGTTGTGTAACGTGCCCAGAGCCAGAGGTGCTTGCCGAATGCGATCAGCGGAATGAACAGAAGTACAAGCAGAGGCGTCGTGCGCGTCATCGCCTCCAGCGGGCGGCGCAGAAGCAGACCCCACTTACCGCCAGAGACATATTGCAGCATCAGCAGGCACAGGCCGCCGCCGGCGAAGCCGAAGCAGAGCATGAAGCCGAGCAGGTAGCCGCGCAGCATGTGGTTGCGGCCCTCCGAGGTAAACGCGAAGACGACCGAAAGAAGCGCGAAGAGGGCGGCCACGATAAGGGCGCGCGTGCGCCACGCTGCCACGACCGCCGGAGCGCTCAGGTCCGCAGGAAGTACGCGCGGGCCGTGGTAGGCGTGCCCGTGTGCGTCGTGCCCGATAAGTTCGTTTCCGTGTGCCATTCGGTCTCTCGTCCGCCTTCTTGTCGCTGATACTGCTCACTGCCTGCTACGTAGTTCTGGTTCTGCTATCGGTTGGTGCTTCCGGGTGCATTCTGCTTCACATTGTTCGATGAACCGGGGGAGGGCTTCTCCGCCGTGACCGGCCCGGGAGATCCAACCACTGCAGGTCCCGTGGGATGGCTGTTGACCATATCTTCCCCGGGGATACCGTTGTCTTGATTATTCGGTGTGCCATAAACGGCGGTTGCGGGAAGAGTCCACTCCGCCGCGAAGTCGCGAGGGAGACCTTCACGCTCGGCAACGTCTTCGAGCTTTTCCACCTTCGCGCCAGACTTGATATCTCCCGCAGTTGCATGCTGCGAAAGCTGCAGAGCGCGGATGTACGCTGCAATCGCCCAGCGATCTTCGGGTGTGACCTGCGCAGCATAATCCGGCATCGCGCCGTAGCCGTTCGTCATCACGCTGAAGAAGTGGCCAAGTGGTGCGGAGCGCAGGCGGTCCGTATGGAAGTTGCCCGCCGGACGATATCCGCGCTGCACGATGATGCCACCGCCGTTGCCGACGCGCGAGTGACACGCCGAGCAGTAGATGTTGTAACGCTCCTGTCCTCGCTGAAGAAGCTCCGCGTTGACAGGGAAGGGCATGCCGTCGCCTTCCTTGCCGCCAACCATGCCGGTCAGCATATAGCTGTCGGCATCCGTCTGCGAGCGAGCAACGGTGTTCTGCACCTGTGGGCGCACACCGCGGCCGTCGGCGTAGAACGTGCTCCCGCGCTGGGGGTAAAGCTTGGGCTGGTCCTGCATGTCCTGACGGCAACCGGTCAGGAGAGCAGCGGACGCGATGGCCGAAGCTGCGGCGATCCGCTGGAAAGAGTTCAAGGTCACAGCTCCACCTCCACCACACTTACCGCGTGGAACTGCTCAAGAAACGCGCGGGTTTCGTTCGCGTCGAACTGTGGGTCGATCGCTTCCAGGCAGAGGAAAAACTTGTTGTCCGTCGCGCCCAGACGAAAGTTGGGAGCGTTGAAGAGTGGGTGGTAAGGCTGCGGCAGGCCGTTCAGAGCAAGCATGCCAAACGCCGCAGAGAGTCCAGCGAACAGAATCGTCCACTCATACGCCGGGATGATAAACGCGGGCCATGAGAAGAGCGGGCGACCAGCAACATTGAGTGGATAGGCGAAGACGGAGATCCATGTCTGCATCAGGAACGAGGTCGTCAGGCCAAGGATTCCGCCCATCAGCGTCAACAGAGGCACGCGGTTGCGGTGGACGTCGAGTGCCGACGCCGCCTCTTCCACGGGATAGGGTGTATAGCACTCCATGCGGCGGTAGCCAGCATCGCGCGCAGCTTCGGTCGCGTGCACCATGGCACCCGGCGTATCGAATTCGGCCAGCAGGCCGTAGACTCCCTCACGCACCAGCATCAGGCCGTCTCCTCAATCGTTTCTTCCGCGTCAATATCGTGGATCTTGGTCGCCGGAAGCATCATCTTGATCTCGTTCATAGGAATCATCGGAGCAAAGCGCACAAAGAGAAGGAAGAGCGAGGTAAACAGGCCCATCGTTCCGATGAAAAGCATGTAATCCCAGCGCGTGGCCTTGTATGTACCCCAGCTGGAGGGAAGGAAGTCGCGGTAGAGCGAGGTCACAACGATCACGAAGCGCTCGAACCACATGCCGATGTTCACGACGATCGACAGAAGGAAGAGGTACGCCACGTTCGTGCGGAGCTTGCGCCACCAGAGGGTCAGGAGAGGGATCGCGATGTTGAAGAGGATGAGCAGCCAGTAACCCCAGCCCATCGGCCCAAACATGCGGTTCCACATCATGAACCACTCCCAGTGCGAGGCGGAGTACCAGGCCATGAAGACTTCCATGCCGTAACCGTAGGCAACGATGAGACCCGTGCCGAGCATGACCTTCGCCATGTTGTCCAGATGCCGGACCGTCACCAGATCTTCCATGTGGTAGAACTTCCGGATCGGAATCGCGAGGGTCAGCACCATGGCGAAGCCGGAGTAGATAGCACCCGCGACGAAGTACGGCGGGAAGATCGTCGTGTGCCAACCGGGAAGAGCGGCGACCGCGAAGTCGAAGCTGATGACCGTGTGTACCGAAAGTACGAGGGGTGTGGAAAGACCCGCGAGAAGCAGCGAAGCTGTCTCATACCGCATCCAGTGGCGGGTCGAACCGCGCCAGCCCAGCGACAGAAGACCATAGACGTACTTGGCCAGGGGAAGCGTCGCCTTGTCGCGGAGCGTACCGAAGTCCGGCACCATGCCGATGTACCAGAAGACCACCGAGATCGTTGCGTAAGTCGAGACCGCGAAGACGTCCCAGGCCAGCGGCGAACGGAACTGGGGCCAGACGTTCATGGTGTTCGGCAGCGGAAGCAACCAGTAACCGAGCCACGGACGGCCGACGTGCAGGATGGGGAACATACCCGCGCAGACGACGGCAAAGATCGTCATCGCTTCCGCGAAGCGGTTGATAGAGTTACGCCATCCCTGCTTGAAGAGGAGAAGAATGGCGGAGATCAGCGTTCCGGCGTGGCCGATACCGATCCACCAGACGAAGTTGATAATCGCGAATCCCCAGGCTCCGGGAACCGTCACGCCCCATATACCGACGCCCTTCAGAACCAGCCACGTGACCGCAATCACAAAGAGGGTAGCGACGCCCGACGCCACGATCAGGCCGAAGAACCAGCCGAGCGGTGTGTGCGAGGTGAGCACGACGCGCGAGATCTTCTCCGTGACCGACTTGAAGGTGTGGCCGGGAGCGATGACAGCGAATTCGCCTGTGACCGGGTCGATCATGGGATCGACTGCGGGATCGTGGTGCGGCGGTAGAGGTTTGGTCGCCATTATGCCTGCTCCAATGCCGGGTTCGGGTTAATCACGCCTGCCACATAGGTGGTTCGCGGACGATAGTTCAGATCGCCCAGAACAGCGTAGTTGCGCTCGTTGGACTTGTGCTTCGAAACCTTGGAGTTCCTGTCATTGATGTTGCCGAAGCTGATGGCTTCGGTCGGGCAGGCCTGCTGGCAAGCCGTGACGACCTCGCCATCGCGGATCGCGCGACCTTCCTTGTCCGCCGTGATCTTGGCCGCCTGGATACGCTGCACGCAGTAGCTGCACTTCTCCATGACGCCGCGCGAACGAACGCTGACATCGGGGTTGCGCATGAGCTTGGTGCTCTCCGCCTCGTAATCCGAGTAGAGGAGGAAGTTGAAGCGGCGAACCTTGTAGGGGCAGTTGTTCGAGCAGTAACGTGTGCCCACGCAACGGTTATAAACCATCGTGTTGAGGCCTTCGGGCGTATGCACCGTCGCTCCAACCGGGCAGACCTGCTCGCAACCCGCGTTCTCGCAGTGCTGGCAGAGCATCGGCTGGAAGTGTGCCTTGGGAGCGTGGAGGTCGCCTTCGAAGTAGGTATCGATGCGCAGCCACTGCATGTTGCGGCCGATCTTCACCTGCTCGCGACCGACGACGGGGATGTTGTTCTCCGCATAGCAGCTCACAATGCATGCATTGCAACCGGTGCAGGAGTTGAGATCGATCGCCATACCCCAGGCGTTCTGGATCTGCCCGGAGCTCTTGTCGACGTTGTCGTACTTCCACGCGTCGGCGAAGAGGCTCATCTCTTTTTCCGGAGTCTCGCGCATCGCGCCAGCACCGCTCTTGAGATTGGTCGGCGTACCGAGTTCTTCGTGCGCAAACTTCGGATTTGCCTTCGCCTCTTCCACGGTGGCATAGCGGATGATCGAACGCTCCATCGCTTCGTGGCCGCCGAGTGAGACCGTTCCGGGCTCGACGGGGTGAGCGAGATCGCTCTGCGCCGTCTTTCCGCGGTTATCCAGCGAGTGGACCGAGGTAACGCAAAGATCGTGCGTGCCCTCCGTCTTGCGCGCCTGCAAACCGCCCTGCGAGAACGGTGCATCCGAGGTACGGAGGACGTAGCCGTTCGAACCGACACCCTGACCGACACGGCCAAAGTTACGGCCCAGGCCGAGGTGCACGGTGATCACACCCTGTGGATGTCCGGGGACGACGAGCGGTGGAATGGTCAGCTTGCGGCCGTTGAGCTCGAGCTCAATAAGCTCCGTCTCTTCGGTCTTCAGAGCAGCCATCGTCTCCATACTCATCAAAGCAGCGTTGTCCCAGGAGAGATGCGTGACCTGCTTGGGCAGCTCCTGCAGCCAGCCGTTGTTGGCATAGCGGCCGTCGTAGGTGGAGGTGTCCGCTTTGAAGTTGATCTCGTAGCCGCCGGCAGATGCGGGAGCGGTTGCTGCCACAGTAGCCGCCTTCGGCGCTCCGGACTTTGGCGCGAAAGCTGTGCCTTCGACCCAGCCGTCGTGCAGAGACTTCTTCCATCCCGTGGCGAAGTCGCCAGAGATGTACGTCTTCGCATTAGCTTGGACCGCATCGTAGGCCGAGGCGGTCGCATCCGGAAGCAGCGCCTGGAGCACGTTGTGCGCCGAGACACCGTTATAGAGTGGATCGATCAGCGGCTGCACGATGCTGATGGTTCCGTCGTAGGAACGCGCGTCCGACCAGCTCTCGAGGTAGTGCGCCTGGTTGATGTGCCAGGTCGTCGAAACGCCAGTCTCATCCATGTACATGCCCATGTGGGCAGAGTTGGGGACCTTGGCAAGGGCAGAGGCAAAGTTCAGGTCGGCGGGAGCGTTGTAAACTGGGTTTACACCCAGCATGACCAGCCACTTCACCTTGCCGGAGTTCATGTCGGCAACGAGCGACTTCAGCTCAGCAGTCTGCTCCGTGGGGAGGGCTGCGACCGGCTGCGTGTAGACGACCGTCTTGCCGATGGCACCGATGGCGGAGTTGAGAGCGTAGGCGGCGGCGTGGATCGCCGCGGAAGACTGCGGTCCGGCGATCACCACCGAACGGCCGGAAGACTTCTTGAGGTCCTCGACCACCGTGGTGAAGAACTTCTGAACTTCGGCGTCTTCAAACTTGCCCGATCCGCTCGCGAGCGAGCCAGCGAACAACTCCAGGTCGCTGGGCTTGAGTCCGAGGCGATGCTCCGCCTTGAAACCGGTGACCGTAGGCATGCACTCTACGACGTAGAGCCGGTTCAGCGTCTTTTCCTCGTCATAACGGTGACGCTCGGCGTAGGCGCGAGAGACCGGAAGGAAGCCGGGAAAGGCGTTGGAGGAAAGGAAGTCGGCGTCGAGCGAGAGGATTACGTCGGCATCTTCGAGCTTGTACTGTGCGTCCGTGTACTCGCCAAAGGCTGCCTTGGAGGCAGCGCGGGCACCATCCATATTGATGGCGTCGTACTGCACCAGCTTTGCGCTCGGATACTTCGCCTGTACCTGCTTCCACTGCGCCGCAAGGGTTGGCGATGTGATCGTATCCGTGAGAAAGTAAACACCTTCTCCACTACCGGTCGCCTTGACTGCATCGGAGAAGGCTCCGATAAAGTCGTTGAACTGGGCGTTTACGGTCATACCGGCAGTACGCTTCACGACGTGCTGCGAGCGATCCGGATCGTACAGGTCGAGCAGTGAGGCCTGGGTGAAGAGGTCGGTCTTGCCCTGCGACATCGGGTGTTCCGGATTTCCATCGACCTTGATGGGACGAAAGGCGTCCGTTTTGACCAGGACTGGGACTGCCCCGGTCGGGAAGGGATACGCCGTAGCAAAGAACATCGGCTTTCCGAGGACGAGATCCTCAGGCTGCTTCACATACGGGAAGATCTCTTCATCGGGCTGCTTGGTGCAACCGGTCATTCCAGCAAGGGCGAGGGACGCGCCCATCACCTTCATGAAACCGCGGCGCGAGACGCCATCGGTTAGCTCGCTTGCCTGACGCGGAAACTCTTCCCGCAGCATGGCTTCAAAACCAGGATCCTCGGCGAGATCGTCCAGCGACGTCCAGAAGCGCTTACCCTTCTTTCCGGCGAGGCGGGCCTGCACTTCGGCAAGCGTGAGCTTGGCCGGAGCGATGCTTGTGACCACAGTAGCGCGCTGAGGCGCACTCGACATCGATGTACCTTCTGGCATTGTGCTTCCAATCACTTCAGAACTAGGCGTCGTACTCATCGGTGGCATACCTCGCAGCTCTGCAGCTCGTTCGGCGTGCGGATGTGGTACTTGTCCGTGAGATAGACCCCGAGATCGCGCTGCGAGGTGAACTTCTTGTAGCTGGCCGGCATGATCATGCCGGGGCTTGCATCGGAGTAGGTCCCAGGTCCGTTCAGCGGATGCGGGTTCATACCCACGCCCTTCGTCGGCTGGCCTTCGCCAGCGTCCTTGATCTGAAGGAAAGCAACCTCGGGATTGTTCTTGGACGGATCCTTGGTCACGCAGTTGACGCGCTGTGCCGTGGGTCCGTTGGAGCCGGTATCGGCGCACCAGACAGGCTTCGTCTCGCTAGGTCCGGCCCACGCCATGTTGTAGATCTCGGAGGTCGGGCGAAGATTCTTCGCCGGATCGCGATGGCAGTTCAGGCACCACTCCATCTGGAGAGTGTTCTCTGCGTACATCAGAGGCATCTCGTCGACACGGCCATGGCAGCTTGCGCAACCGATGCCCTTGTTCACGTGGATCTCATGGTTGAAGTAAACGTAATCCGGAAGGTCGTGTACACGGATCCATTTGATCGACTCGCCCGTTGCCCAGCTGGTCCGTACAGGCTCAAGCATGGCGGCGTTGGTCCAGATCTGCGCATGGCAGTTCATGCAGGTCTTGGTAGGAGGAATTCCGGCGTAGGAAGACTTCTCGACCGAGGTGTGACAGTACTGGCACTGGAGGCCCAGGCCTTCGACGTGGTGGCGATGCGAGAACGGAACCGGCTGATCGGCCCGCTGGCCCTGCCGCGTCACCCACGGGGATCGCTGCAGCTGGTTCAACGCCACGCCCAGGGCGACAACGATCAGACCTGTCAATACAAGGCCTGCCCGAGCCAGGGCGTTCGAACTGCGGTCAAAAACTTGCGCCATGAGTACGTCCTGCTTCCTCTGCGTCTAAGGAAAAATCATTGTTCGAAAATCAGTGTTCAAAATCATTTACTGACTACATTGCTACGGAACTAACCACACCTGCTACCGAACTGCTTTACAAACCGTCTGCACTACTACCCGACACCGTTGAGTTGTCCGGATCATTCGCGCGGTTACATCCGTCGAGGAAATACATCCGGGAGATTTCAATATATCAGCGTCACGAAGCTGTTTTGTCTCGTCGGGAATGCACCTCTAGTCGTTTTCTTTCATCGACTTTCGATAATCGAACTTATCGTTGTGACGCAGATCACAAGATCTTGCATGCAAGTCAGGAAGTACCGCGATTTACCGCAATATCTGCGGTTTTCGTCAGGTATCAGAGGCGATAACTAGGCCCAAAGTAGTCCGATATCAAATTATTTTTTGCTCGCTTTGTTACTCACGATCAGCTTCCCTCCACCCTCCGAAATGACGAAGGATGGCCTCGGTAGGGTTGGCATCCTGCCGCGTTCGGTCCACAGAAAGATCCGCTGCGGTCCCGTCCATTTCTGAAGAAAGCTCGCATCGTCTTCGAAGATCTTTGGAGCGTCGCGGAAGAAGCTCCCATACCAGAGATTGGCGGAGTGACCATGCAGAATGTGGATGGGCTCGCTGCCAGACGGGCCGGGGCGCTGCAGATAGAAGCCAAGCGTCGACCCGGCTTCATACTCGCCGTTGAGGACGATCAGATCGTCCGGACGAACTTCGCGCGCGATCGCCAGGGCTTGTTGACGCGAGGTGAGCACGGGCGAAAAGATCTGCAGCCCCATGTGCGCCGCAACCAGAAAAAGACAGGCCATGGCGACAAGGGCAAGGTTAGCGGCGTGCGGTTTGTATCTCCGTCGTGCCCACCAGCAGGCAGAGGTTCCGAAGAAGAGGCTCAGTGCCGTAAGAATAAGCGGTACCCGAAAGGCACCCATGGCCTGCGCATTGAGATCGAGAAAGTGACCGAACGAAAGCGCATAGTCGCCGGGATTCTGCTGCAGCAGAGCTGCCAGATCGAGGCCCGGAGACGGTGGTTTGGCATGGAGCACAAAGAAGGCGCACGCAATCGCCGCAAACGATCCGCATACAAGCAGTACCACGGAAATCCGCTGGCCGGCCGTGACAAGGCCTCCGGAGAGCGGAAGTTCCTCCGCCTGGCGTGCCTCGTCGTCAAGCCACTTCGCGATCAGAAGTGCGAAGGCAGGCAGAGCGGGAAGAACGTAGTACTCCTGCCGCGTGGAAAACGAGAAAAAAACGAGCGGAAGCAGCGCCCATAGGCCAAGGAGCAGGCGCGCGCGCCCCTCTCCGCTCATACCCTTCCTGCGTAGAGCGTTTCGCCACGGAACGGCGCCGATAGCCTTGAAGAGGAATGCGCTCCAGGGCATCAGCCAGATGAGAAGGAGGCCCCAGAAGAGGACGAGTGGCACCGTGTCATAGTCGCGTGGAACGCGGAGGTTCAGATAGCGCAGAACGTGCTCGTTCATGAAGTAGAACCACGTCCATCCATGCACGCTGCCCAGCGCAGGGAGAGGTACATTCCATTGCCCGCCCAGATGATTCAGGCCGAGAGGGTGGCCCTCCGTCGGATTACGCAGCCCCGCCAGGATGTGCCAGGGAGCCGCCACAGCAAGAAAGACCACCAGCGCGGGCAGAAGATGGAGCTGCGACAGCCGCTTGACCGTTCCCAACACGCCGCGCGTGAGCACGAGATACAGCAGCACGATGCCCAGGGGAAAGACGAGACCGATGAGGCCTTTCGTCAGAATGTTCAGCGCACAGGCGACTCCGAAGACCAGGCACGGCGCCAGTGCCGGCCTCTCCTGCTCCTCGGTGCGCCAGAACGCCGCGACCGCAAGCGTGAGCCAGAGGCAGACGATGGCATCCGGAATAAGAATCCGCGTGAAGATAAACAGGCCAAAGCTGGAGAGCAGGATCAGCGCGCCGTAAAGACCCGCGCGTTCACTCCGAAACATACGGCGACCGAGGTTTTCCACCGCGAACAGCAGGGCCAGAACGTACAGCGCCAGGGGAAGGCGCGCCGTAGCCTCGTGCACGCCGAAGAGTCGAAAGCTCGCCGCCATGCTCCAGTAAAGGAGCGGCGCCTTCTCCAGGTAGCGTATGCCGTTGGCATAGAGCGTAACGGGATCGTGCCGCTGCACCATTTCGCGTGCGACCTCGGCGTGGACGGAGTCAGCATCGTCCAGCAGCGGCGGCGTAAAGAGTGCGAAGGTGGCATAGAGAACAAACCACAGCACGAGAAGGACAAAAAGATTCCGACGCGACTGTGGGTGTGTATTCATGCGAGAAGTGGAGTGTAGTGCGACGGCTTTCCACAGTTTGCAGTTGTGTCGAGAAATTCGACCGGCGCTCTCCTTTTCGAGATGAGAAAGTACTTTCTCATCTCCAACCTAGTGTTTGCATGATCAAAATCGATAGATTTCATATGCGTACACAGTGCGCCGGAGATTCTTCTATGCGTTGCAGGGCCCTTCTGTCTCTCGCGGTCGTTCTTTTCGCCTATCCTCTCGTTGCCAGAGCCGATCTCATGGGAGACAACGTCCACGTATACGAAAACAACCCTGTGCAGGCGACGACCAAAGATCTGGGCTCCATCTTTGCTCCGGGAAGCGGAAGCAACGCCCTGTTGGGCTTCATGACCTACGAGATCACAGGCGATCAGATCTCGCTGCTCTTCAACGTGCCCACCGCAGGCTATCTTGAAAGCCGCTCATTTACCTTCGTCGACACGAGCAAGAACCCATGGATCGACATGATCACCCTGGATGCCCAATCGACTCCGCTCTTCGGCCAGGATGGCTCCGTCAACCAGCCAAGGCTCCCGATCATTACCTTCGACTCCTCCAGCGTGACGATCGCCTTCGCAGATGTGGTGATCCGTCCCGGCAGCCGGCAGATCTTCGATCTTGGCTTCCGCGATCCCGTCTCTCCCACGCCCGAACCCGCCTCTCTCCTCCTGGTTGGATCAGCGGTCGTCGGAGCTCTGGGCATGCGCCGACGAAGGTTCTTCGCGCGGTAACGGAAAACGGGAGACCCCAAAACCGGGTGCCCCATACATGCGCAGCTTCATCGCGCATGTGTGGGCAATGCGCGAAGCGCATCCATAGGATTTCCATTTTGAATCCCTATGGGGGCACATTCTTAAGCGCCATCCTTTGTCATCCCGTAACGAAGTGGAGGGATCTGCTTTTCAAACCAGCTCGCGCGTCTACCGCAAAGCTGAAAATGCTAACCTCAGCTTCGATGAAGTTGCGCAACGACAAGCCGGACGGAACGCCTCAGCCACCGGCAGAGATGATCTTTGGGGAGTGGTATCCGGCCCTGCGCACGGACACGCTGGCCAAGGGAAAGACGCAGACGACGCTGCTGCTCGGCGTGCCACTTCTGCTGGGGCGCAAGAACGACGGCAGCATCTTCGCCATGCGGGACCTCTGTCCACACAGAGGCATCCCCCTCTCGGCGGGCTGGTTCGACGGCGACACCGTCCAGTGCAAATACCACGGCTGGAAGTTCGAACCCTGCGGCGGCCAGTGCGTGGAGATCCCTTCCCTGACGCAGATCAACACCCTGGAACCCACGAAGATCTACGCCGGTGCGTACCCCTGCGTGGAGCGCGATGGCCACGCCTGGGTTTACCTGCCCGAAGCAGGCGCTGGTCGCATCGCAGACCGGTCGACGTTACCTGCAACGCCCGAGGTCCCAAAGTTCTCCGCGAAGTTTCGCACGGCGCATCTCTCCGCCGATCTTCCCTGTAACGTGGACCATGGCATCATCGGCCTGATGGACCCGGCGCATGGGCCGTTTGTACACCAGGCATGGTGGTGGCGGTCGAAGAACTCAATTCACGAAAAGAAGAAGACCTTCGAACCGATCGCAGAGGGCTTCCGCATGGCCTCGCACGCGCCCAGCGCGAACTCCGCTCCCTACAAGCTGCTGGGCGTCTACGGCAGCGAGATTACGACCACCATCGACTTCGTTCTGCCCAACCGGCGCTACGAGACGATCCGCGCCGGAGAGAAATGGTTCGCCTCGCTGACCACCGTCACACCCGTCACCCCGGCGACGTGCCGGATCGATGTAGTCGCCTGTTGGAACGTCTTTTACGGCGTTCCGTTTGTACCCGCCATCGCAAAGTATTTTGGAGCGAAGTTCGTACGGCAGGACCAGGAGACGATGATCGAGCAGGCCGAGGGCTTACGGTTTCGACCCGCCATGATGCTCATCGACGATGCCGACCTACCCGCAAAGTGGTACTTCGCCCTGAAGCAGCGCAGGCTTACGGGCAAAGGAGAACATCCGCTCGCTGGCCCCGTGGAACTGCACTGGCGAAGTTGACCTCGCCCTATCGACCGTCCGGAGCAGCCACCGTCATTTCGCCCCATTGAAGCAAAACAGCACACCACCCGTCATTTCGACCGACCGAAGGGAGCGGAGAAATCTGCTTCTCCCATCTGCCAAAGGCACATCAAATCACACATCGCGCGATGACAAAAGCAGATCTCCACTGCGGTCGGAGATGACGGACATCAACGGGTCGAGAAAACGTCGCTCGGTTTAGCGGTGGAAGCCGTGGAAAAACCCGTACGCGAAGAACAGGAAGGCGATCAGGGTGAGCAGGAGCATCACGCTGATGAAAATCGTAGCGCGCGCCTCCTGCTGCGGTGTCGGCCGCGTGATCCCGAAGACATCGATAAAGATACTGACGAGCGATTTGACCGGATGCATGATACCTATCAGAGTGCGCCGCTCAGGGCTGCGATGCAAGTCCTTAGAGCGGCGTGGCCGGAGCAAAGGCCGAAACGCCTGACTCCGTCACCAGGCGCTCCGTATCCAGATTGAGAGCTTCTCCAAGACGCAACCAGATAGAGCGCCACCCGTTGGGCCAGTAACCGGAGCCGCGACGCAGCAGATCGTTCCAGATGTTCTGCGCCTGCCAGAGGTCGACCTCAAAGGGCAGATCGCGAAGAGTCTCGGCGATATCCAGCGTCAGGGCAATGGCTTCTGCCAGATGGGTCGCGTCTGCGCCTGCCTCCAGCCGGTGCATGGCGCGCTGCATGCACGCGGCTGCGGCAAAGCTGAGCTCGGCTTCGTTGAGCGTGACCTTGTCCTCCGTCGCCCGCCGAAGCAGGGAGCGCACCAGCACGGAGTCGAACGGATCGGTTTCGAGCGCCTGGCGTAAGCTGGCATTCAACGCAAAGCCCGCAGCCAGCGCAAGCGCAGGAGGTGACTCCATACCCGCGCGGGAGAGGAAGCGAAGAAGAGACGAATGATCTTCGTAGATCGTGCGAAGACTCGTCTCTACTTCAATCACCGTCGCATCCAGGATGCTGCGCAGGATGCGCTGCTGCTCGTCGTGGAAGAGCGAGGTCAGTGAGTAGGCCGTCTGCCCGAAGTAGCGATCGATCAGACGGATGACCTCGGGGAGATTCGCGCTCTCCATCGCAGTGTGGACGTTCTCTTCAAACTCCGCAAAGGCAACCTCCGACGCCTCTGTATAAGGGCAGACCGCGGCGGAGAGGTTCTGGTCGCCGAGATGAAGCACGGCAAAGCTGACCTCTTCCTGCTCCTCCGTGACGCGACTGCGAATCTCTGCTCGACCGATGGCCAGGCGTCCACGCCCGGAGGTGAACACCTCTTCCGAGATCCGGCGCACGTCAAAGCAGAACAGACCGCCCTCTTCCGGATAGGGGCGGAAGATGGAGCTGATGGCGTAGTGCGCGCCCACCTGTTCCAGGCCGATAAACATCTTCTGCACCCACTGGTAGTAGACCTCTGCGCCATCCGCCGGTGTCTTGATGTTGCTCTTCGCCTCTGCAAGCGTGGTGAGGAAGGCATCCTGAATAGGCGTAGCCACCTCGCTCCCGAAGAGCTTGTGCGTCAGTTCGAGGACGCGTCCGGCGTAGGCGATAATCTGCACGGTTTCGATACCGGTGATGTCGTCGAAGAACCAGCCACAGGAGGTGTACATGAGCTGTGTATGACGCTGTAGCTCCATCAACTCCCATACGCGGACGCGCTCCTCTTTCGACGGCTCGTGCGTACCGAACTCCGCGAAGTAGCGCGCCTCGTTCTCTGTGGAGCGGTCAAGAATAACCCGGATGTAAGCGTCGCGCGCCGCCCATACATCATGGAAGAAGTTGGCTCCAAGCTGCTCTGTAAGCGGTGCAACAGCGTCGCGAAGGCGGTCGAGAGCTTCGCGAAGCGGTGCCCTCCACTTCTGGTTCCAACCCGGTTTACCGCCGTTGCAGCCGCAATCGCTCTTCCAGCGTTCGACACCATGGGCACAGGACCACGACGAGTCGTCCACCACGCGCGCCTCCATCCGTGGCGGAAACTTCTCCAGAAACTCGGCGTAGTTCGTAAGCTTCGCCAGGCCCTTGTCTTCGAGATAGTGCATCGCATAGGCGAGCGCCATGTCGCCGTGCTTATGGTGATGGCCATAGCTCTCGCCATCGGTGGCGATGTTCACAATCTGCGGCAGCGGGCTTCCGTCTTCGAGATACTCCGTCGCATGAAAGCGCGAGATCAGTCGCTTTCCAAATTCTTTCCCCGAATCGAGCACTCCTTCGAACGCGACCGCGCGGGAACCGTCGCCGTCGTAGAAGAAGACATAAATGGAGCGGCCCTCGGGCAGTCTGACGAGATACGGCGTGTTGGCATCTACCACGCCACCCGCCACACTCGTCCACTCCGCCTCAGGCGCGCCCGCCTTCGCCAGCGGACGGACGCACGCCGCCTGCAGAGGCGCAAGCACAGTGAACTTGATGCCCTCCTGCGCCAGCAGATCAAGCACCTCGTGATTCACAGCAGTCTCCGCCAGCCACATGCCCTCAGGCTTGCGGCCAAAGCGGAACTCGAAGTCGCCGATGCCCCAGCGAATCTGCGTAAGCGCATCGCGACGCGAAGTCAGCGGCATGATGATGTGGTTGTAGACCTGCGCCATGGCAGAGCCGTGGCCGCTATAGTGTTCGGCACTGGCCTTGTCCGCGTCCAGAATCATCGTGTACGTGCGCGGCGCAAACTCCTGCAGCCAGCTCAGCAGCGTCGGCCCGAAGTTGAAACTCATCCGCGCATAGTTGTTCGTGATGCGGACGATCTTGTTCTCTTCGTTCAGAATGCGCGAAGCTCCGTTGGGTGCATAGCACTCCGCCGTGATGCGCTCGTTCCAGTCATGCCACGGCGCGGCGGATGACTGTGACTCGACTGTTTCAAGCCAGGGATTCTCGCGGGGCGGCTGGTAAAAGTGACCGTGAATACAAACGTAGCGCTCACCCACTGCGGCGGGGGAGACATCAGCGCGGGATTTCAATCGACGTGTACGTGCCATCTGTCCTCATGCAATACGGAGCGGAAAGTAAGGCAGCGAAAGTAAAACAAGCGGTGCAGTGTTCTCTGGCTTCAGATTCATTTCGGCTGTAGTTGTTTGCCTGCCGCCAGATCGCAGGCCCGATACATGTACCAGCTTGCCACGGATCGGAAGGGACGCCACTTCTCCGCGCGCTTTTCGATGACGACAGCCTTTGGAAGATCGCGTGGAACCACCTTGTCCGTCGGCTTAAGGCCAAGAAATGTAAGAGCAAATCCTTTGCGGACGGCGTAATCGTCCACCGGGAGAACGTCAGGACGGCCAAGGCGAAAGATCAGCATCATCTCCACCGTCCATCGCCCGACGCCGCGCACCTGCGTAAGGTGCTCGATGATGGCCTCGTCGTCCATGCGGCGAATCTTCGCAAGAGTAGGCACTGTGCCGTCGAGCGTCTTCGCAGCAAGATCGCGCAGAGCAAGCGCCTTGTTATGCGAAAGACCTGCTCCGCGCAACTGCTCGTTGGGACACTCCAGAAGATGCTCCGGCGAGGGATGCAGACCTATCCCGCAGACCGGATGAAAGCTCTCGATCAGACGGCGATGAATCGTAGCAGCGGCCTTGCCGTGCAGCTGCTGGAAGACGATCGCCTCCGTCAGCGCTTCAAAGGGCGACTGCTGCCCCGCCGTGCGCATGGTGAACGGACCGGCTTTGGCGATGAGGCGCCCGAGCTTCGCGTCGCGCGCAGACAGGTGCGCCACGGCTGCTTTAGTGTCATAGGGCGGCTTGCGCGTGCGGGCTGGATGACGTTCCGACATGAGGTGGATGCTACCAGAGCCCGACGCTCCGAAGAATGGGCCACAATCGCGCGCCCGTGATCAATACGGCAAAGTTCTTCGCCCTCTCGAACTCAAAACCAACCTCCGTCATCTCGACCGAACGCGAAGCGTGAGCGGAGAGATCTGCTTCTGTCATCGCGCAAAGCGCGATCCAATGTGCCATTGGCACATAACCCGATCCATCGCTTAGCTCCTATGCAAAATCCCCCGGCGCAGATGGAAGCGCTCGCCGCGCCAGACCACCGTGTCTCCCGCATAGCTCCACGCCCACAGCAGAAGACCAATGCAATCACGCAACGGCAGCAGCCAGATGTCGCGAAGCACCTGCTCGTCGCGCAGAATACCGACACCAATCGAAAGCGCCACCGCCACACGCGCAAGTACAGCGACGGAGAGCAGCGTGAAGCTCCAAAGATCGAAGCCGCTGGCGACGCAGGCAGCAATCGCCCAAGCGATGACATATGTAACCGAGACGCCAAGGTATCCGGCGCGGCGCGAATCGCGCACAGAGCGCATCCACCGCAGCTGATGGTCGCAGAAGCCACTGAGCGTGTAGCGCGGAACCGTCGTCTCCACGATCTCTGGTACAAGCTCCACGGCATAGCCCGCACGGTAGATGCGCGCACCCAGCTCATAATCATCCGCCAGATGCTCGGTCAGTGGAGCGAAGCCGCCGATCTCCTCCAGGACCTCGCGCGGCATGGCCAACGTCGATCCCAGGCCGAAGCGCAGACCGCCCTCCAGCATGCGCGCTGTGAGCACGCTGGGGAAGAACTCCGTCGCGATACCAAGCGCCTCGATGCGCGAGAGCAGCCCATGCCCTTTTGCCGACGCACCAAGATAAGGCGTGGTCACCATGCCGACTCTTTTGTTTCCCCGAGGCGTAAAGCCAGCGACGACGCGTGCGAGGTAATGCGGCGAGACGAGGATATCGCTGTCGTTCACAAGAAGAATCTCGCCGAGCGCGTGCGGCAGCATCTGCGCCAGATTGCTGACCTTGCCGCTGGTGCCAAGGCGCTCCGGACACTCGATCACGCGCATCGCCAGCTCCGGAAACTCCGCACGCAGGCGGTCAATCTCCGCAACGGCAGGATCTTCAAGCGACGAGACGCCAAAGAGAATCTCATACCGCCCGGCGTACTGCTGTAAGCAATGCGAGCGAAGACCGGCATACATGCGCGCGTCCACGCCTTTGAGCGGCTTCAGCAGCGTAACCGTCGGTGCAGTCGCCAGCGCAGTGAGCGGATGCGTCCGCCAATAGTGCGTGAAGCTGCGCCCAGCGCGCAGCGTGAGCACCATGTAGACGAGGCCAGCGAGCGTCATTAACGCGCAGAAGACGGCGACGGCTGTGGCAATGTGCGCGGCAAGATCGGGAGCGATTTCAGTGGAAGGATTCACTGGAATAAGGATACGGGATCGCGCCTTCGTGGATGCGGACGCGCATCTACTCGTAGCGCAACGCCTCAATCGGATTCAGATTCGCCGCCTTCCAAGCCGGATAGATCCCAAAGACCAGCCCAATCGTGCAGGAGATAAGGAATGCCGCAAGCACCCACATCGCCGACAGCAGCGCCGGAAGGAAGAAGTGCATCGCCAGAACTACAAGACAGCCGATCGTGACCCCAAGCAAACCTCCCACCGCACAGAGCGTCATCGCCTCCAGCGTGAACTGGTAGAGGATCGTGCGCTTGGTCGCACCGATGGCCTTGCGTATCCCGATCTCCCGCGTTCGTTCCGTAACAGAAACGAGCATGATGTTCATCACGCCCACGCCACCTACCATCAAGCCCACGCTGGACAGCGCGAACATCAGGATGAAGAGACCACCGGTGAGCTGCGTCCAAAGCCTCGTCAATGCGTCCGAACCGAACATGGCGAAGTTGTCATCCTGGTCGGACTTCACCTTGCGCCGCGCGCGCAGAACGTCGCGCACCTCTTCTTCCACCGCCGGGCGGTTCTTGGGATCGTCATACTTCAGGCTCAACCAGTAGTCGAGCACCTCGGGATGCAGCTTGTGGAAGGTCGTAATCGGGAAGAAGGCAAAGTCGTCATCGGGATTCTTGCCGCTGCTGAAGGCCTGCTTCAACTTGTCAATCTGGCCCACTACGGTGAAGGTCATCCCGTTGACGGTGATCTCCTGCCCAATGGGATCGAGACCCGGGAAGAGCGTCTCCGCCGCGTCATGCGCCAGCACCGTCACGTTCGCGGAGCGCTCCTCGTCCATCTCGTTGAAGAAACGTCCGCGCACGATGTGCCAGTCGTTAACGTCACGGGAGGTCCATGATTCGCCGCCGAGCGGTGCATTCTCCACCTTGTGCCCGTTGGCCTTCAGGGCCGTCATGCCCGCGCCGCCGAAGGAATCGAAGTTCTGGTAACGCAGCGAAGCGGCAACGCTGGCAACGTGCGGCAGGTGCATGAGCGACTGCGCGTCTTCATACGTGAGCTGCTTGCGCAGAAGCATCGCGGGCGTTGGTCGCTTCCCGAAGACCTCGAAGCGGAAGATCATCAGCGTGTTGGTTCCCAGCTCGGAGATCATGCCGTTCACGTTATCGTTCAAACCGTTAATCACGCTGGACATGATGATGACCGTGATCACGCCGATCACTATGCCCAGGATGGTAAGACCGCTGCGCAGCTTGTTCGCGCGCAGTGTGTCCAGCGCCATCTTGATCGTCTCTTTCTGGTCGCTAAGCCGCATTAGACATCGCTCCTGAGCGCGACGATAGGATCGAGCTCCGCCGCCTTGCGTGCCGGATACACACCGAAGAAGACCCCCGTCACCGTACTCACGAAGAGGCCCACAAGGATGCTCCACACCGCGACGTTCGCCGGGAAACCCGCGACAATCGTCACGCCATACGCCACAATCACACCGCCAAAGACGCCGATCACACCGCCCACCAGCGACATCAGCGCGCTTTCGATAATGAACTGCGCCATCACGTCCTTCTTGCGCGCGCCAAGGGCCTTGCGGATGCCGATCTCGCGCGTGCGCTCCGTCACGCTGACAAGCATGATGTTCATGATCACAATGCCGCCCACCACCAGCGAGATCCCCGCCGCAGGAATCGCAATCGCAGCGAACCAGCCCGTGATCTGCTTCATGATGGTAGCGAAGGCATCGTTCTGGTCCAGGTTGAAGTCGTCATCAGAACCGGGAATATCGTGGCGGAAGGCACGCATGAGCACGCGCACCTCCTCCATGGCGTCCTGCATGGCCAGGCCGGAGCCTCCCTTTGCCTTCAGGAAGATCGTGACCGACTTCTGCATACCATAGCTGCGCTGAAACGCAGGCAGCGGAACGGCAACCCAGTTGTCCTGGCTCTGCCCCAGCGTCTTTCCTTGCTTCGCACCCACGCCGACCACCGTATACGGAACGCCGTCCACGCGAATCTCTTTGCCGATGGGGTCTTCACTCTTCAGAAGATTCTCCTGAATGTCTGTGCCGATGAGCGCAACGCGGGCGGAGTGGTCTTCTTCCGACTGCGTGAAGGTCCGGCCCTGCGCGATGTCTAGGTTATTAAGTACGGGCATGGCGCTGGTCCAGCCGCGCAGAGCGACGTCCGTAACGGATTCCGTACTGAACTTGACCGTTCCGCGCGTCGTCTGCTGAACACCGATCAGGGCGCACTTCTGGCACTGCTCCACCAGCCAGTGGTAGGCATCCACCTGGATATTCTTCCGCTTCTGGAACTTGGTGTAGTCCTCAAAGCTGGTGATGGCCGTTGGCTGCTTGCTGACGGTAAACACATCGCTTCCGAAGGTATTGAGCTTCTGGTCCACATAGGCGTTCGCTCCGTTGACCAGCGTGACCACGGCGATCACCGAGGCGACGCCGATCATCACACCCAGAAGCGTGAGCACCGTCCGGAGTTTATTCGCCCAGAGCGACTGTAAAGCGAGTTTGAAGGCTTCTTTTAGATCCATGGGGCGAAATCCATTACCTCCGGCGGAGGTTCTACATTCTGGCGACGCGGTTTCTGTATGTTTGGAGGCACTCCTAGCCTATGCGAAATCCTCCCCCCTCAGGGAACTGTCTTGAGCGAATGTGCGCCGTCGTCCCCGATGTGGGAATCTAAGAACAGACATGAATCTCCTCAAACCAGCCGTCCGGGTCGGCGGCAAGTTTCAAAACCCTGTCCCAACCGAGGTCGCAGCCCTGAGCCTCATGCCCCGTATCCTGATGGCGGCGATCGCCGCGCGGGGGGAAGAGGCCGTTCCCAGGAAACCCCTTGGCCCCTTCGTCACCGATCCGGCAGCCTTCTCCACCCCCTCCACGACGGGCCTGCGCATCACCTGGCTGGGTCACTCGTCGCTTCTGGTGGAGATCGACGGCACCAATCTCCTCATCGATCCCGTCTTCAGCGAGCGCGCCTCCATGGTGCAGTGGGCCGGTCCGAAGCGGTTTTTCCCCCCGCCGCTGCGCATCGAAGACCTGCCGCGCATCGACGCCGTTCTGCTCTCGCACGACCACTATGACCACCTGGACGCACCCGCCATGCCCCTTCTGGTGGAACGCACGTCGGAGTTTATCTGTTCCCTGGGCGTGGACGGACATCTGCAGCGCTGGGGCATCCCCGCCAGCAAGATCCGCGCCATGAACTGGATGGACTCCCTCACCCTCCCCAGCGGTCTGGAGATCACCGCGCTTCCGGCGCGGCACTTCAGCGGACGCAGCCTGCGGCGCTTTCGGACTCTGTGGTCTTCCTTTGTTCTCCGGGGATCGAAGCATCGCGTGTACTTCGGCGCAGACTCCGGTCCGTGGCCGGGATTCCGCCGTATCGGCGAAGAGTTCGGCCCCTTCGACCTGGCCATGCTGGAGGTCGGTGCCTGGAACAAGCTCTGGAGCTCCATCCACCTCGGCCCGGAGAACGCCGCCTTTGCCTTCCGCGACCTGCAGGCGCGCGTCTCCATGCCCATCCACTGGGGCCTCTTCAATCTTGCGCTGCACGCCTGGTATCAGCCTGCGGAGCACATCACAGAACTGGCGCTGGCGAGGAACAAGCCGCTCTTTATGCCGGTGCCGGGCGTTCCAACGGACGTCAGCGGATTCGACCAGAACTCGCTCTGGTGGCGGCGGTATATGACGGCGAAGACGGCAAAGTAGCCGCGCCGCGTATACTCGACCCTGAGCAGACGGACCGGATGATCGCCGCCAGCGTTCGCAAGAGCAATGGGGGAGGAAAGTCCGAACTCCGCAGGGCAGTGTGCCGGGTAACGCCCGGGATGCTGGTTTCAAGACCGGCAGACGGCAAGTGCCACAGAGAAGATACCGCCCCTGGCAACAGAGGTAAGGGTGAAAAGGTGCGGTAAGAGCGCACCGCGC
>Ga0157290_10000038_pt1 | contig 52607 bp, 45 predicted proteins | sample NitcycUS149409B1_FD_108389 | JGI IMG/M metagenome (GOLD analysis project Ga0157290, IMG submission 108389) | Soil microbial communities from Arlington Agricultural Research Station in Wisconsin, USA - Nitrogen cycling UWRJ-S149-409B-1 | ecosystem: Environmental > Terrestrial > Soil >...
CCTTGCAAGAAGCGAAACATCAGAATGGGCTGCAAGCAATGGAATCGACTCCTTTCTGGCTTCAGCTACGCACAAAATGCTACGGATAAACTTATGGAAGATGCTACGAACTGATACGTTGCTCCCAACGTAGCGTCAATTATTTAGTTCTTAACGCCTGCCTGCTGTGCTGTTTGAGACAGGCATTTCCAGAACAGGACGGTATACCTCACACAAGGCTAATTTGTCTGCCGGGGAGGTCCTATGCTTCTGCCGCCATCTGTACTTATTTATGGGCGTGATACTCGCCTACTTAAAACTCGCACATGGGTGCTCGAGCAGGCAGGATTCAAAGTTTTTACGACGTCGAATCCTGAGGAAGCGACCGAAAGAATTGAGGTGAGCCTATTCGACCTCTTTATCTTGTGCCATACACTTTCAGTGACGGAGTGCACGGACATTCTTGCCAGCGCACACGCTCTACGTCCAGAGATGAAGATGTTGATCTTAAGTAACTCCCGTTCTGCATGCGAGAGCAAGGACGACCCGATTTTGCGTGTCTTCGCGAGCCCCGTCGCACTTCTAACGGCCGTCCGCGGTCTAACACTTGCAGCGCCCGTCTAACTGGGTCAGTAACAAGCAGTGTTTCACCTTGGCCGTCTGCCGAAGATTTTCGGGCGGATCAGTCGTGTAAAACCATCTGCAAAAGTGATTTGTTCACTCTTATTTGGTCGTCATATTCGATGAATCCGAGCTTGCGGAACCGGTTAAGAAAAAAATTGACACGGGACCGGGTGCACCCAACCATGGCGGCCAGGGTTTCCTGACTGATCTGCGGAACCAATGTCTCGGTGACCCCCTCCTTGCCGAAGTTGGCCAGAAGCAAAAGAGTCCTGGCAAGGCGCTTCTCGCTCGAGTTAAAAAGTTGATCCACCAGGTCTGCCTGGATTCTGCTGGTTCGGGCGAGTAGATAGGCAACAAACATCGCCGACATCTGAGGCTCGCTGTGGAGGACGCGCAGCATCTCTACCTTTGTAATGCGGAGCAAAGTACAGGCGGTGAGCGCCGTAGCGGTCGCTGATCGGAAAGGTTGGACCGTTGAGACGCACTCCTCCCCGACAAAATCACCAGAGTTGAGAATGGCGATAGTAGCTTCTTTGCCGTGCTCAGAGACGAGTGTCAACTTCACACTCCCGGTTTGCATGAAGAAGACCGAATCGCACGGATCGCCCTGTAAGTAAACCGCATTTCCCTTCGCAAAGGTCAAGAGTTGCCGCCCGATGCCAGTCTTTGAAAGGAATAAGTACACATCGAATTTTTCCAAAGAATCGGTCATAGGATAGAGGAGCACTCGAGTCCAGATTTTGTGTTCGAGAAGAATAACACCGGAGACCTTGGAACCGGCGCGGGGAGCAGACGGCGGGTGTGCCAAAGAGCACAGCTTGTGGATTTTCTCCGGACCATACTCCTCTAAGAAGAGAGCAAAGCTGAAAGAGATGTAAGAATGATGCTGCGATTATGAGAGCCCAGGCAGAATCCAATACGCCTTCACGCGCACGCATCGACGTCGATGAGATGGCGTTTGCAATAACCCTCTTTACGGCGGCATTGAACGGAAGGCTGTCTCTGCCTGACGCGCATGGCGCTGGCTCGCATTCGATTGACAGCGGAGACACCGGTTCAGAATCACTACTCGCAGGTGCAAAAGCTGTCCTGGGCAACGATAAAAGCGAGGACAGGAACGAAATTCTTCTCGCACGGGCCGTCTTGGTTCTTTGGCGCCATTACGAGCGTGATACGAGGCAACAGGAGATTTGCGCAAGGCTTGTGGCTTTCTACTGCTTCATGCAAAAAAGCCGAGTGGGCCTGCGAAAGCTCCCGAGGCATGAACCAGACTTCGACTTTAGAGCAAGCCTTGCCCCGACGATCGCAGAAGCGGTAGCGACCGCGTCCTTGGGAGAAGATGGCCAATTTAAGGAGGTAGAATTTCGCGCACTGGCGCAGGCTCTATCTGAGCCTGCCGAGGATATCGGTACGTCAGTGAACGACACGCACAGGCAAGAGGGATCGCTCCGAGGTGCGGCCACGGATCTTCACTCCGTCGATATGATTCAGCACCTCTGTGGCGAACTTCTTGCCTGCGAGGCGTGCGTGGCATCCATGCCCGATCCGAATGGCATTCCCCAGTTCAGGGCGGTGGAGCAGCTTTGTGGTCGCGTCGCCACAATCACCGGCTTCGCGGGGCTGCGAACCATGCTCTCCCGGGCACTTCGGACGACGCATAGCGCGTTCCCTTGGATGCGATCCGCTGCGGCCTCGCACGCAGGAACCCTGGAGGGAATGGATCTCATCCACCCTCTGCCTGATCTGCAAGAAGCGATGCGGTGCGAAATGGCCGTTCTGGGTTCGCTCATCAGGCTGCTGCGTCTGCTTCTCGGGGATGGCATGACGCAAGAACTTTTACGGACGGTATGGCCTCTTGCAACCATCCACTCCGAAGTTACCTACGAGAGCCATTGACCTAAGAAGCGGTTATGGCGAAGCTGCCGGTGGGAACGCAAGGGATTAGTAATGCTCGCGCACTGACCCGCTTCTCCTTGCCCGGCACACGCCAAAGTGTTGGCAAGACTTTCTCTCTCTGCGAGGAGAGATGTGCCGATAAGCGCCGCGCGTTGAACAGAAGCGATCTAGCGCCTTCTTTTGTTGGCAAATATGCATCCCAACCATTGTTACTAGACAGCTTTGCCGTACAAGGAGCGTACAGAATGTATCACCACATTAAAAAAATGATGTACACCGTCAACGTCGGTACCCCCGACGTCAGGTTTGGAAACATGCTCCTCGAGCAGTTTGGTGGAGCCAACGGTGAGCTGGCAGCGGCCATGCAATACACGATTCAGGGTTGGAATTGCGTCGATGATCTAGCCCGTCGCGATCTGCTCCTGGATATCGGTACCGAAGAGCTCAGCCATCTTGAAGTCGTTGGCGCTCTTATCCGCATGCATCTCAAGCCAATGAAGGAGAATCGCGAGGCAGCCGAGGCCGATCCGCTCATCTGTATTGCAGGCGGCGGTGGCGTAAACCTCTTTGACTCACAGGGAAATCCATGGACCTCCACTTACCTCAAAATTACCGGTGAACTGGATGTCGATCTCCGCAGTAACATCGCCGCGGAGGCGCGTGCCAAGATCGTCTACGAACGGCTGATCAACCACACAGACGACCCTGGTACGATCGACACACTTCAGTTTCTGATGACAAGGGAAGTTACGCACATGAAGGCGTTCTCCGCGGCTCTTGAATCGCTTGAGAAGCCACCCTTCTCCATCGGCCGCCTGGCCGTCACTCCGGGCATAGGCAGCGAATATTTCAATGCATCGACCGGTGATGGCAACGAGGGCGAAACCGACATGCGCGGTCCCTGGCAGACATCCTTCGGGCTGCACCCTGTCGACTCGGAGATGGTCGGAGGCCCCGGCTTATCCATTGAGGACATCGATGGAACGGCAGGAGCGGAAGAGCGCGGCAAGCAGGACAGCGGCCTGAAGGCAACTACTGCTACGGACGTTCTGACCGTCGACCCCAAGCCGGTGCCAGCGAAGGATGCCGCACAGGCAGGGAAGCAGGCCACCATCAAGAACGAGAAGTCCGGCGACTCGGCTCCAAAACCGACCAGCAAATCAAAGAAGTAGATTAAGGAGTCAGCCTGGGCAGCACAACTGCCCAGGCTGATTTAATCTGCAAGTAACTTAGCAACAAGCCATAGACTCGTGCGCCTTGCGCAAGTAAACGGGACCCCGTGTAGCAGGTCCCGTCCAAGGGCTCGTTTATCTCATTGAAGGTTGGCAAAGAAGATGCCAAAGGAACAGGGCCTGCTACGTGGTCTTCAACTCTGTTACAAGAGAGCCCACCGGATGCAGGAAGGTCTCCTTTGCGATGGTGGCAGCCGGAACACCGCGGCGATACATGAGGTACGCGGCACCTGCACCAGAAAGTATGGTTGCCCAGAATAGGATCCGTTTCATTTGCTCCTCCAGAAGTGAATGGTGCTCAGGCCCTGCGTGATAAATAACAAATAGAGATAGAAAACTTAGATATGTAAGTTGCAGCACGCAGGACGTGCGTTGCATAGCAATGCAGAATCAAAAATGTCATTCAGATATCTGAATGACCTCGTCTCTCCGAAACATCCCAGCATGAGTAGGGGACGGAGCGAGCTGTCGGCCGTGAATCCGGATCGAGGAAGCAAACGGCATCCGAAAGTCGGACCCTGACCTCAATGAATAACTGAACTGCCATGAAATCACTTGGAGAAGTCTGCTCAGCGACGACAGTTTAGCCGCTGTCTTAGGCCAGAGTTGTGACCGCCGCGCCCCGAGCTGATTTGATTGCAAATGGCGGAGAGACAGGGATTCGAACCCTGGATACCTTGCGGTATACACGCTTTCCAAGCGTGCGCATTCGGCCACTCTGCCATCTCTCCGTTTGCTGGGGAAGTTCGAAGACCGCTCGATCCGCTCCGCAGACAACCTAATGAGATTATCACAGCGGGCGCGTCGCGTTCGGAAGACCTCGCCCTGGTTCCTCGAGAAACCACAGATTCGATCGAAAAGCGAAGCTGCGGGAATAAATAATGCCCCGACGTGTTTAACACACGTACCCGTGTTTCAGCATGCCTTGCAACCAGCAGGGCGCACCAGCTTTGCAGGGGTTTTGGAGGCAGTTAAAGATGAGGAAGTTTTTCAGAGCCACAATTTGGCTTTTGATGATGTGCGCTTTTACCAAAGCGACCATGGCACAGAACACAACAGGAAACATCACCGGAACGGTGACGGACGCCAGCGGTGCTGTCGTTGCAGGTGCAACGGTTGTGGCACACAATATCGCGACTGGAGTCGACACGCCTGCGGTCACGAACCAGTCAGGCGCTTATACAATTCGCTTTCTTTCCATCGGACAATATGAGGTCTCGGTGACTGCGGCTGGATTCGGCGGACAAAAGTTTCCCGCGTTCACGCTGGAGCAGAATCAGGTCGCCAAGTTCGACGCAAAGCTGGCGGTGGGTGACGTAAATGTCGTCGCGAACGTAAACGCCGATGTCGCACCTATTCTGAACACAAACGATGCCTCATTGGGCCTGACTCTCTCCGCTAATGAGATCCAGAATATTCCGCTCAATGGCCGTAACTTTTCGAGCGTGACGCTCTTTGAGCCCGGTGCCATCAATACGGATCCCGTAGGCATGACGGGCAGCAATGCGATTGAGCGTAACACCTTGAATAATGGCATCGCTTCGATCAACGGCAACCGTAACCAGGCGAACAACTACACGCTGGACGGCGCAGATCAAAACGAGCCTCAGAACAACCTGATCGCATACAATCCGGCCCCTGACTCGCTGGGTGAAGTGCGTGTAGTTACATCGAACGCACCGGCACAATACGGCAACGCTAACGGCGGTGCCATTGCTTCTATCTTGAAGTCAGGAACGAACGAGTTCCACGGATCGGCCTACGGCTACCTGCAGAATCAGAACCTAAACGCCAATTCCTGGAACAACAAAAACAACGCTACGCCGATTGCGCGCAATCCCTACACGCAGTCCATCTTTGGCGGCACGATCGGTGGACCGATCCTGCACAACAGGTTGTTCTTTTTCGTTGATTACGAAGGTGCTCGATCGCATACCGGTGGATTACAGAGCGCGAGTGTATTGACGGCAGCTATGCGGCAGGGCGATTTCTCTGCGCTTCTCCCAGGCACACAGCTTTACGATCCGCAAAATAACTTTGCACCCTTCGCAAACAACGTGGTGCCGGTCGTCAATCCCGTCGCGAAATACCTCTTCGCTCATCCCGAGCTCTATCCTCTTCCCAATGCGGTTCCAGTTGATAATCTGCTGCAAAACAACTTCCGAGGACCACAGCGTTTTTTTGTTCACAACAATCAAGCCGACGTCAAAATCGACTGGAGCGCGACTGCAACGAACCGATTTACGGCGTTTTACTCACAATCCAATGCGGGCGACACGCAAACCGCTCTTATCCCTATCTTCTTTCCTTCACAGAATCTCTATCCCACAAAATTGGGTGGTGGAAGCTGGATCCATACCTTCTCCTCCGCAGTGGTCAATGAGGCGCGATTCGGCTTCACACGTGTCCGCTGGGATAACGGTATTCCAACGGACCCCTCCGGCGTCTTCGGCCTCAACGGCAACGCGCTCGTTGGCATTCCATTCGGTGCGCAGCAGTATGTTGGATTTTCTGGCCAAAGCATTAGTAACAACACCAGCTTCCTCGGTACGAGCGCCAATGTTCAGGTCATCCGCGACAATACTTTTAACTACTATGACAATCTGACATGGCAACGCGGCCGTCAGCTCTTTTCTATGGGCGTGCAGGCCACTCGCTATCAGCAGAACTACATCAACACGGCGAACTTTGGCCTGCTAGGACAGTTTTCTTATAACGGTAGTTTCACGAGCAACCCATCACTAGGACCGGTTGCAGGCGGATACGGGCCGGCTGACTTTGTGTTGGATCGGGTGAGCAATACACAACTGGATTCCGCCATAGGCCTAGTGGGCAACCGTCAGTGGCGCGCTGCGGGATACATCCAGGACGACTGGAAGGCAACGGATAAATTGACCATCAACATCGGTCTCCGTTACCAGTATGACCAGCCCTGGTATGAAGTCAACAACAAGACCGCCAATGTTCTCCTGGCTACCGGTACACCTATCTACGCCGGTTCCATCCCCAAGGGGGCACCGGCAAACGCGCAACTATGTCCCACCCGCGCCTGCTATAACCCTACCTACACGCAGATCATGCCACGTCTAGGCTTTGCCTATCAGGCGGCTCCTCGCTTCGTTATCCGTGGCGGATACGGTGCAACGAGCTTCTTTGAAGGCAACGCAGGCAATCAGCGTCTGACCTCGAGCCCGCCTTTTGTCCAATCCAGCAACCTCATTGCGGTGCAGCCGAAGGCCGGTATCTCGGGAACACCATTCTCCGTGGAACAGGGCCTTTCTGGCTCTTTTGCAGCCCTCAGTGGCTTCGGTGCGTGGCCGCAGAACATACGCGCCGCGTATATCAATGAGTACTCGCTCACTACGGAATACGCTCTGACCAACAAGACCTCGCTCTCCGTCGGATACGTGGGTGAATCGGGACAACATCTCATCACCTACCGCAACGCAAACCAGTTGACCTCTCCCACTGCCACGGCCGGTCCGTACGACGCGCTCGTCGGTGCAGGGCAGCGGCTCCTCCTGACGGAATCCAATGGCGTGATGAACTACAACGCTGGTCAGGCCTCACTCAGGCAGCGGGTAAGCCACGGTCTGGAAGGCATGGTGAGCTACACTTACGCTCGCGCCATGACGAACAGCTCTGGCAACTACGGTACGCCCGGTGTCAGTGGGTCGAACGGTGCTTTTCAGGATGGCTATAACGGACACGCGGATTACGGTCCGGCTGGTCAGGACATCCGTCACAGCCTGAACGGTCTACTCGTTTACGCCCTGCCGTTTGGCCGGGGACAAGCCTTTGGAAACGGGATGAATCGCTATCTCGACCTGGTCGCTGGAGGTTGGAAGATCAGCGCCACTGGCCTCCTCTATACCGGCTTCCCAATCACCATGAACGCTCCAAGCCAGATTTCGGTCAACAGCCTCGGAATGGCACGAGCAAACCAGTACCGGCACCTCAAAATAGTTAATCGCACCGTGAGCAACTGGTGGGGTACGGATCCCTCAGCTACACCTTGTGGCGCTGGTATTGATAACGGAGTCTGCGCTTATGGCGTTCCGGCAGCAAATACCTTCGGAACGGCAGCCGTCAACACAGAAAGGGCACCGGGATATCACGACCTGGCTATGTCCGCGTCAAAGGACTTTCACATAACGGAACGCCACAGTCTCGGATTTCGGGCTAACGCTTACAACCTCCTGAATTCTCCTAGTTTGAACAATCCGGATAATGGAATTTCGGACGGTCCTACCATCTTCGGCAGGATCACAAGCACGCGTTCGCAGGAACGCCGCATCGAGTTGTCGGGGCACTACCAGTTCTAATCGCAGAAACAACAAAGGGAGTGAGACAAGAACAGTCCCACTCCCTTTTTCATGGCCTACGAGGAATGTCTGATAACACATATTCTGTATAGTGAGGATTTAGCGATCCCGTTGATCCCTCCAGTATCTATCCGCCAAGCTTCCCCGCGGACTAAACCCAGCCGCCATCCACTACATAGCTTTGGTTCGTGATCGCAGAGCTATCGTCGGCAGCCAGAAACAGTACCAGCCGAGCGACCTCCTCTGGCGTAATCATTCGCTTCAATGCCTGGCTCGCCATGACCTCAGCCTTGTAGGCATCTGTGTACCACATTCGTTTTTGCTTTTCGGTCGCGATCGCCCCCGGCAAGACCGCGTTTACACGAATTCCATCGCCGCCAAGCTCGTGCGCCAGAGTCCGGGTCATCCCCACAATCGCCGCCTTTGCCGTCACGTACACCGGTAGCCCCGTCGACGGAATGATCCAGCTGATCGAACTCAGGTTGACGATCGATCCGCGACCTGCGGCCTTCATCCCCGGGATGACCGCCTGCGCCATAAAGAAGTAGTGCTTGAGGTTGACCGCCAGTGTCCTGTCCCAGAACTCCGGCGTCACCTCCTCAATCGTGTGGCGCAGATCGTTGCCGGCATTATTCACCAGCACTTCCACACCGCCTAGTTCGGCAATGATCCGGGCCGTCGCCTCTCGCAGCGCATCGATATCCGTCAGGTCGCAGTGCACATAAAGTGGCCGAGCAGCGCCCAGACCTTCGAGCCGTGAGGACAGACGCTCCGCCGCCTCGTCTTGCACATCGAGGAATGCCACCCGAGCGCCCTGTCTCGCAAACGCTTCGACGATGTACTCGCCTATGCCGCTCGCTCCACCCGTGACCACAACCGACCGTCCCCGCAGGCTCGGGTAAATCGCAAACCCTTCCGTCTCCATCGGTGCCTCTCCTAGAAGGTGCCGCCTCCGACAAAGTGAACCATCTCCAGGCGGTCGTCGTTCTGAAGAGCGACAGAACCCCACTCACTACGCGGCACAATCTCGCCATTGCGTTCGATGGCCACACGGTCGGCCTTCACCCCGAGTTCTGCTACCAGGCTGCTTAAGGACGCTTCGGGGGCAAGCGTTTCAAAGCTCCGCTGCTGCCCATTGAGGATTAGATTCAAGCTGCTCACAAACTAAGCCTAGCAGGACTGGCCCCTTCCTTACGGTTCGAGCGGCCAGAGCAGATGCATGGGTCCCCTGCCGGCCCCGCGCGGAACGGCACGACGCATCGCCTCCGCAACGTATCTCTTTGCAGCGGCGGCGGCGGTTACGCCATCCAGACCGCTAACAAGGCCGCAAAGCAAAGCGCTGGAGAACGCGCAGCCGGTTCCGTGGGTCGCTTGCGTGGCAATATGCTCACCCGCCAACCATGCTTTTCCCGCAGAGGCCGACCAGGCGAAATCTTCAGGAGGCCGTCCGTCGCCATTTGTAACTACAACTCCCTGAAGCCGGAGTTCCGCACCCAACTCACTCGCCGCCTCTTCCACGTCCATCTTGCTTTGCACTTCGTGCCCGAGCAGAAGCGCGAACTCAGCGATATTCGGTGTAATCCAGGTTGCGCTTGGAAGCAGATGCGCACGCAGGCGAGCCATCGCATCTGTGTGCAACAGATCGGCTCCTGAGCTGGAGCGAAGAACGGGATCGACGACCACTGGGATCTCTGGGCCCAGCTGCTGGAGGTATTCCGCAACGACTTCAACGATCTCGCCGTTCCCTAACATCCCAATCTTGACCCCCGCAGGAGGCAGATCGTCCTGCAAGCAACGTAGAGCGTCGCGTAGAAAATCAGCTTCAACGACCTGGACCCCACGCACGCCCATCGTCGATTGAACCGTCAACGCCGTGATGCAGCTTGTTCCGAAGAATCCGTGCGCTGCGAAGGTCTTCAGGTCCGCGGTAACGCCCGCACCAGACCCAGGATCGTGTCCTGCGATCGTGAGCAGGACATGGCTTTCGTTCTCTCCGCCGTTCTTCAGCTTCACGACCAAAATCCCCGGTGACAACGCCGCAAGACGTTTTCAAACTTCCGAACGAGCATAATTTGAGCTTATTTCAAAAAAAGTTCAGGCGTCACGAATGCTCCCAAATAGCACCATTTCGGCAGAATTTTAAGGTATTTTTGTCCATGCAGCGGCTCTGCAATCTCTGCCTTCTTTAGAGGAAAACTCTGGAAATGTCAAACCAGAGTCGACGCTAAAGCCCATCGATTGATTGACTTGGCTGTTCGGATATCGAGACAATAGCACTCGGAGGATAAGGAATGCAACGATTCTTTACACCTGCAGGCAGGCGCTACCTTTCGGGCGTGTTGGCACTGGCAGGAGTCGGGGCTGTGGGAGCAAGTGTACGGGCGATTCATGCTCATGCCCTCTCTCCCAGATCGCAGTCCACCAAAACAGTTACGCCGATCGCATCCGTTTCCGTGGCCCCTAAGCCGGTTGCGGAAGTAAAAGTTGGCCCTGCAGAAGTGGGTAAGGCTTCCTGGTACGGCGAGGAGCTTCAGGGGCATCTCACCGCGAACGGCGAGCACTTCGATATGAATACCCTTACCTGCGCGCACCGCACGCTTCCCCTTGGTAGCTTGCTCCGTGTAACCAACCTTCGCAATCACCGGGCAGTTCTGGTTCGCGTCAACGACCGAGGCCCTGTGCCCGGGGATCGTCTCCTGGATCTATCGCGCGCAGCGGCGATGCGTATCGGTATTGGCGGCTTGGCCCGTGTCCGAATTGAACGTGTTTTCTTTAGAAACCATCAGGAAGCCCGGGATCTGGTCGCACAGCAGAGTCTGGTCGCGAAGAACAATCCGGCAGCAGCGTTTCCGTTCCTCAAGAAGTAGCTTCCGATACACTCTTCGAGATGACCTCGACAGCAGATCTACCCCCCAATCAAGCGGCCGGTGAACGCACCCGGCCGTATCTCCCAGCCGAAGAGGCCGCAAAGCAGCGCCTCATCGTTGCGCTGGACTTTCCCAACGGGGCTGAAGCACTTGCCATGGCCGAGCGCCTGCAAGGCACCTGCGCATGGATGAAGGTGGGCCTGGAACTCTACCTCGCCGCCGGTCAGAAGATCGTGGATGACCTCAAGCGCCTCGGTTTCGAGATCTTTTTAGATCTGAAGCTGCACGACATCCCCAACACCGTTGCCGGTGCGGTCCGCTCTGTCGCGTCACGCGGAGCTTCCCTGCTCACGCTGCATGCCGCGGGTGGCCCTGCGATGCTCTCCGCTGCGGCTGAGGCCGCTTCTAAAAGTCAGGACCCGCCCCGCCTTCTGGCCGTTACCGTCCTCACCAGCATGAATCAGCAGGAACTGCTCGCCACCGGCATCTCCGCTTCGCCCGGCGATCGCGTGCTCCAACTCGGGAAGATGGCCATGGAGACCGGAGTCGCAGGTCTGGTCTGCTCGCCCCTGGAGACGGCTTCCCTTCGCGCTTCGCTGGGCGCATCCCCTCTGCTCGTCGTTCCCGGAATCCGATCCGCAACAGACGCCAAGGGAGATCAGAGCCGGACGGCCTCACCGGCGGAAGCGATCGCCTCGGGGGCTTCCATGCTAGTAGTAGGGCGACCGATCACGACCGCCGCAGACCCCGCCGAAGCTGCGGCCAGAGTTCTGCATCAGATCGCCTTGTAGCAACTCTTTGAAAATTCCGCAGTGCTGCGAAGCGGTCTGCGTTTATATATGATCCTTTGCTTGAGATCTGTCCTCTTTCCAGCGGCAAAGAATAGGATGAGCATGGAAAAGCCCAGGCCGAAGCCTGGGCTTTTGAACTCTCTAAACCCGTATTAGAGACGTTCGAAGAAATCGCATGCGGAGCACGAAATGTACACGCCACCGGGTGTTCCGCGTTCGCGGTCCTTGACGCGCTTTACGATGCGTGTCGGCTTGCTGCACTTCGGGCAGTCTGTGCTCTTGGACGTATCCATTACCTTCTTGCGATCGCCTGTCTTCGCAATCTTAGCCATCTGTAGATCTCCTTCGTGTCTCCGCTCTCGCGGACAATCTCTGCCGCTCTCTTTCGCGCGGAAGTGCCCTTCTGCCCTGTTCACTCCAATGGATGTGCGGGGGTCTAGGCACGGCTCTCACGGCTGCAAGGCGGTGCTGCTTTAGTTTACATGATCAGGTGCTTTGCAGCATCTCCGGCAGTCGATCCAGGATCCGAGGCAGATACCTTTGTGTCGCCGGACTTGTTCCCGGAGACGTCCACCTTACCGAGACCTACGCCATTCGCCGATTTCTGCTCGGCATCCGTCTGCAGCGATGGTGCCCGCGGCGCTACCGTATCCTGCCCAGGCGCGGCATGCGTGTCTCCCAAAGCGATCACGTGTTCTGGTTGTGGTGGCCTGTATCCTGCCAACTCATCCTTATCGTGGATATCGAGCGGTTTACCCAGTGCTGCGATCTTCAGCAGGACAACACGGTCGCCTTCAAAGCGAACAAAGCGCGTCGTCTGTGGCACCTTTCCGTAGATCCACTCTTCGGCGACCTCTCCGTCCACGCCACCGGCGGGACGTTCGCGCATCTTTATCTCCGGCTGTCCTAAGGATGCGATCACCATGCGGCGCGTCATGCCCACAAGCACTTCATGCGTCTCGACCGCCGCGCGAATCTGCGGCGGAAGCGTCTCAGCAAAGGCCTCCGTACTCGACTTCACGCCAAAGTCCAGAAGCGGCTCAAGAAGCAGCTTGACCTCTGCGGCGGACAGGTCGGGAACCGCGCCCTCAAACTGCAGAATGATGCGCGATCCCGTAGCCTTCTCATACGGATCCAAACCCATACTCGCCCCGTTGATCTGAATGTGACGCAGGAAGCGGTGCTTCACATACGGTCCGCCGTTGATGTCGAAGACGATGCGATCGGGGCGCACCTGCACATCCGTAATCTGAATGCGGTCGCCCTGGTTCGAAGAGATCCCCTTCTCGTAAAGTCGCTTGCGCATCTCCGCTGCTTCGGGCTTCAACGATCCGTTCGCAAAGAGCGTTACCCCCGGTGCTCCAACCGGCAGGGGGCGACGCGCGAAGCCCAGTTCCGCATACATCATTCGGACCAACTGCCGCCGGTCCATGTCATTCATTGGATCTTTGGGTAATTCAAGGTGAGTCTTTTCAAAGGGGCGGATCAGACCGTCCGTAGCCGTTTCGCGACCGACGACAAAGGCATTTCCCTGCTGTCCCACCAGGCAGGGTGTCCCGGCGAGACAGGTCGCTAGAAGTACCATGTTGGGAAGTGTGCGAAAGGATCTCATCGCAGCTGACCTCGGTGTCTGCACTCTATTCCCTAACTCGGGAGTCTGGCAATACACAGAAGGTACGCTATTTTGGGATATCGTCCGTCTTAGTAAAACCCTGTGGTGTTGAGGACAGGATCTGGACTAACGGCGCAGGACGTGCGGCCGCTGCCGCTTCCATCTTGCTATGCTCCGCGGGTGGCGCAACATCCATCGGATAGCCTGCGCCCACAATCGGCTGGTAGTTGTACTCCCATGAGTACTCGCGTGTCGTGCGTACCAGAACGGCAAGGCCGACCAGGATCACGACGGATGCAAGCAAGGACCCTTCCGGTCCATAGACACCACCCGTCAGCCAGACAGGAAGCTCGGGGCCGGTCTGCACTACCGAGCTGAACTCGGTCACACCACTTACTGGAAGACCGAAGAGCACGGCCATGCTCACGTTCCATCCAAGGTGAACTCCCCAGGAGAGCCAGAGCGCCCTTGTTCTCAGGTACGCCACCGCAAACAGAATCCCGGAGAGAACCGTCGCCAGTGTAGACGCCAGCGTCGCATGCGGGTTCTGCAGGTGGACGAGGCCGAAGATGAGCGCCATGGCAATGGTCGCCCACGACTCTCCAATGGCCTCAATCAGCCGCTGAAAGGGATAGCCGCGGAAGCCAATCTCCTCAGCCAGGGCGGCAACGGCTAGCACCACCACGCTCATCCACAGCGAGTTCCATGCTCCCGCACTCCAATCGAAGACAGGATGCAAACGGCCAGCGAGCACCATCGGAAGAACCAGTACAACCACCATGCCCCAGCCCAGCGCAATACCCAGGGCCCACTCCTGTTTCGCGGTCTTTCGCCGCACCAGGCCCATGGTTCGGGATGCAGGGGTTGCTCCCCGAGCGCGACTCGCCAACATGCCAAACCCCACCAGAAGGAGGAGCAGGATCACCGTCTCCTGAACCAAGGGCGCATACATTGCAGGAAATCTCTGTGCCACACCCGGAGCGACGTTGAAGGCGATCAACATCCATGCCGCGCCAAGAACAAACTGCAGGGCCGAAGAGAATCGTGTATCCGGTTTTTCATGATGCGATGCGGAGTCCGCCATTCCCTTGCCTCCGCTATGTCGTATAGAACTGCGCCATGTTCCGGAACTTCTGGAAACGGCGCTCCAGCATCTCGTCGATGGGCAAGGACTTCAACTCATCCAGGTGCCACTGCAGCTTGTCATTGATCATCTGCATCGCGCACGCGGGATCCGCCTGCGTCCCCCCGTCCGGCTCTGGAATGATGTCGTCCACGCAACCCAGGGCCTTTGCATCCTGAGCCGTGTACTTCAAGGCAGCCGCGGCCTCTTGTCGTTTGGTCGAATCCTTCCACATGATCGAAGCGCAACCTTCAGGTGAAATGACAGAATAGATCGCGTTTTCAAGAATCAAGACACGGTCCGCAACAGCCAGCGCCAGAGCGCCTCCGCTTCCGCCTTCTCCTGTGATGGTAGCTATGGTCGGAACGCGTAAGCGGCTCATCTCCAGGAGGTTACGTGCAATCGCCTCGCCCTGCCCACGCTCTTCCGCACCCAAGCCAGGATTGGCTCCGACCAGATCGAGAAAGGTAAAGATCGGGCGGTTGAACTTCTCGGCGATCTTCATCGCTCGAAGAGCCTTGCGATACCCCTCTGGATCCGGGCTGCCAAACTTTCGGAGCATGCGTTCTTTGGTGGTCCGGCCCTTGAGGTTGCAGATCACCATCACCTGCTGACCGTGAAAGTCCGCCATCCCGCACGCCATCGCCGGGTCATCCGCAAAGGCACGGTCACCATGAATTTCACTGAAGTCCGTAAAGAGAGCTTCGATCACGTCCATGGGGTAAGGGCGCTGCGGGTGCCGCGCTAGCTCCGTCTTCCGCCAGGCCTCGGGTACGACCGCTGGCTGCTGCGCCTGTTTGGGTTCCTGTATCTCTGCCATACTACGTTCGATTGTATGCGAATCCCAGACCCGCGACGCGATCCTCGCGCCATGGGTTTAGTCGATGATCTTCACTCCTCCGGCACCCACCAGATCCTCCACACGATCGATAAACAGGCGATCGGCGCAGACCTTCATCCCGCTCGGCTCCAGCACAGCGCAGAACTCGCCCGGCTCTTCCAGATCCAGAAGGACTTTCCCATTGCCAGGTGTGGAGAGGCAGATCTCCAGAAGCTTCTCAAGCAGCGCAGCGTCCGGATGATGCAGAGGAACGCGTATGCGGAGCGCATCCGGCGTTTTGATCTTCACATCCTCGAGCGCCGTGATGTTCGAGATGGAGAGCTTGGGCGCAGCATCTTCGTCGCCACGAAGCTGCCCCTTCACAAGTACAGGAACGTCGATCTTCAACTTCTCGGCAAGCTTCTCGTAGTCCCGCGGAAACGCGATGAGATCGATCTTCCCCGTCGTGTCTTCCAGGCAGGCCTGCGCGTACATCTCGCCCGAACGCTTCGACTTCGCCACCTTCAGGCCGGTAATGACACCGGCGATCTGGATCTCGTTCTGTGGCTCCTGCTGTGCGCCACGACGGAAGACCTGCGGCTCCGGCTTCATCTCGCACGCGACAGACGCCGCAATCACCTTCATGTTGCGGAGCTTTTCCCGGTACTTATCCATCGGATGCCCGGAGACGAAGAAGCCAAGCACCTCCTTCTCGTTCTGAAGGCGCGTGTGCTCGTCCCACTCGGCTACCTGCGGGAGATCGTCCTGGGGGGACGAATCCATGGGGCCGGAGTCGAAGATTCCAAAGAGGCCGTGTTGACCCGCGGCAGCGTCACGCTGCGATTTCTGCGCTCGCTCCATCGCTCCATCGACCGCCACAAAGACCCGTGCGCGCGGTCCGAAGGAGTCCATCGCTCCAGCCTTGATGAGCGACTCGAAGACGCGTTTGTTGAGCAGCTTCAACTCGACCTTTTCGCAGAAGTCCCAGAGCGATGTGAACCCGGTCTTCCCTTCCGCCTGCAACTCACGTCTTGCCTTGATGATGCACTCGATCGCATTTCCGCCGACGTTCTTGATCGCGGTCAGGCCGAAGCGGATCACATCGCCCGCAGGCGTAAAGTTCGCATCGGAGACCTGGACATCAGGTGGCTGTACCGTGATGCCAAGTTCGCGGCACTCGCCGATGTACTTCACTACGTTCTCGGGCTTCGACGTTTCACTTGTCAGCAAAGCCGCCATGAACTCCACGGGGTAATGGGTCTTCAGGTAGGCCGTGTGATACGCCAGCAGGGCGTACGCCGCAGAGTGGGACTTATTGAAGCCGTAGCCTGCGAACTGCTCCATCAGGTCGAAGAGTTGCCCTGCCTTGTCCTTGGGATGCTTCTTCGCGGCTGCTCCGGACATGAACAAGTCGCGCTGCTTGGCCATCTCCTCAGCGTTCTTCTTACCCATCGCTCGGCGCAGAAGATCGGCTCCACCCAGCGAGTAACCGGCGATTACGCTGGAGATCTGCATCACCTGCTCCTGGTAGACGATGACGCCGAGCGTCTCACGCAGCAGACCTTCGAGATCGGGAAGGATGTATTCGACCGCGCGGCGACCCCACTTGCGTTCGATGAAGTCATCGATCATACCGCCCTGGATCGGGCCGGGCCGATAGAGAGCATTTAAAGCGGTGAGATCTTCGATGCTCGTCGGCTTGTAGCGGCGGAGTACGTCGCGCATGCCTCCGGATTCAAACTGGAAGACGCCAGAGGTCAGCGCACGATGAAAGACCTTCTCAAAGGTCACAGCGTCGTCCAGAGGAATGGTAGCCATGTCGACTTCGACGCCGCGATTCATTTTGATCAGCTTGAGGCAGTCATCGATGACGGTCAGGGTCGTCAGACCGAGGAAGTCCATCTTCAGAAGGCCCATCTTATCGATGGCCTTCATGTCGTACGCGGTGACAATGCCCTCGCCCTTCGCCCGCGTTACCGGAACAAGCTCCGTCAGCGGCTGCGGTGCGATCACCACACCAGCAGCATGCACTCCGGCGCCACGCACCAGACCTTCCAGCCTCTGCGCGGCGTCGATCAGCTCCTTGATACGCGGGTCCGAGTCGTAGGCCTGTCCAAGCGCGGTCGAGTCCTTCATCGCCTGCTCGATCGAGATGCCGATCGTCGCCGGAATCATCTTCGCGATGCGATCGACTTCACCATAGGGCATATCCAGGGCACGTCCAACGTCCTTGATCGCCGCCTTCGCCGCCATAGTATTGAAGGTGATGATCTGGGCGACTTGATCGTTGCCGTACTTGCGCTTGACGTAGTCGATGACCTCTTCACGGCGGTTCATGCAGAAATCGATATCGATATCGGGCATGCTCACGCGCTCGGGGTTCAGGAAGCGCTCAAAAAGAAGCTCATTCTGTAGCGGATCGATGTCCGTGATCTCCATCACGTACGCGACGAGGGATCCCGCAGCCGATCCACGACCGGGGCCGACAGGGATGTTCTGTTCCCGCGCATAGCGGATGAAGTCCCACACAATCATGAAGTAGCCCGGAAACTTCATCTGCTTGATGCAGGCGAGTTCTGTGTTCAGGCGCTCTTCATACTCGCTGATCGTCTTGCGAAGCTGACCGCGCTCGCGGAGATGCGCCACCGAGGTCTCCAGGCGCTTCTTCAAACCTTTGCGGCAGACCTCTTCGAAGTAGCTCTCGAGCGTCATCCCCTCCGGCACCGGGAACGCCGGGAACGGATCTTTCACCTTCTGCATCTTCAGGTTGCAGCGATCGATAAACTGCATGGTCCGTGTGCAGACCTCGGGGTTCTGCGCAAAGGTGCGGTGCATCTCCTCTGCGGTCTTGATGTAGAACTCCTGCGTATCGAAACGGAAGCGGTTGGGATCGTTCATGGATCCCGCAGTCTGTACGCAGAGCAGGATCTCGTGCGCGCGAGAATCATCCGCTTCGACATAGTGCGAGTCGTTCGTCGCGATCAGCGGAATGCCGAGCTCCTTCTCCATCTTGAAGAGTGCGTCGCAGACTTTCTTGTCCGGCTCCAGGCCGTGGTCCTGAATCTCCAGGAAGAAGTTGTTCTTTCCGAACATCTCGGAGAACATACCGGCGGTCTTCTTCGCCTCTGCGTAGCGGTCGCCCATCAGGTGTTGGTTCAACTCACCTGCAAGGCAGCCCGAAAAGCCGATCAAGCCCTCGGTGTGCTTCGACAAGAACTCCTTGCTCACGCGCGGCTTCCGATAGAAGCCATTCAGAGATGCCTCGCTGGTCAGACGAACGAGATTCTTATAGCCCTCTTCGTTCTCTGCCAGCACCAGGAAGTGGTTATACCCATCCGCCATCTCGCGGTGATCTGCCGTCTTGGAAAGATAGAGCTCGCAACCGAGAATCGGCTTGATTCCCTTCTTTTCCATCGCGTCGAAGAAGTGCACGGCACCATAAATATTGCCGTGATCGGTCATCGCTGCGGCGGTCTGGCCGGTTTTCTTCAGATGCGCCGCGAGTTTGTCTACATCGCAAGCGCCGTCGAGCAGAGAGTAATCGGTATGAAGATGGAGATGGGTAAATTCAGCAGCCATCCAACGATTTTATGCTTCCGAGGGAACGAGGAAATCAGGTCCGAAATGCCGTCACGGATGCTAGTTCGGCAGAAACTTCGAAGGCCGAAATCCTTCATGGCGAATCCGCAGGCAGCCAGTCGCTTCGCCCCAATAGAGATTCCACTTCTTCTTCAACCCATACTCCTCGGGCCACTCTGCAGGATGCGTCTCCCACTTCAACTGCGGCCAATGATGCAGGATAAGCGCCGTCCGCGGAAGATGGGACGGAGAACTGATGACTTCAGTGGTGTGCCAGCCGCTCCTCTCCATGATCTTTTCGGAGTAATAAATATTCTGCACTGTGTTCTGCGCCTCTCCCTCTTCGATCACCGCCGAAGCAGGCACACCGTTCGCTTCGGCTAGCAGCGCCATGGAGTGTGCTTCTACGAACTGATTGTGAGCGGCCGCTCCCGTCATGATGATGTGGTCGCTCACACCCTTCTTGAACTCTCGGACGCCTTCGAGTACGCGCTCGCGTTGCTCCGGTGTCGGCGAACCATCCGGCTTTGTCGGACAGCCGAGCACGATGATCGTATCGACCTTCCCTAGTTTGGCATTCTCATGGGCCGCGCCAAAGTACAGTCCAAAAAGAACCACGGGATAGATCAGACACAGAACCACTGCAAGGATCAGGAGCCTAAGAGCAAGTCGCATGCCCACAGACTAAAACATCTTAAGTGCTGGACGAATTCCGACGCAGAAAAACGCGCCCCGAAGGACGCGTCTCTCGTTAATAATGCAAAAGTACTATCGCTTGGTGCTTTTCTTGGCTGGAGCTTTTTTCGCCGGAGCCTTGGCAGCGACCTTCTTGGCCACCGCCTTCTTTACCGGAGGTGCTTTCACCACAATGATCTTCTTGGCCGGTGCTGCCTTCTTCGCGGGAGCGGCCTTTGCGGGGGCGGTCTTCACAGGAACAGCCTTCTTCGCTGCCACGGCAGGTGCTGCGGCTTTTGCGACAACCTTGGCCGGAGCGACCTTTTCCCTCGCGATGCTCTTCTTCGCTGGACCAGGCTCACCACCATCACGCTCTGGAGCGCTGCCTACAGGTACGTCTCCTACTTCGTTAGGCAGGCTCATCGGCTCTGTCTCTGCAGCAGCTGCCAGTTCTGCGGCTGCAAGGGCTTTCTTTGATTTTCCACGCGGTGCTTTGGCTTCCTTCTTGGCGCGTGCGCGGCGAAGATTGACCACGGGCGGTGGCGCGGGAGGAGAGTAGGGTTCCAGATATGCCTTCAACTCTTCGACCGTTCCGAGCTTGTTGTCCATCAGTTCGAAGAACAGCTTGTCTAAAAGCTCGTGATAGACGGGGAGGTCGGGAGTGATGCGCATCTCCGCCATCACCTGGTAAGGCAGACGCTGTTTCGCGGTCGGCCACTCGGTGATGAATGCCTTGAACTTGTTCTGTACCGCAGCGCTCTTACCGAGGAAATAAAGAGCGAGGACGGTTTCAGGATCGGAAGAGTGCAGCAGCTTCCATGCGGCCGAAGGCGCCGCCGACTCTTTGCTCGTCAACTTTGCCTGGAAGTCCTTGACGTGGCCTTCGATCGCCGCAATCTGGGCTACAAAACCCTTACGCGGGAACATCTTCTGCAGAGCCTCGACTTCCTTCGGCTGCATCTTGGCCGTGATCAGCGGAAATGCGATGGCGGCCGTATACGCAAGGATCCCCTGCTGCTGAAGCTCGCCGTTCTTCGCCTGCAACTCGCTCAGGGCGGCCTGATTGGCCTTGGCAGAGCCCCAGGTCGGTGCAAGCTCCTTCATCCATCCGTCGGCCTCAAGCATACGCATCGCACGGATCGGATCTTCTTCGTGGGCAATCTCTTCGAGCTCGTACCCGCGCTCCCACTCCGATAGAGCGGAGATGTAACCCTCCTCTTTCGCGGTGTTATAGCGAGCCTGTGTGCGCTCTTCCATGTGCCATCCGAGACGCGCACCGAGACGAACCGCACGTAGAAGGCGAATAGGATCTTCGATGAAGCCGTAGTTCGAAACCAGGCGAAGTTCCCTGTTCTCGATGTCCGCGACGCCGTTCAAAGGATCCATCAGCAGACCATACGATCCATCATTTAAGGAGATCGCCATCGAGTTCGCGGTGAAATCGCGCCTTCTCAGGTCGTCCAGAATGGATGCTGGCTCATAAACCGGCTTCCCGGGCTTAGGAAACGTGAGTGTAGAGGCAGAAGCCACTTCTACGCGTACGCCGCCGGGAAATGTGACGTACAGCGATTGCGCCAGGTCATACTCGCCATCGATTACCGCGAATTCTTCTATTTCTTTTCTGAGAGATAGAGCGTTTCCCTGAACCGTTACATCCAGATCACGGACGGGCGCACCGCCAGTGAGATCGCGAACGGCCCCGCCTGTGAGGAAAAGCGTAAGTCCTTTGGGACGAACTAGATCGCGGAGAGTCGTGAGGGCATATTGCTGAGCTTGTGAAAGGCGGTTTTCGAGAAGGTAGATGTAATCGGCCATGGTGGGCGGTCGGACTCCAAGCGCGGTTTGCGCCGTAGTGCTAAACGATTGAATACCAAGTACTTACCTGCCAAGCAGGACCTAAGCACAACACCTAAGAGTAGCATATAGCCGGGGTTTCTGCTACGGTGCCGCTGGTTTTTGTTGCGTCCTTTCAGAGAGATAGCGAGAATGCAGACAGCCAGCACAAAGAGACAGGAAAGCGGCTACGACTGGAAGCCATGAGCAGGAAAAAGGTCATTCTTCGACGGTTCACCCCGGGATTGCTCATGGGGTATCTGCCGTCTGGCGGATTTGTGCGGGCAGACACGCTGGAAGTGCTGGATCTGGGCGGACGTGTCGTCCATGTTCCTCTGGGCGAGGTGAAGATGGTGACCTTCGTCCGGGATTTCAATACGGCGGACGGTGTGAATCCGGAGCGCTTCACGCGGAAGACTTTCCCGGCCCGTCCGCGGGCGGAGGGACTCTGGGTGCGTTGTGTTTTGAAGGACGACGAAGTGCTGGAGGGGCTCGCTCCGCTTGATCTGTCTCTCGCCGAGAGTTTCAGTGAGGACAAGGGAGTTCAGATGGCTCCCCCGGATGTGCGTGGCAACGTACTGCGGCTGTACGTGCCCAGTTCAGCCATGAAATCGATGGAAATCCTGGCGGTAGTGACGACCCCCTCTCGCAAGAAGACGGTCGCTCTTGCCGCAGCGGCCGAGGAGCAGGCGGACCTGTTTTCCGATCTGGGAGCGGACTCTCCTTTGCATTGATCGAAGATCGTAGAATCGCATCCATGAAACTGCGCGAGATTGCGGAACGGCTTGGCTGTGAACTGGTAGGCGATGGCGAGATAGAGATATCCGGAGTGGCGGGGATTGAAGAGGCTGGCGCGGACCGGCTGACCTTTGTAGCCAACCCCAAGTACGCCGCCATGGCGAAGACGACTTCCGCAGGTGCGATTCTTGTCGAGCCCGACTTCCCCGCCCTTGAGCGGACCAGTACTCTGCGGATCAAGAACCCCTATCTCGCCTTCGCCCGCGCGATCGAGCTCTTCTACAATGCTCCGCATCACAAGCCGGGCGTCCATCCGACGGCGGTCGTTCCGAACTCGGCGAAGATCGGCGAGGGAGCACATATCGGTGCTTACGTCGTACTAGGGGACAATGTCGTGATCGGCCGGGACGCTGTCCTTTTGCCGCACGTAGTGATCTACGACGGTGTGCGGATAGGCGACCGCTTCTTCGCCCATGCACATGCGGTCGTGCGGGAGCATTGCGTCCTGGGGGATGATGTCGTCCTGCAGAACGGGGCGGTGATCGGGGCCGACGGCTTCGGCTTTGCGAAGGACGGTAAGAACTGGCGCAAGATCGTGCAGGCCGGTCGAACCGTTCTAGGGGATGAGGTAGAGGTGCAGGCGAATGCGTGTATTGACCGCGCGAGTGTGGGAGAGACGGTCGTCAGGGACGGTGCGAAGGTCGATAACCTGGTGCAGGTAGGACACGGATCGACCGTAGGGGAGCGGACGCTGCTCTGCGCTCAGGTGGGGCTCGCGGGGTCTACTGTGATCGGAAAGGACGTCATCCTCGCCGGGCAGGTTGGCGTGGCCGGTCACCTGACCGTGGGTGACGGTGCGATTGCCACGGCGCAGACAGGGATTCCCAACGATGTAGCTGCAGGCAGCGTCGTCAGTGGATACCCCGCAGTCGAGAACAAGCAGTGGCTGCGGCAGGTTGTGGTGGTGAACAAGTTGCCGGAGGTCGTCAAGGAGCTGCGCGCGGCCATCAAGGAGTTGGGGAACCGATAAGAATCTATCGGATTCTCGGAAGTACACGAGAACTGCCAAGGTGGCGGTTTGGACCCTCAGTGTGCATAATGCAGTTGGCTGTCTGCCACGCTTTGCACCAGGAGAATCCATAATGCCTCTGCTTCCCCCTGTCGTCCGACTTGCCGCTGCTCTTTCCTTCGGCGCGTGCTGCATGCTTGCTTCTGCACAGAACTCTGCGCCGAGGCTTGCCACGGAAAATGGACGCCATGCTTTGATGGTCGATGGATCGCCCTACCTGGTCCTTGGAGCGCAAATCGGTAACTCCAGTGCTTGGCCGGAGATGCTTCCGAAGGTCTGGCCCGCACTCGAAGCCATGCACGTCAACACGGGTGAGGCTCCTGTCTACTGGGAACAGATCGAACCGCAGCCGGGACACTTCGACTGGACGAACGTCGACGCACTCATCGATGGCGCACGTGAGCATCGTCTGCACCTCGTGCTTCTCTGGTTCGGCACGTGGAAGAACGGAAACGATCATTACGTTCCGCAGTGGGTCAAGCGCGACCCTGTACACTTCCCTCGCATGATGAACCTTGCGGGCATGCCGATTGACGATCTCTCTGCCAATGCGCCCGCAAACATGGAGGCGGATCGTAAAGCCTTCGCCGCTCTGATGCACCACATCGCGGAGAAAGACGGAGCCGAGCATACCGTCCTCATGATTCAAGTGGAGAACGAGTCTGGAGGAATCGGCGCGGCACGAGATTTTTCGCCCTCCTCGAACCGGGAGTTTGCTGGCCAGGTACCGACGGAACTGGTGAAGGCTCTGGGGAAAAAAGCGGGTACGTGGGCGGAGGTCTTTGCCGGCAACGCAGACGAAGCGTTCCAGGCCTGGCATCAGGCGCGTTACATCAACGCCGTTGCGGAGGCCGGTAAACGGGAGTTGAATATTCCCTTCTACTGCAACGTCTGGCTTGCCTATCCTCCCGGTGAGCTTCCGGAACGACACATTCCAACGGCAGGCATCGGCTACCCGTCGGGCGGTCCAAACCAGGGGATGCTCTCGCTCTGGAAAGCTGCGGCACCGTCGATCGATATGATCGGTCCGGACATTTATTCGAACAACGTGGACTTCGTCCTCGATATCTTCAACACGTACTCACGCCCTGACAACCCACTCTGGATTCCGGAGATCGGACAAGGCAATAACTACGCTCCGTTCTTCTTCGCCGCGCTCGGACAGGGGGCGATTGGGTTCTCTCCCTTCGGCATAGATTGGACGGGCTTCCTTCAAAACGGCTCAGTTCCTCATGCCCATGCGGAGAACTTTGCGCTGCTCGGACCGATGCAGCGGACCGTCGCCAAGCTGAACTATCAGGGCAAGGTCAAGACCTTCATTGAAGTTGCGGGCGGAGTGGATCAGGAAAAGCTCTTCGCCGTCGATGAGGGCGCTTCGAAACGCGGAAAGAGTTCAGATGCTGAGAACTCGTTGATTGGCCAGGTGCGTCTGGCGAATGCGATGGTACCTCCGGAGCAAACAGGCACGGCAGGCACGCGGGCCGCAGATGCGGAGGGTGCCTGGGTGGCCGAGGTTCGCTTTGGCTTTCCCCAAAAGGACGGCGAAGCTGCGCCGGGCAACTCGAACAAAGAGGGCCGCATGATGGTCGCTCAGACGGGACCGGATGAGTTCCTTCTAACCGGGATCGGCGGCGCAGTCTTCTTTCATCGTCCCGGCCTGCTCACCGGGATTCGGATGCAGATTCTGACTGCCGAAGAGGGCTACTACACCCCCGGAGCGGCACCCGGATCGCCAGAAGTTTGGCATATGACGCGGGTTCTCAACGGAGATGAAACCGACCGCGGGATCCGGTTTCCCGATCCGAGCGCACGCACGAATGCGGGCGCAGAACAGGCGGCGTCCGGAGACCCGGTGCCACCAGCCTCTGCACGCCGCGGCCCTATGGCCGTGAAGATTGTGCTTGGTCGCTTCTGAAGCGCAGTCTATTTATGTGCCGCTGGAAGGGCTTTTAAAGGAGCGGTCTTCTGCGATCGTGCGCGAGCTAAGCACCTTCCAGTAAAGGCACAAGAAAACGCGGAGGCTACAACGGATCTTGAAACGTTTATTCAGCCGCGATCGTTAATGAGTCTCAGACTTCTGCGGCGAGACGGTTGGTGGATTTTGGCGCTGAGAACCAGAAGACTTTCGCGGCGTCTCAGGTGGGCCATCTCCTGACTTGAGGTTGTAGGCCTTGATGATCTGATCCGTGATGTCGATGTTTTTGGCTGCGTACCAGACCACTGGGGTCACATCGGAACCACGTTCGACGATAAGAGAGTAAGAGTGTTGCTGGGCATACTCCTGAATGAAGGAGTACATCTTCTGCGCAACCCGCTGAAACGCCTCCTGTGAAGCTGTTTCAGACTCACTCTTGAAGTCTTCAGCTTCCCGTTGGAGCAGTCGAACCTTGGAGTTTATCGATTGCTCCCTCGCGTTTTTGTCGGATTCGTTAAGCTGCGCGGAGGTACTGCCGACCTGGCGGCGTAGGTCCTCTATCTCACTGTTGAGCTTCTGGAGTTCAGTCTGGCGAGGTGCAAATTTTATCTGAAGAGCGGCCAGATCGCGCTGAGCTTCCCTCGTCTGCAGAACAGCAGCATTGAAGGCAAGCGTGACCACTGCGGGCGTTGGCTCTCCGGTGGGCGTTTGCGCAGGAATAACTCCCGTCACGCTCAGAGCCACGAACATAAATGTAAGTATTTCGAGCGTGGTAATCCTTGATCGCTTCATAGCGACTCCATATGAACGATTTCTTTATGGTTATTGATCGATAGGTTTTTGGAACTGCAGGGGGCGGATGCCGGGTTTGAAGCTGAGCGTCATGTCTTCTTTCAGTTCAAGAAGCTGCGGAAGGCGAAAGGAAGCAATACTTATCGCGTTGTAGCGGAATAGTTCATGCTCAGGCCGAACCAAAGAAACAAAGCTAAGACGATGTACTGTCGGTGGATGGATCGAAAGAAGATCTTCCTTATCCTCAGCTTGAATTTGCACCGTAGATAAGGCGGCCAGCAAAGAAGCGGAACCTGGCTTTATGAAGATCTTTTCGTTATCAATGTGGCCTGAGTGGATTGAGGATGGCAAATAGAAGTTGAAGCGCTCGCTGGGCGTGAAGGCCTCCACAGGCTTTACGGCACTGTCGAGAGGCAAGTCAGCCGGATGAGCCATCCTAATCGTGTGTCTCCTCGGAGAAAAATGGAGAGGTGTGTGTGCGGTTATGCTCTCCGAACCTTCGATGGATCGAAGCTTCAAGCCTTCACGGGTTACCAGATTGGCTGTGGCGACCGAATGTGTCATGCCCTTATCTGCCGGGTCGAATATATGCAGAGCAGAGAGGAAAAGCAAAAGGGCGATAACAGCAACGGAAGCTCCCATCAAACGGTTTTGCCTGACAATCACAGGTGAGATCTTTGTCAGTGGCAAACCCTCGCTCGCTGCACGCGCCATGAAGCGTTCGTGCATGCCAGAGGGTATGCGCAGATTTTCAAGTTGCGGCTCGGTGCTGAGAAGAAGTTCCTCATGAACTTGAATGAATTCCAAAAAGCGATCGCGACAGGTCAGGCATGTGTCGCAATGGCGTTTGAGATCTTCCAGTTCTCTTCCCGAGATCTGTTCCGTTACTGCTAAAGCGCACAGAGTTTCGTAATCTTCGTGTTCGATCATCGGTTGACCTCCGACCTGACAGTTGGACCACAAAGAGCCTTCCGAAGCTGTTGGATGCCACGGTAGAGATTGTGCCGTACGACACGAACCGTTTCGCCTGTATGCTCTGATATCTCTTCGGCGGTGAGACCTTCGTAGTAAGTGAGTTCGATGGTGCGACGTTGGCGCGGCTGTAGGGCGCTGAGAACCTGTTGAACGAGGACGCGTCCCTCCGGGCCTTCATAAGTTCGTCCTGGGCGACACAACTCTGGTCTAAGGTCGTCCAGTGAGTCGGTATCGAAAAAGCGAGCAGCGAGCAAAGCGCGGCGATGATTCAGCGTGCGATGGTAGGCGAACATCAGGAGCCATGTTTTGAATGTTCCCTTTTTCGAATCGAACTGACGAATCGAACGGAAGACATCGAGAAAAACTTGCTGCGTGGCATCTTCGGCTTCTGAGTCATTGCGCAGAATGCGTCGGCAGATAAGGAAGATAAGACGGCTGTGCCGCTTGAACAGGATTGCCAAAGCATCTGCATTTCCTGTCTGCAGCTGCTCTGCAAGTTCTTCGTCCGAACAGAGTGCCAGACGCAGTTGGTTTAGAAGCGAGGAGCTTCCGCCAGGGCTTATCTCCGGTTCGTCGGGAACGAGGATCTCATTTCCCATATCGAGTGCGGGAAAGGCATTGAAGGAGATCTTCAGCGGGCGTCGGTTCATCTGAGACGATCTCGTTTCAGATCGCTAAGACGTTTCTCCATCGTTCCAATCTGCATCATACTCATCCCAGAAAGCTCCGTTGCCAGAGTATGCACGTGGCAGAGATGAGATTCCCCATGGAGCGCAAATAATTTTGGGATTATCCACCAGCGATGGCGCCAATGACCAGGAACGGTTCAGTGCCCATCGCCACGGCTTCGGGGAGTTGCTCATCCGGAGACAGGTGGGAGAGGTCCTGATCGCAGGCGAAGAACCGTATGAAGGGGCGACGCAGTTTGCTGGTATGGTCCCGCATGGTGCCTTGCAGCGTGGGGTGAGCCGCTTCAAGTGCGTCCAGAATAGACCGCTGCGTTACGGGGCCTTCAATGGAGACTTCTACGAGATGACTTACCCGGGCAAGCAGACGAAGGCTTGCTGGAAGCTCAACGTGAACGACGGACTTCATGGGAGGGTCTGAACCTCGATGGAGAGAACTGCAGGCAGGTCATGCACGATGGCATTCCAATTGTCGCCGGAGTCGGATGAGGCGTAGACCTGACCACCGGTCGTTCCAAAGTAGACGCCGCAGGAGTCCAGCGTATCGACGGCCATGGCATCTCGCAGGACGTTCACGTAACAGTTGCTCTGAGGAAGGCCCTTGGTAAGCGGCTCCCATTCGTTGCCCCCGCTGCGGCTTCGGTGAACCTGCAGCTTTCCATCGATGGGAAAGTGTTCGGAGTCGCTCTTGATCGGAACGACATAGAGGGTCTCAGGCTCATGCGCGTGGACATCGATGACAAAGCCGAAGTCGGTAGGCAGGTTGCCGCTGATCTCGCGCCAGGAGTCGCCCGCATCATCTGAGCGCATCACATCCCAGTGCTTCTGCATGAAGAGTGTGTCGGGGCGTGACGGGTGCATGGCGATGTGATGGACGCAGTGGCCCACCTCCGCGTCTTGATCCGGAATGTACTGCGACCGGAGGCCGCGGTTGATCGGCTTCCAGGTTTGGCCTCCATCGTCCGTGCGGAAGGCGCCCGCGGCGGAGATGGCAATGAAGACGCGCTGCGGATTTGCGGGATCGATGAGGATGGTGTGGAGACACATGCCGCCGGCGCCCGGTTGCCAGGCAGGGCCCGTGCCATGGTTGCGCAGGCCGGCGAACTCGCTCCAGGTGTTGCCGCCATCCTGGGAGTGAAAGAGCGCTGCGTCCTCCGCACCGGCGTAAAGTGTCTCCGCGCAGGTGAGCGATGGCTCCAGGTGCCAGACACGCTTGAACTCCCACGGGTGAGGCGTGCCGTCGTACCACTGGTGCGTTCCGGCGACGCCGTCGTAGAGGAATTTGTTGCCGACCGGGTTCCAGGTAAGACCACCGTCATCCGACCGCTGCACCACCTGCCCAAACCAGCCCGAGGTCTGTGAGGCGTAGATACGATTCGGATCGACCGGCGAACCTTTGAGGTGGTAGATCTCCCAACCTGCAAAGTGCGGGCCGGAGACCGACCAGTTCTTTCGCGTGCCGTCTGCTGTGAGAACGAACGCGCCCTTGCGCGTACCGACAAGAAGCCTGACCTTGCTCATAGAAGTGATCTCCCTTGCTTTACTGTGCTGCGCGTTCGAGTTCTTCGATGTTGAGCTTCGTCATCTTCATCATGGCCTGCATGGCCTTCGGGTTCTTGACGAGATCGGGCAGAGCTGCGGGGATCACCTGCCAGGAGAGACCGAACTTATCCCTGAGCCAGCCGCACTGCACTTCGCTTCCTCCAGCGGAGAGCTTCGACCAGTACTCATCGATCTCCTGCTGCGAGTCACAACGCACGACGAAGGAGACGGCTTCCGTGAACTTGAAGTGCGGTCCACCATTGAGCGCAGTAAAGGGCTGGCCGTCCAGTTCGAACGAGATGGTGAGCACTCTTCCAGCAGGAGCGGGCCCGCCCTCGGGATTCTCCAGGACAGTAAGCCGACGGGAGTTTTTGAAGATGGAGAGATAGAACTCTACCGCCTCTTCCGCGTTGTTATCGAACCATAGAAAAGGCGTGATGCGAGGAAGGCTTTTCAGAGGACCCATGGATTAACCTCTTGTGCGGTGCAGGATATTTGAGATGCCCTACTAGCCATCTTCGGCGCGTATGTGTACAGCGTCCACAGAACCATACCAAAGGAACTGTACACTGTCCACAACCGTGAATAAAAAAATAAATGCAGGCCAGGTCCCACAGAGAGAGACGTTTCGCCATGGAGATTTACGACGAGTGTTGCTCGAAGCGGCGATTGAACTAGCCCGTGAAGGCGGCCCGCGGGCAATTGTGTTAAGAGAAGCCACGCGTCGCGCAGGGGTCGCTCCGAATGCAGCCTATCGTCACTTTTTAAGTCATGAAGACCTTCTGCAGGCCGTTCGAGCGGCTGCGTTATCTTCCGTCGCTGTGGCGATCGAGGAGGAGATTGCCGCTGTCAAACGAAGCAAGGACCCGGCGGAGGTAGCGCGTGCCACTTTGCGTGCCGTTGGAACGGGATACATCAAGTTTGCTCTGGCGGAAAGAGGGCTCTTTCGCACAGCCTTCTCTGTTCCAGCAAAAGTGGAGGGTGATCTTGATTCCGCCAAGGCCGGCCGAAGCGGCCTCAACCCATTTCAGTTATTGAGCTCCGCGCTGGACATGCTGGTCGAAGCGAATGTCCTTCCAGCGGAGCGCAGACTGGGCGCGGAGTATCTGGCATGGTCTGCCGTGCACGGCTTCGCATTTCTTGTAATTGAAGGACCGCTCAGCGTTGCGCCTGCCAAGCATATTCAAATTCTGGCGGAACGGCTTGTCGTCATGGTTGAAAACGGTCTTTGAGGATTACTCCTTCTTGACCGCCTTCGGCAGGGTGCCATGTTTGAGGCGAGTGACTACCCTCCGGCGAAAGCAGGATTCGCTGTGATCGTTCACCATGCCCGCAGCCTGCATAAAGGCATAGACGATGACGGGGCCCACGAACTTGAATCCACGCTTCTTGAGTTGTTTTGACATCTCCGCAGATACATCCGTTTCAGCCGGCACAGGCCCGCTGTTCTGAATCGGCTCTCCGCCTGCGATACCCCAGAGGAATGAAGCGAAATCTTCCCCCGATTTTTTCATCTCCATGAAGATCTGAGCGCCCTTGATCGTCGCCTCGATCTTGGCGCGCGAACGAATGATGCGCGGTTCCTCCAGAAGTCTCTGGATGTCGTCTTCGGTGAAACGCGCCACCTTGGCGGGATCGAACTGACGGAATGAGGCTTGAAACGCGTCGCGCTTCCGGAGTACGACCAGCCATGAAAGGCCAGCTTGAAAGCCCTCGAGCATGAGCAACTCCCAGAGCACACGACTGTCGTACTCCGGTACGCCCCACTCCTGATCGTGATACTCCCGCATCAACGGGTCACTTTCGGCCCATCTGCAGCGTTGCTTCGCGTCTTTCTTCTGATCCGCTATCATCGGTTCTCCGTAGGTAATTGTCTCAGGAGAACCTATGTCACACTTCGTAGAAAAGCAGGCCCATTCGACGGCAACTCCGATTGGGCCTGCCTCCGTTCCTTGATTCGGGACTTAGAACTTCACAGAGAAGGTTCCGGTGAGCGCTCGTGGAGAACCTACCTGAAGCGTGTTATTTGCGACCTGCGAAGGATCGCTGGCGATGAAGCCATTCGTTCCGATCGAGGAGTAATACTTTGCATTGGCGAGGTTATAAATATTGAACTGCAGCTTCACTTCGCTGAAGAGGCCAGCCTCGTCGATGTGATAGCTGGTACCGAAGTCGGAGAGGAATCTGCCGTCGACGCTGCTGTCGTTGGTGTAGGTGAAGTAGCGTTTCGACATAAAGTCCGCACCGATGTGAGCATCAAAACCCTTCCGGTGATAGGAGAGTTCATCCTTGTAGAGGAACTGAGGCGCGTCGACCGCGACCTTGCCGCCCGTGAAGATCGGGCCGGAGGCCGTCGCAACATCGGAATTGTAGGTAGATTTATTCAGTGTGACGGCGTTGTAGAACGTCCAGTCTGATCCAATACGGACGGATGCTGCAGCGTCCACACCATTTGTAGTTACACCGCCTACATTCGAAAGCAGAGACGCGCCGCCAGCGATGGCCGGTCCCTGCTGAATGGCCAGAAGGCGGTTGCTGAAGTTCACGTGGAAGTAGTTGGCCTGTGCGGTCACCCGGTTATCCGTGTAGCGATAACCTACCTCCTCGCTCCAGGAGCTTTCGGGCTTCAACGTATTCTTCAACGCCTCGAAACCAGCTTGTGAAGTTCCCCAGGGAGACGTGGCAATCCCGTTGCCGCCCATCTGGTAGGCGCGCACGTTCTCGGCGACATCGGCGAAAATTTCATTGCTCTTGTTCAGCTTCCAGTTCACACCGAACTGCGGAAGAAAGGATTTGCCGGATTGAAGGCTTCCCTGCGCATAGGTTGAAGCAGGAACGACCTGGCCTTTCGTCAGAGAAATCCCGGTGTTGAACGCCGTCAGATTGCCTGTCGCATTGGTCTCAGACGTTTTGAATCCCGCCGAAACACTGACAGAAGGCGTGATCTTATAAAGATCCTGTAAGTGGATCTGATACACGGTGGTGGGAAAATTGTAAGCCCATTGGGTCGCAAAGGGATTTGAGGGGAAAGCATAGAGCGAGTGCTGCGGACCCGAAACGCTGGTGGCATAGAAGCGGCGTGAGATATCGAAGCTCTCCTTCTCAAACCAGACGCCACCTTCCAGCGTATGACGACCCGTCTCATAAGAGAGTGCGCTTAGAAAACCACCACGCTGAATTCCATACTCTGTCGTACGGAGTGAAATGGGAGATACGGAGACTGTAGGCGAGATCAGGGTAGGTTGATAGGGCGTAAACCACAGACCACGACCATCGTTGTGATGTCCATAGGCCGTCGTCTTCCAGGTGAGCCTGCTGGTCAAAGCCATCTTGTAATTGACGTAGGTCAGGAAATCTTTACGCAGACCGCCGCCGCCATAGTATCCGGCGTCGCATGGGTCCTCATTTGAAGCCAGTACATTGACCGGCGAAGGATAATTCCCTACACCGTTGCAGGCGTTGGCTGCCTGGATGGACTTATCCCAGTCGCCATAGTTATCCCAGTTATAGCCCAGTTTCTGAACCCAGACTTTGTTGAGATCCTGATAGTCCACTTCGCGACGATCGGAGTAGTCGGCGTAGAACGTGAAGACTCCTTTGTTGCCGATAAACTGCATCAGCTTGGTATTGAACTGGAAGTATTTTTGATTGATCTGTCCAGCACCCTTCCATTTATCCGAGAGTTGATAGACGCCATCCACATAGAACTTGGTGTGCGTGCGCAGAAGACCGCTGTCATACCGTGCAAAGGTGCGATGCCCGCGAAAGCTGCCGAAGGTCTGCTGTGCAGCGACTTGCGTCTGATCCAATGGGTCCGTCGAGAAGAACTGAATCGCACCTCCGAGGTTGCTGGTCGAAGCCGTATCCAGGGAGCCCGTACCCTGAGATAGAGTGACGCGTCCCATATTCTCGTCGATGATGGCACGGCTGATATGAAGGCCGTTCAGATTGCCGTAAGACATATCTCCAAGGGGCACGTCGTCGAGCGTGAAACCTAACTGGTTCTGATTGAACCCACGTACCGAGATACGCAGGGCCCACTCATACGCTCCATACGGATCGGCAGAGGTCACGCTCACGCTGGGCAGGCGTGCAAGTACAGCGATGGGGCTGGTGCCCGGTGCGGCTTCAAGCAACGCGGTAGAGCCTAGCGACTGCTCGCTTCGAATCTCGCCAGAGGCCGTCACAGTAACCTCGTCCTTGGCGGTTGGCTTGGGGAGGGCTTGAAGATCAGGCGCGTTCTGGGCTACTTGAGTAGCGAGTGCCGTTGGTTCTGTTGCGTGATCTTGTTGCGCGTGGATGCCTGCTCCGCAGAACAGGCCCATCGCTACGACGGCAGAGATGAATTTTCGGCTCACTGTTTCTCCACTTGAGGCAGTCGTACGTTTTCAGGTTCTTGAGGCGTCTCTTGTGACACAGAACAGCGTCCTGCGTCCGGCCTCAATGCTTCCCTGGCAAGATATTGGTTGTCGCATTTAAAGAGGTAACTCACGCGAAAGGAAAGGCACTCTGATGCAAAGCTGAACAAATCGAGATTAGTGGCTGGTACGGGGCCGAATGTTACGGTCCGTTGAAAGTTTGAAGAACGTTTCATAGCGCCTCGACCGCTTTCCAAAATGGGAATTCGGATTAGCCATGCCCTTCCCGGCCTGAATGAGAAATAAGTTTGTTCGAGGGAACGATCTGTTGATTTAGTCTGCCTTCAACCGAGGTGACGATGACGTTACGAGTTCCTTCTGGCTGGCTCTTACTTTGTCTTTTGGCGAACCCGGCGTTTGCTCAGACCACCTCCAGCGCCGCGGACAGCACTTCGTCTGCTGCTCCTCTCTTCCTGATTGCGGATGTGCATCCAAGTCCGCCGCGCGCATTTCCTTTTGCAGATGGTGGAAGTCTCCACGGCGATCGATATGCCTATCGACAGGCGACGATGTTGAACCTGATCTCTACGGCGTACGGTCTCGATCCCAGCAATGTGCAAGGCGGACCTGCGTGGCTGGAGATGGACCGCTTCGACATAGTGGCGAAGGCGCCCGCAAAGTCCAGTCAAGCTGCTCTGAAGCTAATGCTCAAATCTTTGCTGGCAGACAGGTTCGCCCTGGTAACGCATAACGGAACGGCTCCCATGCCGGCCTATGTGTTGGGTGTGGTGCCGGGCGGCAAACCAAAGATGAAGGAATCGGATGGAACGGCGCAGACGGGATGTGTTCCGCAACCTCCACCTCAGAATCAGGCACCCGGGGCGATATCGAACATTGTGGTGACGTGTCGCAACATGACGATGGAGACGTTTGCCGAAATGGTGCACATGATGGCCGGTGGATACCTGGCGAATCCCGTCGTCGATGCGACCGATTTAAAAGGGGCCTGGGATTTCGATCTAACATGGACAGGAAGAGGCCAGCTCCAGAAGGCGGGCGCCGATGGCATCTCGATCTTCGACGCACTGCAAAAGCAACTGGGATTGAAGCTGGAACTCAAGACGGCGCCGCGTTCTGTGTTGATCATTGACCGCGTCAACGAAAAGCCCACACCGAATCCTCCCGGAATTGAGAGCGCTTTACCTGCGCCACCTCCCGCCCAGTTCGACGTTGCAACGATCAAGCCGGGTAAGACCGATGGCACACCCAATGGAAGAATCAATGGAGGACAGATCGATTTACAGTCCATCACTCTGAAGTTTCTACTCACCTTCGCGTGGGAGTTGAATCCGAACGATGACGAGGTGATCGTTGGCGCGCCGAAGTGGCTAGACGTAGATAAATTCGACATCCTCGCGAAGGCATCGAACGATGCGCTCTCGAATGCAGGTCCAACCAGGCCTCCGATCGACATCGAGGACCTCCGCAATATGTTGAAGGGACTGCTGATCGACCGTTTCCAGATGAAAGTGCATAAGGAAGATCGGCCCGTTTCTGCTTATACGCTCACCGCCGTGTCCCCCAGGCTCCGAAAGGCGGATCCCTCCAGCCGTACACGATGCACCGAAGGTCCCGGACCCGATGGAAAAGATCCGCGAATCGCGAGCCCTGTTCTCAATCGTCTGGTGACCTGCCAGAACATGACGATGGCGCAGATTGGGGAGGAGTTTCAACGAGTGGCGGCCGGATTTATCTACAGCCCCGTTTTGGACGCGACCGGGATCAAGGGGACGTGGGATTTCACTTTGAGCTTCAGTTCCGCGGATCTGGTTAAGGGAACGGGTGATCCGGCCGCAAGCGGTGCCTCGGACCCGAATGGAGCCCTGTCATTCTTCGACGCAGTCAATAAGCAGCTTGGGCTGAAGTTGGAGAAACAGAGGCGTCCTGCGCCTGTGCTGGTCATCGACCACGTGGAAGAAAAGCCAACCGAGAACTAAGGATCCGACCTTCGCTTTGACAAAACGAAAGGCGCTGCTCTCAGCAGCGCCTTCAAGATGGATCAAGGAAGTCGAAACTGTTCAGTCCATTAGTGCGGGAGCAGACCAAAGATAGCCACACTATTTTGCGTGCCGATGTAAACCTTGCCATTGACGACAAGCGGCGTAATAAACTTGTTTCCATTGCCAAAGGCATCCCGTGCATTGGCCGCCTGGTTGCTGTTGTAGAACTCATGTTGAAGGTTGGTTGGATCATAGGCGTGAAGTACACCCGGAGCCGTCAACGCTGATTCAACCGCCCATACGATTCCGTTTTGTGTACCGTTGGCTGAGACCGCGGGCGTGGATCCGGGATGGGCGAAGGTGGCAGTCGACACGCTGGAAGGTGTGGTCGCCAGGCGCGCATTCGTCATGGGGAAGGCCTTCAGGGTATCTCCGTCGGATGCGAAGTAGACGACGTTGTTGAAGTAGGCGGGCGTCGTGTAGTTGAGGCCTGCAAGCTGACCCAGGACTTTCTGATAGACGTTGCTGTCCATGGGGCTTGCGGCCGGGTTGAACTTGCCAAGGTTGTCGCGGTCGGCGAGGAAGATGTTTTTGTCCTTGCCTGCGCCCACGATGAGATGGCGCACTTTACCTGTCGCATCGGTCATATCGGGCAGAAGAACCGGTCCGCCGGAGCCTAAATCGACATCGTTTGTGGATTCCGTTGTTGTGTTGAAGGTCTCAAAATAATCGGTCACGGCGAGCTGGCCATTGCCGGTGAGCTTGAGCATGGCATTGCCGAAATCACCCTTGCTGGGCATACCGTTTGCATCCATCGTCGTATCGAAGGTTCCATTGGCATCGAACAGATACATATTGTTGCTGCTGTCGACAGCGACACCGTTGCCGCTCATCCAGATGGAGCCCTGGTGTCCGTTCGGGGTGACGTTGAGAACCTGCGTCTGCTGAAGAGTCGTCTCGCTGTAGGCCATCAGCCAACCGGTGTACAGGCCTACGTCGCAGTGCGATGTGAAGCCCATGTAGATGTTGCCATTGACGATGGTGAGGGCAGCGCGTTCCGCATATTGGGAGGGATCGAAGACTACGGTTCCATTCTGCGAGTTATCGCCCGCTCCGGGGAAGGTAGCCGCGATTTCGGAGGGGCTGCCCGTGACTTCGGCACCCGTCGTAATGTCGAGCGCATGAAGCCGTTGGTGATACTTTCCTGCAGCGTCTTTGCTCATACCGACGACGAAGATGGTGCCGTTCGTCCCGAGTTTGCGGTCGATCGTCGGAGTCGACGTGATACCGATCTCGGTGGTGATCTGCGAGCAACCATGGTCGTCACTGGTCGTTTCACCGGTGGGAATCACAGAACTCTTCCAAAGCTGTGCGTTTGTGTCCGCGTCAAAAGCATAGACACTGCCATGCTCCGTGGCGACATATAGTACGTTGTGCATCGAGCCGCCGACGGTCAGGTTAGCGAGAAAGAGCGGCTCGGCGTCCACTTTACCGTCGACCGGATCGTTACCGATTTTACCGAAGGTTGTGGAGTTTACATTGGCCTGCGTGAGAATAGTCTCCTGCGCGTTCAGGCCGTCTCGCGAAAGATCGAAGTGATAGTTGGTTACATCCGGAGCTACGGTCAGCGGCGCAGACGGCGGCGTAGGCGACGTCGGAGGTGGGGCAATGGGGGCGCTGCTTCCGCTGCAGGACATCAATACCTGGCACAGAAGAAGACCAGAACAGATCCCGGAGAGTTTCGAGACAGAAATCACGTGAACCTCCTATTGATTCAGTGAATGCGTTTTCTGTGATTGGGCAGTCCTCTGCTCGTGTCCGGAGGATATCTTCGCGGACAGCGCAGTCAACTGTGACTTGTTTCCGAGGGCGGATGCGCTTTTCAGGGAACGGGTAAATGCTCGAACCGGAACATCTGGAAGACTCCTCGTAGTTCTGCCGAACGTGCACGACAGGCTAGAACATACGGGTTTGCGCGCGACGACTTATCACGCGATTGTCAACGCGTCGTCATCGTCTTGCCTTCGGTTTGTTCTATGAAAATAAGTTCTTATTCGGTACGCAGCGCCACCATCGGTTCAATCCTTGCGGCGCGTCGAGCCGGGATAAAACCAGCCAGTGCTGCAGAAGCTGTAAGGACGACGATGGCGATACTCATACTCAAAGGATCGTAGGAGCGTACCTGATAGAGTTGGTCGGCCAGAGCTCGCGCTCCCAGGATTGCGATTGGGATTCCGATGATGAGGCCAAGACCTGCCTGGAAAATAGCCTCTCGCAAGACCATCCGGACAACATTGGCGCGGTTCGCACCGAGCGCCATGCGCAGGCCGATCTCGCTTGTCCTGCGGGCGACCTGATACGACGTAATGCCATAGAGACCGACAGATGCTAAGACCAATGCGAGCAGGCCGAAGGCAGCGGTAAGACGAGCGATGAGACGTTCCTGTGTAAAGTTGTCTGCCACCTGCGCATCCAGGGGGTGAAGACTCTCGATAGTGAGGTTGGGGTTGATATTGGCCAGCACACGGCGCACCATCGCATCGACGTTCTGCGGTGGCGTCTGGAAGTGCAGCGTAGCCGAGTTAATGTAGAGTGACCGGCCCTCCGCCATGATCTCGTTTGCAGTTGAAAGCCCGGTCATCTCCTGCGTCAGGGGACGGAAGTACATGGTGCGCATTTCGCTACGGGGATTGTTGTACTTAGCATCCGCGACGATCCCGACGATCTCGAAGCTTTTGGAGTACTTCTGGTCGAAGACACCGAAGTGTCGGCCGATAGGGTCTTCCTTCGGAAAGAACTTCTTTACGAAGGCCTGATTGACGACGGCCACCTTTTGCGACGTTGCCGTGTCGCCGTCCGTAAATCCGCGTCCACGGACAATCGGCTGGCCGACGGTATCAAAGAACTTCGGGCTCACCCTGTCCCATGACGATCCGTTGTGGTCGTTAGGCCCCGGCGCAGGACGTCCGTCCACGAAGATGCCTTCTCCCCAGTTGTTCCCTTCGAGCGTGCTGTAAAGGGCCAAACCTACGCTCTGCACGCCAGGAAGAGCCCCAAGTTGCCGCTCCAACTCTTCATACAAGGGATTCAGCTTCTCCGGCGTGTAGCCAGCGCCCGCCGGGGAGAGATGGACGACGTACCGATTTGCCGTCTGAATGCCGAAGTTCTGGTGCTCCATGTTGCGCAAGCTCTTGGTCATCAGACCTGCGCCCACAAGGAGCACGAGTGAGAGTGCCGCCTGGAAGACGATGAGGGACTTCTGTGGCAACGATGCACGATCCCGTGTGGAGCGATTTGCTCCGCGCAGAGCTTCCGCCGGATCGGAGTGGGAGGTGATCCACGCAGGGACGATGCCAAAGATGACGCCGGTCAATAAAGAGAGCAGAAAGGTAAATGCCAGCACGGGAATGGAAGGGCTGGCCGCGATCGGAAGGCTTGGGGACTCAGGAAAGGCCAAGGCCAGGATCATCCGTGTTCCTGCATAGGCGACGCCCAATCCGGCGAGACCACCGATGCACCCGAGAAGAACGCTCTCGGTCAACATCTGCCGGATCAGCCTGCTCCGTGCGGCACCAAGCGCCATGCGAATCGAAGTCTCAGCGGAGCGCGTCATGCCACGAGCAAGCAGAAGATTGGCCACGTTGGCGCAGGCAACGAGCAGCACGAGGCCCGAGATGGTCATGAGCAGATAGAGGCCTTTTCCCTGCTCCTGCTGCATGTTCTGAATCCCCGCTCCACCGGGAACAATCACAACATGCTGCCGTGGAATCAGCGTCGCGCCACCCTGTCTAAGGTATCCGGGCTGATTTCCTAGCCACTGCCGCAGGGTGTTCGACATCTTTTCCTGCAGCGGAGCGACGGCCAAACCACGCTTGGTGCGCCCCAGAACATAGAGCCAGTTGCTGTCAGGTACCCGGAGGATGCTGTTCTTCCCTTCGATGGCAGGTTCCGCGGACAGCGGAATCCAAAGTGCTGGAGGGCTGCTACGGATCCGGTCGCCGAAGAACCCGGGTGGAGCGATGCCGACGAGCGTGACCGGTTGGCCCTGCAGATAAAGCGTGGATCCGATCAGCTTCGGATTGCTGCCATAGTCCGCCTGCCAGGCCTGATAGCTCATCACGGCGGTGGGAGCCGCTCCGGTATGGTCGTCGGCGCTGGTGAATACGCGGCCCGCAAATGGCCCAACTCCGAATGCCTTGAAGAAGTTGCCGGAGACATACTGCGTGCGTTCTGACTTGGCGACCTCTGTACCCCAACGTGTATTCATGCTGTTGCCGCCGGATTGCATGGCCGCCAGCTCTTCGAACTCCGGTGTGGTCTCTTGAAAATGCTTGTACAGGTCGTACGAGAAGATGTCGAAGTCGCCGTTGTCGTTGATGAATCCGCCGTTCACGCAGCAATCGTCGAGATCGCCGACCCGGTAAAGCGTCTTTGGGTCGGCTACGGGTAGAGATTTCAGGAGGACCGAGTGCACCAGCGTGAAGATCGCGGTATTAGCTCCGATTCCAAGAGCCATGGTCAGAATGACCGTAATGGAAAAGGCGGGCGATTTCAAAAGCCGACGCATGGCGGCGCGTATCTCCTGCATGGGATGTCCTCCTGGGGACAAAACAAGGTTTTCTCAGGTCTCTACGAGGTTTGGTCGCACAAAGTTCAATCCGTCTGATCTCCGCTCGATCGGTTCTTCAGGTGACCGCTTTCCGATACCCGGCATCTGAAAAAGAAATGGCTGACGAAACGCGCGAAAATTTGATGGAAATGCCTGCGCCACCGAAGTCGGCTGCTGTGCGGGTTTTGCTGCTGGACGACGATCCGGCAAATGTTTTTTTGCGGGCTGCAATCCTTCGTCAGCACGGATATGACTGCGTGATGGCCGGTACCGTCGAAGAGGCGAATGCAGAGCTGGACAATATCGACGTCGCCGTTCTGGATTACCACCTGGGGCATGGGAAGTTCGGAACCGAGGTAGCGGCAAAGCTCCGACAGAAGCGTCCGGAGGTGCCCATCATCATCCTCTCCGCCACGCTGGAGCGGCGTTTTGGTGGCGTGGAAGACATGCACCTCCTGAAGGGGTACAGCAGTGTCGAGGACCTTTTGAGCGCCCTCCGCGGCCTTGAGGCGAAGCGGCGCGGCGTGCCAGTGGTTGTGGATGCGCGCGATTTTTTTTATTCACGCATCGCCATGGCCATCGGAGCGGACGTTCTGGTGCAGATCGTCGACGGAGATGGGAACTGGCAGTATGTGAACGATGCTGCGGCAGAGTACCTGGGACAGTCAAAGGAGTGGTTCTTCGGCAAGAACCTCTTTCAGGAGTTTCCGGTGATGCGCGATTGGAGGGATGTTCTCCACGCGGTCGCAACTACGCGTGAGACTTACATCGACCGGACGCGTCGCGGTCTGCTGTCCGTTCCCCGCGAAACAGAGTTGGGATCGACTTGGAGCGTTCTGGCATTTCCGATCAGTCTTCACGATCAGCGAACCGGCGTGGTGCTAACGTCCAGAGTGTTGGAACACCTGGGCGGCGGCCTAGTTGGATAGACGCTTTTCGGGACCCAATGCGGTAGGCTGATTTCATGCGAAGAGTGTTGTCCGTTTGTTTAATGTTGGTAGCCGTGCTGGGTGCTGCGGGGTGCAGATCCAAGTACATTGAAGCGACGCTGGAGAACCGCACTGGCGAGGCGCTTCAATTGGTGACGGTGGAGTACCCGAGTGCCAGCTTTGGAACGCAGCAACTGCTTCCCGGCGCCTCGTTTCACTATCGCTTCAAGTTGTTGGGAAGCGGTCCAATCAAACTAAGTTGGGTGGATGCTGCGCGGAAGGACCACGCGCAGACCGGTCCCGAGATGCTGGAGGGCCAGCAGGGGCAGCTTCAGGTCGTCTTTAAGGATGCGGGCGTAGCCCAGTTCAAAACCATTGTGCGGCCCTGAGGATTAGAACGGGATGGCAGGATTTTTTATTACGTTTGAGGGCCTGGACGGAAGCGGAAAGACAACGCAGCTTCGCAGACTGGAGACCTTTCTCACAGGACAAGGCCGGGAGGTGGTGAGCCTGAGGCAGCCCGGCGGCACGGCTCTCGGCGATCGAATTCGGTCCGTAGTGCTCGATTCCAGAACCGAGGCGGTCGTAGGCACGATCGCTCCCATGACCGAGATGGCTCTGATGTTCGCAGATCGAGCGCAGGCGATCGCAGAGGTGATTCTCCCTGCCCTGCAGGCGGGCAAGATCGTGCTCTGTGATCGATGGACGGACTCCACCGAGGCTTATCAGGGGGGCGGACGCGGCCTGGGGACGGACAAGGTGCTGGAGATGCACCATGCCGTCTGCGGAGACCTATGGCCAGCGCTCACGATTTTGTTGCTCCCGGATCTACAGGCCTCGCTCAAACGCGCCCGCCGCCGGAATGACCGGCATATCGCCGTGGCCGGCACGGATGAGAACCGCTTCGAGACAGAAGACGATGGTTTTTACGGAAGAATCCACGCCGCCTATACCGCGATCAAAGACCGCGAAAGAGAGCGTGTGGTCGCGATTGGGGATGGAACTTTGGATGTGGTCGAAGCTGCGGTGAGACGAGCGGTGCTTCAGCGTCTGCAGAGTTAGGGACGCTGTGGATTGCGACGAAAGAAGATGGCGTCGGTAATGCTATACTTCTCTACGGATTGAAGGTTTTATGTCACCCTGCAAAGCACAGCGTGCGATGCAGACATGCGGAGGTGGCGAAATTGGCAGACGCACTAGCTTGAGGTGCTAGCGCCGCAAGGCATAGGGGTTCAAGTCCCCTCCTCCGCACCAATCTAAACTTCAGAAACCCACAAAAGCCAGCTTACAGCTGGCTTTTTTCATTGCAGTTTGTTCTGTAAAGGCGTAACACATTGCTTCGGGCGCACTCGTTTCCGCAGGCGTGCTGAATCGCCTTCAACTCTCTGGCGATTCTTATCTCCTTCCCAAACTCTCGCCAGCTGTTATGCAGCCACTGGTCGCATGCGTCGGACTCGATGGATGCCTCGGCGCTTTTAGGGCCCGTGAGCGGAAGGAGCAAGTGATGAATGACCGTAGAGAATGGCTTGGGAAGCAGTTTCACAATGTCCTGCTGGCAACGGACTTCCATCAGAACTCCAAGCTGGCGCTTCGGTACGCCGCCGGTCTCGTCCGCCAGTTTGACGGCAGGCTTACAGTTTTGAACGCCTTTGAATTTGGTCCCCACTCCCATACGGTGGAGGTACTCGAGCACGTTCCTTGCGTGGGACGGAAAAAGGCGATGGACTGCCTGAAAGAATTCACCCAAGAGGCCGGACCGCTCGACGTCGCCACGGAACAGGTCATTGTGGAAGGTCTCGTGCCATCCGTCATCATTAGGGCCCTCCACGAGCTGGAGGTAAGTCTGCTCGTTATCGGCACGGAGGGCATGCACCGAGGATTCGACCACCTTCTCCTTGGCTCCAATACCGAAGCCCTCATGCTGGGGTCTCACCGTCCAACCCTGACCGTCGGTCCTCGCGTTCCCGAACGCTCCGGGCAGGACACAGGTTTTCATAAAATTCTCTATATCTCCGATTTCAGCGTCGCTTCTACGGCTGCGGCTACCTTTGCCTATTCGCTGGAAGAGGTCTTCCAAACGACGACGGAGATCTATCAACTCGTGTCGAAGGTCGCCTTAAAAGATCCCGGACGGCTGGAGAATACGGCTGCTCAGTATTGCGATATGCTGCGCTTTGCAGATCCCGATCTGCCCATGGAGTGGTTCGACCCAGACTTTCAGCTTTCGAGAATCCTGCCCGAAGCGGAGTTGATGGCAAAGGTGTCGGAACCCGGCAATCTGATCGTGCTCGGAGTCCAGCCTGCCTCGTTCATTCAGCGCCATTTGCATACCAGTCTCGCGTATCGACTTCTGGCGAACGCAGCATCTCCCGTCCTCACGATTCCTGCCGAAACTGCAAGGCAATCATGGAAGGGTTAGTGAGGCGCCGGCCCCGAGATAGGGCCTTTGGAGTGCCAGATCCAGTGGTACACTCGTATCTGGACTGAGGTGCTACCGCCGAAAGGCACAGGGGTTCAACTTCTCCTCCGCATCATCCTTCCAACAAATTCTGTGAAGAGCGCACCGCCGACAGGGTGTGTGCGCGTGAAAGAAAAAATGATCTTCGGTCTGTATGCGCTGGTTGTCGTCCATGTGGTGGTTTGCCTTTTCCTGATCGGCGTGGTCTTGCTTCAGCAGGGTAAGAGTGCGGATCTGGCGGGTGCTTTTGGTGGACAGGGATCACAGACGGCCTTTGGACCGCGCGGCGCCGCCAATCTTCTCACGAAGCTCACAACCTGGAGCGCTGTGCTCTTCATGGTCACTTCCATCGGTCTGACTGTGCTGCTTGCGAAGACGAGCGACCATAGCGTTCTGAGCGGCGAGAAGACGACGCAGACGGTTCCGGCGAAGAAGTAGTTCCCTCTTCGTGACTTTGATTCAAGCGCAGGCCTTCGGGCTTGCGCTTTTGCTTTGCAGTCCTGGAGGACGCGATGATTCATGAGGTGTTTCCGGTAGGTCCGTTGCAATGCAACTGCTCGATCGTGGGCGATGAGACGACGGGCGAAGCGATGGTGGTGGATCCAGGTGGAGACCTGGTCAAGATTCGGGCGGTGATGGAGGCTAAGAAGCTTCGCTGCACACAGATCGTGGTGACGCACGCACATCTCGACCACATTGCCGGGGCGCGGAGGCTGAGCCAGATGACCGGTGCTCCTGTCTTCTACAACCAGCTCGATCTGCCGTTGGTGGAGATCATGGAGGAGCAGGCGGGGTGGATGGGTGTTCCCGTGCCCGAGGTAGCTCCACCAGATGCGAGTGCAGAGGAAGGGATGAAGGTCTCGGCGGGAGGTGTGACGGGAGAGGTTATGCATACTCCCGGCCACACGGAAGGGTCGATCTGCTTGTACTTCGCGAAGGATGGATTGCTTCTGGCCGGAGACACGCTCTTCAAGGGCGGCATTGGGCGTACAGATCTGCCGGGTGGAGATGCTCGGAAGATCTTGACCAGTCTTCAGGAACGGCTGATTGGACTCCCGGAAGAGACGCTCGTTGTTCCGGGCCATGGCGCTCTAACAAACATCGGAGACGAGCTGAAAAGTAATCCATGGCTTATAAGTCTATAACTTACGGTGGATCTGTGATGTAGTACTTTAGCGGGCGTTAATAGGGTTGATTCCGTTTAGAAGTTGGTTAACACCCTGCTCGAAGATCTCGACCCGAGGCAGCAGTGAAACTACCAGATAACCCTGGTGTGGAAGACCGTAAAAGCTGCCGGGGTGGATCGCGACCTGGTGTTTTTGGATGAGGCGTGTAGCGAGTTCTGCGTCTGATTCAATGGCCGGGATACGAAGAATGACGGCCCATCCTGCTTCGACTCTCAGACGGGTGGTGTGGGTGCCCGCGACAAGCTTGTCGAGCCTCTCTAGATTTTCGGCGGTGCGCTGACGAATCGCCTCTTGCGTCGCCCGACGATGGGAGAGCCATGCGGGTAACGCAAGCTGCGGCGGCGTAGCGACGGAGAGAAAGGTGTCTGCGATGACCTCCAGGCGCTGTTGGGCTTCGTTGCGAACCTCCTCGGGACCGGTGGTTACGATCCATGCGACCTTCATCTGTGGCAGCGCGCAGACTTTGCTGAGGCCGGAGAGAGTGAAGGTGAGGGCAGGGCTATTCAGAACGGCAAAGGTATCGGTTCTTCCGGAGAGAGGGTAATCAAGGAAGACTTCATCCACGATGAGGGCGAGGTTGTGTTTCGCCGCGAGTCGATAGAGGGCTTCGCGCTCCCGCGAACCGGTGAAATGGCCTGTGGGATTATTCGGGTGGACGAGGAGAATGGCCCGCGTGTGCGGGGTGATGGCGGTCTCTAGCGCATGAAGATCGATCTGCCAACCGTGGTCGTAGACGAGAGGGTATGTCTTCAGACGGACATGGTCGAGCGTCGCAAGAAAGTCGAAGAGCGGGTAGCTGGGAGTTGGGATTAGAACTTCGTCTGCCGGGTCGCAGAGGAGACGGAAGAGGAAGCTGTAGGACTCCGAGGTGCTGGCGGTCAGCGTGATGCTGGCTATGGGAATTTCCTGGTGATGATCGCGGTAATAGGCCGCTACTGCTTTCCGTGCCGACGGGATTCCGAGCGGGTCGGGATGGTACTCCGCAGCGCTGAGGTCAAGCTGGAGGTTCTCCGGCGCGAGGCCCACGGCGGTGGGATTGGAGGTCGTGAGGTCGAGGAGTTCCCCGCCTTGCCGCGCTTCGTGGAGCGCCATGGCGAAGTCCGACTCGGCCAGATCGAAGGTGGAGCGCCGGGAAAACATGATCTGAGTCTAGACGTTTGGCTTCGCGCGTTTAAGATGTCTGCATGCATGATCAGGTGAAGGCGGTTCTCTTTGATTTTGGTCTGGTGCTGAGTGGGCCGGCCAACGTTACGGTGTGGAATGAAATGAAGCAAGAACTGGCAATGGACGAGGCTTCGTTTCATGCCGGTTATTGGCAGTTTCGGGACGAGTATGATCGCGGGACGCTCAACGGAACAGAGTATTGGAACGCTGTTGCCGGTCGAAGGCTCAGGGATGCTGAGTTGGTGAAGCTGAAGCATCTGGATACAGAGCTCTGGACCGACATGAATGAACCCATGGTGGCGTGGGCGGAGCGCCTGCAGAGGTCCGGCGTGAAGACGGGCATTCTATCGAACATTGGCGATGCGATGGAGTCTGGCATACGTGGCAAGCTGGCCTGGATAGCGGAGTTTACCCATGCAGTTTGGTCGCACCAGTTGAAGATGCGTAAGCCGGAGCCTGAGATCTACGCCGTGGCTGTGGAAGGGCTGGGTGTTCCAGCGGAGCAGATTCTCTTTGTTGATGACCGAGAAGAAAATATCCGTGCAGCCGAAGCCGCCGGGATGCTGGGGATTGTTTACCGGAACCACGCCGAGTTTCTCGTAGAGATAGAGCGCAGAGGGTTTCTGGAGCTGTGGGGTGCCTGACAAGGAACCTCCAAAGCGAATCGGCTGAGGCAATCTGCTTCGAATAAACGGCTTCTTCGGGTGTCGTTTATTCTTAAGCTCTTGACCCCTCTCTTCAGAAATCGGATGCGTTCGTCGCCTGTGTCTCTATACAAGCGGGGATTGGGATCACGCGCCTGCCTGTTTGGTGTTCTGAGTTTCGCAGGGTCGATGCTTGCGCAGGATCTTCCGAATCGACCGGACCGTCCGTGGTTCACAGGTGCCGAGGCAAACATCTCTCGTCAGGCTGAACAGAGCAAGCGCGAAGAACTCGTCCTTACACGGGAGAAGAAGTACACGCTCCCGGAGCTGATCGACTTTGCGGAAGCGCATAGCCCCGAGACGCGAGAGGCTTGGCAGACTGCCCGCCAACGCATGGCAGCGCTGAACATTGCGCAGAGCGCGCTTTACCCGGCTTTGGATGTTGGCTTCACAGCATTGACGAATCGCAATGGGGTGCTGCTCTACAACACATTTGTCATTCAACAGCTCGGCATAGGCGAAGTTGCGGCCAAGATGAACTACACCCTCTTCGACGCGAACGGACGGATCGATCAGGTAAAGGAACAGCGCAGCCTTCTCCGCGCGGCTTCCTTCTCTTTCAATGACGCGCATCGCCAGCTTCTTTTTCGTGTGATGCACGCCTACTATCTGTTGCTCGATGCCAAGGGACAGCGTGTGGCCGCAGAGTCGAATCTGACGTCTGCGCAGGCCGTGTCCGATGCTACGCAGGCCCGCTTCGATAATGGGCTGGCGACTCTGCCGGATCTCTCCGAAGCCAGAAGCACGGCGGCCCAGGCGAACTACGAACTGCAGCTTCGCATAGGAAACGAGCGCAAGGCGACTGGATATCTCGCGACCCTCGTCACCGCTCCTGCGGATACGAGCTTTGATGTCCAGAGTATTGACGAATTGACGATACCGCTCGCGCTCTCTGCGGATGGTCATGAGTTGATCGAAGTTGCACTCAAGGAACGGCCCGACCTTTTGCGACAGTTTTCGGCGATCGACGCCGCGAAATCAGGTGTGCGTGAAGCTCGCAGTCGTTACTTTCCGACGGTAAACTTCAGCGGCAGCCTCGGGGAACTTCGTGCGTGGGGACTGCAGACCGCACAACCCGGAGCGTATGCCACCGGGCGTGTGTACGATGCGGAGTTGACGCTCAACTGGAATGTCTTCGATGGAAACCGTCGCCGCTCTCAGGTGCGTGAGGCGGAAGCCGCGCAGAAGCGCGAAGAGGAGACCCTGCGCGGTCTACGGGATCGGATCGAGTCTGAAGTGTGGCAGGCCTTTGTGGATGCCGACACGGCGTTTCGCCAGCGTGAGGCGGCCACCGCCCTGCTGCGGGCTTCGCAGGACTCTTACGATCAATCTTTAGAGTCCTACAAATACGGTGTACGCAACATCGTCGATGTCCTTGCCGCGCAGCGTCAACTTGCCGCGGCTCGCTTTGAAGATGTCTCTGCCAGGGTTGCCGTGTTGGACAGCCTGGCGCAGGTCAGTTATCGCACAGGAGAACTCCTGCGCACACGAGAGGTTTCCAAACCGTGACACGTTCTCCGCACTGCTTCTTTCGACCGTGTCTCCTGGTGCTGCTCGCGCTCCCTGCAGTCTCAGGTTGCGCGCGTAATCCCTCGATGGACATTCTTGGTTCTTACTTCCCTGCCTGGGCCTTCTGTATCGCCTTGGCCTCGTTTCTTACGCTGATCCTTCGGCAGATTTTGCGACGCTTCGACTGGGAGTACCAACTTAAGCCTCTGGTACTGATCTATCCCTGTCTCGCACTCTTCCTCTGTCTCTCGATCTGGCTCGTTCTCTTTGGGGTGAGATAACCATGGATACGCCTCAAGTAAAACAGCAGACAGCTCTCGGCAAGATACTGAGCGTCATCATCGTCGTGCTGGCCATCGTGTGCATCGGTGTCACGGTCTATTTGACGACCGTCGATCCACGCACAGACGACGCTGAGGTCTTCGCCAACTTTATCGGCATAGCACCGGTCGTTGAAGGTCCGATCACTGAGTTACATGTCAAGGATAACCAGTTGGTCCATGCCGGAGATCTGCTCTTCAAGATTGATCCTGACCCCTATCTCTACGCCTTGCAAAATGCTCTCTCTCAGCAAGAGGCTCTTGGCGGACAGATCGCAAATGAAAGCCGCCACATCACATCGCAGCAATCGGCCGCACGCGCTGCTCAGGCCAACATAGCGACTTCGGAGGCTGCTTCGCAGCGCTCGGTTGCGGAGGTGCAACAGGCTGAGGCGCAGGTAATTCAAGCCCAGGCAGAGATCGAACGAAGTAAGCAGGAAGCTGAGTACGCGAAGAGCAATCTTGCCCGCCTGGAACCGTTGCTGGCCAAGCGCTACATTACTCCAGACCAGGTAGACCAGGCGCGAACCGTCTCCAGTGCGCGTGCACAATCCGTTCTTCTAGCGGAGGCGCAGCTTGCGTCGGCTCGGGCACGTCTGGATGCGGCACGGGCGCAACAGCGAGGCGCCGTCGCCGGTGTGACGCAGAGTGGTGCGCAGTACAGTCAGTCGCAGGCTGCGGTGGATATCCTGGCACCTCTTACTTCGCAGCGGGAGTCTCGCGCATCTGCCGTGCGCAAGGCTCAGTACGACCTGGATCACACAAGCGTCTACGCTCCCTTCGAAGCCAGGGTCACGAATCTGCGCATCTCTGAAGGCGCATTCGCGCATGTTGGCCAACAGGTCTTCACGTTGATCGATACGCGTGTGTGGTGGGTGGTGGCCAACTTCCGCGAGACGCAGTTGCAGCGGATTCAGCCGGGCATGAGTGTGGAGGTCTACACGATGTCGCATCCCTCAGAGCGCCTGCGCGGAGTCGTTGAAAGCATCGGCTACGGTGTCATTCCCGACGCGGATACGGTGGGTCGCATCACCGAAGGCCTGCCCGATGCACAACGTACGCTCAACTGGGTTCATCTTGCCTCACGCTACCCTGTGCGCATTCGGATTCTCGATCCCCCGACCGATCGCCTGCGCATCGGCGAATCCTCCACGGTCATCCTGCATCGGAAAGGCTAGCCGATGCCAAGCCATGGCTCCGACCTCAACCTATCAATTGAATCGGGCTGGAACTATCTCAAGCAGGAGCTGAAGCCGTACCCTGGACGCAACTGGCTGATCGTTCGCATGACCCTGGCTGCGGTCCTCATGATGGTTTGGGTCATGGTCTTCCGCATTCCAAACGCGGCCCTGGGCGTGTACTACACGCTACTCATTTCACGCGAGACCACAGACGAGACCTTTGAAACTTCGATCGGTTTGATCGGCGCCATCGGCGCGGCCCTCGGCATTATTCTGCTGGGAATCTTTCTCTTTACCGGCTCACCCTTCCTGCACTTTTTGTGGATCGGCGCTTGCCTTCTACTCACGTTTTTCTTTATCAGTGCCGCATCTCAATATCGCATCGCTACGGGCTTCGGCTTTTTGATGACGTCCGCGATTCCGCTTTGGGATCTACCCGCAAGCATCGACCGTCAACTTAGCCTTACTTTGTACTCGGCGCTTGCCGTGGTCGTCGCGGTTGCAATCACCATCACCATCGAACTGATCTTCGCCGCTTTTCGTCGCACCACGCCTCTGGAAGACGGTCTGACTGGCCGCCTCAAAGCGGTCTCCGGCGTGCTGAGAACGGCCGGAGATCCCGATCCCGAAGCGACAGCTCAGGTCCGTCAGTTCTCCGACATCGGTACGGGCCTGCTTCGGCGCAACCTTCTCCGCATGCAGTCCGGCTCGGAATACTACGCGCGACAGGCAGTTTTTATCGGACTGACCGGACGTCTCATCGATCTTACGGCTGCACTCCTCGTCACACCGGAGAAGCAGACCGATCGTGAGTTGAAGCAACTCGCAGCCCTTGCTGATCAGATCGATCATCTCTGGAAGACGAACTATGCTTCTCCTGCACCTCCTGTTCCGGACGAGCATCTCGCGGAAGGCCATGCTACGAGTCTGATTCCTCTGCTTGCGTCTACGGTTGCACTCATCAACAAGGCCATCGAGCAGGAGGATCCTGAGAACGAATACATCCTCGATGAAAAGCCACCGTCCCCTCCTCTCTTCAAGCGCGATGCCTTCACTAATCCGGAACACGTGGGGTTCGCGCTGCGCGGTGCGGGGGCGGCGATGGTCTGTTACATCCTGTATCACCTGTTTGCATGGAAGGGACTCTCTTCAGGAATTCCCACGTGCATGATCACTGCGCTGAGCACTGCGGGATCTTCGCGCCAGAAGCAGCTTCTCCGCTTCGTGGGAGCAATCCTAGGTGGATTGATTTTTGGCATTCTTTCGGAGTCGCTCTTTCTACCCACCTTCGATTCCATCATTTCGTTCGGTGTTCTCTTCACCTTGATCACGGGCCTGTCGGCATGGATCGCCACGTCCAGCCCTCGCATCTCTTACCTCGGCCTGCAGATCGCGTTCGCTTTCGATCTTGTACAGTTGCGCACGTTCGGTCCCGCAGTGCTTCTTACACCGGCGCGAGATAACGTGGAAGGTATCCTGCTTGGTCTCTTTGCTATGTGGATCTTCTTCGACCAGGCACAGTCCGGCACCGCTGCTGCAGCCATGCAGGCGACGTTTCTCCGAACGATTCGCCTGATGGCGGATTACATGCGCGCCAAGCCGGAGGGATCCAACGCGGCGTATCTAAAAAACGTGCGCCGCCAGCGGGATGTGATCAACGAGACTTTCTCCCAGGTGCGTATTCTCGCGGATGCTGTGCTCTTCGAGTTCAACTCTGGCCGTGAGGCGGCGCTCAAGTGGCGTGCGGCGATTCATATCTGGCAACCCGAACTGCGAACGTTCTTCCTGATGCAGATTACGCTCGCGCATATGCGCTTGAATACGCCAGACGGAAGGCTCTCTCCATTGGCGGAGGAGATTCAAGCCGCAAATATCGAAGCTCTCAACGATCTCGCAAGACTGATCGACACTTCACTGCCGGACAAATTTGTCGACACCGCTCCTCTGCAGCGCGCGATGGCTGCCGACTCGCGTCACGACGCACCGCTCGCGTCCGACAGCGGAAAGATTCTTCGATATCTCATCGAACAGGTGCAGGGCACCTTGCAGGAACAGGGCATTCGCGCGATCGGCGATAGTTCCCCACCAGAAAAGATTCAGGCTGCGCTTCCTCAGTAACGTGTACTTGAGGAAGCCTCTTTTGCTTCGAGAAGAAGCGCGGCGCTCAGCGAACTTGCGATGGACAGTGCCACTGCGACCCACAAGATACGCCTGTACCCGAAGACAAAGGATTCGGCGACGGCCCGCTGTGTCTGGGGATCGTGAGTCTCGATTGCTGCGAGTCTTGATCGCTGATCCTCAACGTTCTTTCGCTCTGCGGACGAGATGGACAGACCGTCCAGTCGATGCATCAGGTCGTGACTAAACGCCGCATAGAGAACAAGACCAAAGACTGCAACCGCAAGAAGCCCGGCGATGCGCGAGACGGCATTGTTGACAGCCGAGGCCACACCAGACTCCGAGACAGACACAGCATTCATTACGGTGGTCGTCAACGGTGCAACGCAGATCGCCATGCCAACACCGAGGACGATAACGGGGAGCAATAAGGTAGTGGCATAAGACCCACCGATTCCGGGTCGGATGAAGAGTAGAAAGCCGATTGCAACGATGAGTGGGCCGATCGTGAGCGGAAGCCTGGCGCCGTACCGCGCAATCAGGCCGCCCGACCATCGCGAGAGAAGAGAGATCAAAAGGATGAGAGGTAGGAGCGCTCCTCCAGCTTGCGTCGGCGTATAGTGCTGGATCTGCATCAGGTTCAACGGAAGGAAAAAGAGCACGCCGCCGAAAGCGCCGTAAAGAAAGAACGTAAGAAGGTTCGCTCCGCTGAAGTTGCGTGAACGGAAGAGCGAGAGACGGATCATCGGTGACTCGGAACGCGCTTCAGTGACGAAGAAGGCAACAAGAGAAACCGACCCTAGGAGAGCGGCGCTGCCTGAATGACTTCCGGGAGTGGACGATTCAATCAAAGCATAGGTGATCGCACCTAAGCCCGCGGTTGCAAAGAGAGCACCGGCCCAATCCAGATGAGGCCTCATCTCCTGATTGCGGCTCTCTCGAATCTTCCTCATGGTGATCGCGACGACCACAACAGCAATCGGAATATTGATAAAGA
>Ga0157290_10000039_pt1 | contig 52377 bp, 41 predicted proteins | sample NitcycUS149409B1_FD_108389 | JGI IMG/M metagenome (GOLD analysis project Ga0157290, IMG submission 108389) | Soil microbial communities from Arlington Agricultural Research Station in Wisconsin, USA - Nitrogen cycling UWRJ-S149-409B-1 | ecosystem: Environmental > Terrestrial > Soil >...
CAGTGTGCCGGGTAACGCCCGGGATGCTGGTTTCAAGACCGGCAGACGGCAAGTGCCACAGAGAAGATACCGCCCCTGGCAACAGAGGTAAGGGTGAAAAGGTGCGGTAAGAGCGCACCGCGCCGGCAGTAATGCAGGCGGCAAGGTAAACCCCACACGGAGCAAGACCAAATAGGCGGGAAGCGGCAGCAATGCCAAACGCGCTGGCCCGGTGCGTCAAACTCGCGGGTAGGTCGCTTGAGCCATGCAGTAATGCACGGCCTAGAGGAATGATCATCGACCGGCAACGGTTACAAAATTCGGCTTACAGGTCCGTCTGCTCAAATCATTCCTAGATGTCGTTTGAAATTCAATACCGCCCCGGAACCACCGCCGACCTCTCCGCCATCTACGCCGTGGAAGAGGCGTGCTTCCAGCCACCCCTACGCTTCTCGCAAAACCTTCTGCGTCGCATGCTGCGCCACGACCTCTGCGTGGTTGCCCTAAACGCGGAGGAGATCGTCGGCTTCATCGTCGCCAGCCTGGAGACGGAAAACTCCCAGCACTTCGGCTACATCGCCACGCTGGAGGTCCTGAGCGCCTTCCGCGGACGCGGCATCGCACGCAACCTCCTCGTAAAAGCAGAGAACCTTCTCCGCGACAACGGCTGCCGCTACGCCGCCCTGCACGCCGCCGTCAACAACGTGGCCGCGCTCGCCCTCTATGCCAGCTGCGGCTACGAATCTGTAGGCACAGCAGCAAAGTTCTACCCCGACGGCACAGACGCAGCGTTGATGGTGCACCTGCTTTAGCTACAATCAGGCTCACAAGAAGCCATGCCCACCGACCGCACAGCCCGCGTCTTCACCTCCTTCGAAGAGCAGGAGGCGGAGAGCTATCGCTACTGGCAGACGCTGCCGATCCGCGAGCGCATGCAGGGCACCTGGGCGCTCTCCCATCGACCGCACACAAAGGAAGAACCGATGCTTCCACTGACCTCTGACTACCGCGATCTGCTCGCGCTCTTCGCAAAGAACAACGTGCGCTACCTGATCGTCGGCGGCTACGCCTACTCCATCTACGCCCGCGCGCGGTTCACCGGAGACATCGATCTCTTCGTCTCGCCCGACCCGGAGAATGCCGAACGCGTCTTCCTTGCTCTGCTGGAGTTTGGCAGTCCGCTCCAAGGCATCACAGGCGCGTACTTCATTCAGCCGGACGTCGTCTTCCAGATTGGCGTAGAGCCAGACCGCATCGACATCCTCACAGGCATATCGGGCGTCAGCTTTGAAGAGGCCTGGAACACACGCGTTGTGGACGAGGGTTACAACTTCATCTCCCGCGAAGCCCTCATCGCGAATAAGACCGCTACCGGGCGAGATCAGGATCTGGTAGATGTGAAGAACCTGCAACGCAACTAGGGCTGAACGTCGGCGGCTCCCGGTTTGAGTGTCGGCGTCGCCACCGCATCCCCCACATCAAACAGCGTCAAATACGCCAGCCGCACGATCTTCTGCATCTTGGGAAAGTCGATCTTTTCCACCGTATCCGTCGTGTGATGGTAGTCCGGGTGAAAGCCCGTGAAGAACCAGATCGCCGGGACACCGTGCAGGACGAAAGGGAACTGGTCCGAGCGATAGAAGAGCCCCAGCGTCGTGTCGCGGTCGAAGCGGCCATCGAGGATCAGGCCCACGCTTTTGTCCTCGCGCTCCACGATCTTCTGCAGGTCGGGGGAGTAGAGCGAGCCAATCAGGTTCAGGCGATTGCTCGTGTCCGCAGGAATCTCCACCTGTCCGTCCGTCTGCGCGCTCGGCTTCTCATCGCGGCCGATCATGTCGAAGTTCACAAGCGCGCGCGTCGTCCTGAGATCGCGAAGCGGATGCTGCACTAGGTAATTCGACCCCTCAAACCCGCGCTCCTCCGAGGCGAAGACCACGAAGAGCACGCTGCGCTTCGGCTTCACCGGGTTCTTCGCGAAGGCCTGCGCCAGCGCCACGACGCCCACCGTTCCGCTGCCGTTATCGTCCGCCCCGCTCCATATGCCTGTGTGGCGCGTGCCATCCGGCTCCTCTACTTCGGAGACGCCGTTATGGTCGTGGTGCGCGGAGACCATCACCGTCTCCGCACGCAGCTTCGGGTCGCTGCCTTCCAGCAGGCCGACGGCGTTGTACGTCACTCCCGGCGTACGCGTCAGGTTCTTCATGCGAAGACGTATCTTCGCTCCGGCGATCTCCCGCGAGCGCGGCTTAAGATCAGCATCGATAGAGCGCTGCAGCTCACTGGTAGAAGCCGACACCAGCTTGTCCGCAACCGCGACCGGCACATTCATCAGCGGAATATGCAGCTCGTCGCCATCGAGCTGCTGCAACGGAATGGGCGTCAAACGCTTTCCCGTAACACCGGCAAAGACACGCGCCATCCGTGCTGCCGTCGAGGGATGCGTGCTGTTCGGCTCCGGAAGAATGATCACCGCCACCGCGCCGTGGCGTTGTGCGTTGAGCGCCTTCACGCGCAGCGTTCCGTGGCGCGTCAGACCGGTGCCGTTGAAGATCGAATGCGGGTCGTCTTCCTGCGGCTCGTACTCCATCATGAGCACCACCTTGCCGCGCACATCCACGCCTGCGTAGTCGTCGTAGTGCAGCTCCGGCGCGGTAATCCCGTAGCCAACGTAGACCAACCCCGCGTCGATGTTCACCGCATCGCGAAAGCTTCCGCCGATCTGCGGCGCATGCCAGCTCTCGTGCCTTCCATTCTGCTCGAAGGAGATCTCGGTCGCCTTCGCATCGCTTGCGTAGTCGATCACTGGAACGGCCTGCAGATAGCCGGGCCTGCCGTCGGCACCCGTTGCGATGGGCTTCAGGCCCGCCTTGGCAAACTCCGCCGCCACCCACTGCGTCGCCGCAAGATCACCGGCGGAGAGCGTCATGCGGCCTTCGGTGCCGTCTCCAGCAAAGAAGGTGAGATCGGCGCGCATCCGCTCCTGCGAGATGTCGTTGTAACCGGTGCGAAGTCGCTGTGGGATCGTGCTTGTCTGGGCTGCCACTGCCGCGCCGACACACAGCGCAAACAGTGCGGCAGACTTCCCTTGATGAAATTTGAGCATGCCAACACTATGGCATGCTCTTCGTCTCGCGCGATACGGCGAAAGTCTTAGAAGGCAGCGGTTACGTCGATGCTCACGAACCGTGAAGCCAGGACCAGCACAACGATCGACATCAGAATCGCAACCGCATCCTCCACCACGGCGACGTTCCAGTCCGCGCATTTCAGCGCTGCAACAGAGCGCGTCCGCACAAACCAGCCTCCATACGAACCGATGAGAGCACCTGCAATGCCCACGCCAATCGCTACAGCCAACGGAAGCACCAACGGCTCCGCCAGGATAGCCGCACAGAGAGAAGCGAAGACAACGCGCGCTCCCAGCCCCACAGGCGAAAGACGGCTGGGCGTCGTCGGCAGCTTGTCTCCATACAACTCACCAAGCGCCGCTAGCGTGAAGATCACGACGGAGACAAGATAAGCAGCATACCCTCGCCATCCCGTCAGCGCCAGATGATGCAGATAGGCGAACCAGCAGATCACCGCAATCGGCGTCATGGTGCGAAGTCCCGTGCATACACCAATCAGCAGTACAAGGAGATAGCTCATGCAGCCAATAATGCGACAGGGAAGGCAATCACGCAATCTCTATTTTTTGCAGAGACACAACGTCGACCACGGCCTGCACCGAAATCTGTCTATGAATCGTTTCTCCTGATGGCCTCCTGAATCAAACGCTTCGCCGCGCTAGCGCCCTTCACGCCAATCACCTTGTATGTCTTTCCGCTCAGCAGGCGCGGATAGGTGACGAAGAACTCCTGCATGTGCAGAAGCACAGACTTCGGAATGTCCTTCAGTGTCCGCGTGTCTTCGAAGGTGTGGCTGGCAAGGGCCACGGCGAGAAGGCGGTCGTTGCGCCGCGTCTTTCCGCCCTCCAGCTCATCTTCGCCTTCAATGACGCCGATCAAGTGCGCATCCACCACGCACCCGGGAAAGGCTGGAGCATCCATCAGAAGAAGCACGTCGATCGCGTCGCCATCGTCCGCCAGCGTAGACGGAACGAAGCCGAAGTCATAGGGAAAGAGCATTCCTGCCGGGAGCGTCTTCTTCAGCACCATCACGCCGCGTGCATGGTCGTAAGCGTACTTGTTGCGACTGTCCTTCGGCGTTTCAATCACGACCTGCAGAACGCCCTCTTTGCTGTAAGGAGCGATGACACTGGGGTCAGCAAGCGGAATCTTCTTCGAAGGCATACTTCTTCGATGCAGAAAGCGATGAGGCGGAGATTCTCTCTCCGCCTCATCTTGCGTGATCGCGTTACCGCACGGGCGGCAACTGCATCATCATGTTGCCGCCAGTCTCCACGCTGGGGAGCTGGCCATTCCAACGCTCGATCTGGGCGCGCTGATTCTCCAGCTTGCGAAGCTCCAGCAACTGCGGCGTGATGCTGGTCTGGCGAATGCGATTCGCTTCGGCCTCACCCTGCGCGCGCGTCACTGAGGCCTTGGCTTCACCTTCGGCTTCGGCGATGGTCTTCGCCGCCTCGGCCTGCGTCTTCGCCAGTTCGTTGCGTGCGCGCTCTGCATCCTGGATCGCCTGCGCCTTGCCCGTGATCGCGTTGGCAATCACGCTGGGGACGCGCGGCGCTCCGATGAAGCCGAACTGCTGGATCTCTACGCCCACAGGATCCATGCGCTCCTGGATGAGCTTCTGCACACGCATCAGGAACTCCGTCTTCTGCTCGCCGTAGATCTGCTCCACGGTAAACGTGGACGCGGCTTCGTTCAGCGAGTTACGTACCGTGTCGCGCAGAATGCCGTGCGTGAACTGATCGAGATCCGTCACGCGATACTTCACATAGAAGTCCGGCACACGGCTTGGCTGGATCGCATACGAAAGCGAGACGTCCGCATAGATCTCCATGCCCTCCTTCGAGTTGAAGCTCATGGCTTCATCCGTCGCTCGGCCTTCGTTCAGGCTCTGCGTCCATTTCACCGTCTGCACGAACGTAGGGAACTCCACGATCTGCGAACGCAGAGGACTATAGAAGACCCAGCCCGTGCGAATCGGAATCTCCGAAGCGCCGCGCTGCGATCCACTGAGAACGACCTCCACGCCAACATGTCCGGCACCAATGCGAGTAACCGACGCAACATAGTTGAAGAAGACACTCAGCACAACAAACGTCATCGCCAGCAGGACGGCATAACGCACCAACCTCTTGACGCGTTGTAACTGAACATCCTGGTTCGGTGTGGTTTTAGTTTCAGAGTTGAATTGTTCAAATAAAGACATTACGTCCGCCTCCAAAGGGAACGCACCGCGGTAAGTACACCCACCACCGTAACTACAAGCACGACAATACCGCCGTACAAAGCGGCGTCGCTTGCTAAGTTCATCCAGTGGAACGCGGTAATCATCAACTTGTATCCAAGGACGATTACCAGGAAGGAAAGGAACACCCGGTATTTCAACTGCATCGTACTTCGCCTGGCCTCGTAACTTCTCCGGCCAACCAACATCTGAAAGATTACGCCGCCTCAGCGCACCGCACCATCCATCCGAAGTGCTATTTACGAAGGCCAAAACAGGAGTATCCTAGAAGAAGCATGGAGGTCTTCCCTCCGCTTACTTCTTGGACAAAAGAATGCCTCGGCACTTACATGCCGAGGCATTCTTTTTTGTAACATCGCTCTACTTGCTTGTTACCAGTCGAGACTCATAAAAAGCGTGTTCAGCACCTCGGACTTCGTGGGATGCGAGAAGACCGCATCGCGAAGCACCGTGTACTTCAACCCGCCCATCATCGCGAGCTGAATCTGCGCGATCACCTCGCCGCCCTCAACGCCAACAATCGACGCTCCCAGGATCAGGTCCGTCTCCGTATCGATGATCGCCTTCAACATGCCGCGCGACTCCGCCATCTCCAACGCGCGCGCCATGTAACTCATCGGAACACTGGCCACGCGAATCTTCTTCCCTGCCGCACGCGCTTCCATCTCGTTCATGCCCACACGCCCAATCTCCGGGTCTGTGTAGACGGTGTAGACCAGCGTGCGATCGCTGACGCGACGCGAACCATTGTGCAGGAGGTTCGCAACGATGATGCGATAGTCGTCGTACGAGACGTGTGTGAACGCGGGTGGCCCCTTCACATCGCCAAGCGCCCAGATGCCAGGGACGCCCGTCTCCAGCAGATCGTTCACCTCGATGTAGCCATGCTCGTTCTGCTTCACGCCGACGCGGTCCAGATGCAGCGACTCCACATTCGGGCGGCGACCGATGGCGACCAGCAGATGCGTTCCGTTCAGCTCCTTGCCATCCTTCAGCTTCATGCGGATGCTGCCCGCCGCTCCGCTCACCTCCGCCGCCTCGGTCTCAAAGAGGATCTCCAGGCCATCTTCGAGAAGAATGTCCCGTGCGCAGCTACAGATGTCCTCGTCCTCGTGCGGCAGCAGACGCGTTCCGCGTTCGATCACCGTGACCGAAGATCCGAAGCGATGGAACATCTGCGCAAACTCCAGCGCCACGATACCAGCGCCGAGAACGATGAGATGATCCGGCACCTCTTCCAGCTCCATGATCGATGTGCTGTCGAGGAAGGGCACCTGATCCAATCCCTTCAGCGCCGGAACGACTGGACGCTCGCCTGTATTCAGAAAGACCTGCTTCGTGATCAGGCGGCGCTCAGTTCCATCGGCGGCCTTCACAGCGATGACATACTCGCCCGCCGCCGCGGTCTGCTCAGCGAACCCGCCTTCCCCCATGATGATCGTTGCGCCCGCTTTTTCCAGACCCTTGATATTGCTCGCGTTTGAATTTTCGACGATCTTCCGCTTCCTTGCGATCACCGCCGGCATGTCCGTACCGATCTCTCCGACGGAGACACCGAAGTCCGTCGAACGGCGCGCAAGGTACGCCACGCGCGCACTCGCGGCCAGCGTCTTGGAGGGCGTACAGCCCACGTTTACGCAGGTGCCACCAATGTGCCAGCTCTCCACGATAGCCACACTCTGACCCGCCTTCGCCAGGTCCTTCGCAAGCGGTACGCCCGCCTGCCCGCTGCCGATAATCACTGCATCAAAACGTTCGTCGCTCATGCGTTTCAGCCTACCAGCGAGCGAAGAAACGTGCAGCAAAAAGGGCGCTGGCCGTCGCCAGCACCCCTCGAAAGTATGAGAGCAAATGGTTTAAGCGCGAAGCCAATCGTAGAGCGGGAACTTCTCCGCCATCTCGCCAACGCGGCCGCGAATCTGCTCCAGGCGACCGGCATCGTTGCGATGCTCCAGAGCCTCTGCGATCCAGGCTGCGATCTCGCGCATCTCCGGCTCCTTCATGCCGCGCGTGGTCAGCGCAGGCGTTCCAAAGCGGACGCCGCTGGGCTTCATCGGCGGGTTGGTGTCGTAGGGAATCGCGTTCTTGTTCACCGTAATGCCTGCGGCTCCAAGCGCATTTTCGGCCTCACTGCCCAACATGCCCTTGGCGAAGACATCCACCAGCAGAACATGCGTGTCCGTTCCGCCCGAAATGATGCGGTATCCTTCTCCCGCCAGCGCCTCAGCCAGCGCCTTCGCGTTCGCAACCACCTGCGCCGCGTAGACCTTGAAGTCCGGCTGCAGGGCTTCCTTGAAGGCAACAGCCTTGGCCGCAACCACGTGGACGAGAGGTCCGCCCTGCTGTCCCGGAAAGACGCTGCGGTCGATATTGGCGGCGTGCTCTTGCTTCGAAAGAATCATGCCCGAACGCGGTCCGCGCAGGGTCTTGTGCGTCGTCGTCGTAACGATGTCGGCATACGGTATGGGCGAGGGATGCGCTCCACCGGCGACCAGACCGGCAAAGTGAGCCATATCCACCATGAGCTTTGCGCCCACAGCATCCGCAATCTGCCGCATACGCGCGAAGTCGAACTGGCGCGGATACGCCGATCCGCCACCGACGATCACCTTCGGCATCTCGCGCTTCGCAAGAGCCTCCAGTTCGTCATAGTCCACAACCTCCGTATCGCGACGCACCTGGTAGCCGACGATCCTGTAAAGCTTGCCCGAGAAGTTCAGCTTGTGTCCGTGCGTAAGATGTCCGCCATGCGCGAGGTCAAGCCCCAGCAGCGTGTCGCCCGGCTGGATGATGCTCATGTACGCCGCGGCGTTGGCCTGCGAACCCGAGTGCGGTTGCACGTTCACGTGCTCCGCTCCGAAGAGCTCCTTGGCCCGATCGCGCGCGATATTCTCCACCACATCGGCGAACTCGCAGCCACCGTAGTACCGCTTGCCGGGGTAGCCCTCGGCGTACTTGTTGGTAAAGACGGTTCCAGCCGCTTCCATCACGGCACGGCTGACAAAGTTTTCCGAGGCAATCATCTCCAGACCTTCGTGCTGGCGGACGACTTCTTTTTCTACAAGTGCTGCAATCTCGGGATCAGAGGAGGCAAGCGGAGCTGCAAAATCGATCGACATACCTCGATTATCCCACTAATAGGGCATACGTCCGTACTACCGAAGTGGAGTGACTTGTTGCATACGGGGTATGGATAGGTTCCCCAAACGGGGCGATCCTGAGTGAGTAGAGAGAGGCCAACTCTCCCCGTAACCGACAGAAAGGGACCTGCCCTGCGCGACCTTATCCTCTCCGCCCTCTTCCTTGCGATCCTGATCGCCCCCTGTGCCATCGCCTCCCTGATTGGCCAATCCTCCCCTCGAAAAACCATCTAAGCGAAAGACGCTGCGCGTTCGGCCGAATATACGGTCGCGTAGGGGCCGCCGTCATCTCGACCGGAGCGACAGCTTTATCGTCGCGTAGCGGAGAGATCCGCTGTTCTCGCGCGAAGCGCGATCGTTGTCCCTCCAGCGCACAACACAAGCAGATTTCTCCGCTCCCGCCTCGCGCTCGGTCGAAATGACGTGGTGAAGTATTGGAACTAACGAAAACTCGTCATCTCGACCGAAGCGACGGCTTTATCGTCGCGCAGCGGAGAGATCTGCTGTTCCCGCTAAGCCACCGAAACAACAGGCTTAAGGGCCTCCTCTCGCAGCCGCTTATAAGCCTTGTAGACAAAGCTCCCCATCCACCATCCGTCCATGTATTTATAGGGCGTCTCGCCCGTCGTGTAATGCCCGCAGGGCAGCACCTTGCTGACAAAGTCCACGCCCCTCTGCCGGAAGGCCGTCAGAACCTCCAGCGAAAACTCCCGCAGGAACGTCAGATCGTACGTCGCATGAATGACCAGCGTCTGCCGCGTCTTCTCCGCCGCATAGCGGTCCATTACGCTCTCCGGGCTGATGCCCATAAAGACCCGCCGCACCTCGGCCTGCCCCATGCCCACCTGCTCGAACGCCGCACTCACATGCCGCGTGCTCTGGCCCGTCCAGACCACATCGCCAAAACGCGTCGAGGCATGGTTGAAGACACACACCTGCAGACGCGGATCGAACGCCGCCGCCATAAACGCATAGCAGCTCCCCAGGCTCGTCCCCAGAACGCCGATCTGCTCGTACCCCTGCGACTCCAGCCAGTCCACGCAGCTGCGAATATCCACCACCGCCTGTCGGCAGGCAGAGATCGTTCGCCCCACGTTGGAGCTCACAGCATAGTCGCTGCGCTCCAGCTCCGCCGGTCGGCGCACATCATGGTACGGCTTCGATAAACGCAGCCCCGCCACACCAAACTTATTGAAGATCGAACAGAGCGCGTTATGGCTAAAGGCATCCGCGTTCCACTGCGGCATCACAATGATCGCCTGCCGCGGCCCCGGCTTGCGCTTCTCCTCCGGCTCCGGATACCAGCGCGCATTCACCTGATCGTTCTCCGGATGCTTCGTGCGCACAGGCGACGTAAACCGCAAAAATTGCGCCTTGCCCAGCTTTCCACTCTCGGCATCGGCACGCACCTGCGCCGCCTGCTTCAACGTCTCGGGCCGAACGTTCGTGGGATAAAGGTCAGGGAAGCGCTCCTCCAGTCGAAAATCCGTCGGCGTGGCATAGCCATAGAACGCATCGCCATTCGCGACAATCTCATCATTGATGCGCAGCATCTTCTCCAGCGCATCGGCATCCCGCTCCGTCGCCGAAGCCGCCGTCGCACTGAAATCACTGAGCCAGTCGAAGCCCCATTCCATTGGCCGCACAATGCGATTCGTATCCCGTGTAGTGAGCGCAGTCTCCCACTTGAACATCCACTGCGAATAAAGCTTTCCGAACATGCCTTAAGTCTACCAACCTTAGGAAAACTCCAGCCGCCCACTCAGCGGATACGTCACCCGCTCACCCTCCACCACGGCCATCTTCGAAAGCGCGTGCACGGACGTCTTCTCCGCACTCACAATCTCACGCACCTCGATGCCCTTGGCCACCAGCGCATCCGCAATCAGCGAACGATGGCAGCGCCACGGCACCGCCTCCGCGCACATCACGGCGATCCGCTCCTCATTTGCCAGTGCGACGAGCTTCTCTAAAGCCTCCGCGAAGGCCTCCGTCTGCATGTAGTCCGCGTAGCCGCGAAAGGTATCGTTGCGCCAGGCGTTGTTGATCGAATCTGGCACGGGCTTACGAAAACCACCGAGTTCTTTTCCCATCCACAGATAGCGCAACCCTGCCGCCTGCAGCGAAGCTGCCAGCGCCTCCTGCGCGAACTGAGGATTGTGCCGCGAACGCGGAACCGTGCGCGTGTCCACAACAGTCTGCATGCCATGCGCCTGCAGCATGCCGACGAACTCTTCAATCGTCCGTGTGGAGTGCCCCACCGTAAACACGAGCATCTCTTTTAGATGCGTCGCGTTCGCAAACTGAAAACCACAGCAGCAAAGGCAAAGAGCAGCCACGACATAGGCGGCACCAACACAAAGGCAAGCCCCGTCTTCGTCCGTGGTGGATACATCGCCACGAAGCCGTACAGCGACAGCGCGAGGACCGTCACCACCAGCGACAACCAGCAGAGCGTCCTACGTGCATCGACAGACCACTGCCTCGCTTGCACATGCGCGATCAGAAGAGCCACGAACGGGGCGGAGACCCACAGCGCAAACATCATCTGCAGCAAATAGGAAGGATTATTGCGCCCCACATAGATCACCAGCCCCAAAGCTCCGATGAGCCCAACCTCCGTGGCCATCAGACCTATCTTGTCGAGGGGATCGCGCTTCTTTTTTTGAGAGACCTTCTTCGACTTCACATGCCCTGCCTTCCAGCTCTGCAACGAATACAAATGCTAATCCACAATCACACGCGGAACACGTTCGCTGATACCGCAAAGGATCTCGTAGGGAATCGTCTCCGCCCATCGCGCGTGCTCCTCTGCTCCGATGCGCTCCGCACCCTGCGCACCGATCAGTACAGCCTCTTCGCCGATCTCCACGCCGGGAATCTCCGTCACATCCACAATCGTCAGGTCCATCGAGACTCGGCCCACCACCGCAGCACGCCTTCCGTGGAGCAGGACCGCACCCGCAGGCGACGAGAGCTCGCGGCGCAGACCGTCCGCATATCCCACCGGCAGCAGCGCAAGCCGCATCGTCTTCGCCGCCGTAAACGTTCCACCATAGCCCACGTGATCGCCCGCCTGCACCTCGCGCAGCGAGACGACGCGCGTCTTCCACGTCATCACCGGCTCCGGATGCAGCTCCGGCGCCCCACCTTCCAGCTCCAGCGCATAGCCATAGAGCGCAAGCCCCGCCCGCGTCATCGGCGTAGCTCCAAGCCTCTCCGTAAGCGCGCGTAGTTGCGGCATCACCACGCCGCAATCCACCGCAGAGGTATTGCCCACATGCACCACGGCAGGTCGTATGCCTGCCTCGCGCACCTGTTCCAGCGCGGCTCCGAAGCGCGTCATCTGCGACTCCGTCTGCACTCCATGAACTACTTCGGACGAGGCCAGGTGCGACATCACACCCTCCAGCTTCAGGCGCGACTCCGGCCCAAAGCGCTGCAGCAAAGCCGCCATCTGAGCGCCGGGCGTTACGCCCTGACGCGCCATGCCTGTGTCCACCTCAACGTGCACAGCAACGTCCCGCAGGCCAAGCCTCTTCGCCTCGGCCTCCATCAGGTCGAGATGATACGGCTCCCACACCACAGGCGTCAGGGCGTACCTCACCGCCGCCCCTGCCTCGCCTGCCCACACACCGCACATCACCAGAACGCGCGGAGCAATGCTCTGCGGAAGGATGCCCAGCGCCTGTCGCACACGCACACCCTCTTCCACGCTGGTCACGCCAAGCCACTTTGCCCCCGCCGCAGCCAGCACCGGCGCGCACTCCGCCGCTCCGTGGCCGTAGCCGTCCGCCTTCACAACCGCCAGCACATCCACACCCGCCGTCGCCTGTACCGCCCGCAGATTCCGCGTCAGCTTTGAAGCAGAAACCTCCGCCCACACCGGGCGCATCGCATTCGTCACCACTTCCCTCATCGCAGAAGGCCCATCTTCTTCACTTCCTTCTCCGGCACAACCGACCGTATGTAATCTTTGAGCCTCTGCCCGCGCTTCGGGGTAAAGACGTCGTCGAGCACGACCACCTCGCTCATTCGATCCAGTCGAAAATTGCGAAAGTCCTCGCGCTTCTCGCACCACGCCGCCAGCGTCCATACACCGCCCCAGAAGACGAGCGCCAACGGCCACACACGCCTGCTCGTCACCGCTCCGTCCAGCTTCTCGTAGATAAACGTCGCAATGTGCATCCGCACGGAAGCGCCGTGCAACGCATCGATCCGCTGACGCTGCTCCTTCGGCATCCACGAGGTGGGCGCATACATCTGCACCATATCCATCTCGGCGCGCATGGGCGCTGGAAGCACGGCCTCAATCTTGCGGAGCGCATCCTTGGCTGCTGCGCCCGTCTGCTCTCCACCCCAGGCAAAGGCCATCCGCGCACCCAGAACGAGCGCCGTCATCTCCTCCGCCGTGAACTGCATCGGCGGAAGATCCATATCGCGGCGCAGCGTGTACCCCACCCCCGCTTCACCTTCGATCATCACGCCATTCGCCTGCAGATCCGCAATGTCGCGGTAGAGCGTGCGCGTGGAAACCTCGAGCTTCGCCGCCAACTGCGCTCCGGTGAGCATCCTTCCGGAACGCAGCATCTGCACCACGCGAAATAATCTGTCGGCTCGTCGCATACTGACATCCTACTGCCATTTACGCGCCGTGGACGCCGACGAGGTTTCCTTCCGTATCGCGAAGGCAGAAAAATTCGCCGGGAACGCCTGAGAGAGTCATCTTCGGCATAATGACCGATCCACCCGCAGGCTTCACACGTGCAATGGCAGCATCCACATTGCCCAGCAGACGCAGGTACACCAGCGTCCCTCCCATGGAAGGCTTCTGCTCCTCGCGGCAAACGAGCGCGCCTCGCACAAAGGGTTCCGGCGCGGGGAAGAGCCGCATCGGATCCCCGCCGGTCTCAATCTTCGCCAGCTTCACCTGCAGAACCTCTTCGTAAAACTTTCCTGCCCGATCGATATCGACCGTCGGTATCTCAAAAAACGTCAGTGCATCGCTCATCGGTCTTCTCCTTGTGAACCGCATCTCTCACGGCTACAGGAAAGAGACTACTGACACCCTACTGACACCATCCTGTCAGCAGGCTTTCGCTGTTCTGTCGACGAAAGAGACCAGCGCAAGAACACACACTCCTACACAGATGCTGACCGTTCCTTCTGTCAGCAAAAGCCCATGTGCACCGTCCACGCGATACGCATGTCCATCGCTGAGCACCATCGTCTCAATCGCCACATTGCAGGCCGCCATCAACATGGAATAGAGCGTGGCGCTCAGGGGATTATCGCGCCCGATCAATTGAAAGGCCAACGCGCTCGCCGCAACATAGTTCACCCCGCCAAGCAGCGCATACAGGCTCACACCAGCAAAGAAGACCCACCAAAGCCGCGGCCCAAACGCCATGCTGAACGTTGCGATGGACGAAAGCACACCTGCACCCACAAAGAGCCACCTGCGGTCGTAACGCGACGACAACCACCCTCCCAGCACAGCGCCAACGCTGGAGAGAATCGCCACGCCCACACCCGTAATCCACGCCGTCCGCGCCGAAGGCGCACCGAAATCCGCGCCCATGCCGCCGAAATAATTTGTTGCCGCGAACGTAGCCGCAGGCGCCAGAAAAACCAGAAACCCCAAAGCATAGCGCGGTTGCCGGATCACCGCCCACAGATCGCTGAGCACCGTATGCATCGCCTCCACAACGCGCCGCGGTTGCCTCTCTTCAACGCGCGCAAGCAGCAAAATACAAGGCGGCAGAAGCATCTCCAGAACGCCCACACCAGCCGCACCCACACGCGGCAAACGCGTCACAGCAACGACCATCAGCGTTCCCCCTGCCATGCCGCCGAGATACGCGATGTTGAGCCACATGCCCGCAGCCGCCAGCTGCGTCTCGTCCACAAGATTCGGCACCATGCCGCCAATCGTCGAGCCATACATCTGGGCAGAGAGATATCCCAGCGTCAGAGCGACAGTCAGCAAAGTGCGCCCACGAGAACTCGTCACAGCGGCATCCAGCCCCAGCACAGCGCTCACAAGGCAGACCGCCGCAGCGCAGGCCAGCACCCACGCCCACACCCTGCGCGGCAGACCGCAGTCCACCAGCGGCGTCAAAAGAAAGCTCGTAAAGCTGGGCAGAAGAACCACAAATGTAATGCCCGCAACGCGATCCAGCGCCATGCCCCGTTGCGTGAGCAGCAAAGGCAGCGCCGCCGCCACAAAACCATTGAACAACCCAAACGGAAGGTAGGCCAAGCCCACCATCCACGCCTTGAACTCGCGCGTCATGCAGGGTGCAGGCTAGTAGCCCGCATAGTCGTCCCCGCCCGCTCCCAGCGGATTTTCAAAGCGCGTAAAGTCCGCAATATACGCCAGCTGCACCGACCCCGTGGGACCGTTACGCTGCTTGGCGATGATGATCTCCGCCTTGCCCTTCAGATCTTCGTTCTCTCGGTCGTAGTACTCCTCGCGATGAATGAAGCAGACCACGTCGGCGTCCTGCTCGATCGATCCCGACTCGCGCAGATCCGAGAGCAGCGGCTTCTTATCGCCCGCGCGTTGTTCACTGCCACGGGAGAGCTGCGACAGCGCCACCACCGGCACACCCAGCTCCTTCGCCAGAGCCTTCAGACCACGCGAGATCGCCGAGACTTCCTGCGTACGATTCTCAAACCGCCCCTTGCCTCCCGTGCCCGCTGCACCCGCCGTCATCAACTGCAGGTAATCGACCACGATCAGGTCGATGCCGCCCTCCTGCTGCTTCAGACGCCGCGCCTTCGCACGCATCTCCGCCAGCGCAATGCCCGGCGTGTCATCGATGTAGATCTTCGAACCCACCAGCCGTTCCAGCGCATTGACCAGCTTGCCGCGATCGTCCTTCGCAATAAATCCCTGCTGGATCTTGCGCGCGCCCACCATCGCCTCGGACGCCAACATACGTCGCAGCAGCGACTCCTTCGACATTTCCAGCGAGAAGACCGCCACAATCTTGTTCCCACGCAGCGCCGCGTTCTGCGCAATGTTGATCGCCCACGCCGTCTTTCCCATGGAAGGACGCGCTGCAATAATCGTCAGCTCGCCCGGCTGCAGGCCGCTCGTCATGCGGTCGAACTCGGTATAAAACGTCTGCAGGCCCGTGACCTCCTGGCCCTGCTCCATCAACTCGTCGATGGAACCGAAGCTCTCCGAAACAATGGAACCTACATCGGAAAGCCCGCGCCGTACCGCACCCTCCGAGATCTCCAGCAGCCGCGACTCCAGGTCGTTCAACAAACCAAGAGACTGCTCACTCTGATCGGCCGCACGATTCAGACCCTCTTCGCAGACCTTCATAACGTTGCGCAGAATGCTCTTGTCCTTCACGATCTGGACGTAGTTCTCAATCGCCAGATGACGCGGCAGGCCCTCCTGCAACGAAGCCAGATAAGACTGATTCCCGACCGCCTCCAGCTCCTTCTTGGTCTTCAGCGCATCGGCCACCGTAACCGTATCGATGGCATACCCCAACTCCACCAGCTCAAGGATCACGACGTAGATCCGCCGATGCGAGTCCACCGAAAAATCTTCCGGATGCAGCTTCGCCGTCGCATCCACCACGGCGACCGGATCCGTCAGCATCGCGCCCAGAATCACGCGCTCCGTATGTAGCGACGCGGGTAGACCGTCTTTTTCGAGAATCTGGAGAAATGTTGCCATGGTGTGCCTTCCGATCTCTTACAGGATAAGACCTGCGGTCCCGAACGCGCCCTGAGGATCCTTTTGGATAACTGGCCGCCTCTGTGGACTTCAGGAGACAATCATCCTGAGGAAACACCATGTCCGCCAAAGAACAGCTCCAGATCCCCGCCGCCGCCCAGCGCGACCCCCGCTCTCTCGAAGTCCTCCGCGTCTGGATCGCGGAGCAGGACCAGCACGTCGCCCTGGCCTTCGGCATGTGGGAAGACCCCGCCGACTGGGGCACCCTGCTCGCCGATCTCGCCCGCCACATCGCCAACGCGCACGCCGAGCAGGATCGCCACGTCAACACCGACGAGTTCCTCAACCGCCTGCGCGAGGGCTTCGACCACGATCTTGACGGCGGAGACGACGCCGGAGAGCCGAACTAGCTCACGAGGCCATCTCCCGCGTGTGCACCTCGAGCAGGATATTGATCAGCGTCATCGCCGCCGGCGTCACGCCGGGAATCCCCCCAGCCTGTCCCACCGTCATCGGTCGCACACGCTCCAGCTTCTCCTGCATCTCGCGGGAGAGGCCGGAGATCCCCTTATAACTGAAGGTCGTAGGAATCACCCGCGCCTCGCTCGCCTTCAGCTTCTCCACGGAGCGGTCCTGCTGCGCGAGATACCCTGCGTACTTGATCTGCGTCTCCACGGCCTTGGCTTCACTCTTCAGCCGCCAACCGAGCGGTCCGGAGAACTCCGAATCCGTAAGCGAAGGGATCAGGTCGAAGACCGTCACCTCAGGCCGTTTTAGTCGCTTCGCCAGAAGCTCGCCGTCCACACGCGTCGTCTCCAGTGCCACCTTCAAACGAGCCATGCGCGCCTGCCGCGCCTCGAACTCCGCCCAGGCGTCGTCCGTAATCAGCCCCAGCGCGCGTGCCTTCGGCGTCAGACGCACATCAGCGTTATCGATCCGCAGATGCAGACGAAACTCCGCGCGCGACGTAAACATGCGATACGGCTCATTCGTTCCCTTGCTGATGAGGTCATCGATCAGGATGCCCGTGTAGCCCTCGCTGCGGTCGAGCGTAAACATCGGCTCGCCTTTCACGCTCAACGACGCATTGATCCCCGCCATCAACCCCTGGCAAGCGGCCTCTTCGTAGCCCGACGTCCCATTGATCTGCCCTGCAAGATACAGCCCATCGATCGACTTCACCTTCAGCGAACGGTCCAGCTCCGTCGCGTCGATGGCGTCGTACTCAATCGCATACCCCGGCCGCAGCATCTCCGCGTTCTCCAGCCCCGGGATCGAACGCACCATCGCACTCTGCACCTCCATCGGCAGGCTCGTGCTCATGCCGTTGATGTAGACCTCATGCGTATTCAGCCCCTCAGGTTCAAGGAAGAACTGGTGCTGCGTCTTGTCCGGAAAGCGGACGATCTTGTCTTCGATGCTCGGGCAGTAGCGCGGCCCAATGCCTTCGATCTGCCCCGTGTACATGGGCGAACGATGCACATTGTCACGAATCAACTGCAGCGTCTCCGGCGTCGTCACGGCGATGTAGCAACTGATCTGCTTGAGCGTAGGAAACTGCTCCTCGCTTGTGCGGAAGCTGAAGGGAGTCGGCTCCTCATCGCCGGGCTGCTCTTCAAAACGAGCCCAGTCAATCGTCCGCCCATCCAGACGCGGAGGCGTCCCGGTCTTCAAACGGCACTCGCGCAGCCCAAGCTTCTTCAACGACTCACCGAGCAAAACACTCGCAGGCTCACCACTGCGCCCAGCGGTGTACTGCTGCTCCCCGCAGTGAATCAACCCATTCAAAAACGTACCAGTCGTAATCACCACAGCCTTGGCCTCGATCACACGCCCATCGCGCAACCGCAACCCCGTAATCCGCCGCTGCCCCTCGCTGACCTGCTGACCCGCTGACTCGCTGACTTGCTCCAACACCACATCGACAACTTCAGCCTGCTTGATAAAAAGATTCTTCTCGCGCTCCAGCACCTCGCGCATCTTTACGCGATAAAGCGCCTTATCGCACTGCGCGCGCGGCGACCACACCGCCGGTCCGCGACTCGTATTCAGCAGACGAAACTGGATGCCGCACGCATCGGCGACCTCGCCCATCACACCACCCATCGCATCCACTTCGCGGACGAGATGCCCCTTGGCAATCCCACCAATCGCAGGGTTGCAGCTCATCTGTGCAATCAGGTCAAGGTTCAGCGTAAAGATCGCCGTCCGCAGCCCCATGCGCGCAGCCGCAACCGCAGCCTCGCATCCAGCATGGCCCGCGCCCACAACGGCAACATCGTATTGTTCGGTAAAACTCATGCAGACGGATGGCCTTATTCTTCGCGTACCTCAGGATCGCAAGCGATACACAACATGCGTTCTCAACAGGTAAAGGTCGCATTCCAAGGATAACCCCACTTGCGATACCCTCGCCACATGCCCGTCCCGCAGAAAACACCGAAAGTCGCCCTCATCACCGGAGCCTCCAGCGGCATCGGCCTTCTGGCCACACTCACCCTCGCGCGCAACGGATACACCGTCATCGCCACCATGCGCGACCTCGCACGGGCGACGAATCTACGCGAAAGGGCCGAGACCGAGGGTCTCTCCGGCCAGATCGACCTCCACCCTCTTGACGTCACAGACTCCACACAGGTCGCCGCAACCGCAGCCTACGTGAAGACAACTCATGGCCGCCTCGACGTCCTCGTCAACAACGCCGGCTACGCCCTCGCAGGCTTCTCCGAAGAGACCACCCTCGCCGAGCTCCGCCACCAGTTCGAAACCAACTTCTTCGGCGCCGTCCAAACCACCACGGCCATGCTTCCGATCATGCGCGCGCAGACCGCAGGCGCCCAAGCAGAAGGAGCACAGACCGGAGGAGCGAAGATCCTCATGATCTCCTCCATCTCCGGTCTCACGGCCTTCCCGCTCCTCGGCAGCTACAACGCCTCCAAGTTCGCTCTCGAAGGCTGGAGCGAAGCTCTCAGCATGGAGTTACGCAGCCTCAACATTCAGGTCAGCCTGGTCGAACCCGGCGCCTTCGACACCGACATCTGGAGCCGCAACGCCACCACCACCTCCGCAACCCAAGACTCCGCTTCACCCAATGCGGCACGCTCGCAGGCATTCCTCGCCCGGACCGCAAGCGGAAAGATGCGCAAGGCCGATCCGCAGCAGATCGCCGACCTCATCCTCCGCATCGCGCAATCACCCAAACCCAAACTCCGCTACCTCATCGGCCGCGACGCCCGCTCCGCAAAGCTCCTCCGCACCCTGCTCCCCACACGCCTCTTCCAGACCATTCTGCTCAAAGCCAGCGGGATCGACGGCTAAGCGCCGGACTCCACGACCGACCCCAACCGGTTCGGCCCATCGCCAAACCGCCGACGAATCCACCGGTTCATCGGCTCGGAGTAGAAGCGCGCCATCAACCCACCCAACAACGCGGCCCCGATCAAAATTGCAACAAAGAGCAGCGGCACACCGCGCAGAGGTTTGCCCCACCGCACAAAGAACCGAAACGCCATCACCACCACAAAGATGTGCGTGAGATAGATCTCGTAGCTGCGCCGTCCCACATGAAGAAGCGGCGCGAAGACAGCAGGCGCTCTCCAACGGCCTTGCGCCGCAGCGACGATCAGCATGCACGTTCCCACCGCAAGGACCGTCATATTCAGGCCGTTCCGCCCCAGGCCCCACAGATACGCTCGAATCGAAAACCCAAGACTGAAGACGAGAATCGCAGCACCCACACCGCAGAAGACCCGCAGCGCCGAACGCGAGAAATGCCTCCGCGACACCAGCAACGCAGTCAGGCACCCCAGAGCAATCGCATCCATGCCGCCGAGGTACGAATACTCTCTCCATACCGGATTCGGATTGAATGCCTTGGCCCGTGCAAATGGTCCCGCCACCACAAACAGAAAGAGAGCAACCTGCAGCAGCCTGCCGCGACTCAGGAAGCGACAAGCCAGCGGGAAGAAGAGATAGAACACCTCTTCCACCGAGAGCGACCACAAAATATCCCAGCTACCGGGCAAGTAACCTTTGCTTGCTTCGAGATAGTTCACATGGAACGTCAGCGCCGCAAACAACGCCCTGCCCAGCCCACCCGTCTTCTCTAAGACAAAAAATCCCTTCACCTGCGCCAGATGCAAGCCACTCAAAATCATCAGCAACAAGATCAAAAGCGGAGCGATGCGGGCGATGCGCAACACATAGAAATCGCGCACACTCACAGCAGACAAAGCGCCCCACCGCCGCAGCGTCGTTGACGTAATCAGAAACCCGGAGATCGCAAAGAAGATCTGCACACCAAACTGCCCATTCCACACCAGCGAATAGACCATCTGCGCGGGAAGCCCCTTGGTATACGGCACCTTCGCCCCCAGCAACTGCATGTTGACGTGGTTCATCAGAACAAAGAAGATCGCGAGGCCGCGCAGCAGGTCTACACCGTCAAGCCGCTGCCATGCGCGCGCAGGATTCACTTCGAGCAACCGGGACATAGCACCATCTTGCCCTAAATCCTCTTCACGCAACTCCGTGACGAATCAACTCGCGCAAACTGGATACCCCAAGTCCCGCTTTGGGACTGGCGCATGCGCAAAGCGCTTCCTTCGCACGAGGAGAGCGCCCTTCGAAACAACCCGCCTCAATCAAACCGAGGCAGATGCCGCATATCATCCGCAGGCACAAGCTCCATCGGAAACCCGGCCTTCGTCCACGCCTTCAGCCCACCCTGAATCACCCGCACATTATTCCCGCGCTCATTCAGCATGTGCGCAATCCGCGCACTCGTCGCATCGCGCAGGCACGAACAGTACACATAGATCTCGCACTCCGGAGCCAGCGTCTCGCGCAACGCTTCCAACTCAGGCAACAGGCGGCTCGGCTCCACGCGAATCGAGTTCTTGATGCGCTGCATCCCGGGATCGTAATATCCATGACTGCGCACATCCGCAATCACCAGCGGGCGATCGAGCGTCGGGTTCTCGAGCCGCTCCAGAACCTCTTCCGCCGTCACCCGCGCCACCTGCGAATACTTCCGTCCCTTGATCGCCACCACCAGCCACGCCGCCGCATACCCCAGCGCCGCCAGAGCCACGACTCCCAGGACCACGTGCCCCACCACCGCCAGGGCGTTCGTGATCTTTAGCAGAAAAGGACTCAGCAGAAATCCAAGCCCCATCCAGGCCGCGCAGTGCAGCATCGCGCCTACAACATCCATCCGCCAGAAACGAAACGGACGCATATGCAGGCTGCCCGCCAGCGGCGGAGCCATAGAGTTCAGCCCCGGGACGAACCGCGCGATCAGCAAAGTGCGCGCGCCCTTTTCATAAAAGAAGTCCGCCGAGCGGAAGATGCAGACCTCCGGATCCATCGTAAGGCGGCAAAGACGTCCCAGCAGCCACCAACCCGTCGCACGTCCTGCGAGATACATGAGCGTTGCGCCGATGTTCTCCACCAGAACGCCCAGAAGGAACAGGTGCACGATGGAGAGCTTGCCCGCGTGCGCCGCTGCCCCGGCAAGCAACATCGTCACCACCACCGGCATCGGCAGACCCAGCGACGAAAGAAACAGAATCACTCCCACGGCAATATAACCGTGCCCCGCCACCCACGCCGCTGCCCAGCCCATGCCGCCACCCGCAGAAAAATTTGCTATGCCCATTTGGATGCAGGTTGAACTCCGGTGACCGTACGACAATTCGGGATGAAATACTCTCCCATGCGCTCGTTTCTCCTCGCACTCGCTCTGCTCATCCCCGCGGCCCAGGCACAGATCAACTCCGCTCTTCTAGTAGACCCTAATCCCGATCTGAAGTTCCCTGCGAAGAACCTCGACGTCAGTATTCCATCCCATGGCACACCGCTTCCAGGCATCTTTTATCTCGCGGAAGGGAATAAGCCGCATCCCACCGTGCTCCTTCTCAACGGCACCGGCTCCGAGCAGAACGGCGACCTCGCCCAGACCCTTCGCCGCGCTGGCTGGAACGTCCTCTCCGTCCACCCGCGCGGCACCGCAAGCGTTCCCGGCACCTACACCCCCGCCACCGGGATGGAAGACGCCGAGACCGCATACGCCTTCCTCCAGACCAACGCCCCGACCTACTTCACCGATCCCAAAAAGATCGTCCCCCTCGGCTACAGCGAAGGCGCAACCTCCGCCCTCACGTTATTCGCCCAGAATCCCCAGATCCCCGCCGTCGTCCTGGTCTCTCTCCCCACGCCGGGCGCACCCGATGCGCCGAAAGTAGCCGCACGCCCCGTCCTTCTCTTCTCCGCCGAAGACGGCAGCGCAACCCAGGCCGAAGCCCTCCTGCTCGCGATCAAACCCACCAGCCCGCGCTCCCTGCACATGCACATGCGCACCGACCACAACTACGCCACCCTCCGCATCGCCCTGCAATCGATCACCGTGGACTGGCTCGCCCGCCAGTTCCGCCCCGAGCGCTAAAGCCCACTCTCGCCCGATGAATTACCCACCCCAGCGAAATTTGTCATCCCGTAGCGTAGCGGAGGGATCTGCTGTTAGGTGCTTTGCCCGATCAGCCTCTAACGCAAGAACAAAACCAACCCCGTCATTTCGACCGACCGAAGGGAGCGGAGAAATCTGCTTTACCCTCTGCCAAAGGCACATCGAGGGATCCCGCTGGCGAGATGCGTCACGCAAAAATCCTACCCCCGCGCCAGCACCACAGCCCCCGCCGCGATCAGCCCGCCACCCACCACCTTGCTCACAGACATCCCCTCCCCCAGAAACGCCCACGCAAACAAAATCACCAGCACCACGCTCAGCTTATCGATAGGAGCCACGCGTCCGGCATCGCCCATCTGCAACGCGCGGAAGTAGCAGATCCAGCTCGCCCCCGTGGCCAGACCGCTCAACGCAAGGAAGACCCAGCTCCTGCGCTCGATCCGCCCCAGGCCGCCATGCGCTCCCAACGCATACGCCCACACCCACGCAAAGACGAGCACCACCGTCGTCCGCACCGCCGTCGCCAGGTTGGAATCCACACCCTGCACTCCAACCTTCGCCAACACCGCCGTCGCCGCGGCAAAGACCGCACTCAAAAGCGCCCAACCCAGCCAGCCCATCGCCATTCCCTCTGCAACCAACGCTACCACTCCAAGCGCGCACCAAACTGCACACGCCGCTCGCGAGCATTCGCCGCGTTGGCCGAATCGAAGTCTCCAAACGGGCGCGTCTGCAAACCCTCCGTGGCGATCGTCGCCGCATCCTGAAAGATCAGCGGCGTCACGCCGTTGACTGCAGTTCCTGTAAGAAACGCCCTCTGCTGCACGCCTGTGTAGTTCACATGATTCAGGAGGTTGAAACCGTCGGCGTACACGCGCGCACGCATCGACTCCGCTATATGGAATCGCCTGCTCAGGCGCAGATCTACCACCTCAACCCACGGCAGCCTCTGCGTATTGCGCCCCACCGTCGGCAGGTACCGCGCGCCCCCCGATCCGTTGATCGTCTCGCGCCCCGCATCCAGCTCGCTTCCACCCAGAATCTCGTAGCTATACGGCCTTCCACTTACGGCGGAAAAACTCGAAGCCAAAACCCACCCATTCGCCAGCCGCGCCGTGCTTCGGTCCAGATGAAAGACCGGCTCCCACAAACCGCTCGCGGACACCTTATGCCTTCGGTCCAGCGTCGAGGCAGCGCGGTCGTACCGCACCTCAAACGGATCGAACTGCGCATCCTGCTGCGGCGCAGCGGAGTGGTTCTGGCCATAGTCCAGCATCTTCGCGTACGTCCACGATGCGCGGAACTGCACGCCCCCACGCAGCCGATGCTCCGCCTGCGCGACCAGCGCATGATAGCTCGCACTCGCATTCGAAAGAATCGCCGTCACCGGCCCGAAGTCCTGCGACACACGCGCCGTATAGAACGGTATGGAAAACACATCGCCATCGCGCGCGCCCACCTGGCCCCCGCCCTGCGGACGCACGATGCGAAACCTCGCCACCGCAGTCGACGGTGCGATATTGATGTCCGTCGAGTTCGGCAACTGCCGACTCGCCGCTCCCTCATAGCTCAGCGTGACCTCCGTTCCACCGAAGTCGTGCTCCACCGCGAAGCTCGCCTCCTCCACCATCGGCAGTTGAAACCTGCGGCTGAACATCACCGCAGAGGTCGTCTTCAACGCAACTCCCGTCGGCGCGCAGGCATACGTCGCCGGATAGCCGAAGTTCGTCCCCGCACTCGCACACTGTGCATCAACAATCGTCTTCGGCCCCAGGCGCAGCGAGTACGAACTCGCCGGCTGCGCCGTGTTCATCAGCGCAGAGCGAATCGTCGCCCCCGCCACGCGCCCAAACGACACGCCAAACCCCGCATGAACCACTGTCCGTCGCGAGACGCTCCACGCCAGCCCCACACGCGGCTGCAGATTGTTCGTATCCGAAGGCAGCGTACTCGTGCGCGCCGCCAACCCCTCATTCGTTCCAAACAACACATCCAGCTCCGCATTCGGATGCTGCGCCGCAGGCAGCGCCACATACTCGTAGCGCAGACCCGTATCCAACGTCACACCCTTCGCCGGTCGCCAGTGCTGCTGCACAAACGCCGCCCACTCGCCCATATGAAAATCCGACACGCTATGACCGAAGCCCTGCGTATACGTGTGGAAACAGAAGAAGTGCTCACTCGCAAAGATCGACGGGCAGGCGCCATTGGGATACGCAGTCGCCGAAAAGGTGTAGTCCGTAATGAAGTCCACCAACCCACCCGCATGCCCGTCCGTCGTTCCGCTGGAGTAGTTGTACGTGCCTTCTTCATTCGGCAGCGAATCGATATGCTCGCGGATCAGGTTCGCCTCAAACCCAACCTGCAATAGCGAAACGCTGCCCGCCCAACTTAACGTGTCCGCAAACTGCCAGCGACGTTCGTCCGGATAACTCCGCCGCCCCAGCGACGCAGGCTTGCCGAGATAAAACTCTCCCCCAATGTTGATCTGCGGAGAGTCTCCATTCGGCCCACTGTGCGGCTCCTGCGGTAGAGGCGTCTGCGCCGTCTGCGTCTCCACATCGGTCGAGTAGCTCGCGCTCAACTCGTTGCTCAGAAAACTCGTCGCGGAATACGTCCACCTTGCAACCCCTTCATCAGTACGCATCCTGTCATTGCCAAAGCTCGTCACCGCGCGATGCAACACCGGCTCTCCGCGCACACCCGCAGGCGAAGTACGCCGCGCTCTGTTCCACTCCAGGCTGAACTGGTTCCGCGCACTCGCCTGCCAGTCCAGACGCGGAAAGAAGGACACCTCATCCCGGCGTCGCGGAACAATGCCGGAGAGCGAATCGATATAACGCAAAGCCGCATCGATCTTCGCCAGCGTAACGCCGCGATTCTGCAGCAGTGCCGTCTGCGTCGCGCTCAGGTTATAAAAATCCGTCGTCGCGGGAGAAGACAGGGCAGGGAAGTTGCGCCTCTGCTGCTCATACGCCGCAAAGTAAAACAGCCTCTCGCGAAGCGGCTGCCACGGCACACGCCCCTCCGCCGACAATCCCCACTGCAGACGCAGATCCTGCGGCCGCTCGAACGTACTCACCGGTTGACCATCGTTATACCGCGTCACAATTGCAAACGGATTCGTCGCCGCCAGAGCATTGTCTTGCACCTGGAAGAACACAGACCCATGCGTCCGCGTCGTTCCACGCCGCGTCACCGTCGTCACGCTACCGCCCGCTGCTTTACCCAGATCAGCGGTGGAGTTCATCGTCTCCACGCGAAACTCGCGCACCGCCGCCTCCGGCACCAGCAGATCCGCTCGCACACCGCCGCGCGGCACGCCCAGAAAACTCTGCGTGTCGTCCACACCATCCAGCACATAATGGTTCTGCGTTGTAGCCACACCACGCGCCGTAATCTGCAAAAACGTGGAGTCCGTCGTGTTCATCAGCGGCGTCAGCAGGGCGAAGCTCGACCACCGCCGACCATCCAGCGGCAACTCCTGCACCTCCGCCGGAGAGATCGTCGCGTTCGCGGGAGAAGCCTGCATCTCTACACCAGAGACGTCAGCCTGCACGCTCACGCTCGTCGCCACTCCGGATACGTGAAGCTCTACCTCAACCTCCATCGTCTCGCCCAGCTCCACCGTCACGGTGCCAGACCACGGCGACAACGCCACCGTAGACTTTGCAGGAGAAACGACCACCGCATACGCCCCCGGCGCAAGCTTCGGCACAAAGAACGCTCCCTGCGTATCCGTGGAAACAACACGCGCCCGGCCCGCATTGCCGTCCGCAATCCGCGCCACCGACACACGCGCACCCGCCATCGCAGCGCCCGCGGCATCGCGCACCACGCCGCGCAAAGCTCCAGTCACCGCGTCCTGCGCGCGCATCCCTCCCGCACAGAGCAGAAAGATCATCATCCAGCTAAAAATCCGGCTCGGCACTTCATCCCTCGTTGCGCCACGCCTGCGAGCCGCAGGCGACGCAAAATCTCTGAGAAGGGAAACAGCGCGGATTCCCGAAAAGGAGTCCGCGCCAGAAAAATCATTGCGGGTTACGGACAGTGGCGGCAGCCGAAGCTGCCGCCCCATCGATAGTTTGTCTTAGAAGAACAACCTTCCGCCGATCTGCACCGTACGCGGACCATAGGCAAAGTTGTTGTTCGAGTTCTGCACCGCACCAAACGTCGACTGGTAGGCCAACGTGTTTCCGGTGACGTTATACGCCGTGGTGTTGATGGTGGTGATGTTCTGGTGATTCGCCACGTTGAACGACTCCACAATCAGCTCGAAGCGCGCACGCTCCGTGATGGGGAAGTCCCGCTGCACGCGAAGATCCAGCAGAATATCGCGAGGGTACTGGAACGTGTTGCGGCCAAGGATCGGAATGTACGTCGTTCCCGTACCTGCCAGGCCGGTTGTGAAGGGCCTGTAGGTCACGCCGCCGTTCGTCCCGTTCGAGGTCGTAAAGCTGTTCGTGTTTGCGGAATACGGCAGACCCGACTGCATCTGGAACGCAGGCTTGACCGACCATCCACTCGTGACTTCCTTCAAAATCCGGTTACCGTTCGTCCCCGGAATGTTCAGGATGGCCCAACCGACGACGCGGTGCGGCACATTGAGAAACGAGTTACCGTAGTTCGTTCTCGCATTGGCATACGGATCGATCCAGTTATTGCTTCCCAAACCGGTCAGCTGGCTCTGGTTGTAATCCAGCGCGTGCGACCACGTGTAGTTCGCGTCGTAGCTGATGTACTTACCCGCGCGCTTCGTCACTTCCACCGTCAGCGCATGGAAGCTCGTGTTCACGTTGCTCACAGCACCGTAAGCCGCGTTCACCGCCGTGTTCTTCAGCGTCGAAACTCCCGCGGCCGTCGATCCCCCATAAACCGTCACAGGAAAGCTCGTACCGCAGGCCAGGGGACCGCAGTTACCCGATCCCGTCACGGTGTAGTTCTGCGTATAAGTCGCCGCAGGATTCAGGTTGAGGTTCAGGCTGTTCGGCAACTGCCGTCCCAGCGAACCCAGATAGCTTACCGAAAGCACATTGCCGAATCCGAGGTCCTGCTGCACAACCATGTCGAACTGCTGCGCCATGGGATTCGCGAAGTTCTTGGCGAGGAACTGAATGTCCGGCAAAGCCGAAGATGTGAAGACCGAAGCAGAAGGCTGGTTCGCAATCACCGGTGCCCCCGCGGAGGTCGGTGTGAGCGTGTAGGCGTTCTGTCCGCCCGCCGCGCCCGAGCTCGTCCGTGCGATCAGGAAGACCGCATTCGGAATGTGACCGTAATAGAAGCCATAGCCTCCACGAACCACCGTCTTGCCCTGGCCGTACGGATCCCATGCAAATCCAAGGCGCGGCGAGATGTTGTTCTTGTCGCTCGGCGTGTTCAGCGTATCCGGATATGCTGGATTCGGGAGAATCACGTCGGGCAGCTTCTCGTAGTCATAGCGCACGCCGAGGTTCACCGTAAGTGTAGGCGTTGTCTTCCAGTCGTCCTGCGCAAAGAAACCATAGTCGATCGTGCGCACATCGAAGTTCGGTCGCCCAACGGTCTGCTTGTAATTCGTATAGCAGCCCACCGGACGGTACGCTCCGTTGACTACCGTTCCGCAACCTCCGCGGCTTGGGCTGGCCAGATCGGAGATGTAACCCAGCAACGTTCCATAGGTGTAAAGGCCATTCGGCGGTGCAGTCGATCCACCCAGTGTGTTCTGGATATCGTAGTTATGCAGCAGGTCCAGACCGACCTTCAGGTTGTGCTTTCCAAGCAGAATGCTGAGCGTGTCGCCCACCTGCCATTTGCGCTCATCCGGCAAAGCCGTGCGGAAGCTGTAGTACGGTGCGCCCATCGTGAAGGCATTGGAGGGCAGATTGACCTGCACAGGGATCGTCGTAGCAGACGTCAGATAGGTATTCGTGAACGAATTTGGCGTCTGGCGACCTTCGTTGTTCAACTCACGCGCGTACTGGTAGCGCACCTCATTATTGATATGCGATGTGATGATGCTGTCCATCTTAGCCAGGCCATAGTCCAGCTTCACAAAGTCCGTACCGAAGGCATCGGTCGCATAGGTATTGGACTGCTGCGTCTGCACACCGCCCGGAGAATCCCAACGGAGGCGGTGATAGAGGATGCTCACGTGGTTCTTGCCGTTCACCTGCCAGTCGAGCTTCGGTGTATTGATGTCCTGATTGCCATAGCGGGCAACCGGTCCAAGAGCACCGTTCATGAGCTGGATGAAGTTGCGATACGTCGTCAGCGCCTGGGCCGTGCTGACCGCTGCACCCGTCGAACGGGTCAGGTTTTGAGACAGCGTCGCGAGATCCGCCGTGCTGGGATCGGAATAAAAGGCCGTGTTTCCGGCACGAGCCGTTCCGGGGAAGTTCCTGCGATACTCGTCGAACGCGTAGAAGAAGAAGAGCTTGTCCTTGATAATCGGACCGCCGATACCGAAGCCATACTGGTTGCGCTTATCCTTCGGCTTGAAGTTGATCTGGCTCGCAACTCCCGTCGTCGGGTTGTAGACCACCGTGGTCGTATATGGGTTCGGAGCCGCAAGCTCATCGCCACGATGGTAGAAGTAAGCCTCGCCATGAAGGGCATTGGTTCCGCTCTTCGTCACCGAGTTCACCACGCCACCGACGGCGCGGCCAAACTCCGCCGAATATACACCCGTATTCACCTGGAACTCACGGATCGCCGTCTGCGCCGTGGAGTAGCCGGCACGCGTACGTCCGCGCTCTTCGCCGTAATACGCCTGGTTGTCATCCGCGCCGTCGATCAGCACATTGTTCAGTGTGGCGCTGATGGCACGGAACGAGATCAGACCAAAACCCGAAGCGTCATTCGTCACACCCGGCGTCAGCAGGGAGAGCGAAGACCAGCGGCGGTTGTTGATCGGAATACTCTCGATCTCCGTATTCGAAAGCTGACCCCCATAAGCGGGCGAGTCGAACTTCAACACCGGCATATCCGCCGTCACCTCCACCACACTCGTGCTGGCACCGGCCGTCAGATGCGAGTTCAACTCCGTCACCTGGTTTACCTGCACCATCACCTGGTTCGACTTCAGCTCCGAGAAGCCCGGGGAGGAGATCGTCACCGTGTAAGTTCCCGGAGGCAACTGGGGAGCCTTAAAGAAACCACCTTCGTCCGCCGTCAGGATCTGATCGGCGTTGGTGCCATTATTGTGGATCGTTACGCTCGCCTTGGGGACGACTGCATCGGTCGCGTCAAACACCGTACCCGAGATCGCGCCCTGCGTGGTGGACTGAGCCCAAAGAGTAGTTGCCAAGGTAAAAAGACAGCCCGCAAGAACGACTCGTGCTGAAAGTAGATGCTTCATCTGGTGAATCTCCTGAAAAACCGCAGAATTTCGTTTACAACACACACTTTTATGGCCAACCGGAATGCTTGAGACGCACCCAACGAAGCCACATGGGACTTCCTGGGGTCTCAACGATTCAGGTTGCTGCTCAGTGTGAAACTTGTGATGGTATCGGTGCGCGCTTTGCCCTTCACTGCAGCCGCGCGCTCATTTTTGGGTTTACGGCTCATTGTGACAGTTCGCCCAGCCCTGCACAACCGCACGAAAGTCAAAGAAAACCCGGAAACTCCCGAATAAAGAGCTACATTTCCACAACCTGAGCGCCCCAGCCACCCGCCAGGAGCCGCCCCCGACGCAATCCGCTAAACTATAGGTACAGCAAGGGGTTTCGTAATGTTTATCGATGAGGCAAGAATCCGCATAAAGGCCGGAGACGGTGGAAACGGCTGCATGGCCTTCCGCCGGGAAAAATTTGTTCCCCGGGGCGGTCCCTCAGGCGGTGACGGTGGACATGGTGGAAATATCCTCATGAGATCTTCCACCCAGCACAACACGCTCCTCCAGTTCCGGTTCAACCCCGAACATAAATCCGAGCGCGGCGGACACGGCGAAGGCTCCAACTGCTCCGGCACCTCAGGGGAAGACCTCGTCCTCAACGTCCCCGTCGGCACCCAGCTCTACGACGACGAGACCGGCGACCTGATCCACGACTTCGCCCACCCCGACGAGACCATCGTCATCGCCAAAGGCGGTCGCGGCGGTCGCGGCAACCAGCACTTCGCCACGCCCACCCACCAGGCCCCGCGCGAACACGAACTCGGCCGCCCCGGCGAAGCCCGCAACTACCGTCTCGAACTCAAGCTCCTCGCGGACGTCGGTCTCCTCGGTTACCCCAACGTGGGCAAATCGACGCTCATCTCGCGCCTCTCCGCCGCCCGCCCCAAGATCGCGAACTACGCCTTCACCACGCTCGAACCCAACCTGGGCGTTGTGCAGGTCGGCGAGTGGCCGCACGAGCACAGCTTCGTCATCGCCGACATGCCCGGCCTCATCGAAGGCGCCAGCCAGGGCGCAGGCCTCGGCATCCAGTTCCTCCGCCACATCGAACGCACCAGCGTCCTCGCCCATCTCATCGACGTCTCCGACGGCTCCGGTCGCGACAACCCCGTAGAAGACTTCAAGATCATCGAAGCCGAACTCACCAGCTTCGGCCACGGCCTACCCTCGAAGCCCGTCCTCGTCGTCGCCACCAAAACCGACGTCGCCAACCCGGACAAGCTCAAAAAGCTCCAGGCCATGGCCAAGCGCAAAAAGCTCCCCTTCTACGCCATCTCCGCCGTAGCAGGCACCGGGATCGAAGAACTCAAATACGCCATCTCGCAGGCCGTCATCGACTTCCGCCGCGACAACCCGGCCCCTCCACCCCCGCCGCCCATGCGCAAGATGAAGGCCAACTACCCACCCCCACAGGCCAGCAAAAAAACCGTCCGCTAGACCACGCTTTTTCATTCCGAAAAACCGGGTGCCCCATACATCGCGCTCTCTGCGATGTGTGGGTATTCGCGCAACGCGCGAACCGCTTCAAGAAAGCAGATCTCTCCACTACGCGAAGATAAAGCTGTCGCTCCGGTCGAGATGACGGCGACCTCACCCGACCCACACCGCACACCATCCTTTCGACCGAATACGTATCAGGAGCAGAAACGTCATTTCGACCGAGCGCGTAGCGCGAGCGGAGAAATCCGCTTTTGTTATGCGCCAAAGGCGCATCCAATCGCGCTCCGCGCGATCACAACTGTTCCATTTCACTACGGGATGACAAAGCGCGGGATCACAAGACCACTCCACGCAAATCGCACAAACCGAATTCTAAGGAAGCCCCTCTCCCCTTTGTCATCCCGTAGCGCAGCGAAGGGATCTGCTGTTACGAAAATCACCCAAACCCCGGGGGAACGAAAGTGAATGAGTGCTTGGCCTATGGCGACGTTGAGATCCACGATCAGCTGACCCTGGCCGAAACTATCTCTGCCAAATGCAGGTCTACCCCCTCTAGCGCCGTCCGGCAGTCTTTCCTCCTAGAATTGAGAGGTATTGAATTTTTGGGAGAAAAAACAATCGTTATATCTCCACCGGCCACTGGAATCCACGTGCTGACCTTTGCAGGTCCGGCCATTGCATTTTTCTTTGCCATACTTTTTTTCTCTATCTGGACCTACCGAAAAGCACTCCTATACCTCCCGTGGCTGGCTTCCTCTTTCTTCTTTTTCGGCTCGGCGATCCTGCTCCAGATCCTGATGATCCCTCGCGATGTAGGAATCAATGCCCTCGCGACCTGCGTTCTCTACACCGGGGCAACGCTGTTTTTTGCCGAGGGAGTGCTGCGGCGCGTGGGGCTTCGCCCAAACTATCTGTTCAACTTCACCGTGGCGTTCTCCATTTTTTTGGGAATCGCTTATTTTTACTATGAGGTTTCTCAGCTCGATACACGCGTCTGCATTCTGAATTTTGGCCTCGCTCTTCTCCTCCTTGCAGCTTCTCTGAGGATGCGGAAGAAAGCGCATCAACCTGTCGATCGCGCTCTCTTCTGGGCCCTGCTGGTCTTCTCTCTTCAGTTTTTCCCGCGCACGCTCCTCACCCTTCAGGGTCTTCCCGACACACAAGACCTCGTCAAGATAAGGGAGTATGCGCTATCCCCATTCTGGATCTGGCTGAATCTCTCCTTCCTGGTCTTTACTGTCCTGATCGGTCTACTCCTGGCGGTAGCGATCGCCTCGGACATCATCGCAGTGGTAACGCAGGAAGCGGTCACGGACTCGTTGACGATGGTGTTCAACCGTCGCGGTTTTGAGGATTTTGCGGAGAAGGTTATTGACAGTTCAAAGGGACAACGTCAGAGCCTGATTCTCTTCGATCTCGACGACTTCAAAGCGATCAACGACATTTATGGGCACCATGCAGGAGATGCGGTCCTGGAGCAAGTCGGATCGCTCCTGCGGGACCATGTTCGAGCATCGGATGCAGCCGTGCGGCTCGGCGGAGAAGAGTTCGCAGTGCTACTCTTCGACCTCTCGCCCCCTGAGGTCTATGAAATTGCCGAAAGACTCCGGGAAGAGATTGCCAGCATCCGTTTTGAAGATCGTCCTCTGAGACGCCTGACGGTCACCGCGAGTATGGGCGTCGTCGAGCTTCAAACGGGAGAATCCCTGGATCAGGCCCTTCGACGAGCGGACGAGTTGATGTACACCGCAAAGAGAACCGGAAAAAACAGAACCGTCGCGAACTAGAATTGCTGAGCACAGAACGCGCCGGCACTTTCCGTATTGCGACCAAACACATAGACGAAACAGGAAACGTCATTTCGACCGAGCGCGTAGCGCGAGCGGAGAAATCTGCTTTTGCTATGCGCCGAGGCGCATCCAATCGCGCTCCGCGCGATCACAACAGATCCCTCCGTTTCACTGCGGGAGGACAAACAAGAAAGCGTGAGACCACAAAACCGATCCGCGCGAATCGCACAAACCTGATTTCTCATGCCCCTCTACCCAATTTGTCATCCCCGTAGCGCAGCGGAGGGATATGCTGTTCTCAAAGCACCAAATCCGGGTGCCCTGGGAAACCTATTTAGCCCGCCCATCAAACCTGGCCCGAGCCTTCGCCACCACCTTGCAGTTCTTCTCCGCCCACAGCCAAACCCCGCAAAACGCCTCACTCAACTCAAACCCCAGCGGCGTCAGCTCATAGTCCACATGCGGCGGAATCACCGGATGCACCGTCCGGGTCACCAGTCCATCGCGCTCCATCTGCCGCAGCGTCTGCGTCAGCATCTTCTGGCTCACCCCCGGAATCGCCTCGCCGATCCGTGTAAAACGCATCGTCCCACCCTGCGTCAGAGCCTCCAGCACCTCCATCGTCCAGCGATCCGCCACGCGCGCAATTACCTCCGCCACCAGCGCATCCACCTCCGGTGTGCTCTCGGGATACGTCTTCACCGCCATATGTCCTCCTACACGCACCCAACAGTAAGTACAGCACGATAAAGTGCCTACTTCCCAAAAGAGAGTGTCCGCCTTAGAGTACAGCAAGAGGTGAAACACATGAGCAGCACAACTACAGAAAAGAAGATCGCTCTCGTCACCGGAGGCTCTCGCGGCCTGGGCCGCAACACCGCGCTCAGCCTTGCCAAAAAGGGTGTGGACGTCATCCTCACCTATAACTCCAACAAGACCGAAGCCGACTCCGCCGTGGCCGAGATTCAGGCCCTCGGCGGCAAAGCCGTCGCCCTCCAACTCAGCGCTGGCGAAATCGCCACCTTCGATACTTTCGTCGGCGCAGTAAAGTCTGCCCTGCAGCAGAACTGGAACCGCACCACCTTCAATTACCTCATCAACAACGCGGGCAACGGCCATCACGCCGCCTTCGCCGACACCACCGAGGCCGACTTCGACAATCTCGTCAACATCCACTTCAAGGGCGTCTACTTCCTCACGCAGAAGCTCCTCCCCGTCCTCGCCGACGGCGGCCGCATCGTGAATCTCTCCTCCGGCCTCGCCCGCTTCGCCACGCCCGGCTTCTCTGCTTACGCGGCCATGAAGGGTGCCATCGAAGTCCTCACGCGCTACATGGCCAAGGAACTCGGCGCTCGCGGCATCGCCGTCAACACCGTCGCTCCCGGAGCAATCGAAACCGACTTTGGCGGCGGTGCCGTGCGCGACAACGAAGCCATGAACAAGGCCATCGCCGCCGCAACCGCACTCGGTCGCGTCGGTCTGCCGGACGATATCGGCCCGATGATCGCCTCGCTCGTATCCGAAGACAATCGCTGGGTCAACGCGCAGCGCATCGAAGTCTCCGGCGGCGTCAACCTCTAATCGCTACCGCACCGCATAGAGCACGGACGCATGGGGAGCCAGCTCCACATGCACACCGTGCTCGGACGTGCTCTTCTCTCCGGTCCAAAGATCGGTCATCGTCCCACTCGCCGCTCTCCAACCCACCATCTTCCACGGCAGATCGACGGGCAACTTCGTCTCGCCAATATTGAAGACCGCAACATACTGCTCGCCGTGCGCCCCCTTCGCCACCCACGCGCGCATATCGCCATCGCTGAAGATCAGACGATTGAGCGAGCTGTGCTGATTTACCGCAAGCACCTCTGCGTTCGTCAGCAGACTCTTCGTCCACTCATCCAGCGTCAGCAGATCCCCACCGAACATCAGCGGCGAACGAAAGATCGACCACAGCGTCATCATCGTCCGCTGCTCGTCATGCGTCAGCTTCGACATCCGGTCCTCGCCCCGCTCCGCACGCAGACCGATATGCCCCAGCGGAAGCATATCCGCATCCGGCCAGTGGCCACCGCGCGTATCCGGCTCTACGAAGATCGACCACTTCTCTATCAGGAAGTACATCGCCTTCACCGACTTCCAATCGTCCCAGAGATCGTCCGCAATCCGCCACATCTGCGCATTGCCGCGCAGGTCGTCCACGCGGTCAGTAGGCGCAGGCCCCGGCGAAAGACTCAATACGATCGGCTGACCGGACTTCGCAATTGCGCGGTGAAGCGCTGCGATCTCTGCCGCGTGATACGGCCGCGCCATATCGTCTGCCTTGATAAAGTCCACACCCCACGACGCATACATCTTCACCAGCGAATCGTAATAAGCCTGCCCGCCCGGCTTCGTCACATCGACTCCGTACATATCCGTGTTCCACGTACACGTGCTGCTGGTGTCGGCGATCTCCATCGCATGCGTATCCGTCGTTCCAAGCACAGGAAGATTCCGCGCCACGGCCTGCCGTGGAATCCCGCGCATGATGTGAATGCCGAACTTCAGACCCTTGCTATGCACATACTCCGCAAGCTCGCGAAAGCCCGCTCCATCCTTTGCAGAAGGGAAGCGGTTCGGCGCTGGAATCAGGCGTCCATACGCATCCATCGCAAGCTCCGCGCCCACGCGGTATCCATGCGCCTTCGGCTGCGGCTCCGACCACTGAATATCGACGACAATGTACTCCCATCCAAAGCGCTTCAGATCGCGCGCCATCACATCCGCCGTCGCGCGCACCTCGCTCTCCGTTACCGTCGTACCGTAGGCATCCCAACTATTCCAGCCCATCGGCGGCGTAGGCGCCAGCACCTTGCTCTGCGCCAGCATCGTCGACGACACCGGCATCAATACACAAAAAGCAGCGAAAACAAGCCTCTTCCACGCCACACGCAACCTCCACCCCTCAAAACATCAGACCTCCACTATCGCATCTCGCCCGCATGGAGTATCCAGAGAGCTAACAACGACACGCATCCAGGCATGCCCCTGTAGCCATAAGACCGCTACCCTTAACGTGGGAGCACCGATGAAACTTCGCGCACTACTCTTCTCTATCCTCCTCGTTCTAGCCGCCGCAAACGCGCAGGCGCAGGTCGGCCTCTATGCAAACCTCTCCGCCCAGCACGTCGGCGCGGCGAACGGGCAGACCTTCGGCGGCACAGGCAACTCCTCCAACGGCATGTTCCTCTACGGACCGACGTTTGGCCTCTACAACGACTTCCTCCACGCAGGACCTCTGCACGTCGGCGCGGACATGCACGGCTCCATCCTCTCCAACGGAGACGCCAAGCTCAACAACTTTCTCCTCGGTTTCCGCGCGGCCATCAAAGCGCCCGTCCTTCCGATCAAGCCCTACGTCCAGGCCTCCGCAGGCGTCGCCGGTTTCAACTACGGACGCAGAGTCGCCCTCACCAACTCCTTCGAGTACGAGATCGACGGCGGCGTGGATCTCACCTTCCTCCCTCGCCTCGACTGGCGCATCATCGAAGTCGGTGGCGGCGCCCTCACTCACAACGGCCCCGGCGCCAACGCAGGCAACGGCGTCTTCCACATCAGCACCGGCCTCGTCTTCCGCCTCCCCTTCTAAAAAGCTCCACAAAACCGGGTGCCCCATACATCGCGCTCTTTGCGATGTGTGGGTTATTCGCGCCACGCGCGAACCGCTTAAAAAAACAGATCTCTCCGCTCCACGACGATAAAACCGTCGCTCCGGTCGAGATGACGGAGACCTCACCCCGACCACACCACACATCCCATACCACCACCACCGTCATTTCGACCGACCGCGTCGCCCACCCCCATCATTTCGACCGAGCGCGTAGCGCGAGCGGAGAAATCCGCTTCTGTCATGCGCCGAAGGCGCATCCAATCGCGCTCCGCGCGATCCCAACAGATCCCTCCATTTCACCAAGAAATGACAAACAGAAAACCCGGGTGTCCCAGCAAAGCCCGACCCTCACATTCCGCGTACCCTAGAGAAGCATGCGAATAGCCCTCTACGGCGGCAGCTTCGACCCACCCCACCGAGCCCATCGCGCCGTCGCCCAGGCAGCGGCGGACGCCTTCGCGCTCGACCGCGTCCTCCTCGCGCCCACCGGCCGACAGCCCCTCAAAAACACCGCCCCGCAGGCCACCTTCGCCGACCGCCTCGCCATGACTGCGCTCCTCTGCATCGAAGACCCACGCCTCCAAGCCACGGACCTCGACGCCCCCCACCCCGACGGCACACCCAACTACACCATCGACCTCCTCCGCTCCCTGCACAACCCCGAAGTCCAGCTCTTCGTCATCGTCGGCGCGGACAGCTTCAGCGAACTCCACCGCTGGAAGGACCCCGTCGCCCTCCTTCAGATCGCCGAATGGATCGTCGTCTCGCGCCCGGGCGCGCCCTCGCCGCAGCCCACGGAACGCATCCATCTCCTCGATACCCTCTCTCTTGAGATCTCGGCCACACGCATCCGCGAGCAGAGCCACACCATCCAAACCGCTATGCAGATCAACGACCTCACACCCGAGGTCGCCGCCTACATCGACCAGCACCACCTCTACCGGGAGTAAGCCATGACCGAAACGCCCCTCTCCGAAACCCCGCAACCAAAGATCACCGACGCCATCCGCTTCGACTACCTCTCTGCCTTCCCCGAGGGCTTCGCCAAGCTCTCTGCCTGGGGACACGTCATCAACAACAGCGGCCTGGAACAGTCCCTGCTCGAACTCATCAGCATGCGCTCGTCTACACTCAACGGCTGCGCCATGTGTCTCGACAAACACAGCAAGCAGGCCATGAAAGCAGGCGAGACCACAGAACGCCTCTTCGCCATCGCCGCCTGGCGCGACTCGCCTTACTTCACTCCCCGCGAACGCGCCGCCCTGCAGTGGACCGACGCCATCACGAACATCCAGACAGGCCACGCACCTTTGGCCGCCTGGCACGAGATGCTCGTCCACTTCACCGAAGCCGAGGCCGTCCAAGTTACCCACGCCATCACCAACATGAACACATGGAACCGCCTCGCCATCGCCTTCCGCCACCGCGAGGGAGAGAAGTAATCCCTGTCATTCTGAGCGAAGCGAAGAATCCCAACGATCTCCGCCCACCACAGCCGTCCGAACCTCCCGCCATCACCGTCATTTCGACCGAACGCGAAGCGTGAGCGGAGAAATCTGCTTCTTTGATCCGCGAAAAATCCTCCAATCGCGCTTCGCGCTATCCTGAGCGCACACCCCATGCGCATACTCCTTCTCGCCGCCCTCATCAGCACATCAGCCGCAGCCCAAACCATGTCCACCACCGAGATGGTCGCCATGTACAAAGACCTCCACGCCCATCCGGAGCTCTCCCACCACGAAGAACGCACCTCCGCCATCCTCGCCAAAGGCCTTCGCTCTGCGGGATACACCGTCACCGAACACGTAGGCGTCTACGCGGACGGCAGCAAGGCCTTCGGCGTTGTCGGCATCCTGAAGAACGGCAGCGGCCCGACCGTCCTCGTGCGCGGCGACATGGACGCCCTTCCCGTCACAGAAGAAACCGGCGTTCCCTACGCCAGCAAGGTCACCGCCATCACAGCAACCGGCGCGACTACCGGCGTCATGCACGCCTGCGGACACGATGTGCACACCACCGTCCTCCTCGCCACAGCGCAGAACATGGTTAAAGAAAAATCGAAGTGGCACGGCACCCTGATGATCCTCGGCCAGCCCTCGGAGGAGACCATCGACGGTGCGAAGGCCATGCTCGCCGACCACCTATACGAGCGCTTCGGCACACCCAACCGCATCGTCGGCCTGCACGACACCAACCTCCTCGCAGCAGGCAGCGTCGGCGTCCCCAGCGGCCCCGCCATGGCTAGCTCGCAGACCGTCAACGTCACCATCCGTGGCATCGGCGGCCACGGCTCCATGCCAAACCTCGGCAAAGATCCCATCGTCATCGCCGCCGCCTTCATCCAGCAGATCCAGACCATCGTCAGCCGCCAGGAAGACCCGCGCGATCCCGCCGTGGTCACTGTCGGTTCCATCCACGGCGGCACCAAGGCCAACATCATCTCCAACGAAGTCAAGCTCGAACTCACCACACGCGCCTTCTCCGATCACGCACGCGAGGTCATCCTCACCGGCATCCGCAACGCCGCCCGTGGAGTCGCCGTCGCCGCCGGTCTCCCCGAAGATCTCTACCCCATCGTGACCGTCCTTCCCAACGAATCCACCTCGGTCAACTTCAACGACGTCGCCCAGGCGGCGCGCGTAAAAGCCGCCCTCGCCACAACCCTCGGCGCTGCGAACGTCACCGACTTCCGCGCCATCATGGGCAGCGAAGACTTCGGCCTCCTCGGCCTGGCCACCACGCCCCACATCCCCACGACCTTCTTCTGGCTGGGCGCAATGTACCCCGACCGCTTCGCCGCCGCACAGGCCAAGGGCGAACTCCTCCCCAACATACATACCACCCGCTTCGAACCCGACCCCGAGCCCACACTCCAAACCGGAGCCACCGCCCTCACCGCCGCCACGCTCGAACTCCTGAAACCCTAATGGCGTCTTCGTTCAAGATAGAAGAGACATGCTGAAAAAACTGGTCGCCCTCGCCTGCTTCGTCGCTATGGATTGGTTCGTCCTCGCTACCGCAGGCTGGCCCTTCATGGGAGACTCCACGTACATCCACTACGTGGTCTTCCTCACGCAGCACGGCATGGCCCCCTTCCGCGACATCGTCGAAATCAACATGCCCTTCGCGTACCTCGTCGAGCGCATGGCCATGGCCACCTTCGGCGCAGGAGCCGTCGGCTGGCGCCTCTTCGACTTCTTCCTGATCGGTATCGTGATCGCAAGCTGCTATCAGCTACTAAAAGGCACAAGCCGCGTCGCAGGCCTCTTCGCCGGAGCCCTCTTCGCCATCGTGCACGGCCAGGACGGCGTCATGATGGCAGGAGAGCGCGACTTCGTCGTAGCCGCCTGCCAACTCGCCGCACTCGTCTGCCTTCACAAGAGCGGCGCTTTAGGCGCGAGCAAAGCCACCGTCATCTCGACCGAAGCGACGGCTTCATCGTCGCGTAGCGGAGAGATCCGCTGTCCTAGCCCCTCGCGCGATCGGACATCCCTTCGGCCACAGAACAAAAGCAGATTTCTCCGCTCCCGCTTCGCGTCCGGTCGAAATGACGATGGTAGTGCGGGTGGCGACACGGAAGTGGGCGGCGGTATGAGCGCGAGTGAGGTTGTAGGCGCGAGCAAAGCCACCGTCATCTCGACCGGAGCGACAGCTTCATCGTTGCGTAGCGGAGAGATCTGCTGTCCTCCCGCCTCGCACCCTCCGCGCACCAGAAACCAACAAACCACCTGGCTCTTCCTCTTCGGCTTCCTCTCCTCCGCCGCGATGAACCTCAAACCCCCCGCCATTCTCTTTCTCGGCGTCACGCTTATCTGGCTCTTCTTCCAGAAAAAACAAAGCCGCATCCTCCTTCCCATCGCCGCAGGCGTGCTACTTCCACTCCTCACGAGCCTCGTCTACCTCCTCCACTACAGCGCCGTAGGAGCCTTCCGCGCCACACTCAACGGACTCATCCGCTACCACTCCCACATCGAAAGAAAGCCGCTCTCCTTCCTTCTGACGCACGCCTTCTCCCCCATCCTCGCCCTCTGCGTCGTGTACCTCCTCATCGAGGTTTTCTGGAGAGACAGAAAGCGCTCACCGCTGGAGATCCTCCTAGCCCTCTCTGCCGCCGCAGGCTGGATCGCCTACTGCATCCAGGGGAAAGGATTCGCCTACCAGCGCTATCCCTTCCTCCTCTTCCTTCTCGTTCTGATGAGCTCCGTGATCTTCTCCGCATTCCAGAAAGCACAAAACCGCGCCGTGATCGGGCTAAGCTACGCAGCCCTTCTCCTCGGCCTGGGCATGATGTTCTTCTTCGATCACCGCATGGCCACCTACTCGCACGCCGATCCCTTCTCTCCACTCTCCATCGATCTCCAAACCCTCGGAGGAAGGTCCCTCTCCGGATCGGTGCAGTGCATGGACACAGCAGGCGGCTGCATCGCCTCGCTCTACAACGAAAAGCTGGTGCAGAGCACAGGCTTCCTCTACGACTGCTACTTCCAGGACGAGAGCAAACCCACTGCACAGGCGCTGCGCCTCCGCTTCGAGACCGCGATCGCTCGCAACCCTCCCCACCTCCTCATCGTGACCGACTCCGTCTGCTTCGCAGGCAAGCGCAGCTTCGACAAGTTCCACACCTGGCCCTGGTTCAACCAGCAACTCGCCGAACAGTATCACCTCGTGCGTGATCGAAAATTCCTCCGCCCAGTCCACTACTGGAGCCGCACCGACTATCCCTTCAGCTATCGCATCTACGAAAGAAATTAGCTCTAGCGGTAGTGCTGACATAGTGTGATGGAACCTCCGCCATCTCGACCGGAGCGACAGCTTCATCGTCGCGCAGCGGAGAGATCTGCTGTCCTCGCAAGCAGCGCGACCGCATGCCCCTCTCCCATTTCGCGTTCCATCGAAAGGACATGATGCGGCGTGAACACCCAAGGAACCACCTAAGCCTGGTAACACCCGATAAGGCAAAATAGCGTTGCCTGCACCTTCCCAACCCCCGCCGTAAGCGATAGCCTCAACCCATGAACCTCCGCGCCATTGCTACGCTCGCTCTTGCTTTCACGCTGCCCGCTGTCGCCCAACAGGTTCCTCACAGCTTCGCCGCCGTAGGCGACCACTTCGAGCTCGACGGTAAACCCTTCCGCATCCTCACCGGCGAGATGCACTACCCACGCATCCCCCGCGCCCGCTGGGACGATGCAATGCTGAAGGCAAAGGCCCTCGGCCTCAACGCCATCACCACCTACGTCTTCTGGAACGTCCATGAACCGCGCCCCGGCAAGTACGACTTCACCGGACAGAACGACCTCGGCGAATACCTCGCCGCCGCCCAGCGCGCCGGCCTCAAGGTCATCCTCCGCCCCGGCCCCTACGCCTGCGCCGAGTGGGAGTTCGGCGGCTACCCCGCATGGCTCCTCAAAGATCCCACCACCGTCGTGCGCTCCTCCGACCCCAAATTCATGAAGCCCGTCGCCAAGTGGTTCCACCGCCTCGGCCAGGAGGTGCAGCCCTACCTCGCCGCCAACGGTGGACCCATCATCGCCGTGCAGGTCGAAAACGAGTACGGATCCTTCGGCAGCGACCACGCCTATATGGAGCAGATGAAGAACCTCGTCATCTCCAGCGGCCTCGGCGGCAGAAATCCGAAACAGGCTGTCGATGAAGACGGCAAGAACGTCCCGCAGGACACCGGCACCATGCTCTACACCGCCGACGGCGGCGTGCAGCTCCCCAACGGCACCCTTCCCGAACTTCCCGCCGTCGTGAACTTCGGCGGTGGCCAGGCCAAATCCGAGCTCGCAAAGTACGAAGCCTTCCGCCCCAACGGTCCGCGCATGGTTGGCGAATACTGGGCCGGCTGGTTCGACCACTGGGGCAACAATCATCAGAAGACCGACGCCGCCCAGCAGGTCGCCGAGTACGAATACATGTTGAAGCGCGGTTACTCCGTCAGCCTTTACATGCTCTACGGCGGCACCAGCTTCGGCTGGATGGCCGGAGCCAACAGCGGCGCCAAAGCTCCGTATGAACCCGACGTCACCAGCTACGACTACGACGCGCCCATCGACGAGCGCGGCAACCCGACACCCAAGTACTTCGCCCTCCGCGAGGTCATCCAGCGCGTCACCGGCGTCACGCCCCCACCCGTCCCACAGACGCCCGCCACCACCACCTATCCCATCGCTCCCATCCTGCAAAGCGCCTCGCTCTGGGATAACCTCTCCAAGCCGCACACCTCCACCACCACCCTCACCATGGAAGACGTCGACCAGGCCTACGGCTACATCCTCTACACAACGCAGCTCTCCGCAGGACAGCAGGGCGAGCTCAAACTCGACGAGCTCCACGACTACGCCCAGATCTATCTCGACCACAAACTCGTCGGCACGCTCGACCGCCGCCATCAGCAGAGCAGCCTCACCCTGCCCGCAGGAACCGGCGCACGCGAACTCGAAATCCTCATCGAGAACTCCAGCCGCATCAACTACTCGCTCGCCCTCCGCGGCGAACGCAAAGGCATCACCCACCGCGCTCTGCTCAACGGAACAGAGCTAAGCAACTGGAAGATCTACCCGCTCCCCCTCGATTACCCCCAGGCCATCCTCTTCAAAAACACCCCCTGCACCGGCCCTTGCTTCTTCCGCACCTCGATCAGCGCTCCCGCCTCCATGGCCACTCCGGCAGATACCTTTCTCGAAACCACAGGCATCCACAAGGGCTTTGCCTGGGTCAACGCCCAGCCCCTCGGCCGCGCCTGGAACATCGGCCCGCAGGCCGCGCTCTTCCTTCCCGGGAGCTGGCTGCACAGCGGCGAAAACCAACTCATCGTCTTCGACCTGACGGCTGAAGGCGTACCCGCCCTCACCACGCGGAAAGATACCCTCTACATCCCCGGCGCGGACGAAGCCGCGCACCCCGCCGCCAGCACCATCAACAACCCGTAGAAAGACTCGTGCTCATTCTTTGCAAATCTGCCGCTCCGGTCACCACCGTCCTTTCGACCGAGCGCGCAGCGCGAGCGGAGAATCTGCTCTGTCGCGATCACAGCCCCCTCCACTACGGTTGGCAAAGCGACAAAAACCGGGTGCCCCATACATCGCAGCTTCATCGCGATGTGTGGGTTATTCGCGCAACGCGCGAACAGCAGATCTCACTGCGCCACAGAAGAACAAAAGGACACCAAAACCGCATCGATTCCTCGATATTCCGCGATTTGCTCTATCCTTGACAGTGACACCGAAGGAGCAACATGCCCACACTTGAAACCGATCAGCTCCTTGCCGCGGCCGTAGATGCCTGCGACAGCAAAAAGGCTGAAGACATTCGTATCCTCGCCCTCGACGCTTCCGAGAGCGCTCTCACCGACTACTTCCTCATCTGCAACGGCACCAACGACCGCCAGAACGTCGCCATCTCGGACGAGATCGAGTACCGCCTGAAGCACGACTTCGGCGTCTACCCCAACTCCGTCGAAGGCCGCCGCCAGGGCGAGTGGGTCCTCATGGACTACGTCGACTTCGTCGTGCACATCTTCCTTCCCGAAACCCGAGCCCACTACGGCCTCGAACGCCTGAAGAAGTCCGCCACCCAACTCACCCTCGCCCAGCTTCAGACCGAAATCAAAGCCCGCATGGCCAACCTCGCCAAAGCACGCGCAAAAGCCCCCGCGAAAAAGACAGCCCCCGCCAAGAAGGCCACGCCAGTCAAGGCTGCCGTAAAGAAGGCGCCCGCGAAGAAAGTCGCCACCAAAGCAGTCGCAAAGAAGACAACCGTAAAGAACCCAGCGAAAAAAGCTCCTGCCAAAAAGGTGCCCGCAAAAAAGAAGTAGAAAGAGACTCGCCTGGATACAAGACGAAGAGGGGCACTGCTAAAGCAGTGTCCCTTCGTCTTTTCGAAGCTACTCGTGGAGCCTAGAAGCTAAACTTGGCCCAGAGACGCATCTGTCGATTTCCAGCCTGACCACTGGAAGTACGCGCATTGGAGGTGTTCATGAAGCTCGACGTACCAACATCCAGAAGATTTACATCCAGCAAGTCAACGTTGTTGTGATTGGCGATGTTCTGTACTTCAGCGCGCAGGATAATGCGTCCGCGCTCAAAGTGAGCAAAGCCCGTGCCGAATCCCTTCTCGACCGCGACGTTATGGAACATCTGACCTGGATTGAGGAAGCTGTTTCGTCCAATCCCCTGGTTGGTAAATTGCGCACCGCGAGGGATCAACCAGTGAACAGTGTTCGGGTCGACCGGGATGACATCGCCATTGGCGTTGTTCGCTGCCAGGTTGTAGTAAACCCCCGGCGTGGCATCAAGGAAGTAGCCGTCGATACCCACTGCGTCCATGGCCGCGCTGCGGTTGGAGATGATCGGGCGGTCGTTGGCCGTGCTGCCGTCCAGGTTTGAATCAATGCTATTGAAGTTAACCGTGCTGTAAGCGCCTGACTGGAACTGTGAGATCCCGGAGATGGACCAGTCCCGTGTGAGGACACCAGCAAGAAGATTGAGACCACGATTCGGCGAGTGAAAGCCTGTCGGCGACCACACATAAGCTATGGAAGCGAAATGTCGATGATCGTAGGCTGAAGGACCCCAATCGAAACGGCGGCCACCGGGCGCGAGATTCGCGGGGTAGGAAGTCGGCGAAGAGTCCGGCGTGAAGACCTCCGATCCATCATCCAGCAGTTTGCTGAACGTGTACGTCGCGCGCACGAGGATGCCATGCGAGAAGCGGTGCTCTGCCAGCGTCTCCAGACCGTGATATTGAGAGTCAGCAAAGTTGCCACGAGCCACAATCGGGCCGCGATTCGGATTGAGACGAAGTCCTGTTACCGGGCTGAAGTAGTTGTACTGCTGGTTGGCGTACAACTTCAATCCCCGATTCCCCACGTAGGTTGCGGTGACAAGGATGTCTCCCGGCAACTTACGTTCGACGCCCAGGTTGTACTCGTACGTGTAGGGCGAACGGAAGTTGCTTGAGACCGCAGTAACGCTCGACGTGGCGGACAGAACCGGCTGGATGCTTCCGATCAGGGAGGTCGCGTTTCCGAGACCGTTCGGTGCGGTGGAAGTCAAAGTAGAGCTAAACGCGTTGGGCGCGGACTGGGCTGCATTGATCGCCAGGTTGGTAAAGTCGGAGTCGAAGAACACTCCAAAACCACCACGCACCACCCACTTCCCATCTCCAAAGAAGCCACCATAGTGAGGAGAATAAGAGAAGCCCACACGAGGAGCGATATTGTTCTTGTCGGAACCCACTTGGGTAACGGTCGCAATCGGATTGAACGGATTGTTCGTATCCAGACCGGGGAATGGAAGCGAATTCTCTGGTGGTGTGAAGTAGTCGTAGCGCATACCAACGTTGACGGTAAGGTCCGAAGTCAGCTTGATATCGTCCTGAAAGAAGGCACCGATACGCCAGGAGTGTGGATCGACACGCGTCGGTCCAAAGGCCCGTGTAGCCGTTCCCGACTGGCCGAGTTGGTTGAGGAGAAAGTTTCCGATCGAGCCACCACCGGAACCAGTTGCTGTAAAGGCAAGAGATCCGTTGACATTCTGATTAACCAGCAGCTTGGCAATCTGACGTCCGATGTCACCACCGACACGCAGCGTATGACGACCTCTGGTCCACGAGATGGTGTCCTGAAACTGATATGTGCTCTGGATACGCCCCTGGGGGAAGCTGGCACCGGCGAAGCCGATGGAAAGGGCATTGCCATCCTGGTCCTGAAGTCCACCCGTACCTCCAAACGAAAGCGAGGGAGCTGTGAACAGAGGATTCGCAGCCGCTTCGGCCGTAGGTGCAAAGAGAAAGTCGATCCGCGTCTCAGCGACACGAAATTCGTTTACGAGAGAAGGTGTGAAGATGTGCGTCCAACCCACTTGGCCGAGTTCAGCGGGGCCGCCCTGTTGGGTGTCAAAACCCGGTTGAGCCGTGGGGTTTGAAAAGAGATCGGGCGTCAACGAGCTGCGGTCATGAAGATAGCGCCCGAAGAAGCTGTCGCTCTTCCAGGGGTTGAAATCGATCCGATAACTCCACTGTGTGTCAGGCGCGACCTGAGATGGCTGCGGACGCTTGAATCTGCTTGTCGTAATCGAGCAGGCAGTGCCGTTGGGGCAAGCAGCTCCTAGAGAGCGGCTCTGATACAGGCTGCCGTCTGTTCCATACGTGCCGAGATAAGCGGCGTTGTTGAGGTAAGCGAGCAGAAGATTCGCGTTCGCTGCAGTTGTCGGGTTTGTGCCGGCTGCAATGGTTCGAAGGAGGGCGACGCCCGATGCATCGGGTAGAGCGACCAGAGGTGTATCTTCCCTGCCGTAATAGCGCGTCCACTGACCTGCTCCGAAGGCGAAGAGTTTGTCCTTCCAGAGCGGGCCACCTGCCGTAAATCCAATCTGATGCTGGTTATAGCGGGTCTTGGTTACACCCGTCAGTTGGCGGGTCTGGCCATCCTGGGAGTTGAGACCGGAGCCCGAGTAGAGCTCCCAGGCCTGTCCATGAAAGGTGTTCGTTCCGCCCTGTGAGATCAGGTTGACTACACCACCCGAGGCACGACCAAACTCCGCCGGTGCATTATGGGTATAGACCGTAGCCTCGGAGTAGAGATACGGAATCTGCGGCTGAATGGCCTGGCCGCCGATGCTGATGTCGTTGATCTCCTGCCCGTCGATGAGGAAGTTGTTTGCCCGGGGACGTCCGCCACTCACCTGGACCGAAGAGCCATTGGACATGTCCGAGTTCGAAACCCGCTGCACTCCAGGCAGCGTCGTCAAGAGTTCGATCGGGTTCAGAGAGAAGATCGGCAACTTCTGGAGCTCCATGCTTCCAACAGTGCCGGAGAGCGAGCCGTTTTCGGTATTTAAAATAGCTCCGCCAGCCTCCACGGAGACCGTGTCGCTCACAATGCCCACGCTCAACTTCGGATCGTATGAGGTTACGAGCGACGCTCGGACCTGCAGACCAGTGGCGTCGAATTTTTGAAACCCTGGCGCGGTCGCGCTCAGTGTGTACCTGCCCGGAGTTACGGCGTCGAAACGAAATGCGCCTGTATCCTCGGAGGTTGCGCTACGCGCCTCATTCGTCTCAACGTTGAGCGCTGTCACGCTCGCATTCGGGATGGCCGCACCGTTCAAATCTCGAACAATTCCTGTAATCGTGCCCTTGCTTGTTTGAGCGTAGACGCCTGAAGCCATAAAAAGGGCTAGTAGAAGAACACCTAAAATCTTTTTCATCAAATTCCTCTCAACGCACATTGCCTTGGCTGCGGACCAGTCAAATCGATCCAGCTGTCCAGGGGAAGTTGCTGCAATGGCCCGTGTGAGGATGCTGTTGCATTTCATATACCAACCTATTAACAAGGCATAAGTCCTTTTACCTACTACCCTTAGGAGCAAATGGAAGGACTTACATAAAAGCCCCATCTACGCGAAGCCACAGATGCCTACCAAATTCTGTAGACGCTTGCCGATCCATGCTCTTCGCCGTACTCTCATGCCTGTGCGCATCACCCTCGCTACCGTCCGCGACTCCGCTCCGCGCAACTCTCCCCTCGCCGCGCTCACACGTGACTACATCGAGAGGACGAACCCGTTCCTCCCGGCTGAGTGGCTCCCTCTCAAAACCATTCCGGATCTCCTCGCTCTCCGCGCCAGGCCCGCCTCCGTTCTGCTCCTCCTCGACAGCACCGGTCGTCAGTATGGCTCAGTCGAGTTCGCCAACCTGCTCGGTTCGCTCCGCGACGGCGGCAAGCGCTCCGCCCTCCTCGCCATCGGGCCGGCGGACGGCTGGTCGCCCGCCGACCGCAAAAGCGCCGACCACCTTATCTCCCTCGGCCCCATGACCCTTCCCCACCAGCTCGCCGCCGTGGTCCTGGCCGAACAGATCTACCGCGCCGCCACCATTCTGGCGCGCCACCCCTACCATCTCGGCCATTAGAATCGAGTTCTAACCTCGGGAAACTGTCCACATGCGAACGGTGAGTGGTCACGCCTGACCAAACGCCCAAATCTCCCGCCCGCAACTCCATGAAAGCAATAGCCAACGATTGGCTGCGCGAGTGCAACTCTACCGGCACAGGCTGCTCTCCTGTGGGCGGCACGCGTTAGGACTCCTGCGCGCCGCCCTCTTTTTTTACTTCACAGGAGCAGCGAACTCCTCGTTGATCCACTTCCGCACCGCCTCATAGCTCTGCGGTCTGCCAAGGAAGTTCTTCACCAGCGTATTGGCGCTCACACTTCCCCCCGGCTCCAGCACCGTCTTGCGATAGCGCATCGCCGCCGGTCCATCCAGAAGGTTCTTCTCGTCGAACTGGGCGAAGAAATCCAGAGCGATCACCTTGCTCTGCATATACGTGTAATAGTTCGAGCTGTAGCCCATCAGGTGCGTAAACGTCGCATACATCCGGTTTTCGGGAGCCTCCGTGAACGCGCCGTATTTCAGATAACCCTCATGCAGAAGGGCATCCAGATCCACCGTCTGCGGAGCCCGGTCATGCATCGTCAGCGAATAGTTCGCCAGCATCAACTGCCGCTCGATCGTAATACCCCGCGCAAAGGCATCCGCCTTCACCATCTTGTCGAAGAGCTCCTTCGGCATCGGCGCTCCCGTCTTCGCATCCTTGGCAAAAGTATCGATCACCGCGCGATTGGCGAAGAACTCCTCCAGCATCTGCGAAGGCGCCTCGACAAAATCCCACTCCACCGCGAACGGCCCGATCCCCACCCACTCCTGGTGACCGCCCAGGACGCCGTGCATCATGTGGCCGAACTCGTGAAAGAAGGTGACGACATCCGCGTACTGCATCAGCCCGGGATCGCCCGACTCTCCACCGGCAAAGTTCCCGTTAAGGCGAGCCTCGGGCAGAGCCACATCGCGCTTGCCCGTCACCACCGTGCTGGCGTTGAACCACTTGTTCTTGCCCGCGCGCGGATGCATATCCAGGTAAATCCGCCCCAGCTTCTTTCCTCCGGGGGTAACGCCGTCCGTCACGTCAAAGACCGTCACCGACGGGTCCCAGACCTCGGCATTCTTCGCCGGAACAAAGCTCACGTGGAAGATCCGCGAAGCTGCGTGCAGAACACCCTCCTGCACCTGCGCGAAAGGGAAGTAACTCCGCACCGACTGCGAATCGAAGCCGTACGTCGCGCGCTTGTACTGCTCCACCCAATAGCTCGAGCTGTACTCCGGGATCTCTGTGATCGACGCGTCCTTCGACTTCGCAAACGCGATCAGCTCAGCCTTCTCCTTCGCCGCCGCCGGACGCGCCGCCTTGTCCAGTTCGTCGATCAGCAGACGAACGTTCGCCGGTGTGCCGACCATCTTGTCCGCCGTCGCCAGCTCCGCCCACGTGGCAAATCCCAGCAGGTGCGCCAGCTCCGCGCGCACGCTCAGCACCTCAAGCAGCAGATCTTTGTTTACCGGATACGCACGCGTGTTGTATGCGATGAACAGCCGCTCCCGCAGCGCCGTCGACTTCGCATACGTCATCACGGGCCGGTAATCCGGCTCGTCGGTCGTGATCGTAATCACGCCCTCCGCGTTCGCCGGATGCCTTTTCATGTAATCCGCAGGCAGCCCTTCCAACTCAGTAACATCCTTCACATCGATGTGGCCCACGCTCTCGGCGATGTTGCGCTGGTAGCGCAGCGACAGACCGGTGAGTTTGTCCTGCAGATCGCGCACCTTGTTGCGCGTCGCCTCATCCTTGTCCACGCCCGCCAGGCGATACTCCCGCAGCGTCTTCTCCATATAGAACTTCGTCGGCGCGTCGGCCTTCGAAACATCCACGGCCCGCAGAGCCTCATAGACCGCGCGGTTCAGCGAAAGCTCATCCCCGGCCTTCCCCACACGCTGAATCTCCACCTGCGCCACGTCGCGCAGTTCCTTTTTGGGCGAAGCATTATTAAGGAGTCCCGGCCCGCTGCCCGCCGTATGCAGAGCGCGTGTCGCCTCGTCGAACGGCGCCAGCGTATTCTCCACCGTGCGCGGTCCCTTCACCGCAAGCAACTGCGCCTCCAGCCGGGCCGCTTCGTCCAGATGCCCCTGCACCCACGCATGCACCGCCGCCGCGTCGGGATCTCCCACCCACACCCGCAAGGGATCGCTCGCCCCCTGTGCCACGCCTACCGCGCTCGTCGCCAACACCGCTCCCGCCACAATCTCTGCCATCCGCATCTCCAACTCCTGTTCGCGGAGAATACCACTCCGCGCACAAGCGGATGCACCTTCAGCGCATAGCAAAAGCAGATTCCTCCGCTCCCCGCTACGCGCTCGGTCGAAACGGTGTGTGAGTCAGATCTCCGTCATCTCGACCGAAGCGACGGCTTTATCGTCGCGTAGCGGAGAGATCTGCTGTTCTCGCGCGAAGCGCGATGGCGCTCTGTCGAAATGACGGTGGTGTCGTGTGGGGCAGAGGGGCAAGAGGATAACAACGGAGCGGGGAATAAACAGAGCACCTGCGTGTCCTCTTCATGAGTCAGAAGCGATTTCCTGGAACGACTCCCAGAGGAGAAGACATGAACAAATCCCCAATCACAATGCCGAGTCCGATTGACCCTGTTTTTCAGGACAATCCTCATGCCGTCTACGATCCTTTGCGGGCCACGGAACCGATCTTCCACGACACAACGTTGAACCGCGTCGTGCTGACCAGGGCCAGGGATATCGGCGAGACTTTGAACAGCCGCGAGATGTTCACCGATCCCAGGAAGGCGCTTCCCGATGCCTACATCCGTCGTGTCTTCCGTGTCGATGAAAACTTCAAGCCGAACATGTTGCGCATGGACGATCCGGACCACAAACGTGTCCGCTCCGCTGTCGTAAAGGTCTTCAACCAGGTCTCGGTGGACGCGATGAAGGGCCGTATCGAGCAGTTGGCGAACGCCATCCTGAATCCGCTCACAGAGCGCTCTTCCTTCGATCTGATCCAGGAGTTCGCAAGACCCTTCCCCGTCACCGTCATCGCCGAACTCCTGGGGGTAGGCGACGACTCGCTGGCGGATTTCATGCAATGGTCGGTGGCTCTGCTACAGGTCTTCAACCCCATGGCGACACCGCAGCAGCAAGCAGAGCTGGCATGGGGACAACAGAATCTCATGGCTTATTTCCAGAGAGTCGTCCACGAGCGCCGCGAAAGGCGTGGCACCGACTTGATCAGTTCGCTGATCACAGCGGAAGAGAAGGGACAGCTCACAGAGTGGGAGGTCGTGAGCACCTGCGAGCTCCTTCTGTTTGCGGGCAATGTGACCACGACCGATCTGATCGGAAACGGGCTTCTCGCGCTCCTGCAGCACCCCGGGCAGATGGAAAAATTACGCGCTAACCCGGCTCTTCTGCCTGCCGCCGTCGAAGAGATGCTGCGCTATGATTCGCCCGTTACGGTCAGCAGCCGCGTGAGTGCAGAGACGACCCGCATCGACGGCTGCCCCTTCCACGCAGGGCAGACCATCTCGGCCATGCTGGATGCAGCCAATCACGATCCCGC
>Ga0157290_10000040_pt1 | contig 51976 bp, 91 predicted proteins | sample NitcycUS149409B1_FD_108389 | JGI IMG/M metagenome (GOLD analysis project Ga0157290, IMG submission 108389) | Soil microbial communities from Arlington Agricultural Research Station in Wisconsin, USA - Nitrogen cycling UWRJ-S149-409B-1 | ecosystem: Environmental > Terrestrial > Soil >...
GCTTGATCAACTTCTCTGCGATCTTCTTGGTGGTCGGCTTTAGTTCGTTGGTGGTCTCATGCTGATGACTGGAATCGATCAGTCGCTTGGTCTTGCCGCGCGCCGAAAGCTTGAGTGTGTATTCGTTCGGCCCGATGTTGACCGACATTGAACTGTCGCCCTTGGTCTCTTGATTCTCGGTATCGGTGCCTGCGGTCTCATCCTTGCCTTTCTTGGCGCCGGTACCCTGCCGCTTGTCGACGGTCCCGGTGAACGCCAGCTGGCCAGCGATGTAGCATTGGATCTCGGCACCGGCTTTTGCCGCGCGCGCGATCGGTGCCGACGGCATTGCACCAGCAAAGATCGTTACGTTTAACGTCCCGGTCATTTCCTCCTTGCTGCGTTGCAAGGTCATGTCGGTCCAGGTAGTTAGTTCGCTGCCGCCGACCAGGATGACAACCGGCTTCATGATGTCGGCGCGACACCGACTACCAACGGATTGAACCGGCCATTGGCGTCGACCCTATTACGTTGCTCCAGTTCGCGATGTCGCGTGGCATTGTTGTAAATCACATAAGACGCGACCAGCGGATGCACGCCGCCCATGAAGTCGACCGCGACCAAACCCGGCAACCGGTAGGCCAGGTCATTCATCATCTGGGTGAACTGAGTGGCGTAGTTTCGAATCTCCAGGAACAGTGCATTGTCGCAAGCGTTGTAAGCGGCCTGTGCCTCATCGGTGAGTACCGCAAGGGTAGCATCCAGCGCTGCCAACGCCTGATCGACGTAGGCATAGGTCCGTGACATTGCCGCTTCCGCCATCCCGATAGCCGCCAGGACACGATGGCGGCTTAGCACCGCTTCCTCACTTTCGACGGCGGCCCCCGCCGGCAAAGTCGAGGAAGCGGTCGCCGCGTTGGCCAACCGCCTCATAGTACGAAATTCGACATCCGGATCCTCGATGTGAATTGGAATGGTGTAGAAACCATTCGACAACGCACGATCGACATTGGTCGCTATGCTCGCCAGGCCATCGTCTTGCGCCACCTCATCCATCCGCAAAATATCTCGATGCTCGGAAGCTGGCGCATCCGGTGGCACCACTTGCTTGGTGACGTTGGCGGTGACCTGCACCAGCCGCTGCGCGGTATCGATGACGTCGCCGCGCCACGGCTGCGACACTAACGCCGGCCGATAGTCGCGAATGAAACTTGCCCGCGAAGTCGCGTTCAACGCCGATGAAATCATCCCGAACAGCATGCCGCCGATGCCAGATCCGACCGGATTGGCCTCGACAAATTCCATCTCGGCGGTGGTCTCGCCTTGGGCTTCCTCCAGCTTGTCCGAAACCTTGACGCTGCGACATGCGACCAGGTGCGTACCGCGTGTCGGATGCACCAGCATGCCAGGCTGTGGCGACTCGCACGCCATGAACAGCGCACTAGCGTCGCCGATGTGATCGTCTTCGCGGAAGTAGGCCGTCAGATGAAAGACGCGGATCTTGCGCCCCAAATCGGCGTAGGCCGTGGTTTCCGAAAACGGAAATTCTCCCTCAGCACCGCGCCGGCCGCCCTCGATGTCGGCATCGCTGCAGTAAAATTGCACACCTTTGAAGCTGGCCGGAACGACGTCCTTGCCAATGGCGCAGTTAGTACGGGACATTATTTATTGCCGTTGGCGTTATTGATGTTGCCGGTATCGCCGCCACCGCCGCCACCTTTGACGTTGACGTTGACGTTAACGTTAGCGACCGCGGCCTGGATCGCCGCTGCCGCAGCAGCGCCGTAAGCGGCGCCGGCACTGGCCGCGCCTGACGTGATGATACTGGCGGCTTGCTGCCCGCCGCTCGCCATCTGACCTGGCACTGTCGCAAACACCGAACTGAATGCTCCGCTGGCGCTATTAATGCTGGCAGCTGCCTCAGCCATGCCGCGCCCGGCATTTTCAGTCGCCATCTTTGACATATCCAATGTCTGGGTTGGCGGCGGCATGCTGGAGATACCGGAGGGCTCGGCTTTCCGCGGATCGGCTATCGGTGTCGGTGTGGTGGTGGTCGGCGGCAAACGGATCGATTTCGGTTCAAGATCTTTCTTGTTGAGTTCATCCATAAAAGATTTTGGCCCGGCCGGCGTGATCCGCGGCTTCACTTCGGTCGGCGGCTTTTCCTGAATTCGCGCCAGCTCGGTTTTCTTGGCTGCAATGGCCTGATCCAGCCGCGCTGCCTCACCCTGCCGGTTGATATAATCCTCAACCATGGCCGGCTTCAATTCGCGCTTGCTGGACACTTCCTCGATTGCCGAGATCTTCTGCGCAACCTTGGCCCGCTGAGCCTCGTATTGGGCAATCTTGCCGCTGGCGGCATCGATCGCGGTCTTTCGTTCGGCATCGAACTTTTTCTGCCGTTCCTGCTGCAACCTTTGATTACGCGCGTCCTCTGTTACTGGAGGCATCCAACCGCCACCTGATTTGAGACCCTGTGAAACAGCATTTTCCACTCCGGTCTGAATTTTTTCCGGCAACAATTCGTACACGGCAGCTGCAGTGCCAACCACCGGGACTGCCTTGAGAACCTTGCCCAGCATCTTGCGTCCAGCACCGGCCGCCGCTCCGGCCGCCGCACCGCCAGCCGCCGCCCCGGCCGCGCCAGTGCCGGCCGCAGCCGCGGCTCCCGTGGCCGTGCCGCGCAAGCTCGCCGCCGTAGCACCCCTCATGGCTGCCGCTGCCGCGGTTTGTGCTGCGGCCGAAGTCGTCATCGCTGCAACCGGCGCGGCAAAGGCGGCAACGACGGCAGTTGTAAGGGTGGCCGCAATCCCGCCGCCAGCCGCCAGTGCACGCTTTTCCTCCGGCGTAGTCGGTTCACCGCGCAAGACGTTGGTGAGGCCTTGCATAAAATTGGTAACGGCCGGTGCACTCAGCGCGAGTTCACCAAGTTTGCCGGCCGCGTCACCTGCAGCAGTCTTGAGATTTTCAAAAATGATGGCAGGATTTTCGGCCACCAGTTGACCAGTACCAGCAGCGTCTGGCTGGACACGCGCTTGCGCTTTTTGCCGTTCCCATTGTTCAGCACCCAGGATCAGTTGGTTGAGCTGGTTTAGCGCGGTTTGCGGCAAGCTAGGTAGGATCCGGCCGAGTACACCAACCCGCTCGACCTGCTCGGCCTGCTTTCGGCGAGCTTCTTTTTCTTCCTCGGTACCGGTGGTGCCGCCCGCCGCTTGGATACGCCGCTGCGTTTCGGGTTTATTGATATGCTTATCGATGTCACCCTGGAATTCATCGCGGATCCGTTGCGATGGATTACTCAGCAACTTAGGCAGGTCAGAGACCTTACCGGTAGATGGCTTGACGTTACCCTTAGAGTCGAGATCCTTTGGATCAATGAGAAGAATACCTCGATCTCGAAGCACGTTGTTCAGCTTCTTGTTATCGACAACGCCCTGCAACGAACGCTGCAGCCGGAACGTCTCATTGCCGACTCGCTGCCCGAGATCACCGGCTTGCACCAGCGTCTGCGCAATCGCTTCTGAATCCAGCGTGTAACCGGACGTCTTCAATCCGGCCATGGTGGTTCGAACGGTCTCCGGTTTCAATTCGGGATTGACCGCCAAGGCCATCGCCAAACCCTTGGAAAATCGCTGATAATCCGCGCTGAGTTTACCCGCGTCATCAACAATATCCGTGGTGGAAATATTGGCCGCCTTCACATGCTTTTTGAGTCCCTCACGGCCCTGCTCTGGCGTAAAGGTTGGATTGCGCGCCATGATGCCAGGATAGATGTCATTCTGCATATGCCGCGCCACCATCACGGCATTGCGACGCGTCTGTTCTTGAACTTCTTTTGGGCTCATTCCTGGCTTTGCTTCGGCAGCCACGTCGCCTTGAATTTCATTGACGAACTGATCGAATGCATTCTTTGGCCACGCAATCGGGGCACCTTTATAGGATGGCCCTTCTCCCGGTTTTGTTGATTTTTCTATCCTCGCCGACTCAGCCCGCTGCGCTTCCGTGGTCATCGCCTTGGTTTGCAAATCGGTACGCGAGCGATCGTAACCCGCCTCAGCAACCTTCTTTAGAGCCGCTGCCGCGCCATAAGCCGCCAGCGACAGCGCGCCAAAACTTGTCTCCAGTCGACTGATGCCAGAAGCACCTGCACCCGCTCCGGCACCAGTGATGATCGCGCCGCCCGGCGTTCGACCACCACGGCGCCGGGGCGGGACCGCGCCACCGGCCGGCGTCACCGGTACCGGACGCGGTGCGCGTACAGCACCAGCAGCGCCACCACGAACATTGACATTGATCGGCGCCCGCGCTGCCGCGCGTAACGCCGCAATGTCACGCCGCGCCTTGGCAAGGCCAGCATCATTGACCGTCAGAGATAGCCGCTGGCCGCGCAACACCGCGATATTGCGTGCCAAGGTATTGAGTTGCTTGTTGGCTGCGGTCAGCCCGCGGGCGTCGACATTGAGACTGACCCTGGTCGACTTCAAAGACCGCGCAGTCGCGAACAGTTTTTTCAACGCAGCATTGATCTTGTTGATCTGCGCTGTGCTCTGGTCGTTGACCCGGAGCGTTGCCTGTTCGACGTAGGATGCCATTTATTTTGGTTTTCCCCCGGCCAGGATCATTCGGTTTTTCATTTCCACCGCGTGAACGCGCTGGAAATTTAGAATGCGAAACGTCAATTGTCTGATGGTAAGCGGCCTGATGTCGCCAGCCGATGCCGAGTAATAGCGATAGTGCTCGACAGCTTCCGCTACTCGTCTGGCGACCCCAGAAAACGCGGCAGGATCTCATTCATGATGAACACGCCATCAGAAATCGTGATGACATCGATCGCCCATGACGGCAGCGCCGTCAGCGAAGTGCCGAGCGGCTTGCCAAGCTTCTTGATCATCATGACGGTTTGCAGCACGCCATTGTCGGCCGCCATGATGTCCTCGACGTCACCATAGGTCGAGGCATGAAACTCCAGCTCGGTAATCGCCGGCTTGCCGGCGCCGGTCGGAATGGGCGTGCCGAGTTCGTAAGTGATCGCCTTGTCCATCCCGTCGCCGTCGCGGACAATCTTGCCGGCCGGCGCCTCATCCGCGTCAAGCCGTGCAATGATGCTGCGCGCATCGATGATCGACAGCTTCGGGATGTCCATGATCCCGACCGGCATCACGGTGCCGTTGATATAATACTGCACCTGCTTGGCCATCCGCACCCGCCGCATGCGGGCCAGCCAGGCCTCGGGCTCTTTCATGCCTTGAGCTTCGGTGACGATATTGGAGAACGCCTGAAACGTCATCGGCCGCACCACCGCGCCGTCGATGACGTTTTCGCCAAGCTGGAATGAGATCGGAATCTTCTCCAGCTTGGTCCCGTTTACTTTCCCCTCTGCCATGACGTGCTCCCTATGCCGCCACCGCGAATGTCGGCGTGATCGGATTCGCCGTCGACTCCAGCGTACCGTTCGGCAGCATTTCATCGATCTCCTTGAACGAGACCGTCATCGTCACTTCATGGGTGTCGGATTTTTCGTCACCGGTACCGGTGCCCTTGACCCCGGAGTAGACCAGCCCGTTGTAATATTCGACCTGCAGATTGACGTCACTACAGCCCTGATACATCGCGAGCGGGATCCGGATGTCCCGGATGACTTTGATCTCGACCTCCGGATTGGTCGGCTGCCGTTTGACATAGCCTTGCGGCAGCGGATCATTGTTGTAAGGGCAAAGCCGCCAGGTCGGCAGATCTTCCGAGCTGAGCTTGTGCGCGATCGGCCCATAGACGGCGTCGGTGTCGCAGTCCTTGAAGGTAAGCAGGATGTTTTTGACGCCGACTTGATTTTCACAGGTCATTTGACTTCTCCTTTCTATGGTTCGGCGTCAGCAGTTGCTGAGCATGGCCGGTTGCGCGTTGATGGTGATGTTGGAGATCCGGACCGGCGGTCGATAAACGAAATCGATCCACAGTTTGCCGGGAATGCCCTGGCATTTCGGCGCCCGCTCGAAATCGGTCAGCAGTTTGATGTCCTGATCGATGTCATCGAACTCCGAGAACAGCACCCCGATGTTCGACTTGGCCCAGGCACGGAACTGACCAAGGATCAGTTTCGGATTGGTGCCGCGGATGCCGGCAGGGATCGTGGTGTTCTTGGTGAACAATCCCAGACCAACCACCTGGTTGAGCGCAATCGCCGCCGCGTCGGCCGTGGCCGCTGCAAGCCGCCGCGAATTCACATTCCACCAGGTCGAGTTCAGGCGACCATTCTCATCGTAACGGTTGTTGGTGATGTCGTTGACGATCATCGGCGCCGTCATTGCACCGGTACCGCCACTAAGCGGAACGGTGACGACGAACCCCGTAGCCTGCATCACCTGCTGTTCCTCGAACGTAAAGCACTGGAAACAGCTTTCCGGAATGCGCAAGCAAGACAGCACGCCGAAGTTCGGGCCCTGAATGCTCATCTCCGGATTGTCGACCGTCAAGCAGCAGCTCTGCGCGGCGTAGGCCGCCACCTTGAGCCAGCCAAATGACGGATCTTCGCAGCAATGCGCCAGCCGCGACACTTCCGCCGAGTTGGTGAAGTTCGAAATGATCTGACCGAAGGTGCCGGAATTGTAGGTGTAGCCATGGCCAAAGCACTGCGGCTTCATGCAGCTCCAGGCATCAGCGATGTAGGCGATCATCGCATCCTGCCACTTCGGCGAGTCGTACAGCATGCCGATGCAGCAATAGCAGCACTCACCCAGGATCGAAGCATAATCCGGTGGCGGGATGTCGACGTTGACGCCTTCTGTCAGCTGTACGAACTCCATAGTGACGCCTTGCGGCGCATAGTCGCGACGTTCATGCCAATTGTAGATGGCATTGACACAATTGCCGACGGTGCCGCCGTTCTTTGCCGTCAGGGTGATCACAGCACCAGCCGCTACCGAGTCGAACGGGAAGCCGGGCTCCAGCGCCAGGTATTCGTTGACCTGGGTGGCGATCTCGTCGGCCGTCATGCCCTCGGTAACACGAACGCTGGAATTCCAGCGACCGTCACCGATAAAGATGTCGACCCGACCATCGCTGGTTGCCGGCCCGGTGAAAGTCATCTCGTAAGATGCTTTCTGCTGCGCGCCGACACTGAGATCCTTGTGCGGGAGCGCGTAGAATTCCATCGCGCCATTGGCACAACAGCCGAACGCGGTCTTCATCGACTCCGCCAGCACGCTGCCATAACCGAACAGCGTATCGATGTCGCGCAGCGACGGGATCTTGATCAAAGCGCCGTCGATCGCGGTGCCGCTGTCGAGCATCTGGCCTTCCATCAGGATACGGCACTTGTTCGGATAGGCGTTCAGCGCATCCGAGAAACAGATCCGGATCGCACCGGACCGCAGGCTGTCAATCGACATCAGGTCTCTCCTTTTGAGCGGTTGGTGGTGGGATCAGGATTTCGGATAAGGCGCACCAGTTCCTGGTGCGGGATCTTCCGCGGCTTGCGTGGTGTTCTTGGCCGTCGGAATCGGACGCGTCTCCGAAATCGGACGCGGCTCTTTCGTTTTCGGTCCGCCAGTTGGCAGGTCGCCCTGCACTTCCAAATCATCCCAGCGATTGATGAGACCGCGGATGTAGGGAATGTCAGCGACCGGGACGAACCGATCCTGCGGGAGCATGTTGCCTTCGTAGGGGATGCTACGGCCCGGACGGGCCTTGACATAGATCATGGCCATCTCGGGCCTCCTTTGCGGTTGCACGGTAGTAAAACTCATGGACACGGCTGACATTCGTCCTGCGGCTCCGGACACTCAGGCTCGGGAATGCAAGACTCCGGGATGCACATCCGGAATCCGATGTCGCTGATCAGATCCATCACAACTTGTTCGTCTTTCATGCACCATTGGAACGTTGCGACGAACGTAAAGGTCAGCCGCGCCGCCAACGGATCGGCCTCGACCTGCAGACGGCGATAAGCAACATGCTCGCCGTTCGGACCTTTGAACTTCGAAAAGCCTTTGATCAGTCGATTGCGGATGAACTCATACGGATAGTAATTCCAGTACGGCGTGTCCTTGCCGGTGGCCTTGCTCTTGATCCGCATCGGCTGCAGCCAGAAATCGACCACGAACGTATCAGTGAGCTTGAATTCTTCGCTCGACGAACGCAGCAATTGCTCGCCGGTCGAGTTGGTGAACGCGACCAGCACCAGCGGCAACGTCGGAATATTTTCCATTGTGATGTCGACGTCGCTGACCGCCACTGATCGCGGCGGCGCGTTTAGATCAAGCGGATCGTGCAGCATCGGATAAAACCAGTCGGCAATCGCAGCTGCCACCGCCGGCAAAAATCGCTTTTCCTCGTTCTGTTCGGACTCCGGTGTTCTGGCGTCCATTACAGCCTCGACCATTCAACCCAGCGTCCGAGATGGCTGCCTTGCATGCCTTCCTTGAGCGCTTCCTTGCTCATCTTGCGGCCGGTATCGGCAAGCCAGGATGAATAGTGGAAGCTGCTGTTCTTTCCCGATCGTTTGCCATCGCTGCTGATCGTCATCGTATTCGCCGTGACCCTGGTCTTGATTGTGCCGAGCAAATTGCCGCTACGTCGCATCGGCCATTCACCAGGTGACGATCCCTTGGCATCACCACCTGGCCATTGCCGGCTGGCACCAGAACGGAATGCCGCCTCGGACGCGTTCGCGACTCGGTGCAGCCAGTTCTGAATTTCGGCATTGTTCTTTCGTGCGTGGAATGGACTCCACGGCACGAATTCGAGGGTCAGGCTCATGGCTAGATTTGCCTGTCTTCCGCAGACAGCAGATTGCGCGGCGGCGTGACTTCGGTCGACTTCTCGACCAGGTGCGCATGCAACACGATCCACGGCGTGTTGTCGTAAAATCCCATCACCTTGTACCAACGCGGCGGTGACTTGCGCCTGACCTCGTACACCCATGCTGCCGACGTGAAGTCGAGATCGACCTTGTAACGCATCGTGATCCGGTGCGTGACCCGGTTCTGACTTTCCTTGACGGCGTAACCATAGGGCGAAATGAACGAAGGCAGATTTGGCAGCGCGTAGATCTTGGCCCAGATGGTGGCGACGGGCTCGCGTGTCAGTGACATGGTCGCGGAATTCTCGACCACATCGTGCATCGTGCAGAGCGACACCCGATGACTGAATTCCGTCAACCGTGGTTGGATGACGTCAGGCATCAGATCGCACTGTCATCGTAAAGCCGCCAGGTCTCCAGTGCGCCGGAGACCATAGCGATGTTGTTGGATCCGGAGACGCCGCCGATCTTGGTTGAATTGTCCTTTCGATTGCGCTGGGTAAGCAGCTCATCACCGGGATGCTCGACAACCCAGGCGAGATACTGCAGACAACCGAGCACGATTCCGGCCGGCACTGAATTCGGATCCTTATAGCCCGCCTTGTAAGCCACCATCATGCCGCCGTTGAGATGCCAGCTGGCGCACGGATCACAGCAGTTCGACAGATCGATGAAATCCTTGACGATCGGCACCTGAATGACACGCGTCCCGATCGGAACATGAAAGGTGCGATTGTCGCTCGGATGCGAGCCGCCATACAAATAGACGTAACCATCGGCGACCGGATATTTCAGTTCGTGACGATAGGTGACCCGCCCCGGCCGCGGATGCGCCGGTCCCTCAATTGGTTCGGTGACCGTGCGCTGGCAGGCCAGCAATTGCCCGGTATACATCTCGGCCGATTCCAGTGCCGCGGCCCGATACAATTCCAGTTGCGCATCGGTGACCGCTGGAATGTCATCGGTCTTGGTGTGGCTGCGGATAACGTCGATCGACAGCCGTTCCGACCAGTCAAACTTCTCCAGCCTCTGGTCAGGCTCGAACGGTGGCCGTTCGCGCGGTCGCGGGGGCACCATCCTCAGCATTTGGCGATCCCGATATCAAAACAGTCGGTGCGGGTGTAGCAGATGCATTCGCAATCGAGCGCGGCCTGCAGCACCGTCAGGCGCCAGACCTCGCACAGCTGCGCGGCAGGTGACACCGTGACCGGGAATGAAACAATGAAGTAGCGCTGATCGACCGTCGCGGGCCCAACCGAAATGTGCGGCGTCTCAGCCATGCTGACTGGATCGATGCCGACAGCAATCATCACTTCAAAGATCGCGGTGTTGACGCCATCAGACGCCGACACATAGAAGCGTTCCTCGCCGACATAATTGGTCGACGGCATATAGGCAAAGGTACCGGCAGCATCGAGCACCAGCTTGCCGTGCTTGGCTCCGTACAGCGTCAGCAGCTTGAACGTCAGCGCCGTCAGCTCCGGATCCTTGATCATGTTGGTGAGATCGTTTTCGAGCAGCGCGTTCATCGGCGTCGAAAACTTCACCTCGGACGTCGCAGCCGGCGGCATGTTGCTGCCGACCGGTGCCGGACAGGTCTCCATCGGCTCGATCATGAATTGCGGCGTGCAGTGCAGCTCGCCGATCGGCACTGCCCAAGGGGCGTAACCGACGCTGACCTTGGTGGTGGTGCCCGGCTTCAACGCCATCTTCTGACAGCAACAGGTAAAGCAGCCAGCGTTCGCGGCTTCAATATTCTCGACGGTGAAATGATACATGGCTGCAGCGCTCCGTTGAAAGGAGACCGACGCCGGGGTTAACCGGCGTCGGGATTCGCGGTCTACTACTTCTTTGGTGCCGCGGTAGGCGGCAGTCCCTGGTCAGGCTTGTCTGGAGCGCCGCCCGGCAGTTCATTGCCCGGCGTGGCAGGCTGCTGCGGCTTCTGCGCCCAAGCCCAGACCAGTGCGCCTTGCACACTGACCAGCACCCAGGCGCCTTCCTCGGCGTTGACCTTCTCCGGCGGTGCGGTCGCAATAGCAGTGCCGTGCGGCGTTGCACCGGGAACGATCGGTTGACCGGTGCCATAGTCAGGCCGGCCAGGCAGCGAGTTGTCGATGCCCGGTTGCGAGCCCGGCAAACCCTGATCGGGACGGAGTCCCCAATTCGGCGGCAGACCCTGCCCTGGCATCGGCGGCAAGCCCGAACCCGGCGGACGGTTACCAGGATGGCCACCGCCACCCGGCAGGCCCTGATCCGGTCGGCCGCCCCACGATCCCGGCACCCAGTTGCCCGGATGACCGTAGCCAGGGAGACCCTGATCCGGATGACCGTAACCCGGCAGACCCTGATCAGGATGACCGTAGCCCGGCAAACCCTGATCGGGACGGCCGTAACCCGGCAAACCTTGATCGGGTCGGCCGCCATAAACCGGCAGCGGATAGCCTTGAACAATAACCCACATTAGCACTCACTCCTTTGTCAGTTGAAATTTTGTCGCGAAAGCCCAGGGGATCCGAAATCATTCGGGAGGTGATTAGTGATCCGCGCTGAAACAATTTCGAATCCCCCAAGCCTTCAACCAGCGCCGTCGACACAGAGGGGGCCGGGTTTACGGCGCTGGAAGCCGCTTACCTACGGCGCCGCAGGCGGGCATTGGAAGCAAGGCGGCGTCGCAAGTGTGGTCGCAGCATTGCTGGTGCACCGATTAGTGCATCGGACAACAATCATGATCTCTCTCCTTTGGATTTACGGTGTTCTTCCTTCGGCTCGAACTGCTTGTTGTAAGCAGTCACCTCGGAAGCCTTCATCGGCCTGGCGTAGCCCTTGTTGATCAGGTAATTGGCAACGTCAGCCTGCAACACGGCTTGCATGGTTTCTTTTTCCCATTCGATCTTGAAGCTCTCGCTAAAAAATCCGGGACGATATTCGAACCATTTGATTTCATCGTTCTGGCCACTGCTGACCAGCATGACAACGCCGATGCCATGATCGGAAATCGGTCTGCCATCATCACCGATAATCAGTTGATCCATGCCCGCACTCCGCTAAGTCGGCGCAGCATGCGATCTTTCCAAGCGAGATGCGGACAGACCGTTCGCTTCAATTTCACCACGACTTTCGGGTCACCTTTATCGATCTCTTGCATGACACGAATGTAACCGTCGATGTCGGCGGTGAAACTGATCTCGCCTTGCTGTCGAAATACATCGAGCCGCAGCATCATCGGCGATAGCATTTGCGGCATATCGCCGACCGCCATCTTCTCGCGCACGTTGGCAACATAGGGCGAGTAATCGGCCTCACCCTCCTTGGCAAACACGAACAGTCGACCAAGTTTTGCCTGTGCCGGTAGCTGGCCCCGGATCACGACTTCATCACCGGGGCCAACACGTAGCGCTCTGCCGATCGCGACGCGCATGCTTACTTTGGCCCGCCAAGGATCACGACAACTTCAACCTTGCCGGTGTCGCCGGAGACAGGCTCGACCTGGATAAAGGCGTCGGGCTTGCACGGCAGCGTGGCTGTGCAGACCGAGCCAGCTTTGGTACCGGCCGGAATAACGATCTGCGATTCCGGATTCGGCACGGTGCCCCACGGCGCGCGACAGGTCAGCACTTCCTCGACCGGATGCTGTGCGCCGGGCAGGCACGGATCGGCATCGCTCGGCGGTGCCGCGACGACTTCAAAAATCGCGTCGGCCACAATATCCGCAACGACGTGAAAGCTGAATCCGAAGTGGTTGTGATAACGGATGTCAACCGGAGGATTGAGGTTGACCGCCGTGATCGCTCGCCACGCCAGAACGCCCTGGTTCTGAGAAGCAACGTTGATGTTCATTTCTATAACTCCATTGATGAAGCTTGATGGATGGATGGCCCTATTCGGCCTTGGCCGGTTCAGGCTGTGGCTCGGGCTCGGGCTCATCCGATGTCTGAGTGAATTCGCCGGTTCGCATCATCCGGCGAAAATCCTCCTGATCGATGAGCCAGTTGTCCGTCGCAGAATGTGCAAAGCGCTTTTCACGCTCTTGCCGACGCTCTTGCTGGCGCTCCAGACGCTCCTGGCGCTCCTGCTGAAACCGCTCCTGACGGTCCTTGGTATCCTGGTCGGTGTCGGTCATGCTGACCTCCCGCTGGTTTGAGGTTGCGACTACGGACCGACGGTGAGGATGCGCGCCGCCGGGCAACACCCGACAAAGCCGCCGTCCTCAGCGCCGAATACGTACTGCACGCACCACGCGGTCGAGCCGCCTTCCCACTGCTCCATCCACAGCGGACGCTTGTTGACGGCATAGTAGGCCGCCTTCCAATTTCCGACCGCGACCAGGAAATCGCCAGTCGTGAACGGTACGCCATTGGAGCCCTTGGTCAGGCCCTCGGTGGCGTCCGGCAGACAGTTCGAGATCCGGATGTTCTCGCGGACGTCATTCGGCGAGTAGGTCATCAGACCATCGCCGAACAGGAAGCGACCGTTGCCATCGACCATCGCCGCCAGGTAGGCGAACATGTTCTGATGCATCACCGCCACCACCGGACCGTATTCGACCGGAGCTGACGCATAGAACAGCCGGAAGTCGATGTGGTTGAACGCAGTAGAGGGGGTCTTCATGATCGGGAAGCAACCGGCATTCATCCAACCGGCCGGTCCATCGACGCCGCCACCGACCATCAGCGAACGGTTGCGGTTGATGCGATAGGAACGCGCCACCGCATTGTTCATGAAGCCGAGCAGATCGTAATTGGCTTCGGTGAGCACTTTGCGATTGAAGCAAAACACGCCGCGCCAATCGTAGGTCTGGCCGTTCTTGAACTGGATATTGCCTTCCGGACCATACTCGGCGTCGCACTTGGCATCGCAGGTGTATTGGCCGATCGCGCCGTAATCCAGGATCTGCGGATACATGAACGATGATTTCGAGACCGTGACCGAGTTGTAAAGGTCCAGCAGCTCGGCACATTCGACGATGCAGTTGACTTCGATGCCGAGCATTTCCGGCGCAAACATCGCCGAGTCGAGGCTTCCGGCTTCGAACGCCTTGCGCTCCATCTCAGTGAAAGAGCGGATGATCTTCTGCTTTGACTCGATGCCGGTCTTCATCAGCTTGCGCACGGCAGAACGATACTGGGTGCAGTCGACCAGATTGTCCATGTCGGGGACAAAGTCGTCGTGATCACCACCCTTGTGCAGGAAGGCGCGGCGCTGCAGCTCGATTGCCGCCTTGGTGTCGCTTTCCTTGAGCACGTCACCGCCGCGCACATACGGCGCGTCGATTTCTTTTTTGACCTGGTCGAGCGCCTGTTCAAGCATCTGCTGCTTGGTGGTCAGCGCGGCATACTCGGCGGCGTGCTTGGCAACTTCGGCACGAATGGTGTCGCTGTCGGCCTTGACGCCGGAGTAGTGGGTGGTGAGATCCTTGAACTGAACGTCGATCGCGGCGCGGTTGCTCTCGATGGCGCCGACGATATCGCCGAACTCCTTGCTCAATACTGCCAGTGCGGCATCAGCCGTAACGCGATCGGCCGGCGCTTCCTTGGTCAGGAACGCGCCTTTCTGGATATGCGTATTCATGATGATTTTCCTTGATGGGTTGGGGATCAGCGCAACGCGCGCATGGCGCGTTCCTTGAGATCCGTGCAGGCCTTTAACTGTTGGGCAACATCCACCAAGGGATGGTCGGCTTGGCCGATTTGCCGCGCACCAGGCGCCAGCTCATCGAGGAACAGGTGCTCGTTGGCCTTGAGATAACGGGCCAATTTCTGCGCCTCATTCCTACTCCGACAGAACTCGCCGGCCACCAGGGCCTTTTCGAGTTCTGACAGTGTTTCGTGTGATTTGATGAAATCCATGGTGGCTTCCGGCTGCGCCGGGAAGGTGACGACGCTGACCTCGATGAGGTTGCCCTGCTTGATCACCAGATATTCGCCATCCTTGGACTTGTCGCCGTCGACAAAGGTGAATTCCTCCAGCTCAAAACCGACGGAAAAATTCAGGCCGCCGACTTTCTTGGCGACGATGTAGAGATCCTTGACGTAGGAGACGTCGAGAAACAGCTGGCCCTCGATGCGCAACTCGTCACCGATCGTCTTCAATGATTCGATATTGCCGGCAACCTGGCGGGTGTTGTGATGGTTGAGCAGTTTGATGCCGCCCGGACCATTGAGGCCATTGCGCTTGATCGACTTGTCGAACGCGCCGGCCAGCACCTTGTGGCCCATCAGGTCAGTCTTCGGCGTTGACGCGGTGCCTTTGATGTAGCCGTCTTCCAAAATGTCCGCTGACAGCGTTGCGATATCGAATTCACATTCGACGCGATCACCGGGCTTGAAGTGCTTGGTCATGACACAACCCTCATCTTGGCGTCCTTGTCGGCGGGTTTCGGTTTTGGTTCGGCTACGGGCACCTCGGGCGGTGCATCGACCGGCTCGCCATCGCTGGTCACTGCGGTGCCAGACGACAGCATCACTTGCGGGATATCGGCATTCGGTTCGAAGCCAAGGATCTCGCGCTTCTCATCCGACGTCAGGAAGTTCACACGGCTCAAGGTCTCGCCGAGCTTGGCGCGGTCTTCCCACATCGCCGGAATGGCATCGTAATCGAAGTTGACCCGCGCACCTGGCGGGCAGATCGCTGCCGTCATACCGGCCGCGATCGGGATCAGGTAACAAGGCGCCACGGTGTCCTGCCAGAAGCTGCGGCGGCTTTCCTGGTAATTGCTGGCGTATTTGGCGCTATCTGCAGATCCCAATCCCAACAAGGCAATTGGCACGCCAAATACGCCAGCAATCTGCCGGGTCATGTCGTCGAGTGGCAGCTTGGTGTGGATGTCCTTGAGATCGTTGTCGAGCTTATGGACGGTGACGGACGTATTGTAGAGAAACAGCACGCTGCCTGAATAATCTTCGCCAGGCGTGGCGTCCTCCAGATGTTTTTTCAGCGCTTCCATCTGCGTTTTCGTCAACGTCTTCTCGGCAGTGACGACGTATTTGACGTTGGGATGTCCGCTGGCGGTGTCGAGCGCGCGCTGCATCAGTGCATCGATAATGGCGATCGGCTTGGCGATGCTTTCGATCGCAGCCGGCGCCTTGTTATATTCGATCAAACCCGTCAACGACGGGAATGAGATCTCGGCGCCGTAGGATTCGTTGCGCCCGCGCCGCTCTGCCACGCGGCGCGTAGGCAATGTAATTTTGTCGGCGGTGCTGGTGCCGTATTCATAAGCCTCGACGCCGCCGCGATTGTTAAGGATGCCCTTGGTGTATTTGGCAGCGAGCGGATAGATGCCGGTCGGCGTGCCGGTCGAGCCGACGCCGACCTTGAAGTGCGCACGGCCATAGAGCATCAGGTTGAGCGAGATCCAGTATTCGAGCTGCTGACTGGTGAAATTTTCATTGGGCGATTTGAGCAGTTCGTTGATCGGCTTCAAATTGGCGGGACCGGCCTGATCGGTCTTGTTCTTGAGCGTCGGATCCGCTTCGCAGAACCACGGCACCGCCTGAACAGATGACGCCACGAAATTGGTGATGCGATACAGCTGCGGATTCTTGCGCTGCGCGGTTTCGGCGGTGACGATCGCGGCTTGCGACAGGAAGCGCACCGGCTGCCCGCCCATCATGACAATAGGCGAGATCGGTTCATCACTGTCTGCCCGATCTGGTTTCTTTTTCAGGAACAGATCGCGCAGCTGCATGTCAGCATGTCACCTTAGTTATAGAACACTGCAAAAAACAGAATGACGATGATGAAAACGCCGAACAGCAGCCACGGCACGTCACGGCGATCCATCGGTGTTCTCGGATTCATCTAGACCTGGCGGCGGTTGACGCCCGCGGTCGCCATGCGTTGCGAAGAAAGGGAGGCCGAACGCACAATGCGCGGCTGGTTGGCGGTGACGCCGTGCGACGCCGGCGCCGCCATGCGGGTTGCCGGCGCATGACTGCCGGGCTGCCGCGTCGGCATCGCTACTGAACTTTTCCTGAACTTGTTTCCACCGCAACCACAACCCATGACCGATTCCTTTGATTACCATTTGCGAAATAATTTGAAGACGCCGCCGTGCGGATCGAACGACGCGTCGCCGCCCTCCAGGCTGAGATCTTCGACCGCATACCGGGTGGCATCCCAACCGTGGTTGTTGGCGTCGACCGGTATCGGCAGAATCTTGCCACTCAGCCGTTCCATCTGCCAGCTGTAGAGCCGGGCTTCATCGCGCAGCTTTTCGCAGGATGGATCGATGACGATGTCATAGCTCTGCAGAAAGTTGATGCCGGACTTGATCGAACCCGGCCCTTTCTTGGCGCCTTCGACGTTCAGACCGCGACGACGCAGGAATTCGATGGTGCCAGGCTGGCTGGAGTCCGCCTTGACCAGATCGCGGTCATGATCGACGACGCTGCGCACCAGTAGCGGCAGATCATCCATCGGCACCCGGCCGCAGGCTTCACGCGCGATGTAGATTTGCTTGCGGTCCTCGTTGACGAACATCTTGATGACAAATGACGGATCGTTGCCAAAACCGAAATCCATGCCGTAGCGCGGCGGGATAATATCGGGATCAACCTGGAGCTGGCCGATACGCACGCCAGGAAACACCTTGCTCTCATGCCGGAGATCGTAAGCGCCTTCCCAGACGTGATTGAAACGCGCCGGGTTGCCGCGCCGCAACGTCTCCATTTCACCGACCAGCTCGGTGCCATGAAAGAACGGGTTGTCCTTGTAGTTGACCTCGGTGACGATCGATCGCGGCGGCGGCCCTTGCGGCCCGCGGAAGTAGCGATCGACCGGATCATCCGGCAGCTCCGGATTCCAGGTCCAGATAATTTCGGAGCCGGCCTTGCGGACGGTCGGCAGCAGGATCTCCATCGACTTGGTGTTGGTGGTGCGGGCTTCCTCCACCCAGACGTAGTCGGCACCCTCCAGCGAGCGGATGCTTTCCACATTGCGCTCCAGGCCGATGAACAGAAACTCCGAACCGTTGACGTGAGTGATGCTGCGATCGGTGACGGTGAACTGCGACGACAGATTAAGATCCTTGATCCGCTTTTCGATCAGCTCCTTTGACGAATCGCGAATCGAATTCTGAAACTGCCGGCAACAGACGATGCGCTTGCGCATCTTGCAGGCTTCGATCACCAGCCAGGTGGCGACCGACCAGGACTTGCCGCTTCCGCGTCCGCCGAACAGCGCCTTGTGCCGGGCTGGCGTGAACAGCGTGCGGGTAAACTTCTCGCCAAAGAACACATCGACGGCGCGCGCCTTTGGCGGCTCGGTCTGCCCGGCAATCGGTGGCGCCTGATGCTGGTTCATCAGCTTGTCAGGGCTGCGATCGTGATGCCGATGGCGACGGCAATGGCTGATGCGGCCCAACCGATCACGACGCCGATGAATAGCCCTCGAAACAACAGGCAGCACGGGCAGTCGGTGAACAGATATTGCGTGACGACAGCAGTCCAGTGGTCCTCAGACTGGCACCAGGCCGGCGCAAATCGGTGGCTGGCCCAGGCCAGCGTGTTGCTGAGTGAATTGTCGGTCCACTCGACCGGGCTGTCTTCCTCGCTCGGATCAGCCTGGGGAAGATCGCCAGGACGGAACTTCATATGGTGGATTTCCCCGTATTTTCCCGGTATTTCCAGCTATTTTGCAGCATTTCCCAAATTTTTTTGATATTCGGATTGACTATGCGGTACGGATCTCGTATTACGTACAAATGCCGGGACGATTAATGTTGCCGGAAACCCAAAGGAAACCCATTGTGAAAGCGCTCATCTTAACCTTGACGGCCAGGTCATGACCGTCATCGCCCTCAATCCGCCGTCGCCAAAGAAGTGGGATCGCGTTCGCGCCAATCCCAAAACACTGGCGATTGCCGTCATCATCGAGCTGATCATCATTGCTGCAGTGATCTTCGCCGCGTTCCAATTCGCGTATCGCTATTCCGGTGGCGACAATCTGCAATGGTGGATGGCGATCATCTGCGGCGTGGTTTATGCCGCGGTTGAATGCGCCCGCGTGCCGCTGGCCGTTGTTGCTGCCACCCATCGGCGCTGGCATGCGCGCTGGCTGGCAATTTTCATGCTGGTGTTCGCTGTCATCATCACCACCAAGAGCCTTTCCCAGGTCGGTGAGCAGATGTTTTCGCAGCGTCTGGTCGAAGTGATCAGGGCCGATACCGCCTTAAAGACTGCTGAGGCCAATAATGCCGGCACGATTGCCGACCATGCCGCCAAGATCGAACGGATCGAAGCGCTCGATGCCGAGATCGCCTCGTTCGGCAACGGCCTGAAAGAATTCGGCAAGGTGCCGGAAGCGAAACAGGTCTGCAGCGTCAGCTACACCCGTCACGGCCAGAACCGCAGCTGCCGGATGGTGACGCCACCTTGGGCCGGCGCCACGATGCAGCAGCAGCTGGTCGACAGCCGCGCCAAGCGCAACGCGATGGACGCCGAGATGGCCGCCGCCAGCAAGGCACGCGATGCTGCCACCGCAGCGATTGCCAAAGCGAGAGGCGATCACAACGTCGCGGTGATGGACAGTCAGCTGCACTCCTTTGCCGGCATGGTGTTCATGAAACCGTCAGCGGACGTCACTGACGGCGAGATCGGCACCATCAAACTGTTCTTTGTGCTGATCGGCGCATTGGCCGGAGCGATGACCGCTACGGGCCTGGCCTATTGCAGCTTCACCCGTCACCCCGAACCGAAACCGGCGAAAATCGTGCAGCCCAAGCCGGTGATTCCGGCCGCCACCATCCTGCCGGCATTGCGTGAACTCGCCACCGAACTCAAACTGGAGAAACGAAATGTCGGATAGTCCCCTGCATGAACGCGACATCGTCGCAACAGACGAAATGATCAAGACCTTGAAGGCCTCGACCTTCCGCAAATACGCCTTCGGATCCGCTGCCGTGCTGGCGGTGGTGTTCGCCGGCACCGCGGCGGTGATCTGGTCTGCCAAGTCCGGCAACGATCCGGAGCACTTGAAGGAAGCGCTGCGGCACATGCCGCCGCTGGAGGTGGTGGTCAAGCTCGACCCGAACGCGACGGTCAAGCTGGCTGATGGCGCCACGGTGACGATCGCCAACCCACCGCTGTTCAATCAGGCGCAGACCAAAGGCGGCGGTAGCGGTCGCAACAACAACGATCCGGCGATCGGCACCACGGTCACCGTGTTCAAGAACGTCGAGTATGGCGACGGCGTGATCTACACCGGCTGGAATTTTGCCAACGGTGCCGCCACCTCGCCGCACGAACAGTTTTGCTATTACAGCCAGTCGCTCAGCACCGGCAATTCGGTGCGGCAGAGCATCGGCCTGAACGGCGTGATCGAACCGACGCCGATCGGCGTCAAAGATCAGGCCGAACGTTTTTCGAGATGCCAGTGGTGGAACGGAAGCCTCGGATGACCCGAACCAAGGAGATCAAATTGATACGTCGTCGACTCGTCGTCATCGCTGCCGCATTGGCCGCGCTGACCGTCTCAATCCCGACCGCGGAAGCCTATTCCGGCCAGCACTACCGCCGCGGTTACACCCGCGGGGTGCTGAACCATCACGCCTTCAAGCACCACGCCTATGTGCATCGCCGCTACAAGCCGCGGCCTTACACCCACCACCACCGGCACTGGCACGCCGGCAAGCGGCAGAGGGCGCACTGATGCAACGGAAACTGCTCACCCTCCGGTTGGTGTTGCTGCTGCTCGGCGTGATCGCGCTGGCCACCGTGGCCAGTGCCGATGACGTCCAGGTCACTGACCAGGTTAGCGACCGGATCCGCGTGGTCGACGGCGACACCATCGAGCTGAACGGCATGCCGATCAGGATTCAGGCGATCGACACCCCGGAAACCTGGAAACCGCGCTGCCCGAATGAATACCGGCTCGGCCTGTTGGCCAAGCAACGGATGCAGCAGCTGATGGACGGCGGCGCGATGACCTACACCGTGACCGGCTTTGATCGGTTCGGCCGGATCCTGGCGAACGTCCAGGCCGGCGGCACCGATGTCGGCGAAACCTTGCTGAGGGAGGGCCACGCCCTGCCCTACGTAGCTGGCCCGGTCGACAAGGCCCGCCGGCTGGCGGTGTGGTGCCCGGCCGATCGCTAAGCATTCCAGCAAAACCTCGACCATCAAAGCCCGCCGCAGTGGCGGGCTTTTTTGCGTCAGCGTACCCAGCGGCTGAAATGCCTGCCCTGGCGTTTCTTGCCGCTGCGGCGGCGCGCAGCCGCCTTCCTGGCGGCCTGTTTCACCGCGGCACTGGCGCGCGATCCGCGAAGTTGAGGTATTGCGTACCCGGCCTTCACGATCGCACCTTGGCGCGGGCCCACAGCACGCCGTTGACCTCGCGGTAGTCGTACTCATCCTCCATCGTTGGACCAGGACACGGGCAGACGCTGTAATCGACGCCGCACACCGGGCAATTACCATCGGTGTCACACTCGGCGGCAAAGACCACCCGCTGCCAGGCGCCATGGCTGTTGATGATGCGCTGCACCATGTGGAATTTCCGTGAAAAATTCTGACAAATCCGGGAGTTTTTAGGCGGGTTGCGAGAAAACCCACCTTATTGTTGCAGTGCACCATTCGGAATTTGGCGGGCTTGGGAGGATACCCCCCCCCCGGCCGCCGTTTTGGAACCGGCTCGGAGGTGAAACCCCCTCCCCCCCCCCTATTCATTCCAGCCAAAACCGGCCGCGCAGACCTAGCGCGCGCGCTCCGTTCGTTCGTTTGATCCGGCCGCGGACTTGTGAGGACTGAAACGAAACGCGCTCCAGCGCGCTCCTATTGGCTCTTGCGGCGTTGCGGAACTTAAAAGTTAGGCAACGGTTTGCAGATCTCGCAATATCAATGGCTTAGCTGTGGCGGAACAACGGTGTTAAACTAAGTTCCATTTGTCGCTGGCTTGTCGCTGTTCCGCTTGATTGTTCCAGCTCGATTGTTCCAGCTCGATTATATTTGTTCCCAAAATGGAACCGATGCCGTTAGGCCTTGGAACCGACGGATTAAAACCCGGCTCTTAATCCTGGGAACTTTTGCCGTTTAGATCCGCGGAATTATTTTCCTGTTCTGGCGCGGCCTCATCCTGTTCTGACGCGGCCTCATGCTCGATTGCCAGCTGTGGCGCCAGTCGCGCGATATCGTCCGGGCTTAGGTAATGGTCGACGGGAACCGATATCACGTTAACGGTTCCAATGAATTGCCCTACGTTGCCGGTCACCTGCATTGGGAGAATCTTTCCCAGCAGTCCCGCAAACGCCTTGGGATGCTTGCCGGCAAGGTGGAAAAGGTAACCGGTCAAACCGTCCTTTCCCTTTCCGTCGGCGCCGTAGGCTTCTGCAGCGTCGATTATGCCGCGCTTTAAGTCGCGGGTTAGCCGGTTGTGGATTCCCGCGGTCCGCGTCACCGCCGGCTTATGGCCCGGCAAAAACGTTCCGGGCTTGCGTTCCAGATCTTGCGTCGTGGCGCGCTTGTCGCGGCGTTCAATGCCAAGTTCCGTCAATCCCTTAAACTCCGCTAGTCTAGAGGAACCGTTCCGCGTTACATGCCAGATATTAAAGCACGAAAAAACCCGCCATTACAGCGGGTTATTCCACATTGCCTATCGCACGGTAAAACTTTGTTCCTGTCAACCCCCTATTTTGAGGACATTGAGCAATTCGCGGCTTTCGACCAATGCGGCCTCAATGGCCTTAGAGCGCAGCGCGATCACCGCGCGATCGTTCCGACCGTTGCGGACGTCACGACGGTCCGAACGGGTGACAATCGTTGCCCGGTCAACCCGGACCGCTTGCGGCTTGTCGCCGTTGAAAAGCACGCCGAGATTCACGCTAGGCCATACCATGATCATGGCGCCCGAATTGTTCGTTGCCAGCGCGCTTTCCAGCTCCGCAATGTTGGACTCAATGGTTGCGGTCAAATCGGCTTTTAGGTTGATTGCGTTCATGGTCCGGTTCCTTTGGTGTGGCGCCGCGGCGCCGTTTCGATAAACCAAATCTAGTATGATATACGTATCACGTCAAGCCCGGAACCAAATTTATTTTGGCAACAAAAAAGCCCGGCTCAATTGCCGGGCTTGCTTCACTTCTCAACTACATATTTTTGGTTCAAACATTCCGGGCGGTTTTTATGTTGCTGGCAAAATTGATATCGCGGATAACCGATAAAGTAAGCGCGCGACCATTCTTCCGCATATGACATTCCCGGAACTCTTTCCGGCGCCCGTTGTCCGCCGGCAAAACCGAACGCCGCAAGAATGAAGCAAACCGCAATAGCGTGAAGCGAAATTTTCATTTTCCTATTTCCTTTCCCGGCAACCGATAGGCCTGCAATCCCTCATGACCCCATGCCGGATCATTCCGCAACGCGTGCAAGCATGAATGCCCGTTCCAGATCCGCGCATCGTACCAATAGATACAAGCAAGGCGATCTTTCCATTCCCGCCCGTGCTTATAGGCAAAAGCCTGCAACGCCGCGGTTTCATCAGCTGTCAATTCCCGGATCTTAGCCATTAGCGCGCTCCGCCGTCACAAAAGTTCCGGACCAGTGCATTCAGGATTGCGTTAATCAGTTTCATTTGCTGTTCCCTTCGTTTCGATATCCATTAGTTAGTACGTATCGCGTAACATGTCAAGCGCAACCGGGAAACATTTTCAAATAAAAAAAGCCCGGCTAACTTGCCGGGCTTTCGTTTACGCTGGCGTCAGATCAAATTTTTCGCCTAGCCATTTAACAAACGCTTTCGGTTCCTCACCGAGTTCAAACGCTTGCGCCGTTCGTTCCTCATGATCCGTTACCAGATCCGAATAGCACCATTGCCGGCTTGCCTGCATCCTGCAATCGTTTTGGAATTCATTGAATAGGTGGCGCCGCGCGACCAATGACGCCACAGCATGCGGCGCCGGCAATTCAATTCCGCCGATTGTTTGCGCGCCGTCAACCGGGACATAATCCAAAATCATTGGAATCACTTCCCAGTCATAGGAAATGCCGTCAAAAAAATCCCGGTCATGTTTGGTGCAAATATCGTAAACACTAAGCGCCCATTGCCCCAATTCAATCGACCAATGGCGCAACTCCGCGGATCCGGTATTTTTTCGCAACGCTTCCCAGTCCGCGCGCGTTGTCGCTCCGCCTACGCCTAGCGTCTTATCGTTGATCCATTCCCAGACGCAAAGCGCGGCCTCAACTTCAAGATAGGAAAATTTTGTTTCTTCCGTTTTCATGGTCTCGTTTCCCTCATTTCGATATCCATTAGTTAGTACGTCTTGCATATCACGTCAAGCCCGGATCCGAAACTTTTGCAAATAAAAAAGCCCGGCTAATTTTGCCGGGCTCTTTTGCCTCATCATGCCGCTAGCGCTTGCGGCGTTTCGTCCGCGGCCAATACCGCGGATCTCAGATAGTCCGCGGCTTTTTGCGCCGCGCTTGCCGCGGTCATGAAAGCCCTTTCATCATCTTTCAAAAGCGAAATCCAGTTAGCGACATAACCGGCATGACGTAATTCGCCGTCAATATTGAACTCCGCGCAAAGGAAAGCCGCGGCCAATTCCGCGACCAATTCCTCCGCCGCATACGCCTTGTCACCAAACCGCTTTCCGAATTCGCGATTCAAACGATGCTTTGCACCCGTCCAATGCGCCAGCTCATGAAAGCCGGTTGCGTAGTAATTCGCGGCGCCGTTGAAAGCTTCAAATGCCGGCATGGCAATGAAGTCAGTAGAAGGCGAATAATAAGCCCGGTCACCGCCGACGTCCGCGCGAAAATCGGCGCCGGTTGCCGCAATGAATTCATCTATGGTCGCGTCCCGTTCATCATCATGCCGCGGCTTGACCGGATCCGGATTAACAATCGTTGCCGGCAAGTTTTCGCATTGATCAACGTTGAAAACGGTATAGGCGCGCAGCATGGTAAAGCCCTTACCGGTTTCGCCGGTTTCCTCATTTTTCTTGCCGGCAATCGGCTTGACGAAATAGACCGTAAAACCATGCTCCCCTTTCCTGACGTTGCCACCCAAGCCTTGCGCTTGCTTGAACGTCATAAACCGCGGCGTTGCGAAACGGCCCTGAGATAGCCAAAGCAGCACGACGTTGCAGCCTGAATACGGCCGGCCGGTTGCGGCGTTGTGCGGTATGTTGCGGCCAGGAGTCGCCGACCATGGCTTGACCCATGGCGCCGTTCCAGTTTCCAGCTCCGCCAAAATTCGCGCCGTCACGTTCTGGTAAAGATTGTTTGCCATTTGCAAAACCCTCGTTTGCTTGTTTCGATATCCATTAGTTAGTACGTATAGCGTAACACGTCAAGCGCAAACCGGACTGGAACCGGAATTATTTTCAGGCATAAAAAAAACCCGGCTAAGCCGGGCTCTTTTCAGATCATGCCGCTAACGGCATTGCTTCGCGCCAGCGTTCCAGCTCTTGCGCTTCGCGCTTGCGCTTGTCTGCCATTGCCGCGTCATACAATCGGCGCCACTCCGCCGGCTTGCGCGCGCGTCGCTCCGCGCTAGGCGCCGCTAGCAACGCCGCGCGCTGCTTTGCCTGCATTGCCTTGTGAATTGCGGCGCCGTCATTGTGATTTGTCCCGCTAGCGCAGCTGCAATTATGCGAAGTGAAAACGCGTTGCAGCTCCGCGCGCTGCTTTGCCCTAATAGCGGTTTCAACGGCCAAGCCATAGGCCTGACGTTCCGCGCGCGGCATAGCAGATAAGCCATTGCGCGCGGCCTTGCGATGCTTTGCCATGCCGGCCAGCTCCGGATAAACCGGGCCAAATTGTTCCGGTGCCATTTTCATTTGGTATATTCCAAAACTTTCGGAAACTTTGCCATGGCAAGCTTGCACGTCATGCTCGGATCTTTTTTGTATTCCACTTCGAATTCCATCTGACTCGACATGAACGTGATAGTCGGGGCATTGACGGTTTCGACGTCGACGCCCAATGTTTTCAGCGATGAAAGCACAACCTTTAGCGCGCTAGGCTGAATCGTCAGATTGTCACACTTGCGCATAGCGGCAACAACTGTTCCCATGTTTTCAATAGCCTCAGTTTTTTGACTATTGCTAAGATCATTCTTTCCGCCGGCATTTGCCATGCAAATACCGGAACCGAAAAAACCCGCAACCACGATAGCAGTAAGACAAGCGCGTTTCATTTTTCATTCTCCGATTAGGTGCGGCCTCGCCGCGTTTCGATATCCATTAGTTAGTACGTATCCTGTACTAAGTCAAGCGCAATCGGGAAATAAAAAAGCCCGGCTAAGCCGGGCTTTCGGATCCGGCTAAGCCGGGCTCTATGCGTTTGCGCGCCTATCCTCCGCCATACGTTGATAGCTTGCATCATTCGGAACGCCGCGGATCATTCGCGCAGAATTATTCGGGCAAACCTGATTCTCCAGTTCATACGTAAAATATTTTCCGTTCCGGCTAACCCGCAATAGCAGCGCGTCAGCATGCAAACCAGCGTCCGCAATATAACCGTTTGTGTGATAGTCCGGATGAAAGCAGAACGCAATTTCATCGCCAGCGCGAAGTGTTTTCAGAATGCTTGAAACCGGCGTATGTTGATCATGATAAATCGAAACCAATTCAAAGCATGACGCGGCGCCGCGCTCCAGCGCGTCACGTCCGCGCGTCGTTTCCAGTCGCGTCTCGCAATTTTCCAGCTTATACTCTTGATCCGTTTCAAATGGCGCCGCGTTGTATTTCTTGCGCTTGATAAGCGCAACCCGGCCGGCCGGATAAGCCGGCGTATTGAGATGGATGGAAATTTGATCCGCCTTGCGAATAGCGGCAATGTCCGTTTTGGTAAGAGCAGGCATTTTGAATTCCCTCGTTAGCGCCGCGGCGCCGTTTCTGATATCCATTAGTTAGTACGTCATGCATATCATGTCAAGCGCGACAGAACAAAATAAAACCCGCGTTAGCGGGTTTTTGTTTTCGGTTGATACGGCTCAAAATAGTGTTGGCCTATTTCCTCGCCTAGCGTCTTGCCGGCATACCTGACGCTAGGCCTGTCTCCTGCAATCAACGCGCCGCAAACGATGCAAATAGCAATTAGATGGATAATGGCTTTCATTTCGGAAAGCCTTTCGACGCGGCGAATTCCCAAGCCTCAGCCTCCGATTCAAAAACCGGAAATTTCATTTCGACCAATTCACCCGCGGCATTGTAGAACGAACGTTGCCCCATGACTGCCGCGCGCGACGCTGGCGCCTCCGTTCCCAATTCACCGGGAATAGATCCGACAAAGCCAAACTTGCCGGACGGAAACTTGATAACGTGCAATCCCATCTTGCCGAACATGTTAAAACCTTTCGCCGTTTTCTATGAATTCGTATTGGTTTGCCTCGATTGTTTCCGCAACCTGTTCATCGCTGTTCTGGTAATTGTATTCCGCCTCCAGCGCGCGATAAATCCAGTCCGCGAAACCGCGCAACGTGTCACGCAATGCGGTTTCATCCTCTTGCGTCACTTCCCTGTCATCGCCGTCCGCGTCAACCGCGCTAGCGTCAACCTGCATCATGCCGCTATGGCTGTAATTGCCACGATGCAAACTGACCGTTGCCGCTAGGCGCCGGTCATACTTGACCTGCAATGCATCCAGCTCCGCCGCAATAGCGTGCAAGCCCTCATCCGTCGGCGCATACGCTTTGACACGTTCCAGCGCGGATCCGGTTTCGAACGAAACCAAATTTCCCTCAAAACTGGCGCCGTCACCTTGCGACCAAAACCCGGACCAATTGATAGCCGGGACTTGCCGGACCTTGCCGCTAACGGTTTTAACGTCCCGTTGTTTGATCTCGATTCCCAGGAGTCCGGCAATCCGCTCCGCGTCCTCAATGACGAATTCCGAAAACGAATTGTCACCCGCGTCCGCTTCGCGGTACCAATCGCGCGCTTTGACTTTCGCCGCGTCGCTCAACTCGCCGTATTGATAAACTTTGGTTTCAACGACTCTCATCGGTCCGACTCCCTCGCAATTTTTTCGCAGGCATACCAGACCATAAGATTCTTGAATTGATCCAGCCCGGAAAGCATATCCGCGCGACCGAAACCGCTAATCATTTCGGCAACGTTTTTGCAGCCCATTTCTTCCGCGTCCTCGACTGCCATATCCCAAATTTCATCGCCGAACGCGTCAAAAATTTCGACCGTATCGCGAGTGTAAGTAATATGCGGATAACCCGCGTCCGCACCATGCCGCGCAATGTCCCGCGCGTTTTCGTCCAAATTGGCTTTGAACCAAGCCTTGAACGTTGTTTCTGTGATAGCCATAACCAAAGCCTCGTTTCGTTGTTTCGATATCCATTAGTTAGTACGTCTTGCGTAACAAGTCAAGCGCAATCGTTGCCAACATTCAAAAGAAAAAAGCCCGATCTAAACCGGGCTTTCAATCAATGCGGTATAGGTCGAACAATCCGCGGCCAATACGCCAAACTGCCGCGCGTCATGCCAGCTCATAAAACCAGCGTCCTCGCAATCTACAATCGATCCGCCTAACCATTTCGCGAATTGATCCGCCGCGGCGATTTCAGAATCTTCCATGCCGCTACTATCGCCGTTGATGAAATAGGACGCCCAATAACTCGGCGCCGTTCCAGTGATAGATTCCAAAGCCATTTTGTTTCGCTCCTTAATCGCCGATATAGGCATACCATTTGCCGTCATCGCCCTTATAGAGCGATCCGGAAACGCTACCCTGTTCTGCAGCTGCCAAATATTTCTCATCGGAGTCGAAACGTTCCATTTGCCGGATCCAACTCGCAACCTCTTGCGTTACCAGCGCGTTCAATTCCAGATCCGACCATGCCGCTATCTCATCTGCGGACCATGCGCCAAATCCCTTGAAATAACGCCGCGCATTGTCGCGCATTGTGTCATCCGTCAAAAGCAAATGCTCCGCGGCATAGGCTTTCGAATTGTTCCAAGTAATTTTAGCGGCGTCCGGACCTAGCTCCGCCTGACTTCCTGACATAATCGGACAATCGTCCGCGTCATCGATCATATGTGTAACGTCAAGTTCCATTGTCCTGTTTCCCTTGTTTTGATAGGCCTGAGTTAGTACGCCTAATGTACTAAGTCAAGCGCAATCGTCAAAATTATTTTTGCCCTTTCGAATCTTTTCTCTTGACCTGTTACGTATGGCGTACTAGAACAGATCCAACGCCGCGGGAAATGGTTTCCGCCGACAAGTCGAAAGGCTCCAAATGATAACCAAAACTTTTGAACCGCTCCGACCATTGGTCGCGCCAGACAACGGCTCCGCCTTCTATCATGTTGGAGTTTTCGGCCAGCAGCGCGTCCACTACGGTGAAAGCCATTGGCCAAGCCGCAGCTACTGGCTAGTTCCCGGATCCGGGGACTAGCACCGGCCCCCGCGGCCCACCGCCCGGCGGCGGTCCCGCTCGACCGATGGGCTCCGGGGTACGTGGGCTCCGGGGTACGCGCACGCTCCGGGATACCGATGGGCTCCGGGGTACGCACGCTCCGGGGTACCGATGGGCTCCGGGGTACCGATGGGCTCCGGGGTACGGCTGCGCTCCAGGGTACACCGCTGTCACGGCGCCGCGTCTGGATCGCTACGCAGATCTTCACTAACCTCAAACAAATCCGCTTGTCGCGCCTCACGCACAATCTCAATCTGCCACTGATGCCTGGCGCAATATTCCCACACCCGCAGCCTGGACCAGCCTTTCAAGAAACGCAGGATCGGCGCGGTCTCCCGCACTACGTCATTGATCATCACAATGCCAGCCGCAAACTTTCGATTGCGGATCTGAACCAGGGTCTCGCTCGCATTGATTTCCTGCATCCAAATTTTTTCAGATCAGGGTACCACCTGGGTTTCGAGGGGGTGTCACCCTGGTTTCGGGGGTGTCACCTGGGTTTCGGGGTGTCACCCTGGTTTCGGGGGTGTCGCCTGGGTTTCGGCATGTCACCTTGGTTTCGGGGGTGTCGCCTGGGTTTCAGCCAGGGGTATCACCTGGGATTTTGCCCTCGATGCCGGTTGCGATGATGTCGGTTGCGATTTTGCCTTTGGTTTCGAACTCCACCATCCGACAAGCGTCTGTAATCCATTACGCAACGCATCCAATTCATCAACACCGATCGCCGCCTGATCCTGCTCGCACACCGCCCGCACCATCCGCTCCGCCGCCGCACCCGTCAGCTGCAGCGCACGCCGCGCGCCAACATAATCATCGATCACCCGCGCATGCCGGCGCGCTTCCCTCAACCCCTTGATGCTGTCCGGATCCGGCGCCGTGCCACCGCTCGGATCCAGCCGCGCCGTCTGCGGCAACTTTGGTCCGTGACACGCCGCGCTGTACTCACTGACCAACGTCGCCCAGCGCTTGCCCGCCGAATACTGCAGCGGCGAAATTTTTTCATCCATGTGCAGCCGCCCCAACATCGTCCCCCACTCCGCCGGCCGGCACCCTGCCAGCACCAGATCGCGCACCCGCCGCGTCTCCGACGGTGGCGGCAACGCCACATGCGTCTTGATGCTGATCCGCCCGGAAGGCTTGCGCATCGCCATAGGTTTGCGTCGTGACATGATTTCAACTCCTGACAATTTCGGCGCCAGGGAAACGCTGCCTGACTTCGCCGATGGTCCGTAGTGCTTCGATCTGTCCAAACAATGCCGCGATCTCATCCGGCGTGATGTGAATGACCTTGTCGCCGTAAGCCTCACGCGCCCGCTCACCCGCCGCCTTCTGCGCGCCGATCGCCACCACGATCCCACTGCGCGGATCTCGCCCCACCTGGTACGCCTCATCTGGAACGTCAGCCGCCTCCAGCGCCGCAGCCGCCGCCACATAGCCACGGACCATCGCCGCGCCCTGCCGGTCTACATCGATCCGCGCCCCCCTGATCACCGCCTCAACCCACAGGTTCCGTTGATCCGCCAGCCGCGCCGCCAGGTCGGCGTCGACCCGCTGCAGCGTCAACATCGTCCACCGCATTTCGAATGCCTGTGCCGCCTCCGAAATCCGTTGCAACCAAAGCGAGACGCTATCAGAAACCGACAGGGTGACTTCCCTAACCATCACCAGCTCCGATCTGCGCGCATGAGTGGCGACGGATCGAAGGCCGCTCCGGCGTGACGGCTTCCCCCGGCCGACCCCATTCTGCTCCACACCCTGTATCTCTCACGACCCTTCTCCCTTTGTTCTCTTTTCTGTTCATTCTCTTCGTAAGCTCTGATTCTCTCTTTCTAACTGTCACTACCTGTCACTAAAACAAAGGATCCTTAGAGATATCAATGCGCTGCCCCTCAGTGTCAGGTTCGGTGACAGCGTCAGTGACGGTTTTTTCCGATGCGTGTCGGTCACCTTTTTCGTGACTGCCGTGACGGTTAGATTTTCCCGATCCTGTCACCGATTTTTCATGCGCTACACGCATAGCTAAAATGGAAGACTTACTGTCCCAAATCGATGGAATTGGCTGGTTCGGGTTCTCATCCGCGGCGCTGGTCGATGCCGTCTTACTTTGATAAACGAACGCCGACGACGTCACCGTATTGCGCCAGTGCCGCTTGCCTTCGGCGTTCAGACTGATGCCGGCATAGTAGCGCCGAGCATTGCTGCGCAACTCCTTGGCGTCAGCTGCGATTCGCTCATCGGCCAGGGCCCGGATCGCCAGGCCGATCTTCTCGCTGGCCGGGGCTCCGCCGCGGTTGTCGCTCTTGTGCTCGGACCACCACGACGTATGCGCCGCCACAAAGTCCGGCACCGACACCATGCCGTTCGGATTGAACGTCACACATTCCTGGATAAATTCAGCGACCATGTTGCTGTTCAACCGCACCTGCTCAGCAGCAGCCCTGGACTCCGTCGGCAGCACGAACACGCCGCGGGCCAGGACACGGCGCAAGCCCTCGATTGCCCAGGCCAGGATGCCTTCTGCCTCAGTGGCCAGCACCAGCGCCGATGGCTTGCTATAACCACGCGCCCGCGCCTCGACCGCGGCGCCAACCGGGTTGTCCTCATCGAACTTGCGCCGGCAATCGATCACCACGATCCGGTTGACAATCGCGTCAGTCGCTTCTCTGAACTGCGGTGGTGAGTTGGAGCCCCAAAAAATCGGCGCGGTGAACTCCGCGTCGAACATCTTGCCGCCCTTCATGTTGATCGGGATCGGCTCACCGGAGATGATCGCTTTGACGATCGACGACAGATGCCACTTGCCGGAATCAAACGCCTCATGCAGCACCCAGGGCTCGCGCTTCACGAATGAAATCGTCTTGTGCGGATTGTCACCGCTCAGCGTATCCAGCGACGTGGCGTTGACGCGTGACCCGAACAGGCCGGCCATCACATTGATCAGCCCGCTCTTGCCGTAGTTGGATCCGCCGACAAATATCAGCGCGCGCGACAGCGCCTTGTCCTTGGCGTCGATCAGGCCGAGCCCCAGAATTTCCTGCAGCAGCTGGACGTGCATGGCCCGGCTCTCCGGAGTGCGATCGGCAAATGCGTCCTCCAGCATCTGCAGCCACCACGGACATGCGGCTTGCGGATTGAAGGCGTGCTCGATGCGCCAGGTGGTGAAGTGCTCCGGCTCCGGCGGGATCACCTCACCGGTTACCGGATGGATCAGCCCGGAGCGCGTCGGCACCATGCCGTGCCGGTTGAATGGCACCTGGCGCCGCTGCAGCTCCGGCGAGCGCAGAATATAGGCCCGCGCCTCACCGACCAGCTTCATCGTGCTCTCAATTTTGAGGCCGCGGGCGGCTTCCTCGATGTTGCTGTTGAGCCAGGCCGTCAGCGCCTTGTCGCCCTCGACCACGCGCCACAGCCCATCCTGGTAGTGATAGTCGCCGACCTCGGTGAACATCACCTGCTGGCCGCGCTGATCCATCACAGCCAGCACCGCGTCCGCCAGGATGATGTGCAGCGCGGTCGGCTTCGGCTTGCGCTTGAGCCTGGCCTTGGCACCGTCCTGGATACCGACGACATTGTCAGGCCCGGCTCCGCTGCTGCCGTCCGGTGCGGCCGGCGCGGCATTGCCGCTGCCGGCGCCGGTTGACAAATCGGCCTGATTTTCGGATCCGGTTGCGGAACTGTCCTCAGCTCCGGATCCGTCGCTAAGTGTTTCATGTGAAACAACGTTTTGTTGATTTTGCTCAGGAATTTTCCCAAATTCCTTTGGAGTTGCCGATTCCCTTGGAACTTTGGGCGGGTATTTGACCAGCGCCGACGCCGTCAGATCGCGGATCTTCTTTTCCTCGATGTGCCATTTCCACTTGGCGCCGATCGCCCCCACCGCCTCCCGCGTCGCCTCCATCAATAGCTCGACCACCTCATCCGGATCGTGGCCGGCCTTGATCAGCGACGCCGAGACGTCGCGTTGGGTGACGTGAACGTTGCCCGGCGCCATCGCGGCCAGCATCGCCTCGACATCGATCGCCGGCCGGAAGCCCCATTTCTTGCCGAACGCCATGAACGGGTTGACCGGCTCCGGTTCGCTAACGCGAGCTGGACCCTGCACAGCCTTTGCACCGGGCGGCTTGCGGGTCAGGATCGGTGTCGCTTCCGCCAGCCAGGCCTCCAGATCGTCCAGTTCATAGCGTGGGCCGTTCAGGAATTCACACACCACCTCGCGGACGTCGCCGTATTTGCTGTTGTGCGTGCCTGGCAGCCGCATCAGGCGCGATACTTCGCAGACACTGGGATCTCCGCCCGTCACCTCCGCCAGCCGCCTCAGCGCGTCCTCCAGGCGTTCCAGATTGGCCTGGGTGTCGATGCCTTCCTTGAATAGCCAATAGCTGTGCAGGCCGCCGCCGCTGCGCACCCGGATGGTGGGCGGGCAGCCAAGCCGTTCCAGCAAGCCATAAATCGTTGGCACGTCCTCGACGATGTCCTTGTAGTCGAGATCGTTGAACAAGCCGGGCGTCTCGCGCACCGTCTCCTTGTTCCGGGTGGCGGACCCCTCCGCCAGCGTCGAGGTGCAGAAAAACATGCCGCGCCGGTTGCGATCGTGCTTGGCAATAAAACTCAGCAGCCGATCGCCCTCGCGGGTCAGCAGCTGGCGCTTGATCGGCGCCTCATCGGGATCGCCCTTGTCATTGGCCAGCGTCTGGAAAAACACCGGGCATGACGTCGAGGCCCCGAACATCGCCGTGATGAATTCGAGTGCTTTCAAGGTAACCGGTTCGTTCTGGCTTGCGGCTTGCGCCATTGCTGACTTGTGTTCCGATCATGGCCGTCCGCTAAAAAAAGGACCGGCGCGCAAGCCATCAGCCTACGCGCCAGTGCGTCCTTGACTTAGAACCGCGGCTTGGTCGCACCACCTGCCGCGCTGGCCGCCGCTGCCGGCTGCGGCGTCACCGGCTTGGCGGGTGCCGGCTGCGGCTGCGGCTGCGGTTGCTTGGACGGCTCGGGTTGCGTTGCCGGCTTGTCCGGTGCCGGTGCTGGCGCCGGCTTATCATCAGGCTCGTCGCCACCTGTCACCTCACCGTCGGCAAACACGCCCTTGGTTTCCCAACCGACAATCTTGAGCACCGGCACTTTGATGCGACCGAATTCCTTGTTCGGGTGGTTGTAAGCGCCGACGCCCAGCTCGATGATCGGATACTCATCCGGGTGCTGCGCCATCACCTTGCCGTAGGCCTTGCACAGATCGCCGATCGCATTGAGGCCGCCTTTGGATGACGACGCGAACGTGTAGAGTTCGGAATCATCGACGCCCCAGAACAAAAGATAGTTCGAGAACTGCCAGGGATCTTTCTCCTTGCCCTGGTTATCGACCTCCCACATCGTCTTGTCGGTATCGCCGAGTTCATTGCGGCGCGGCGGCTGATAATTGTCGACGACGCGGCCCATGATGTGATCGGTCGGCTTGTTGTTTTCCCACCGGATCCAGCCGACCATCAGCTCATCCATGTTGACGACATACTTGGTGCCGGCGGCGACTTCCTCATCTTCCTGGCCGGCGAGATAGTCACCCTTGGTAAAGCGCAACAAGGTGCCGACGATCTGCTTTTGCGAAGCCTGCTCACCATAGCTGGTGAACACGTTCTTGGATCCGCTCGCAACTTCGGTATTCTGCCTCTGTGCTGGGATACTCATTACATTTTCCCGTTTCTAGTTGCTGGTTTACAATTGGACACGGCGATTGCCGGGCCCCATCAGGCCGCCTTTGTCTTGGATGACGACCCGACCTGGATCGTGAGCCGTTCACCTGGCTCACCCGTTGTCTCGAATTGCGTGACGTCGATGCCGGCGGCAATCGCCGCTTCCTTGAGCGCCTTGTTGTCGATGCCGGCGCGGCCCTTGACCGAACTCCAACTGATGACGCCAGGAATTTTGCGGACGCCTTTCTCGCGTAGCCGCGTCTTGATCGCGTCCTGCAGCTCGCGCACTTGTGCATCCTTGGCGTCGCGCACCGCCTCTGCGGCCTTGACCTCCAGCGCCATGTCGGTGATCTCGGCGGCGAATTGCGGCTCGACCGGCAGATCGGCAAACGGCAGGTTGCGTCGCTGCACGCCGCAGGCCCGCGTGAACGGGCAATAATTGCATTCACTGCCGCCAGCGATCCAACCCTCCGGCTTGAGCTGGTCGATGTTCTGCGCTGTCATGATCAGCGCGGCGCGGTCCTTGCCGATCTCGTACAGCCGCGGCTCAAACGCGATCACGAATTCCTTGACCTCATTCCAGAATGACGCGTCGGTGTAGCTCAGCAGCGAATGCGTCGGTTTGAATTCAGTCTGCTCGCGCACCAGGCCCATCTGGATCTGCACCTGGTAAAGGTTGGTCGACTTCGGGTCGGTCAGATTGGTGCGTGGATCCGCGGTCTTGCATTCGGCCATGATGCAGTCGGCGTCGGTGCCGAGTTCTTTTTTCTCACCCGGCGTCAAGTCGACGATCAATCCGTCCGGGGTTGCCGAGATGAAATTGTCAATGAAGGTGCGCTGATTCTTGCCGGCGAATTTCAGCCGATCGCCGAACCGCTCGCGCATGGCCGGCTCCCAAAAGAAATTCTCAAAGATGGTGCCGCGCGCTCGCGCGCCCCAGCTGTCGACGAAATCATTGTCACGCACCACGCCATAGACCGGATCGTTTTCGTTCTTGATCCAGAACGTCTTGCGGATGCACTGGCCGATCTCGGATGCGCCGACCGTGTTCATGCGATCGGTCTCAAACACCCGGTTGGATGTGACGGCGTATTGATCAAGTGCTGATTTGACCAGGCTCATGGCTTCACCTTTTTCCGAACGGCACTTGCTTGTGAATTTTCTCGATACCTTTCCTGCAGATCTGCTGAACACGGGCATCACTGATGCCGTGCTCTTTAGCGAGTTGATTGAAAGTGACGTCGGCGGCGTAGTGCAGCGCCAACATCACAGCCATCCGCTCCGGAAGCATGTTCAAAAGTTGTTTGACAAACACCGTGTCATCGAGATCGCTGCAACGTCGAAGGAGACTCATGACGCCTCCTTTAACTGCAGGCTGCGACCGTCGAGATAAGCTTTGACGATCTTGCGAATGATTTGGGTGCGCGTGACCTTGTTGATCTTCGCAAGCATGACGAGTTGTTCGAAATCGTGTTGGTCGAATGTCGTGGCGATCTTGGTGCTGTTCATGCTGTCATCACCCTCAGTTCACTACGGATGATTTCGAAAACCGTCGGCGGTTCATCGAAGATTGAATCGTCCATCGGCGAGTAGCCGTTGCGGATCCGCAAATTGATGATGGCGCCGCCGATCACGCTGACCGCCATCTCGCGGGAATGCCGGTCCGAATCCAAAAGCCATTCCTGCTCGCGGATGTAGGCCACCAGGGCGTCACCATCCTCGATGGTCATCTGCTTCAAGTGCTGCAGTAGCGCGCGCCAGTGCTCGCCGTCGCGACCGTCCAGCATCGCCTGAACTTCGGCGCGCTTGGCCTTGGCATAGGCCCGAAATTGTTTTGATGAATCCTCCATCGCCTGTTCCAGCGGCGACAGTTTCATCGGCGCGTCCTTTTCGGACTGCACGATCTTGACCTGGCGGTTACGCTCGCGCGTCTCCGCGGCCTTGTGCTTGGCCTTGGTGGCGGCGACCATCTGCGTTTGTGCGAAGCGTTCGAAGCTGTTGCTCACGGAGTGCATCCCTTGCTCATCGCCGCTTCCTCCGCGCCGCGGCTTTGCCGGCTTCAACCTTGCCCTTCTTGAAACCGCGCTTGAACGATTCACGGGCGATGCGCACCTGCTCTAGTGTCATCCCGTGCTTGCGGGCGATGGTGGCATCTTTCAACTTGGCAAAGCCAAGGTCATAGACGAGCTGGCCGAGCGGCGTTCGGCCGTACAGAATTTGCTCATCGTCTGACTTACGGCGGATCGGCATCAGTCCTCTCCCGCGGCTTTGGCGTAGAGAAAGTCCTGGCTCATCTCGACCAGGATCAGGGTCTGCCTTCGCGACGTCACGATTTCGCAGATCGGCCGGTGATCCTCCGTAAAGGCAACGATGTGCAGACCGCATTTCGGGTCATCGCAGAACGCCGCTTCGAAATGATGGGCCCGTGGCGTTTCCGGACCTGGCCGCCAGTTGTCATCGCGGTTCATAGCCGGCCCGCCAGCACGGCGCGCTCGACCTCGGTCAGATCCCAGGCCGCGACGACGTACCAAAGATCCGATTTGTCACTCAGCCGCTTCAATAGAAACGGATCGATCGGCGGCGCCTTGGTCCAGTCGGCTTCGAACAGGATGTGGTATGCCTCCAGCGCCCGCCGCGGTCGCAAGCTCAATGGGATCAGCGGCACGATTGCCTCGGCGCTGCGCCAGTCGGCTTTTCCTGAAAACGTCTTGGCCGGGAATTCAAACCAGCACGATTGAATGCGCCGGCCGTTGCGCCGCCGGCCGCCCGGCGACATCGTGGCGGCGCCGTTGCCGTGCATCGACAGATGACAAAGTTTCTGATCGGCGCGGGAGATCGCCAGCTTTGGTAAGCCCATTTCGTCAACACCGGCGGTCGCGATCGACTCCAGTGCCTTGATCACCAGGCCGCCCTTTTCAATGTGACGATAGGTGCGGATGATGTCGGCATCGGCCGGCGTCGAGTAATGCAGGTTCTTGAGATAAGCCTTGCGGTGCAGCGCGGCTTCCTCGGGTGATAATTTCAGCGGCACATGGTGCATGTCATGCTCCTATCGTGACGGACGGTTTCAGCACGCCCCACCCAATCAGGATGGCGACGGCGTCGTGAAGTGTGTGGGCGACGGCGTAGGAATGACCGAGCCGTTTGCATTTGGCGGCGAAACCAAGCTGCGCATCCGAGACCCGGCCGCCTTTGCGTTTCTTCATTTCCAGCCAGAACGTGACGGCGTCCGGCATCAGGATCGCGAGATCCGGCGCACCCTTTGTCAGGCCTTCGGCCTTCATCGCCTTGCCGGTTTTCCAGGATCGCTTGCCGGCGTTCGGTATCGCGATCACCGTGATGTCCGGGTGCGCCTTGCCGACCTCGATGATGCCGAGCAGCTTGACCTGCAGCGAATGTTCACTCGGGTTGCGCGGATCGGCATCAACAAAGGCAATCATTGTGTAAGTGAAGGCCCAGGCGAACGGGGAGCGGGCGTAGGTGGATAGGACAGCAGACCCCATTTACCTTCCGCATGCTCGCGATAGACGTTGGGAGATTTTTTGAATCCGGTGATCACCTGCTTCAAAGCGATTTCATTATTGGTTGCCAGACGAGAACCCTGTTCCCTCAATGGCTCAATCAGATCTTTCGGGAGTTGAGGGCCGAATTCGACCAGCCTCCTAAGATGAGATCCGAAAGAAACATTCATGATATTTTTTGGCAGCGTGCCGCGTTTCCGCCGGGCTGGCTCCGCTGCTACCGGCTCCGATGTCGTGGCCGATGCGGGCTCGGCGATTGGCGTTGCCGGCGCATTGCCGTACATCACGGATACAATCTTGGCTAACTTCAATCCGTCTTCCGGAGTCAATTTTAGCTTGCTGATGGCACTGATAGCTTCACCGAGTGGATCGAATTCGGTAGTCATGACGTCTCTCCCTTGGTTGCGAAATGAACGTCGGCGTTGCAGCCGGATCGGGTCTTGCGCTTGGTGCCGGTGGTGATCAGCCAACCTTTTTTCTTCATGTCGGAGAATCTTGCCGAGCAGGTTTGATGCTTCATGCCGAGAATCCGTTCGGCCTCATCGCAGGTCAGCCCAAGTGTCGGCCGCTTGCGCAACACCGCCAGGATCCTGGCGTAGTCTGCATTCTTGTTGGGCGTGGTCGCTTCATGCGCCTCGATGCTGCGCGCGTTGCCACCGTGATAGTCGGCGGTGATGTCGTCGCTCATGCCGCTTTCCTCGCAGCTTTTTTCGCGCTGTTGACGACGTGATAGCTGGACCAAATGCCGAATTTCTGGCTCTTGATTTTCACATGCGTGCCGGCCAGCAATTCGTTGATCTGGAAAATGTGCTGCTGCACGCGATGGGTATTGCCGCGCCGATCGTCCTCGATGTTGGCGGCGATGCCTTCGGCGGTGATGCCAGGAAAGCGTTGAATGGTGTCGAAGATCGCTGCCTTGCGTGCTGGCAAATAGATGCCGCCGCGCTCTTGTGGCGGTAACGGTTGTCGACAGTGTCGGCAGAGTTCGATCTGGCTCATGCCGCCATCTCCGTCAGCCGGTCGATGACGGCGCCGCCTATGCTTTGGGCATGGCCCTGGCTGTCGCGGGTCAGCGCGTGCTGAATGGTCTGCAGCTGCACGCCATGCTGCAGCGCCAGTGACAGCACGATGGCGAAGTCACGGGCAATCGCCTGGATCTGCTCGCCGCTCTTGCCGCCGGTAATGAAAACCTCGCCGATCGACCCGTCGTCATAGAAACCGACATCGACGACGTGGTTGCCAGCTAGGCCACCGAACGATATTTCGAAACGTTCACAGCCACGGCGATCGGGTAACGCACAACGTGCTGTCATTGCCGTACCTTTCGTGACAGATGGAAATGCCCCAGGCAGTAGCGTGAGCCTTCGATCTGCGGCCGGCCGCAGAATTGATATGGGTACTCGCCGTCGCACGGGAATCGGCACTCACCCTTGCGCAACGCCAGCACCGGCAGGTTGGCAACGCGCAAAGCGTGCCGCGGCAGTTCTGACTTCGGCAGCAATGGGGTGATCGGTGTCGTCCGCAGCAACAGCGGCAACGGCTTTGAAAACTTCGGCGCGAAGCGATCGTAACCGATGCGCTCATGCGCCGGCTTAGCGCGACTCTTGCGCGGCTTGCGCGGCATCGGCTCGGTCGGCTTGCGTCGCGGCAACGCCAGGCGCCGCGCTTTGCCGATGCATTGATTCTTGGTCAGCTTGATACGGAATTCATCGGCGAGCGTTCGCGCGATTACGGTGTAGCCGTGGCCGCTCTGATGGAGTTCGGTCAGGCGTTCCGTCAAACCCGATTTGCTGAACCAGACCGCATTGCGTGAATTATGTTCGGAGTGAACCATACGGCGTCTCCTTTTTATTTTGGTATTGGGCCAGCCGGGTTCGTTCCCGCCGGAAGGATCCCGGCTGGCCGTCGTCTTCCGCGGGTACGCGAAACCAAAATCCCGCAGAAATTTTTATGTCGCTAAGATATCGATCCGTAGTTGCGGGCCGTGCTGTTACGCGGCGCGTCGTTTAGAAGGCTTCTGAAAACCACGCATTTTCCATAGGTGCGGCGGCGCGGTGTATCCGCGCTTGGCCAATTCCTTGATCATCAGGGCGTAGGTATTTGCCGGAAACGCTTCGAACGAATGTAGCCAGTTCCATACCGCGGGATCTTTAGCCTCGGTCAGCTCCCCGACCTTTTCGGGACCGCCCAAAACTTCAATAATTTCCGCGGCCTTTGTCAGGCTTGTCAGTTTTTTCATCACACGGTTACCCTGGTGAGGACAACCATCGTGCTCCAAAATTCCTTTGGAAGTCAAGCCTACCTAATAAGCCAGCTCAAAAATTTCTTTGGAACGAATTATGAACGTCAATCAACATTACCGTGACAGGACTCTAAGTTTGAGTTAGCGACTAGCCTTCAAAATAATTTTGGAAAACGCCAATTTGGCGTTGACCAAATCAGAATTTTTATGCAATTTTCGGTTTATGGCTGACGAACTTCTCATTACTGAAAACGAACTTGAAGCGATCCGTCGCAGGCTTATCGCAATTCGCAGATTCGTGACTGGTGACAATCAGTCTGAGTTCGCGCGAAAGCTCGAAATTCATCCCAACCGCTGGAATAACATCGAGCGCGGTTCACCGCTCACCCTGCGGTTGGCAATGCAGATTGAAAAGCAAACTGGTTTGCCGATCGAATATACGATCTTCGGGCAGACTATTCGGCTGACGCCAGCCAAGCGGCGTCAGCTGGCAGAGCTTGAGCGTTCCTGGAATAAGTGATTGCTGGCGAACCAGATCAGCTCATCGAGCATGACCAGCGCGTCATGGTCGGAAACACCGGTCGCGAAAAGATCAGATCGTCGGCCGGCGCGGATGCCTGACCGTTCATATTCCAGGTGTGCTAAACACTTTTCTTGATTTGGTTCCAGATCCGGGACGATTGCGTAAGCGCCCATGCGAAGCGCCAGTTCCTGTTCCGTCATTTCACTCCCCTGTGGCGCTTCTGATATAGACCTCCACATATCCGATTGATCAGTTGGCGCCAGTAAAGTTACGCTGACGACTGCTACCGTCAAGGGCAATGTCCGGTACCAGACAAAATATATTGGCACTTCCCAAATTCCTTTGACTACCAAACTTTTTTGGGTATAGGCTGACCTCCGACACACCATCGGAGGCCGCGTATCATGGCCGATCGTGCACATCTCCAGCGTCTGGCGCGTGAATTCTCTCAGCAGCATCGGCCGCTTGAAGCGGGGTGGATCAGCTTCCGCCTGGCATGCGACCTTGAAGATGCTCCCGATCAACAGCTCGAAGACATGCGCAACTCGTTTTTTGCCGGCGCGCGCTATCTGTTGACCGCTATCGTCGAACTGGAGATGAGCGACAACGAATCCGATTTCGGTCGCGGCATGGAGATGTACGAGCGCGAGCTGCGCGAATTCATCCGCGATTTCAGTTCTCGCAACATACCGACGGTAGGATCCGCCTGATGGGAGTACGTCATGTCTCCATTCTGGATCGGATTGCTGATCGGTTTGTTCAGCGGCGGCTCGTTGGGCGCGCTGATTATGGCAGCCGTGGTGCTGGCCAAGGATGCGGATCGCGCGGCTGGAATAAAGGATGAGGGGGAGCGATGATCATGCAGTTGGAAGCGCCGCCACTGGCGATCACCGTCGTGCTCGCCTCATCCCTGGCTGCGATCGGCATCGTTGCGGCTACGGCTTCGCGCAGCGCGCCACCGGCCATTGCACAGTTCGCTGCGTTGATCCCGCCGCCGGCCTATTTCGATGAACGCTGGTGGATCGGGGATGATGATAATCCAGTCCTGCTCAAGGCCGACCGGGCGCCGCTGGCGCCGATCATGAATCGAACCGAGCGTCGTGAGGCGGCGTTGGTTGGGATGGCGACGCCACGAATTGACGTGGCTCAAACTGTCGGGGCGACTGTAAGCGCCCGTCGCCATCACAGTTTCTGTGACCGCAACCCAACGAAAAAAAGGAAAGTCTGGATATCGAGTACGCGGTGGACTTGCCGAAAATGATCAAACCCTGGAGCGAAGTCACGCCGCACATCTACATGCCGGATTACCAGGCAATGGGTGACTGTCGGGTCTGCGGTCACGCCGAAAATCAACCATGGCATCTATACGGTATGGGAACCAATTCGACCGGCTGCACAGAATGGGAACGCGACTATGACCCGGTCACCGAACAACCAATCGAGGAACCGGCCATGACCGCAATCGATATGTCTCGCCTGGATCTGCAGAAGAAAGAATTTGATACGCTGGTCGCACTGACCAAGGCCTACAATGCCTTACCGCCGGTTGTCGATGACGACTATCCCGAGATGCGCTTTCGTTACGAAACCGCTTTGCGCGACTTCATATATGCGTTGGAAGATAACGGCCGACTGATCAGGGTGCCCAAATGATGATCGTCAAGGTGCAGATCCCGATTGTGAGCAACGACCCGGCGCGGCCGGCGCTGGTCTATGCCGAGCGACACAAAAATCAGGTGCAGCAGTCGCTCGATGCGGCGACGGTTGCTCAGATGGGCGACGACCTCAAAGGATACTTCGAAGCTGAATTCAAGAATGGCCGGTGGATCATCGGCAAGCGCGTCGCCGACAGGAAGTGGTGATGTCACTCTACACGGTTTACCGCGTCGAGCATGATGGTTTCGAGGGTATCGCGATCGGCAGCTACATCACGCTAGAAGGCAAGGAGGGCGTGGTGCTGCAGCAGATCAATACCCGCGTGGTTCACGTTTATTCCCGGCGCTGGTTGGCGCCAACCGAATTCGAATATGACGCGGACAGTCGCCGCGTCGCAAGGAAGACCGGATGACGACCCCGACTTACGATGCGGCCTGCTACGCGCTAGCAGAACATTTTCTACAGGACGATGCGCTCGACGACATCGAGCTGCACGAAATGCTGTGCTGCGACCTGGCACGCGAGATCCAGCAAGCGATTGAAGGTTGGCTGTTCATTCACGTCATGGCGGAGCGCTCGACATGCTGAACGCGGCAATCAAAGACATCCCCCTGCCCGTGCGCATGACCCGCCGGCCGGTGTCGTCACGCGGATTCCCGGTGCCGTGGTTTGTTTCGTTCCGGGATGGCGATTGGGATTTTGTCAACCTGGATCCGCGCAAGATCGTCGATGCCTATCATCAGCAGATCTGCTGGTTGTGCGGCGAGAAGCTTGGCCAGTTCAAATCATTTTGCATTGGACCGATGTGTAGTATTAACCGGGCGACTAGCGAGCCTGCACAACACAAGGAATGCAGCGAATACGCGGTGCGCGCCTGTCCGTTCCTCGCGAGGCCGGGCATGAGACGCAACGACAAGGCGACGCTGGCGCCCGGAAACATTGCCGGCATCCACCTCGACCACAATCCTGGTGCTTGCGCGATCTGGACCACTAAATCCTACAAGCCGATGCAGGTTGGCGACGGCGTACTGTTCGAACTTGGCGACCCGGTCAGCGTCAGCTGGTGGGCGCACGGTCGCAAGGCAACCCGTGCCGAGATCGACGCCGCGATTGCCAAGGGCTTGCCAAAACTGCACCAGGCCGCGGCCCTAGAAGGCAAGGACGCCATGCGTGACCTGGATCGCTATTTAGCGCGTGCCGAAAAACTGTTGCCGGCGGAGTAGATCATGACAACCGAGAAGCCAACCGAGAAACGATTTGTTCTCCATTACTGGGAAGGCGGACCGTTGACCGAGGACGGTTGCTCGACGACATGTATGCTGCCGCACGATCATGAAGGCCCGCATCAGTGGACGCGCGATGACAAGATTGAAATCTCGTTCCCGGTTAGAGCGGCGGAGTGAGCATGAAATTGGTAGTCGAATTCGAGAGGCCGACAGGTGCCAGCATCGACGACGTCGCCGACTTCGTTCACTCGGCGCTGTCGTCCTGGGGCGGCGGTCTGCATCCGGAAGACCCGATGTTTCATTCGCTGCGTGACCGGATGCAATACATCACGGTTCACGGCAAGAAGTACCTGGTGGTCAAGGATGGATTGGTGGTCTGCAAATGAAAAAATTTGATCACGCTACCCATGACGAAATCGTTTCTGGTCAGAAGTTCGATCTCGAACGTACCGTCATGATGTTTTCGATCGGTGAGTATCCGCGGCTGTATAGCAAGGCGCTGGCGACCGCTGTGATGTCGTGGCGCGCGCTCAAGATCAAGCCATCGACTGCGATCATCATTCATCTTGGTGGTTACGATAACGATCCGCGCGAGTTGTGGGATATTCCACAGGCCCGCGAATTCATTCGTAAGTTTGCCGAGAGGACCGGCGCACACAAACATCCCGCCATCGATCCGACCTCGCGTGCGCTGTTGCTGGCGTGCGGCGCCGATCCGGAATTGAAGGTTAAGGTCGACATGATCACCGCTGAGGAAGCTACCGAACGTGATCTGGAATTTTTCAAGTCACGGCTCAAGGAAGTGCCATGACAGAGGCAGAGCTGATCGATTTCACCAAGCTTGTAACCGAACGAACCCGCAAGGCATTCATGACGGTGGGGCAATTGATTGAGGACGACACCGTGCGCGGGGCGATGTTGCTGGGAGTCGCTGCCGATTTCGTTCGCGGTGCTGCCGAGACGCTGCGGGATATAAAGCCTGAAATCACCGAAGACTTGGCGCTGAAAACCACCATCGCTCAGCTGATGCAGGTGCTTGAGATCATCGAGTTCGGCCCTGACGGAGCGAGGTTGAGAAAGGTCGCAAGCGGAGAACACAAGTGAAGTGGGAGCGATCGAGAGCCTGGGAACGATCGGCCGCACTTCGCGCCATGAGTATCGACTATCGCTATCGAACCTCGATGCCGATCCGCGACATGCACAACGATGGTCGCATTGTATTCTGGGTCGACATCTATGGCTGGACCGGCAGCGATGTCTGCATCATTCCGGGCGGCGACGAACCGACGATGAAAGCTGTGCTGCGGCTTGGGCTCGACCCGAACCGGTATCAAGCCATGATTTGGGATGCCGATGTCACATCTAACCAAACTGCCAGGCGTACCAGATCGCGATAGCGTCAAGCCCGGCATGGCGCACTACGCCGGCTCCGGGCCCTACGGCAAAACCTGCGGGTCATGCAAATGGCGCGGCTATTTTCGCAAAGGCAAGGACAAGGTCAACCCGCGCACGCATATGATTGAAAGCAAGCGGGTCAAGACCATGGGCTGCCGGGAATTTTTGAGACTGACGCATCGCCACGGTCCGGCAGTGTTCAGTGAATGGCCGGCGTGTAAATTCTATAGCGAGGCAGAGTGATGACAACTTTGAAGGTCAACGATCGCGTGATCGTCAAGGTGCCGTTCTCCGGCAGGGATGCCCGGCCGTTCACCGGCACCATTGTCGGCGAGGCCCGCGACGGCCACGCCTGGCAGATCGTCAAGGATGGCACCAAGTGGCCAAAGGGTATTCATAAAAGCTTTGTGGAGCCGGCCCATGAGCAAACGTAATCCATATGACAGCGACGGCTTCCGTCGTTGGGCCGATGACATGCGCAAGCGGCTGATCCCGCAGATGCGCGGATCCGAACACGTCCTGATGATCGCGCCGAACATGGACGCGAAGTTCGATATCGAGTTTGCGGTGCAGATCGGTGCCGCCATCCTGCTGGAGAAGCCGCTGATCCTGGTTGTGCATGCCGGACGTGTGGTGCCGCCCAAGCTGCTGGCGATTGCCGACAAGATCATTGAAGCGGATCTCAACGATGAGGCTGGGATCCAGGAACAGATTCGAAAAGCCATGAATGATCTAGGACCGCAGTGATGGGCGAGGACTGGGAACGGGACTATGTCGAGATGATCGAAGCACCCTGGACCGATGAGCAGGTCGAAAACCTGAACCGCTGGCAGCAATGCGGCTATGTGCATCCGTTTACTTGCGCCAACCATCATGAAGGCTCGCGCGATCTGATCGCACGCAACGATGGCTGGCATTGCCCGACATGCCCTTACACTCAAACGTGGGCGCATGAGAGCATGATGCAGGGACCGCCGCCAAATCCTTTTGACAGGAGTCCATGATGCATACCAAGGACAAGCTCGCCGATGCATTGGCCGCAATCGGCCTCACCGAGATGGCCGAACAGGCGCGCACCGGATATTACCACGACTTCCTTTCGCCGCTGCCGTTGCCGGAGATCCAGCTGGCGGAAGATCTGCTGCAGGCCTCGATGATCAAGCCGGACATCCGGGATGATATCCTTGAGCTGCGCGAGCGTGTGATCTGCGGCGACTTTGATGCCTCGACGGAGGAATCTGAGGAATGGGCGGCCAGCGCTGAGGGCCAGGAAACGTTCAGGAAGTTGGTTAAGTAGTTGAGCGGGCCAGTGATCAAGGACGATGTCGAACGCGCCCTACGTTTTGTGGCGCATCTCATCGTAGATCGCGGCATGGTTGAATATCTGCCATTACTGGAACGGATAGAACGAGACTATCGCAAATTCGAAACGGGAGAAATGCGCGATCCTATTGCAAAGGCTCGCGCTGTTCTCGATGCACTGGATCAGAAGGCAAGTTGATTCATGACCGGCAAGGTGAAATCAACATCTTTGAATCCATAGTCTTCCTTTTTAGGATTGTGCCCCATCAGGTAATCGATGGTTTCCTGATGCGTGCCTTTGGTGCGCAGCAAGCGGTCCTTGAAGGTGTGCCGCAGGCAATACAGTGTTTTCTTTTCTTCATCCGGCACATCCGGCTGCAGGCCACGCAGCCAGTTATTGATTTGCAGCCGAACATATTCGTGGTTCTCGCGGAATTGCGGGAAGCCATTTGGATTGCGCTTCATCGCTTCAAGCGCGACACCAACCAACGGGATCTTACGTTCTGAGAATTTGTTCTTGATTGCCCGACCGTTGCCGGCGCGGATATCCAGATAGGGAATGTCCGTATCGATGTGAACGTCATCGTTTGGCGTGCGGATGATTTCTGATGGACGTGCGCCCGTGTCGATGCAAACCAGCACAAGGTCATGGATTTTTGAATCAAGATCGTTCGGCTTTGCCAGCATTCGCTGGCGCACAAAGTCGATAGCAAACGGCATGCGCTTGCCTTGTGCCTGATCAAATGGATTTTTGCGGTGGTACAGCTGAATCGGTTTGCCATCTGGTCGCATCAATTGACGTTCGTCGACAACGTCGCGCACCATTTTAGTCAGGAAGGCGAATTGCTGGCGCGCTGTTTCCATGCCCTTGCCTTCTTCCTCAATGTACTCCATGCAATCGTCAACGAACTGGCGACCGTCGGCCGAAGTCAACGTTGCAATGTCTTTGTCGCCAATCGATGTGATTAGCCGAGCGACCGCAAGGTTGCGGACTTGTCGCCAGCGGGCGAGTTCAGGTTTACCTTTCTTGTCCGCAGTCAATGTTTTTCGTATCTGGGGGATGACCTCAAAAGCCTCTCGCAGTTCTGACAACAAAACCGTCTTCTCGGGTGGGGGGTCGCCACCGAGTGCACCGCGGATATCATCTATGTTGGTTGGGTCACCCTTCGGCTGTTCCGCAGCCAGGACATTGATGCGAGGATAAAACTGCGCATCGGGCAGCTTCATAACATCCTCTCGCGACAGATACTGGAGACCCATCCTCATGGCGGCCTTTATGCCTGCCTGCAAATCCCGATAGGCGTCGGCGGTGGTCCGGCCACGCAATAGATCTGCCCAGTAGTGATTTTGTTCTTGGTCAATACGCGCAGCGATACGGCCGGCCCGCCTACCGTGTTCGTCATCGTCAACCATGATTTTGGTGGTCCGGCGAACGATGCCTCTCTTGTCGAGATGGGCAACGTCGGTGGGGACTCGACGGTTGTAATACCACCAGCCGCTGAGCTGGATCAGATGATTGCGGGCCATTGACCTTCCGTTTTCAAAATTATTTTGAAACCAGAACATGGCAGCGAATCGTCGAAATCACAAGAGGTTTGGATAAAGAAATGTGTGCAGATGTGTGTGAGGCATATTGTTGATAACACTACACATTATTGATTTTATTGAAGAAATTGCCAGGTTCTCACGCCACCTTCTGTGGCACCGGCCGCTTTTTTCAAACCGTTTTTTCCTTTATTTTCAGTCACTTATTAGATTGCCTCGATGACTGTGTGTGCAGAATTGTGTTTGGATCTGTGTGTAAAAATTCTTTTGATTTTTCTTCTGCTTTGAGGCTGTCATTGAATTGAACGGGGGTGCATGCGCAAGAGGGAGAATCGGTCAATGGCCACCGATAACACCGCCCAGATGTTCATCGACGGCGCCATGATGCAGCTCAGCGAGACGCCGGAACAAAACCCATGGGCCCGCATCAGCGAGATCGCTGCCCAGCTCGGCGTCAGGCCGGCCCAGCCGGGCAAGGCGACCATCCTGGCGCCCGGCGCTGACGGTGAGGCCTATGACGTCTGGGAAGTCTGTAGCGCCTTCCTGGCGCGGATGGACCTGGTAGCCCGCCTCGACCGGGTGGACGCCGCCCTGGCCGGCCAGCTCAGTCGGTCGATGACCGAGAATGCCCGGCTCAAGATCGAGCTGGCCAAAACACGTCAATCTACTTGACCTTATAGATCTTCCCGAGCGCGAGACCGGCCGTCACGATCGCCTTGCGGATATTTTTGTACTGCCGAGATTTCAGGCGCGCGGCGATGTAATCCGTGTTGCGTGCATAGCGACGGTGGCGCGGCTCAGCGAGGATCCCGACATTGCACAGCGTTCTGACCGCCCGGCGGACGTTGGTCGGCGGGATGCCTGTTTCTTTGGCTATCTCGTTGACTGGTTTTGGATTGAGCATCGAATCCTCGCGCCACAGCACAAAGGCGACGATCAGCTGCTCGTACACGGCACCGGGGTGCTTATTCTTATCACCATAGTCTTCGTGCATGTTTTTTATCACCGTCAGCATCATTGTTGAAACAATAACCGATTGCTGAATGAGGTCGTTCAACTCTTTAGCTGGCATTCCATCCTCCCGACGCGCGTTTGATCTACGCGTTGCATTCACGATCACTTCACGATGGGATAACGCTGTTCATTTTCGCCGGCTTATGTTCGGTTGCCGACTTTTCCTTGTCCCTGTCAGGTTACCAGCTACCAAAATTATTTTGAAGTCGAGCAACCTTCATGGTACTCATTACGTTGATCATACCTTCTCCTGGTGTCTGATCTAAATCAAAACCTTTGGGGAGAATTGCGCCGGTGGCCTCGTCATCCCCAAAGAAAGCGGGCCATGCCCGTTCGCGGACGCTTGAGTTCGACAAGGTTGTAGGCGCCAGGCTGCGCGCCTACCGGAAAGAACTCGGTCTGTCGCAGCCCAAGTTCGCCATCAAGCTGGCGATCAGTCCGCAGCAGCTACAAAAGTATGAGACCGGCGTTAACAAACTCTCATTCGGCCGGGCCATCGAGGTGGCTGATTTGTTGGGTATCAGCCTGGCTGAACTCGGCGGCCTGGGTGAGATGCCGCGATCGACGAATGGCAAACCGGTCCGGATGTCGAAGCGGCCGACCAATTAGGTCTGGCATACTGCCCCTTGACGTAATACGTATCATGCTCTATATTCCCTCACAGCATTCAAGCTTTTGAAAAGGAAGATATTTACCATGGCTAGAAGTCGAAGCGACCATCCCGGCAAGGTACTGCTGGAAGATTACATGACCCCGTTCAACCTGTCGGCCAACGCCCTGGCACGGGAACTGGGAGTGCCGCCCAACCGAATCAGTTCAATCGTCAACGGCTCCCGTTCGATCACCGCCGACAGCGCGCTGCGCCTGGCGCGGTACTTCCGGACCACGCCGGAATTCTGGCTGCACATGCAGAACGATTACGAGCTGGCGGTGGCGCGTGCCGAAGCCGGCAAGCAGATCACCGCCGACGTCCGGCCGTCCAAGGAAGTCGAAGCGGCGTAGTTGGCGCCTCACCTGCGCGACGACAAAGACCCCAGCCCCCTTGTAGTGGTGCGGGGAGGCTGACCAGAAGGGCCACGCTCTTGAATGGAGCGTGGTCCTTTTGGTTTTTTAAGCGCCCAGTGAGCGCGCCAGGGCCAGCACGGCCTTGGCTTCGGGCGGCTGCAATTTCATCATCGCCTCGATAATCGCGAGTCCGTCATGCGTTGCCAGATAGGCCGAGACCTTTGATAGTTGCGGTGCCTTGCCGTTGCCGTTGTCCAGGTCACCCATGAAATATTCCATGTCGGTTTTCAGGATGCCGCAGATCTGATGTAGCCGGGCGGCGCCGACCCGGTTGACGCCCTTCTCATACTTCTGAACCTGCTGAAAACTGACGCCGAGTTCCTTGCCGAGCACATCCTGGCTGATGTGCATTTCCATGCGTTTAGTGCGGATTCGGTGCCCGATCAGGGTATCGATCTGGGTTGTCCCGCGCTTAGTTTTGAGTGTGACTGCTTTCTTGCGTGGCGCCATTTGATTCACTTCTCCCAACTTTTTCCGGTCCATTTTCGTCTGGTATTCGGCTTGCTATGGCCATTGGATTTCTTAGTTGGCTTGTTTGCTTTCGCTTCTTCTTGACGCTTTTCCAGCCATGCTCTGCCGGACTTGCGTTCCTTTTCGACATCGATCGCGTGATCTTTGACAAATTCTTCCTTGTAACCCAGCGACGTGATGACCGCCGCGATGGTGGCGTGCTGTGGCGAGCGTGTCTTTCCGTTGAACCAATTGTCCAAAGTTGTTGTCGAAACGCCGCTGATTTCATGGACGATGCCGAGCTTCTTTATGAGGCCTTCGTCCTGAACAAGCGTGCGGACTTTGTCGATGACCGGATTCTTATCGATCATATTGTAGGTGCGGTACATCCGCAGCACGCCCCTAACCATTGGCTGCTGCCTCCGGTGCTGTTTCGATCTTCATGCCTTTGGCAGTCAACTCGTAACCGGCGCCGTTCTTTCTGATGAGGGCTGCCTTGCGGGCGCGATCAAGCACGCCGGAGATCGACTTCGGTGACATGCCTTTTTCAGCCATGTGATTGCGCAATTCGATTGGCGCCTTCGGACCGTCGGCCAACAGCTCGCGCAATACGATGTTGCCGGATCCAGGAACGGCGCGTCCCTTCGGAGCGGACTTGCCCTTGGCCGCCTTTGCTGGCTTCGCTGGTGCCGGCAATGCCAGGGTGGCGCCGAACTGTGCGCGCGCCTTGGATGTCAGTTGCCAGACACCCTTACTGCTGCCGCGCTCGACCACGCCCTCCTTGCTCAGCTTGCTGGTCGCCGTATAGAAACTGGATTTCTTGCCGCCGATCGTCGCGGCCAGTTCGTTGAGATGCTTCGGCCCGTTCATCAACATCTTGACGACTTGCTGCGCCTGGGTGCCCCGATCGGATTTGGCCGCGGCATCTTCAAGTTGCTTGCGGCCGGCGCCAAGGCCACCTTCACCGAGATCCAGCTTGAAATCAACCACACCGGGCATGTCATTGATTCTACGCACGCATGTTCCGAGCGCGAGTTCTTCCACCTTGATGATGATTGTGAAAAAGTTTGGCATTACGCGAGCCCTCTATCTACAGGTCATAGAAGGCTAGTTGACACTTTTGCGGTTGTATAGGGTCTAAGTGCACCTATAACAAAATTATTTTGGGATGCTCAAAACAAATTTGCCACATTGTCCCAAAAGGCAA
>Ga0157290_10000041_pt1 | contig 50195 bp, 44 predicted proteins | sample NitcycUS149409B1_FD_108389 | JGI IMG/M metagenome (GOLD analysis project Ga0157290, IMG submission 108389) | Soil microbial communities from Arlington Agricultural Research Station in Wisconsin, USA - Nitrogen cycling UWRJ-S149-409B-1 | ecosystem: Environmental > Terrestrial > Soil >...
CGGTTCGCTCCGCGCCCACCGCGCAGAGTCTCCACCTGGCCCGTGCGTTTGCGGCCAGCACACAGTTGAGGCCTATGGCACAACAGTTGGCGGCAAACCGGAGCCCTGCTGCGTTTGCGGGGGTTACCGAGTATGCGCGTCAGCATCCTGGGGAGGCGGCTTCGGCGGCGTACCTTTCACTGGGGCATGCGTACATGCTGGAACGCAGGTTCGGCGACGCCATTTCGGCATTTCGCCAGGCGTCCACGCAGGGCGATGCTCTAAATGACTACGCGGATTACCTGGGGGCGCAGGCGGCGCTTCAATCCGGGAACGGAAGTGTGGCGTTTTCGCTCCTGAGCGGGTTCTCACAGAAGTATCCGGAGAGCATCTTTGCGGCGAGTGCGCCGGTGCTTCTGGCAAATGCGTATTTGCAGCAGAATAATCCGTCCATGGCCCTGCAGACTCTCCAGGCCAATGCCAGCAGTCCGCAGGCCACGCACTCTGATTTTCTCTATGCGAAGGGTCGGGCGTTCCAACTGAGCGGTCAGAATCAACAGGCGATCGCAGTTTTCCGTGAAATTTACCTGAAGCAGCCGCTCACCCCTGAGGCGGGACAGGCGCGCGCGCAGTTGATCGCATTGGGTGCGCAGCTCACAGCCGCGGAGCGAAAGATCCACGCCGACCTGCTTTTTAACGCTAAGAGGTACACCGACGCGAGTGGCGAGTATCAAGCCTTGAAGCGTGACGATGCTTCTCTTTCCCAGGCAGATAAAGACGCCCTTGAGATCTATGCCGCCGTCTGCGACCTGAAGCTGAAGCGGCTTTCGAGGAGAGATGTTGAGCGGTTGCCGAATACGAGCGATGACAGCGCGGCGCTCAAACTTTATCTAACGGCAGAGATCAGCCGGAACGAAAAAGATATTCAGGCCCAGCGCAATGCAATGCAGGCGATGATCGAGCGCTTTCCGCGGAGCCGATGGACGGAGGAGGCGCTTTACTCCGGCGGCAACATGCATCTGCTGCAACATGACGCAAACAATGCGATCTGGCACTATTCGCAGCTGTATATAAATTTTCCGAACAGCGTCTACGCTCCCAGCGCCCACTGGCGCACGGCGTGGATGAACTATCGGTTGCGGCGATATCCGGAGGCTGCACGGCTGATGGAGGAGCAGGTCACCCGTTATCCGCAAAGCACGGAGGCGTCGGCGGCGCTGTTCTGGCGTGCCCGGCTCTATGAGGATCCGGAGAAGAACTTCTCGCAGGCGGTGAACTTTTACCAGGTTCTGTCAGAGGTTTACCGCAACTATTACTACGGCGTGATGGCGCGCGTGCGTCTGCGTGCTCTGGGGCAACAGCCTGTGGTTGCGCCCGCACCGGCGCTTGCCAGCGTGAAGACGCCGGCGACTCCGACGTTGATTGCCGAGTTGCCGGAGAACGATCCTCATCTGATCAAGGCGCGCCTCCTGGCCAATGCGGCGTTGAACGAATATATCGCGCCCGAGATCCAGATGAGCCCGACGAGTGCGCAGTGGGGAACCCTGGCGCAGGCAGAGATCTATGCCTCGTATGGAGAGAATGTGCGCGCTCTGCAGTCGATGAAGCACAGTGGATTGTCGTTCTTCGCTCTGCCGGTCGATGAAGTTCCTGCTGAGTACTGGCACCTGTTATTTCCAAAGCCATATTGGAATGACATTACAGAGCAGGCGCAGAGAAACAACCTGGATCCTTATCTTGTGGCGTCGCTGATTCGCCAGGAGACGGAGTTCAATCCAGTGGCCGTTTCGCGGATGAACGCCTATGGGTTGATGCAGCTTTTACCGGCGGTCGGAAAGGCGCAGGCGAAGCGGCAGGGCATTAAGGGATTCAATACGAATATGCTGCTGAATCCTTCGACCAACATTGCGTTGGGCGTTGCCAACCTGAAGCAGGTGATGGACCGCTTTGGAGGGCAGCCTGAGTACGCGCTTGCGGCCTACAACGCGGGCGATGTGCCGGTGCGCAACTGGATGGCGCTGAACGACTACAAAGATATGCCCGAGTTCGTTGAATCGATTCCGTACACCGAGACGCGAGAGTATGTGCAGGCGATCATGCGGAACCGTGAGATGTATCGGCAGCTCTATAGCGGAGCCAGGTAGCTACTCGTGGTGCAGGGCGACGACGGGGTCGAGCTTCGAGGCGCGTAGCGCTGGAAGGAATCCGGAGATGAGACCGACGAAGGCAAGAATTACGAAGGACACACCGATGATGAGAAACGAGGGTGTGAGCACGATGTCGCCCTCGTGGTTCGCGGTCTTGTAGATGTCCGAGTAGAGCGGCATCGGCGGGACAAGGTGCGGCAGGATGAGAGCAACGACCAGCCCCGCGACTCCTGCAAGGAAAGTAAGGGTCAAACCTTCGACGAGGAACTGTAGGAGCACATCTCTTCGTCGGGCACCGAGGGCCTTCATCAGGCCGATCTCTCGCGTGCGTTCCGTGACAGAGACGAGCATGATGTTCATGACGCCTACTCCCCCCACCATCAGGGTCATGACGCCGATGATGCCCAGCATGATCTTGAGCGCGAGGGTGAACTGCATGAGTTCGCCGGAGTCTTCGACGGTGTCCCAGCTGTTGACGGCTTTTTTGTCGTTCGGATCAAAATGATGGCGGCCGGCGATGATGGCGCGGACGGACTTGAGCGCCTTGGTGTGCAGGTCTGCGGAGAGCGGTTGGAAGACGATCATGCCGGGATCGCGAATGCTGTCGACTTCGCGCATGGTATCGAAGGGGAGAAAGACGTTTTGATTATCGGGGCCGTTGTTCGAAGAGTCCTGAATTTTGTTGCGCAGAACTCCGATGACGTCGAACGAGTGGCCTGCGATGAGTACAGTCTGGCCGACGGCAGGGAAGCCGTTGAAGAGCTTTTCTGCGGCGCGAGGACCGAAGATGCAGACCTTACGATGTTCGGTAAAGTCGTCCTGCTGAAAGAAACGACCCTCTTCAACGTCGAGCTTGCGCATGGCTCCGTAGGGTAGCTCGATTGCCTTGGTGTTGATGTTGACTGATTTGGCCTCCCACTTGAAGGCGTAGGTGTTGTCGTACTCCGCAGAGACGGCCTTGATGAGCGGCATGGATTCTTTGACCGCTTCGAGATCTTCGAGCTGCAGCTTGATCTTTTTGCCTGCGCGCTCGCCTCCGCTCTGCATACTGGTCTGGCCACCGAAGACCATGACGACATTGTTACCAATGCCGAGGAACCCGTTCAGAACGGTGCGACCTAGGTTATCGCCGTAGCTGATCAGCAGCACAACCGTGACGAGACCCCAGGCGATACCGAGCATGGTGAGCCCGGAGCGCATGCGGTTGCGGAGAAGGGAGGCGATGCTTTCGCGGATCGTTTCTACGAGGCGCATGATTACTCCGCTCTCAGGCATTCAATGGGGTTCAGGCCCGCGGCACGGCGGGCGGGATACGTTCCAGCAAAGAGCGTGATGCCTGCGAGGGTGGCGAGCGAAGCAACGATGGCTGCGCCGGAGATGGCCGGATGCGGAAGAAACTCCGGCAAGGGGAGGTAGTTAAGAAGGAGGCACAGACCGACGGCCAGGACGAAACCCGTCGTTCCCGAGAGGATGGTGATGATGCCGGATTCGATGAGGAACTGGCGGCGAATATCTGAGGGGCGAGCACCAAGAGCCTTGCGAATGCCGATCTCGCGCGTGCGCTCGGTGACGGCGACGAGCATGATGTTCATGACTCCGATGCCGCCGAGCGCGAGGGTGAGCACAGCGACGGCGCCGAAGAAGATGGTCATTACGCCGAAGATCCTGGCGGTGAACTTTGCGCCTTCGAGCGTGTCCCAAATCCAGAGGGCTTCCTGGTCCGCGGGATCGTAGTGATGGCGCGAACCGAGGATGCGGCGAACTTCGAGGATCGCTGCGGGGCTGGCGTCGGCGCTGATGGGCTGGATGACGAGATTGTTGATGAGATCGCGCGTGCTCGTCATCTTTTTGTCGAGGGGAGGGAAGTCGCGCGCCATCGCGGAGTACGGAACGAAGAGCTGCGAACTATCCGGTCCAGAGCCATAGCTTCCGTTTTGCTGCTTCTTTTTGAGGACGCCGATGACCTTGTAGGGATAGCCGCCCATCATCAGGGTTTCGCCGATGGGCGAGAAGCTGCGAAAGAGTTGTGTGGCGCTCTCATCGCCCAGGACAGCCACGCGTTCCCCATTCTGCTCGTCCTGCTCGGAGATGCGGCGGCCAGCGGAGAGACGCAGGGAGCGGAAGTCCTGATAAGCAGGCCAGATACCTCGCACGGCACGGTTGGCCGCGTTGTACTGCGAGACCTCCTGGACAGAGCGGCGGATCTCCGGGCTGACATTCTTTACGAGGACGGCCTGATCCCGGATGGCGCGGGCATCGTCGATGGTGAGCCGAATTTCGCGGCCTGCAGCATACCCGCCTGCCTGGGCTCCGGTGCGTCCGCCGAAGATGATGGCAATATTAGTGCCGAGGTTCTTCATCCGTTCCTGCTGGTCTTTTTGAAAACCGATGCCGAGACCGACGAGAAGGATGACCGAGCTAATGCCCCAGACAATGCCAAACATGGTGAGAAAGCTGCGCAGCTTGGTCTGCCAGAGCGCCTGGATCGTCTGCCGAAAGATCTCAAGGAGGGGCATGATTTTTCTCAGAGACAGATACGCAGCCTGCGGCGCTCCGGTTCCACTTCATAGATTGCCTCGGAGTGGATAGGATAGAGGTGGGCCCAGATGGTGAAATCGGCAGACACAGCGGACTTAAAATCCGCAGACCTTAACCGGTCGTGGGGGTTCAAGTCCCCCTCTGGGCACCAAAGAATCAATAACTTAAGTCTATTTTTGGGTGGCCTGAATGGACGACGAAAAAGCTCTGGTGCTATTGTGGTGCTATTGAGCCGTCATTTGTTGCGGATTTTTTCTGCGAATCCGCAGGTTATGGATGGCCACGGAGGCAGCCATGGCTGGTCGCAAAAAGGTTACCGCGCGTGCCGAGGTCCGTGGGGTTTTCGAGAAGGAAGCTGGCTCGGATATCTGGTGGATCCGTTACACGGACAGCACCGGACGATATAAGCGCGAAAAAGTCGGTAGATGGTCGGACGCGATCAAGCTTTACCAGAAGCGGAAAACCGAAGCCCGGCTGGGCGTAAAGATGCCCGAAAATCTCAAACATAAAGGCGTGACCTTTCAAGATTTGGCAGACGCCATCCTTGTTCACGTTGAGCACAAGGACTACAAGGACAAGAGGAACGTCATTTCTCGTGTGAAACGCATCTGTGAGCACTTCGGATCCATGGAAGCGTCCAAGATGCTGCCGGAAGATATAACGGCTTGGCTTGCGAAGAACACATCTTCGCCAGCAACGTCCAATCGGTACAAAGCAGTTTTTTCTCTCATCTTTCGCGAAGCAATTCGAAATCGCAAGGTCAGCTTCAACCCTGCTCGTTTAGTTTCTCCGGCCAGAGAACGAAATGAGCGGATCCGGTGGCTCCAGCACGACGAACGTGCCCGTCTTCTTCGCGTGGTCGGAAAGCACTACCCAGAGCATCTACCAGAACTCATCATTTCTCTAGGATCTGGGATGCGCCTTTCAGAACAGTATGGACTGAAGTGGAAAAACATCGATTTCAGAGGGCAGGGTCAGATTCATCTTAGTGATACAAAGAACGGAACTTCGCGTTCGATTCCGATGGCGAAAGATGTGAGGACTTGTTTTGAAGCCCTTAAGAAAGCCAGGAATGGAGACGCCGTTTTCAACTACAAGGCGCCGGGGGACTGGTGGGACGATGTACGAAAGAAAGCGGAGATTGAAGATTACGTTTGGCATTGCAATCGTCACACCTTCTGTACTGTTTTGAGTGAAAAGGGAGTGGCACTCAAGGTGATTCAAAAGCTGGCCGGGCACAAGACGATTGCCATGACGGCGCGCTATGCAAAGGCAACAGACACAGCCCTCTCAGATGCTGTTGCGCTTCTGTGATCAGGGTTGAGTCACGGTGAAAGGGTGATCGTTCGCGGCAAAACGTTTGAGTTCTGCAAAGGGTATGAGTACTCGGCTTCCAATCCGTCGCGTCGCTATTTTCTTGTTGGATATGAGGTAGTCGAGTGTCCGCGAAGAAATACCAAGGCTTCTGGCCGCCTCTCGTCTCGGGTAAAGCAGGATTTGAGTTTCAACCTGTCGAGGTGCCGTAAGTCTCGTCTCTGAAATTGCCATGATGTTCTCCTATTCATACTCGCAAGAGGTCTCAGGAAAGAGGTCGGTCTTAACCTTCTTCCACTGTCGCGTTTCGTCGTAAGCCATATCCCGGCATCGAAAGCTCACGAGGAAATGTGGCTAGATTCTCCCGAGAACAGAGCGCTGTCCAATACTTTTCATTTATCGGGTGATAACTGGGAGTTATCGGGGTGGATGGGATGTCTCCATGGAGGGGCTCCGCTCGAAAGTAAATTTGGCCAAGGGTGCAAGTTTCCGTTGCGGCTAACGACTCCTGCTGTAAAGATTTCCGCAGGGGGCGATCGAGGGTCCCGATTTGTGCGAGGTGCTGGTTTTTACGGGACTTGAACAGTGCATGATTGGGCTGAATTTCGCCACTTCCGCTATCTACTTGCGATCCTGGAGAAGCAGGGTTTTCGCAGCGCAGCTGAACATCTTCACACATCGCAACCTAACCTCACCGTGCAGGCGCGACAGTTCCGGGAAAACTCTTCCGTCAAGCTTTATCGCAAGCTTAAAGATGGCCGTATCCGGCCGACTGAGACGGGCCTTGCCTTCATCGAGTTGGCTCGGTCTCTTCTCGAGATGCGCGATGAAGTCATCGACGTACTCATTGCGATCGAACGAGGAGAGGTATCACAGGTTCGTCTTGGATCCAGCCCCTTGGTGGATCAGGAAGTGTTTCGCTCCTTTTGTTCCACACATAAGACCATCTTGCCCAGCGCTGTAGTGCGGCCTACTCACGGCGATACGCTGCAACTTGCCGAAGAGATCCTGGCCGGGACAGTCGATGCGGCTGTGGTCATCCGAGATGCAAACGCTTGTGAAGGAAGGCTATGGCTTTGCACTGATTCGCGAGGGGACGCGTCTCGATGAGGGTTTGACGACGCGACCCATTACAGGTGTTGATTGGACCGTCGATACAGCCGTGATCTATCACAAACAGCGCAGGCCCAAGAGCATTCCGCTCCTCGTCCGGAAGTTCAAGAAACTTTACGGAACCGATGGATTTGACCCCCTGCCGAAGAAGCCATCAGTTACGACGAGGAACCCGACTGTTGAAGGTGAGGACACACTGGGCATCGTTAAAGATGCACCGGTTCAACTCCGGCTTCTGCAGTAGAACGTACACATCTAACGCTGGTTAGCGTGGGGCGATAGCTGTCAGTTATCAGCCGATAAATAGGAAGTATTGGACGAGCGCAAGAGACCGTTGGAAGATCTCGACATGACGCGACTGATTTCAGTCGATGGAGGTGTCGATGTATCTCAGAAGTTCGCTTTTTCTCTCACGTGAAGTCAGTCGCCATAACAGGGAACTGGCAGACCTTTCACTTCGGCGCGCGATTCGTGGATTGTGCCTCATCGCTCCCACACTTGTCGCATTGTCCTTAACAAGCGTCGCCCATGCCCAGGGAACGATGGACTTTTCCGGGGCACAAACATTGATGGGCACATTCAAAACCTTCGCGATATACGCCGGAGCCGTTATCTGTTTCGGCGGCCTGATCTTCGCCGGAATCCGGATGATGAGCGGGCGTTTTCAAGACGCGATTCCAGGTCTCTTCGGTGCGCTGTTCGGTGCCGGAGTGCTCGGATGGGGAGCCGGTTGGATAGGCTCTCTGACCGGACAGTCGATGTAGAAAGTGCATCGACTATGCCACGGCGGGGAGAAGCGTTACCGATCAATCAAGCGCTGAATCGTCCACGCGCCAAGCTTGGCCTGGACCTCACAGCATGGATGGCGATCACATTCGTCTGCGTAACGGTTTTCCTCGTCGGGTTTCGGCTGCTCGCCATGATGGCTTTTCCCACCCTCGCCATCACAGCTTGGCTCATCGTTCGTAAACACCCAAAGATGTTCCAACTCTGGGGCCTTAGCCTCAGCCAGAAGAGCTACTATGACCCACGCAAAAACTGAACAGATCAAACATACTCCGTGGTTTGCCAAGGCAGGCGCAGCGTGCAGCGTCGTACCGATCGCGCGCTTCGTCAACGAGCACATCTTCGCTCTCAAGGGTGGGGGCTACGGGTGCCTTTTCTCGCTGACAGGAATTGATGAAGAATGCCTCACCGACCAGCAGCTTGAATCAGAGCTTCGCATGGTCGAAGGAGCACTGCGCGGGCTACCAGAAGGCTCATGCCTCTACCAGTACACGCGGTCGATGAGCGGTTGCAATCTGCCGCGCAAAGATCGCTATAGCAACGAGGTTACTCAGGCCTTCGTCGAAGATCGTCTGGCCTTCCTTCACGACAATGCAGGCTTCCGCAGGATCGATCTGCATTGGTGTCTGACGCTCGAACCTTCGAAAGCGAAGGCGTTCGAGCAGAAGCCTAACGACAACGCTGTCTCGAACACGCGGATGCTCGTGGATCTTGGGAAGGCAGCGACGTTGCTGACCGGCAATCTCAGAACGCCTCTCGGGCTTCGACTCCTGGCGAAAGACGAGGCGTTTCAGTTCTTCAGCTATTTGTTCAACCTCGAAGATTGGGCAGAACGAGACCACCTCCGTTCCGACACCGGCGTCGACCGGCAGATCGTGAAGAGTCCCGTCCACTGGCAGGACGACCATCTGCGCATCGGCAAGCGATTCGTGCAGATGTTTTCGTTGAAGACGACACCCGAGGCGTCTCGGCCGAGCCTGTTCTCCGATCTGCTGATGCTTGACTGTGACAGCGTCCTCTGCGCCACATGGCGTCCTAAGTCGACGGCCGCTGCCCGTAGTGAGATCGACGCACAAGAGAAGTTCATCTCGTTCTTCAAGGTCGGCGTCCTGACCCGGGTGATGAGTGGCCGCGATTTCGCATCGCTGGAAACTGGCGCAGGTGCAAAAGCCGCGAACGATCAGGTCGATGATCTGGGGGATATCATCCGTTCGCTCGACAAGAAAGCGCAAGGCGAGTATTCCCTGCATTTTCTCATCGCAACGCGGAATGTCCATGACCTTCGCGGTCTCTCACCTTCTGTGCAGCGCGTCTTTGTCGAAGCCAGATCCCAGATCATGGAGGAGACGCTGGGTAATCTTTCAGCGTTCTACGCGATGTTCCCTGGCAACGGCAAGTTCAACGTGTTTCCCATGTGGCTGGCGGAAGATCACAATGCGCGAATGGCATCGATCTTCGCGCCCCAACTTGGACACCTACCTTCGCGGCCAGTTCCAAGAGACGCCAGCGCTTTATGAAGTGAAGGAGGGCAAGCCCTCCCTGATCAACTTCGATTTCGTGAATGGCCTCTACACCGTTCCAAAGCAGTTGGAGAGCGGCTACCTCGCCATCGGGAAACATAAGGTGGAATTCCACCGGAACGCGGGAGGTCGCTACCTAATTTCAACTACCAAGGAGAATGAAATGCCACTACTCGAAGTCATACAAACCCGCCAGATCAGCGCCTCGGTTCGACTTACTGATTCCACCGCAACCCAGGTAGATCAATATGCCGCATTCATCAGTGCATCGGCAGACGATGTCGTCGAACAGGCGCTCGCATATGTCTTCTCGAAAGACCGCGACTTCCAGGACTTTCTGAAGACGCCGGATGCGCGGAAGATCACGCCCACCTTGCGCATTCGCAAACCGGCAGCTAACGAGGTAGCGGAAGCAGCTGGGAAAAAGCAGTCTTCCGCAGCGTCTTTGGCCGCACAAGCACCTGCATCTGTGGCGGGATCGAAGGCATGATCCCGCTGCTACAACAGTGGCAAAGCACAACGGTGCTGCGCACCGGAAGAATCTTGACACTCCATCCCTTGTAGGGAACCGTTTAGCTCCCTCCGGGAACTAATGGGTTGCGCTCACAAAGAAGCCGCCGAAGTCTGAAACCGCTATGAATGCCGGTGTCTCCGATGCCAGCGAAGATGAGTCCATCGAAACCGGGTTTTCTCTGGGTGACTAAGAATGCTCACCATCTCAAAATCGCTGTCGGCATCGCAGGCCCAGACGTATCACGCTAAAGAGTTCACCTCCGCCGAACAGAACTACTGGAAGCAGGATGAGCGAGTTTTGGGCGAGTGGCACGGCAAGCTCGCTGACAAGTTCGGGCTGTCCGGAGGTGTGGACGAGGAGCACTTTGCACGCCTGGCAGACGGGCAGCATCCGATCACCGGCGAGCGGCTCGTGCGACACCGCATCGTCCACGAATATGAAGGAGCAGATGGAAGGGCCGTTGCACCCGTCGAGCATCGCGCCGGTTGGGACGCCACCTTTTCAGCGCCCAAGTCGGTATCCCTTACGGCTCTCGTGGGTGGCGATGGCCGCGTACGGGACGCGCATCGGCAAGCCGTGAATATCGCACTGAATGAGTTGGAGCGATACACGCAGGCCCGCATAGGCGGCAACAGTCCAGCCGAAGCCACTGGCAGGTTCATCGCCGCCAAGTTTGAACATGACACCGCCCGTCCCGTGGACGGCGATGCCGCGCCCCAACTCCATACTCATACCGTCATCTTCAATGTTACCGAGCGTGAGAACGGACAGACACGTGCCTTGCAGGAGCGTGGTCTGTTTGAGTCGCAGCAGTTTGCGACCGCTGTCTATCAGTCGGAATTGACGTACCGCCTCCGCAATCTCGGTTATGAAATCGAGGCAGGCCGCAGTGGTGCACCAGAGATCAAGGGATTCGATCAGACATATCTTGACGCCTCTAGTCCCCGGAGCCAGCAGATACGCAAACATCTCGAAAAGAGTGGCTTTCAGGGACCAGAAGCCGCACAAATTGCCGCGCACTCCACCCGTGACCGCAAAGAGATTCATTCGCCTGCCGAGGTAATGACTGCCCACCGGAAGATCGCCGCGGAGTTCGGCAATCAGGCCGACAAAGTTGTCGCTGAAGCCCGTGAGCGCGCTCAAGGTCATACGCCCGATCTCAGACGAAGAGATGCGTCGCTAATAGCTCAGCAGGCCATCACCTATGCTCTCCAAAGGCGGAACAGTGAAAGAGAGCATGAGCGACTGGTCGGTCTGGTCTGTCGTTCAGCAATGCGCTAACGAGATCGGCATAGATCAGTTCGGAGCGCACGATCTGCGTCGTACTTGTGCCAAGCTCTGCCGGAAGAGTGGCGGCGATCTCGAGCAGATCAAGTTCCTGCTCGGGCACTCCTCGATCCAGACCACCGAGCGCTACCTTGGTTCCGAGCAGGAGATCGCTATTGCTGTGAACGATTCCCTGGGACTTTGACAGTCTGGTTCCTGCTTTCCGACCGTTCCGATTCGACTGGATCCGAACCTATACTGAATCTATGGCGAAGGCTGATTCAATCGAGCTTTACGACGGTATCCGTCAACTCGTTCTTTCAGCGCGTGGGGCCGCAGCCCGCGGACTCAATTTGCTTCAGGTCCAAACGAACTATGAAATCGGCCGTCGGATTGTAGACAAAGAACAAGGCGGGGCTGATAGAGCTCAGTATGGCAAGGAAGTTCTTCGTGAACTTGCTGCTCGTCTGACTTCGGAGTTCGGAAGCGGGTTTTCGAAGAGCAATCTCGAATACATGCGGCGCTTCTACCTGACCTACACTGAACGAGGGGCTCAGATTGCCCAGACGCCGTCTGGGCAATTCAGTGAGATAGAACGCGGGATTAGTTCCCAAACCACCCAGACGGTGTCTGGGCAATCCACTGCTCAGGCTGCTATTTCGCCGTTCACTCTCAGTTGGTCCCATTACGTCTTTCTTTTAGGGCTCAACGACAACGAGCGTAACTTTTACGAGATCGAGGCCACGCAGCAAAACTGGACCCTCCGCGATCTAAGACGACAATTCGACTCAGGTCTGTATGAACGACTTGCTCTCAGTCGAAACAAAGAAGGAATCCGCGGCCTTGCCGATCAGGGACAAGAAATTACAGGCCCACAGGATGTTCTTAAAGAGCCTTACATTTTGGAGTTCCTTGGACTCGAAAGCAAGGCGGCCTACTCTGAGTCCGATCTGGAATCGGCAATTGTCGAAAACGTACAAAAATTCTTGTTGGAACTGGGCAAGGGGTTCTTGTTCGAAGCTCGCCAGAAGCGCTTCACCTTCGATGAAGAGCATTTCTTTATCGACCTGGTCCTCTACAACCGGCTGCTCAAATCGTATGTGCTCATCGACCTGAAGATAGGAAAACTGACGCATCAGGACCTGGGCCAGATGCAGATGTACGTCAATTACTTCGACCGCTTCATCAAGTCCGAAGGTGAGAATTCTACGATCGGGATCGTTCTGTGTAAGAAGAAGAACGCTGCACTTGTTGAGATCACGCTACCGAAAGATGCCAATATCCATGCTCGCGAGTATCAGCTTTATCTCCCAACGAAGGAAGAGCTACGTCGAAAGCTGGAGGAGTGGCTTGAAGAGCAACAGACGTAGGGTGTAACTTTTCTAATTCCGTATTGGGTCTCTCTCACATTAAATGGGTTCTGGTTCACTTTTGGTCAAGCGGTTATGCGAGTTTGCGTTCGTGTTTTAGGCCCGCGGTTTCAGACCGGGTTGAGGACGCGGAGCCTGAGCAGATCGAAGCCGGCGCGTCAGTACGTCAGTGGCGAGTGCGTAGCCGCCTCAAGCCATTGTGGCCACGCAATGGCATCGCGGTTGCGGATCATTTCGAAGAAGCCTCTGGCTGTACGGCCGAGCGATTCGAGCTCCGAAGAATCTTTATACAGCGCCTTCAGAAAGCGATGTCTTCGAAGATCGGCTTGTTGTTGGATTGCAAAGTGGGTTCCGGCTCACTTTTGGTGAAGTAGGCATGTGAGATTGCGTTCGGTTGCGCGATCGGAGTTGACATCACGCAACCCAAATGGGAAAAAGACGATTTCCCCATCCACTACAGAATAAATGGGGATGCTTAGGGTTTACGCAACGTGAAGAAGTGCGGCTACATCGGATTTCTTCTCAAGAACCTACTTCTGGATCTCAAAGGACTGATCATGGACCATTCGAAAGACGTTATTGGCGTTCGCGTCGAATCCGGCGTGAACATCAACCTGAATGCACGCAAAATAAATGGACAGCACAGTCGGTGTTGTGCAGGGTTTCCAACCCGGCTTTCTTCTCCTGTACCTGGCAAGCGCATGACTACACTTCTCTGCCTCTCGGTCCTGGCGCTTGGCCTCAATGCGATTTCTATTTCTGCCCAGACCATGCTGACCAACTCCGGGAATGCGTCGGTCAAGCCAACCTCCAACGCAACGACTCCAAACAGCAATCATTGCTACGATGCCAACGATCCGGATGATATCCGGCTCTGGCCCGGCGATGCACCGGGTGCGGTCGGTACGGATCCGTGCAAGGATATTCCATTCCTCCACGTCTTCCGCGCTGCCAATCCTGACCCGAGGGGCCTTGGCATCATTACCGTCCACGGCGGAAGTTATGTCGCGGTCTCTGATACCAAGGAACTGGGTCCCGTCGGATACTATTTCTCCAACACGCTGCACGTGACGACCTTCGTTCTCTATTACCGCCTGGTGCAGGTGGGCAAAGCTTATGGCTACCCGATTCCGGAATATGATGCGCAGCGTGCAATCCGACTGGTTCGCAGCCGTGCGGCGGAGTTCGGAATTGACCCCAACCATATCGGTCTTTTTGGCTTTTCTGGTGGCGGACACCTGGCGACCTCGATGGCAGTGCACTCCGGCACCGACTTCGGACTTCCGGTGCATGACGCGATCGATTACAACTCAGCCCTCGTCAACTTTCTCGGTCTCGGCTATCCCGTTGAGATCTTCAACCCTGCGACTTTGACCCCACCTGCCTCCCACAAGAATCTCTTGTACGCCTATTCGGGTGCCGAGCTTTCGACCCTTGAGCACTATCTCTCCAATGACGAACACACATCTTCCAAGATCCCTTCCACTTTCCTCTTCGAGAGCAAAGACGATACGACGATTCCCTACCTGCACGCCCAGCTCTTTTACAATGCGATGCTGAACTCGGGCAAGGACATCGAATATCACCTCTACGAACACGGAACGCACGGAACCGGTCTCGCCACGGATGAGCCAGAAGAGTTCACCTGGCCAGGTTTCTTCCAGACCTGGCTGGCCAACCTCTTTCCCAGTGTCCCGGCAAGGTAGCTTACCGGGTAAGCAAACAACACGTAATCCCACGTATGACAATTTGTTGCGGTACCGTGCCCGACAGGATTGGCTGGTCCTGTAAAAATAGCCCATAACTTGGCCTGGCCAAGTTATGGGCTGAAAATGGGGAGGCGGAGCCTGAGCAGATTGAAGCCAGCGCGTCCATCGATTTGTCGCTTAAGCAGCTTCAGTCGATGTACGCGGGCCTTAAACCATACGGTTTTTGCTCCAGGGCATTCTGAGTGCGGCATATACTGCATTCTGTCTTGTCTCGGTCTTAGCGAGAAGGAAGAGGGAGGCGAGCCCAGTGCTTCCTCAGGCCATCGTGGCCATGCAGCTGCAGAGCGTGCACGGATCATCTCGAAGAACGGTCGCAGCAGATGCTGCCGGACCATGAAAAACTCCCGATTCGGGTGAGCTCCTGCACTTCGGCGAGAAATGCTTCGCTGCGGCGAACTCTTTCTTCGGCGTCTTTGCGATCACTAATGTCTGTACTTGTTCCGTACCATTTGACGATCCTTTTCTTTTCATCCCGAAGCGGGTTCGCTCGAAACAGGAACGTTGATAGTTTCCATCGAACGCCGCATCCGGGCTTCGGTCTCGCCCGGAGAGCCAGCTGCAATGAGTGATTGCCAATACGCAAGTAGCACCGCAGTATCCTCCGGATCGAATCCATCCATCCCCAGCCTTCCGATTGCGATTTGTTGAACCCCGAATACCTCAGGTAATTATCGTTAACGAAATAGTCGGTTCCATCGGGCCGTGCCGACCAAGCCACCACGGGAACGGTGCTGATAATCAGGCTGAGACTGTCTTCTTTAGCTTGTAGAGCTCGTTCGGCTTCCTGTCCTCAATGTCTGTTAACAATAAATACCAGCGGGCGATTCTTCCGTCCTCTTCGCGCAGTGGAGTACCGGTAACTGAAACCACCGGAACTCACCGTCATGCCGACGGATGCGATGCTCGATCTCGAGCGGTTGACCAGTGGAGGAACAGTTTGCTGTCGCGCTCAGCACCCGATCGAGATCATCTGGATGAACAATTCCGTTATGTCTCCAGTCGCGCATACCCTCGAATGTCTTGCCTTAGCAATCCAGGATGCGCTGATTGACGACCTCTAGTTCCACTTCGGGGTCAAGGTGCAGACCAGACCGGGAATCGTGTTGACGATCAGGCGGAAGTCGAGCATCGTGCTCTCTTCGCCGAACTCTCTGTCGGTTTTTCTATCCATCGCCATTTGCTTTGCTCTCTAAACGGCTCCTTATACCAAGGTATTGTCCGATACCTTCGACCAATAGATTTGGTCTATTTTTGCTGGCCTAATCACACAAGTGAGTCGTGTGCGTTCCACTGCTGACTGACCCGTCTCCGCGTAGGAGGGAAGTCGATGTTGACAGGTTATCGATCATAGCTACCGAAATGCAAGGTCCGCTCAGCGCAGAAAGCTTGCCGTGCGAACAAGATCCACAGTGCACTCAGAATGGCCTGACACGGAGGAACAATGGCAAGCGAATTGACGGATAGGTAGTCCTGTTCGGCGGCGGGCCATCCTCTCCGCGGACCCGTTGCCGCTCTTGGTCTTTTCAATATCAACACCGAGCTAGACCTTATGGCCGGGTTTCAAGAGTACCGCTCCCAGGGGGATACTTCGGACTCTGACGAAACCTCTTGCTGCGCCGTTTGTGCCGCTAGATTTCTTCGATCCAATCACTACTCCAACAACTGCCGGCTTCTGAGAATCCGGTCCCAAACCTTGCCAAAGGAGGCCATGACATGAACGCCGCTCTCATTATTAATAACGTACACATGCAGTCGAGCGATGGTGCTCACTTCGAACGTCGCAATCCAGCCGGTAGTGCTGTTGTCACAATAGCTGCCGCAGGAACTGTCACAGACGCTAATAAGGCGGTAGAGTCCGCAGCCCGCGCCTTCAGCAGTTGGTCACAGACTTCACCAGTGGAACGACGTCGTATTCTACTCGCTGCTGCGGACTGCTTAGAAGCCAAGATGGAGACCATCAGCACGACGATGGCTGCGGAGATCGGAGCTTCCGCGATGTGGAGCGCGCTTAATGTATCGCTGGCCGCGCAGTTATTTCGTGAAGCGGCAGGACTCACGACACAGGTCACGGGCGAGACCATCCCGAGCAACCGGCCGGGAGTTCTGTCCATGACAATTCGCCAGCCGGTCGGTGTCGTGTTGAGTATTGCTCCTTGGAACGGCCCGATATTTCTCGGGGCGAGAGCGATCGCCTATCCTATTGCGTGCGGAAACACAGTAGTGTTCCGGGGTTCGGAGCTCAGTCCCGCGACCCATTCACTCTTAGTCGAAGCCTTCTTGGAGGGCGGACTTCCACCGGGGGTATTGAATCTTGTTTTCAATGCGCCCGCTGCAGCGCCTGATGTTATCGATGCACTTGTGAATCATCCCGCCGTTCGCCGCGTCAACTTCACCGGCTCCACACGGGTCGGTAGGATCATTGCGGAGAAAGCTGGCCGGGCGTTGAAGCGCTGCCTCCTCGAATTGGGCGGTAAAGCCCCGCTTGTCGTGCTGGACGATGCAGACATTAGCGCCGCGGTGAACGCATCGATCTTTGGCTCGTTTATGTATCAGGGCCAGATCTGTATGACGACCGAACGTATCGTCGTCGATGAGACTGTGGCGGACAAATTTGTTGAGATGTTTGCTCAGCGTGCGAGCGCTCTGTCCGTTGGCGATCCTACCGCGGACCCATCAATCGTCGTCGGCCCCGTTATCGATGCTCGGTCGGGATCTCGCATTAACGAACTGATTCGAGATGCAGTGGCTAAAGGAGCTGTCCTGGTCGCCGGGGGCTATGCGGAAGGCGCTGTGCAGCTCCCTACGATCCTTGATCGCTGCGCGCCGGACATGGCGATTTATGACGAAGAGACATTTGGGCCCGTCACCATCGTTGTTCGCGTGCGCGGTGTAGAAGAGGCCGTGCGAGTTGCCAATGACACACAGTACGGTCTCGCTGCAGCTGTCTTCGGCAAAGACGCCTATCGAGCGTTCCAAGTAGCATCGCGAATCGAAGCCGGGTCCGTGCATGTGAATGGTCCCACTGTCCAGAACGAGCCGCAGGCGCCATACGGAGGAATGAAAGCCAGTGGATTTGGCAAGTTCGATGGCCGTGCTGTCATTGACGAATTTACAGAATTGAAATGGCTGACGATCGAAGCGCCCGAGCAGGGTTATCCGATCTAATTAGCGATTCGCGGCATCACGTTTATCCGGAACATGCGGGTAGCCCACTGCATCCGCGAATACACAAAAAGAACAGGAGATGCGTTATGGCACAGCAAGAGCAATATATAAGAGCCGCCGTCGTTCACGAAAAGGGAGCAGCCTTTCGAATCGAAAATGTACGACTTGGCGCCATCCGCGAGGACGAGATTTTAGTCCGTATCGTGGCGTGCGGTGTATGTCATACCGACATTCTTGTTCGAGATCAGATTGCGCCAGTGCCGCTGCCAGCGATAGCTGGTCATGAAGGGGCAGGCGTCGTTGAGACAGTCGGCAGCGCCGTCACAGAGGTGCGACCGGGCGATCACGTGGTGATGAGCTACATTTACTGTGGACACTGCAAGCCTTGTTTGTCCGGCCATCCCGCCTATTGCCAGCAGGTGTGGCCCATCAATTTTGGCGGCGGACGCCTCGATGGAACAACATCGGCAAGAGACAAGGAGGGATGTGTTCTACATGACCACTTTTTCGGCCAGTCGTCCTTTGCCGAATATTCGGTAACGAATGAACGTAACGTCGTCAAAGTTCCCAACGATCTTTCGTTGGAAATCCTGGCACCGCTCGGATGCGGCATTCAAACTGGAGCGGGCGGTGTACTGAACGCTTTGCAAGTTCGCCCCGGATCTAGCTTTGCCGCCTTCGGGGCGGGAGCAGTCGGGCTTGCGGCGATCATGGCGGCTCGGGTGGCCGGTGCGACGACAATCATTGCCGTGGACGTGAATGCGGATCGTCTCGTACTCGCTAAGGATCTTGGCGCAAGCCACGTTGTGAACTCCAGCGAAGGAGATCCCGTAGAACAAATACACGCCATAGTCGACGGTGGACTGGATTACTCACTCGAATGCAGCGGACATTCCGAGGTCTTGAGACAAGCCATCGATGCTTTAGGAATCTTTGGCACCTGCGGCATCATTGGTGCAACTAAGCTAGGGACCGTGATGCCCTTCGACGTCAATAATGTCATGGCATTGGGAAAACGAATCATGGGAGTGATTCAAGGTGACGCGGTTGCGAAGACCTTTATTCCGGACTTGATTGACCTGTATCGGCAGGGCCGCTTCCCCTTCGATCGGCTGATCAAGACATACGACTTTGCCGAAATCAACCAAGCTATTGAGGACAGCGAGAAAGGTCGCACCATTAAGCCCGTGTTGCGAATCGGTGCGACCAGCTAGTTAGGCCAGCACAGTCGGTTCGCCCGAGGGACACTCCCTCTCTTTATCCCCGACGACCACTTGTACTTGGTTTCAGACGAGGATTCCCAACCATGTAGGCCATTCGAATAGAGGCAAAGGAGACAGATATGAAGACTTGGTACATCACCGGCTCCAACCGCGGTTTGGGATTGGAACTTGCGCGAGCTGTCCTTGAGGCAGGAGACCGAGTGGCTGCTGCGGCTCGGAAGCCCATGCAGATCACCAAACAGCTGGCAGGATACGGAGGGCGTTTGTTGCCCGTTGAACTCGACGTCACCAACCAACACTCCGTGCAGGAAGCCGCTAAGCAAGTGTTCGCGGAGTTTGGCCACATTGACGTGCTTGTCAACAATGCAGGTTACGGCCAATTGGGTGTTTTCGAGCAAATTTCGGAAGCCGACATCGCTCGCCAGTTTGAAACGAATGTCTTTGGAACGTTCGGAGTCACGCGCTCCGTGCTGCCCGTGATGCGCGCACAACGTTCCGGCATCATCCTTACGATTTCTTCGATCGGCGGCTTGATCGGCTTCGACGGATCATCGATCTACTGTTCGACGAAGTTTGCACTCGAAGGCTGGTCAGAATCATTGAATCTTGAATTGGAGGTGTTTGGAATCAAAGCAGTATTGGTAGAACCGGGGTTCTTCCGCACCGACTTTCTCGACAGCAGTTCAGTAGCCTATAGCGATATCGAAATTCCTGACTATCATCACTACTCTCAGGCGCGAAAAAAGCAACTCGACAGCATGAACCATCTACAGCCCGGAGATCCAGTGAAGTTCGGTCAAGCTCTGTTGAAGTTGGTGAATTCCAAGTCGTTGCCGGTGCGCTTCGCAGCCGGAAGCGATGCCTTCAAAGTGGTGGTCGGGCGCAATCAGAGCCATCAGGCAGAAGCTGATCAATGGCACGATCTCACCGTTTCCACGGATATCGACTCGAAGAAGTAGCTTGTTGACGAATCAAGCGATAATCATCCGCTGGTCCTGATAGCTTCTGGCGTTATCGAAGGTTCATCAGGAATCTTGCCATTCAACCTACGCACCATACGGAGTAATTAGCACGGCATCGCTTCTTCTGTGCAATCTGCCCCAAGGCAATGATGGAACCATTGAGGTTCCATCATCGTCTGATGCTGAGGAGTATGCGTCGTTAGCTGCATCTTTCGAGTTTTCTCCCAGCTAGTAATATTTGAAAAGTGCAGGACCGAAATCCTGCCTGTCTTCTATAGAAGCGGTGGCAACAGCCACCATGTTCGCTTCTTATAAGCTAACCATTCTTCATAGCGCGAGAGGCTCGCCTCTTTCAGGATCATATTAACCCCGAACAAGCCGATCCAAACCCATGCAAGAATGAGGATGGTGATCCAGTGCCATACCATCATCGCAAAGCTCGAGTAGATAATCATTTCGCCGAGATAATTGGGATGGCGGATGTAACGGAACATGCCATCCGTTATGAGGCCACGTTTGAGGCGAAGTGTAAAGTATTTCTGTGCATCCGCGGCGATCATGATGCCACATCCGAGAATACATAACGAGATGCACAGACAGAACCATGCGCTCTGTGGCAACGGGTAGGCCAAATTTGAGGTTCTCGAGATCAATAGCCAACCGAAGACCCAGTACAACAAAAGTACCGAAGTAAAGGCGCTGATGCCCCCGGCAATGGTGAGACGATTTTGGAAGTTGGGATCCGGAAACGCTACATCCTTAACAATCCAAAGCAAGCCATAAGTGCCCTGCATGGCCAGATAGATCCAGGCTGCAGCACTGTTGTTGTGATACGACATCATCATGAACGCGTACAGTGGGAACGTTCCTAGTTTTTCAAAGTTAATCACCCATGAAAATTTCCATGGTCTCGGCCCACCAAGTAGATCATAGAAGATCGCAATGGTCCAATGCCTTGCAATTCTCGCCCAGTCTTGTGCAACAAGATTGTCCATATCACTCCTTCCCGTGATCTTCGAATATTAATGTTCAGGACGGCTTTCAGAAACATGCGCTGGTTCTACGTTCGTGCGGTGTTTTATCAGAGCGTCAACCCTAACCGGATTCATAGCTACAGGAAGCTCTTGATTTGTTCCACCCAAGTTGCGCTTCTGAAGGATCTATTCCTGAACAAATCCACACACGGCTTTGCAATTTCTGCGGAATTCCCCGGGAGTAGTCCTCAATTTCCGGCGAAATAGAGTTGTCATGTGCGCCTGACTCGAAAATCCACATTCCACGGCGATTGAGACTATGGGTAGACGTCCCTGCCGCAGCAGGTGTTTCGCATGGTTGAGGCGACGATTGACAACATAATCGTGCGGAGTCTGCTTCAGCGAGGCATAAAACATGCGAAGAAAATGAGCCCTGCTATATCCGCTTTCTGAGGCGAGCCATTGAAGACTCAACTTTTCGCGAAAGCTACTTTCTATTAAGGCTTTGATCTTTCGCAGTATCGCTGGTGGAAGAGGAGAAGCTTGCAAATCTGGGCGTCTAGACGAACGGGAGCAGCCCATACAGAAGCGAACACCTAGCGCTTGTGCTAGCGAATCCGCATACAGCGGCCCGGACGGTGCCCCTGCCTCCAACTCTTCCGAGAGAAGGTTCAGTAGGCGGGTCACAGTTGCGTCACGCACCGCCAAACTAAATACAGGGCCATCGGAAAGCCGATCGCCCGTCTCATCAGTGATCTTTTCGATAAAGCTCTTCTCGAACGTGCAGCACGTGAACTCGGCAGAAGTAAACAGGCGCACATCGAGAACAGACCCTGCGGGGACAGTTGTGATATCTCCCCGGGTTTTAGAATAACGGACAAATCCACCCCTTACCGTGCTTCTTTCGCCCCTCACTGAGAGAGACCCTAACTGCCAAATAGAGTGGCTATCCAGCGAAGTGGGGACGACAATCCCAGGCGGACTGACGCTTTTTTCAAGGACGAAGCCTTCCCATGGAAGGTGGACGCTCGACGCGACGACTGTCGTCGGCCGGTACGAACGAATTGCAGTAGATTGCATAGAATTCCCCGTAATTTTCGAGCGGAAGAGGGCGAGAGTTCAGAGTGATTTCAGATCAAGAACAAAGCGGTACTTGACGTCATTCTTTACGACGCGATCCCACGCACTCTCAAGTTGGTTGAACGTCGTAAGCTCGATGTCAGAAGCGATGTTGTGCTTTCCGCAGAACGTAAGCATCTCCTGCGTTTCCTTGATACCCCCCGACGCAGAGCCAGTCACGTGTTTCCGCCCCATAGCCAATGCGAACGCGGGTACCCGAACAGGCTCGGCCGGAATTCCTACCGTGCAGTACGCAGCGTCGCGCTTCAAAAGAGACAGGTATGGAACGATGTCGTGGGGAGCAGATACACAGTCCAGGATGAAGTCGAACGACTTCGCATGGGCTTTTTGCCAACCTTCTCCTTTGGTGAAGATCACCTCGTCCGCGCCGAGGCGCTTGGCGTCCTCCACCTTGCCACTGGAGGTTGTGAACTGGACGGTGTGTGCTCCCATCGCGTGTGAGAACTTCAAAGCCATGTGCCCCAGTCCACCGAGGCCGATGATGCCTACCTTTTTTCCTGGTTCAATATTCCAGTGCTTAAGAGGTGAATACGTCGTGATGCCAGCACAGAGTAAGGGAGCGGTTGCAGCGGGATCTAAGTTCGCGGGGACATGAAGTGTGAAGGCTTCGTCCACAACAATGTTGTTTGAGTAGCCGCCGAAAGTGATCTTACCGTTCTGATCCTTAGCGTTGTAGGTGGGGAGTACGAGATCGCGATCGCAGTAGACCTCTTCGCCATCCTTGCAGGATTGGCACTCCCGGCAGGAGTCAACAAAGGTTCCAACCGCCGCTTTGTCACCCACTTTGAATTTGGTAACCGAGGATCCAACCGCGCTGACAGTTCCAACGATTTCATGACCCGGAACCATCGGATAGATCGCGTTACCCCAATCATTTCGAGCTTGATGAATGTCCGTATGGCAAACACCACAGAACTCGATGTCAATGAGAACGTCTGAAGAGCCAAGCTTACGTCGTTCAAAGTCGAATGGTGCTGCTGCAGTAGTTGATGAGTGAACTGCATATCCGTGTGTAGATATCATTATGGATCTCCATAGGATGTGGTGATGGTTGAGGTTTGCGCCCTCGACCACCGATTGGATTTGTTGTCCCTGAGGGATGAGGGCTAGTTTTCCGGTGCTGAACCGACCTTCCAGAAGTCGATGAGTTTCGGGGGCAGCCTCAAGGGCGAATGTTCTAACCTTGCTCGGGCGGAGCCAGCCGTCTTCGATACCACGGACGACTTCCGAAACTCTTCGGCGCATTTCCGTATAACTATGGATGTACGCGAAGACTGATCCAGCGGTGATATGCGTCGCTTTATGCCAGTAGCGTTAGCTCGTTGGATTGGATTCATAACCCGAAGTGCTCTCCCTGAGATCGATACTCTTCGAATCCAACCCGAAGTTCTTCTTCGGTATTCATGACAAAGGGGCCACGAGCTGCAACGGGTTCACGGAGAGGTTTTCCTGCGAAGAGCAGGGCTCTGAATCCGTGCTCGTCTGCGCTTAGGAATGCGGCGCTCACGTTCCCGCTCTGTGTGAACCAAGCGATTTGGCCAGCTCTTACGTTTACGGCCGTGGAACAGACCCTGGCGTTGCCCTCAAGAAGCACGACGAACGCGTTGAATCCCGGCGGTATCTCATGCTGGATCTCCGCGTCGGGGCCAAGCCGCAACTCGACCATCAGGACGGGGGTATGATTGGTTGTTGGGGCTTGCGTTGTACCGGACCTTCCGGAAAAGACCCGTGCTTCGACTCCAGGTTCTCGTCTAACGGGCATAGAGGAAGCGTGCAGCGTCTGCAAATGAGCTGAGACCTGCTTCTCTTCGCGACGCAGATTGATCCAAAGTTGCAGTGCATGAACTGTTCGACCATCTATCGGCTGTTCATTGTGGATTACGCCCTTACCTGCAGTCATCCACATCGCGTCTCCCGCAGCGATGGTCCCCTTGTGACCGTGGTTGTCGTAATGCTCTACGCCACCCTCGAGTACGTAAGTCACCGTCTCCATCCCCCGGTGCGGATGTCGATCGAACACGCCTTTGGGAAACCAGTCTTCCATCAGCAATAGAAAGGGGTCCGTCTCGACCCAATTGCCGGGAGAGATGAAGGGACGAACGCGGTGCTTATCGTTCATGCCCCCCTGCACTGAAGGACTTTCTATACGAAGTACGCGTCGTGATTCGAGAATGACATTCATGTTGTTTCCTTCCTTCAGCAGATGGGTTGAGTGAATCACTCGTGTGGGGGCTCAAGCCGATAAGGATCAGCTTCGAGCATGATCGCGCTTGATTAGTTCGGCTGCACGTTCTCCAATAACTACGCAGGGTGCCATGGTATTGCCGGTGGTCACGCGCGGCATGATCGAAGCATCCGCAATGCGGAGATTCTCGATGCCATAGACCTTCAAGCGGCTATCGACGACCGACAGGGCATCGCGACCCATTTTGGCAGTCGAGGTCTGGTGCCAGTACGTCAGAGTGGAATTCCTCACAAACTGGTCCATCAGATTTTTTGTGAGCTTTCCCGGGGTGACTTCGCGCTTTGCAAACGGCCGAAGCGAAAGTGAGTTACCAATCTCCCGACAGATCTCCACGCTTCGCATGAGTGCCTGTACGTCGTCGGGATGCTCCAACGTGTTTGGCTGGATCTCCAATGGATCCAATGGACCCGGTCCAGTCAACCTGATGTACCCTCTGCTCTTGGGTCGAACGAGCCCGGCGAACAGAGACCAGCCGCGTTGTGGCAGCGAGTACTCGTGCGCTATGTCAATACTCCCAAACGGAAACTCCAGTTGGCATGGTTGTAGATCGGGAGTCGGAACAGACGAGTCGCTCTTGCAGAAGAACGTTGCTTCGCAGCCATTGTTGCGGATCACAACATCTCGCTCCGACTCCCAGATGCAACTTGCAACTCCGACGTGGTCCTGGAAGTTCTGCCCAACGCCTGGAAGGTGTTGGACGACCGGGATGCCATGGCGCTGGAGTTCCGTCTCATCTCCGATACCGGATTGCATCAAAACTTTGGGTGTATGGAACGCGCCCATCGACAATACGACTTCGTGACCGGCGCCAATCCGTAAAGCCTTGCCCTCGACGACCACTTCAACGCCTATCGCGCGCTTACCCTGAAACAGAACTTTCGTGACTAGCGCGTTTGGAACGACGGTCAGGTTGGGGCGATCCATATAAGGAAGAACGTAGGTGCGAAAGATGGAAAGACGCTTCCCGTCCCGAATTCTCGTGTCGACGACAGAGGCACCGCCTTCGCCTTCCATCATGATTCCGTTCGGGCTATCGAATGTTGGGATACCAATGCTCTTCGCTCCATCTACCATGGCCACGGCCATCGGGTGTGGATCCGGTGCGGGCTGTACGAATACAAGTCCGCCTGTTCCACGGTGACTAGGATCCGGTGAGCCATGCCAATCTTCGATCCGCTTGTATTGACCAAGCACGGAATCGTAGTTCCAAGCCGCATCTCCGGACGTTTCTGCGAAGTAATCCCAATCACTCTTGTGACCGCGAGACCAAATCATCACATTGATGCTCGATCCACCACCAAGTACTTTCCCCATGGAAAGCTCGAGCGACCGATCGTTCAATTGCTGGATTGGACGTGTCTTGAAAGCCCAATCGCGCTCAGACCCAAGGTTCGAGGTCCACTGGCTGGCTTCCTGTACAGCAGGCAAGTCGTCAATGCCGCCGGCCTCGAACAGTAGGACACTCGCGCCGTCAATTTCTGCGAGCCGACGGGCCACTACCGAACCGGATGATCCAGATCCACAAACGATAAAGTCGTAGTGGGAGCGCAAGTTCGATCTCAAAGCTGCCTGATTGCTTTTCGCCCGTTTGAGGGGCGATTCGGATTCAGAAGCTTGCGCCTGATGGGTTTTGTTGTTCAAAGTCGTCCTCCTGTATTGGCATCGATGTCGCCGCGTGACGGATACTGTCTGCTCGCCACCGAAGCGAGCGCAAAAGTGAAAACGATGGTCCGCGAGCCCGCTGCGCCAGCAGGTGTGGCAAAGCTTTTCCCAATGAGGTGAAGGACACAGTGAGATGAAGCTTCATCAGCTCACTCCAAAGCGGTTCGATTTCTACGGAACACTCCAGCCGCCATCAATAATGAGTTCCGTACCGGTGATATAGCTTGCTTCGTCAGAGCAAAGGTACAAAGACCCGTATGCCACTTCTATCGACTCGCCAGGTCGACCCATCGGAATCTGAGTTCTCATCTCTTTGAGCTTTTCGTCAGTGACGACTCCGGTCGCAAATTCGGTATTGATTGATCCCGGATGAACGGAATTTACGCGAACTCCACGTTTCGCATATTCCATCGCGACAGATTTGGTCAGAAGACGCACCCCACCTTTCGAAGCCTGGTATGCCGTCGATCCCGGCACACCGATGTTGCCGAACAGCGAGCAGACATTCACGATCGCGGCGCCCTTATTCTTTAGTAGTTCGGGCATGGCCGCACGCATTCCAAACCATTGCCCATCAAGATTCGTGGACAAGATCTTGGACCACAGATCGGGTGGCGTGCTTTCAAGGCCCTTATCGCTGTATATCGCGGCGTTGTTCACGAGCGTCGTCAGCTTGCCAAACTTTGAGAGTGCCGTTTTAATGGCTGAGTCCCACTGATCACTACTGGCAACATCCGGGTCAACGTAAACAGCCCTTCCGCCCTGGTCTTCGATGCTCTTCGCCACAGGAGCCCCAAGATTACGCTTTACATCAGCGAGCACTACGGAAGCTCCTTCTGCGGCGAAGAGCCTGGCATGAGCCTCACCAATTCCACGTGCGGCGCCCGTTATCAAGACGACCTTTCCATCCATTCTCTTTGCCATTTATCCCACCATATCCTTCCTCTACACAAGCATCGTGACTACTCGGCTGGCTTCTAGTCTCCGTACCGCGGTCGTATCTAATCCGAATCACCGCGGCAACTTGAAAGCTAAGGTCCTCGACGCGAGGCTCCTCTATGCTTGATCCGTGGGCCTGATGACAATCTCGTTCACGGCGACGCGACGCGGACTCGCGACGATGTAATGAACCGCTTCCGCGATATCTTCCGCATGGAGTCGCTCTACTTCCCCGAAGGCTTTCGTGAAACCTTCCCACTGTCCGGCCTTCTGCTCGAAGAGCTGTGTCGCGGTTGCGCCTGGCTCAATGACCGAGAAACGCAAGGACTGCCTGGCGAACTCCTGTCGCCATGACTCGGTCGCAGCGGTGACGGCGAACTTGGTGGCGTTGTAAATTGCCACCTGCGGCGCGCTGAAGCGCCCTGCCACCGAAGAGATATTGACAACATCAGCAACCTGGCGAACGCTGACGGCAACTGCGTTTAGTAAATGAGGTAGCGCAGCTTTCGTGACGTACATCAGACCCCGGAGGTTGACATCCACCATTTGGTCCCATTCGGTCAGCGGCGATTCGACCGACGGCCCGTTCAACATCACGCCGGCAGCATTAACGAGTACGTCTAGCCTTCCAAACGTTTGTATCGTCTTGTCCACGATCTTTGCGGCTTCATCGGCAGAACTGATGTCCGTGGCCATCCGAAGCGTCTTCCTGCCCATCGTGGATATTTCCCACTCGACGCTCTTCAACTCTTCATCTCGACGAGCAACTAAGACAACGTTCGCGCCACCCGACGCAAGGCGAATTGCAGTTGCTCGTCCGATACCACTCGACGCTCCAGTGACGAGTGCCACTACTTCGTTCAGGCGGCCCGACGTAGAGGCCGCCCCCTTGATCATGTGTCCTCGGACGTATGTTTCCATTCCGGTCGGCATAGTAGCTCCTTCAATTGAGATTTTCCGGCGGTCGAATCGAACAATGTGATGTCTTGGACGGTAGCCGCCAGGCATGGTCATCCCTATACAGTGCGCTGGTACGTTTGTCGTAACAGAGTGTCTAGGGCATTCAGTCGCGCCGAGTATTCACTTATGTGCGCCTGCACTTATCAACGAGCGCTTTCACAACAAAGCGACTTACTTAGTTCATTAGGCCAGCAAGTGTTAACGGAATCTATTGGACGAAGGTGTTGGCCGATACCTTCGTACAGGGGGTGGGATAGTGCGTCCCATTGCTGCGCTGCGTTGGGCGACATCGTCTTGCTTATCGCGTCCGTCTTTGCTTCAAGTCGGTCCGCTGCTGCGAGAAGGATTGTTCGCCGTTCCAAAGGCGCAGTCTGAGACCATGTTTCGAAGGCGCCTGCCGCGGATTCTGCAGCTAGGCTTGCATCCTTCGTGCTGCCCGCGGCTACAGTCTTTACGACGGGACGCCGAATGGCGTTGTAACGATCAAAGTGGGTACCGCCGCTCGCTGCAACGGACTCTTGTCAATGATGAGGTCTACTTTCACCAGATAGCCTCCTGTCTGGAAAAGTGTCGGCGCGATCAATTGCGCCCGCCCACAGATGCGGTGATGAATGACTTGAGAAGCTGGAAATTATTCTGCTCTACTACCGCGACCTTTGGGCACTGTCACGCTTGATTCTTGCGAACTAAGCGCGAGCTGTGGTTTCGCGACACAGTGGCCGTTATCCCATCGAGAACCGTCTGCTCGCCTAGAGCTCATGAACGCGGCTCACTAATCTCATTAAGCCGGGCGGTGGGGACAAATTACTGGACCGAGGTATCAGCTAATAACTTGGTAACGACCAATGGCGTTCTGTGGAAGAGGATCGCCTATGAGGGCGGCTTTAGGTGCGTAACATCGCGGTCACTGGAATCTCCTTAACACGGAACACTCGTGTCGAGCTAAGGTGCTGGTTTAGTTCCCGGCTCCTCCCGCAGAAAGTTGGTCACGACAGTCACGAAACTTTCAGGTTCTTCGACAAACGGGAAGTGACCACTCTTGGGAAACGCCAAGAACTTCGAGTCAGTGATCGCCTTGTGGATCTTCCACGCCGTAATGGGAGGAATATTGACGTCGAAGCGCCCGGTCAGCACTAACGTCGGAATACGCAACGACTGCAGCTGCGACCACTGATCCTTTTTCCTCATGGATTCTGCGTTGGACCCGTTGATCTTTTGGTTGAGTCTGATGCCCCTTGCGCCAGTTTCAAATCCTCGCCGGCTCTCTTCCCCGTAGAACATCATCGAAAGATGCCGACTATATTCTTCATCCTGGTGTTTTGGGTCGTTATCGTTTTTGTTTGCAACTCGGGATTGCTCTATGACGTCAGGGAAGAAACTCTCCAGGGTGCCGCCGCCGTCTTCGCGCCAATGGGGGCTCGCTGAATCGACAAGAATCATTTTTGCTACATGCTGCGGAAAAGTCTCTGCGTATCCCATCGCGATATTGCCGCCCCATGAATGTCCGGCAATGATGACCTTTTCCACCCCGAGGGTCTGACGTAGCGCTTCTACATCAGAGACCTGCGCATCGATCGTCTGTGGTGCATTTGGATTCAACAGATGTGAAGCACCTAAGCCTCGCTGGTCATAGAACACGATCGGCCAGTTCTTCGAAAGCTCTCCCCATGCTTTAGATCGGGAGGTGATTTGAAGAGGGAATCCTGGCCCGCCATTCGCGAAGATGATAGGCACACCAATCGATGGGTCGAGATTCCCATGGATCTCAAAGGAGAGATCTACATCCGGGGTATGTGCGACCCCTGAGTTTAATTTGGGGGACTGGGCAGAAGTTAAGCTGGAGAGCGTGAGTGCAAGAAATAGAACAACGATGTGTTGCTGTTTGGGGATATTCACTTCGGACGTAATGGCCTTTCTTCGTTTTTGATAAGACTTTTACTTTCGAGAGCGCGGGTTGTGAGGGTGGTCACAATCCGACCGATTTAATGTCTATCGAACCGGTCGCCGATACGCGCCACTCTGTCGCACAGGACAAATGTCGATGACGGACGAAACCTCATATGTTGCACCAGCGAGTGGCTGCTCCGCATCCTGCACTCTTGCCTTTAGCTCGTGTCGCTCGGTAACCTAATGCAGAGCGGGCGCGGCCTTCCTTCGCGGAAGCAAGCGCGTCCGATCTATGCCACCTGGACACGACTCACATAAGTGATTAAGCCAGCCAGTCCGTGGACGGTCTATTGGACGAAGGTATTGGCCAATACCTTCGCATGAGGCCAAGCTAAGAGTACGGAGGAGGTCCCGATGAAATCGATGGCCGAGGGCACGTCAGCACATGGGGACGGCCTGTTAGACTTTCGTCTTATCGTAAACACGATCCCTGGGCTGGTCTGTACGCTCACGGCTGATTGGGATTTGGAAGTGGTTAATCAACGTCTCTTGGATTACTACGGGATGACGTTTCAAGAGATACGGGATTGGAAGCACAACGGTGTCGTCCATCCGGACGATCTCCAAGGCGTGATCGATAAGACTATCCAATCGAGCAAGACGGGTGTGCCACTCGATATGGAACACCGATGCCGAAGGCATGACGGTGTCTTCCGCTGGTTCCAGGTCCGAGGGATGCCAGTGCGCGACGAGGACCAGACCATCGTGCGCTGGTATCTTTTGTTCACAGATATCGAAGATAGAAAGCGCAATGAAATTCTCCAAGCCAAAGAAAATAGTCTCAGTCTTTTCATCAACACAATACCAGTTGTTGCCTGGTCGGCACGTCCAGATGGCTCGATCGACTTTGTCAGCGATCATTACCTCACGTTTTCAGGATTGAGCGCGGCAGAGGCTGATGGATGGGGATGGACGCAATCTATTCACCCTGATGACCTGGCCGGTTTACTCGACTATTGGCAGTCGGTCATCTCTGCCGGTACGGCAGGGGAAATCGAGGCTCGAATGCGACGTTTCGATGGGCTCTATCGATCGTTCCTGTTTCGTGTCACACCCCTGCGTGATGAAGCAGGAAACATTCTCAAATGGTTCGGAACGAGCACCGATATCAATGACCGTAAAGAAGCCGAAGAAAACGTCCGGCGGAGCGAGGCATTTCTTGCGGAGGTTCAACAGCTCACGCGTATAGGGAGCTTCTCGTGGTGTATTCCAACCGAGGAAATTAGATGGTCGGATGAACTGTACTCAATCTACGACCTCGATCCTTCACTCCGAATTACTTTCGACTTGTTTGCCGAACGCCTCCATCCAGATGATCAGAAATATCTTCCCGATATGCTCCAACGTGCTCAGCGAGAAATGGACGATCTCGAATATCCTCACCGTATCTTGATGTCGGATGGTGCGATCAAGCACCTGCATCTTAGGGCACATGCTCGCCGCGACCCCGAAGGTCGCCTTGAGTACATCGGGGCCGTGCAGGACGTAACGGACCGGAAGCTCGAAGAGGAAGCGCTTGCGAAAGCACGACAGGACCTCGCGAATGCTACAAGGACAACGAGTCTTGGAGTGTTGACGGCTTCAATCGCGCACGAAATCAACCAGCCACTTTCAGGAATCGTTACCAACGCAAGTACATCTCTTCGTATGCTCAGTGGCGATTCGCCAAACATAGAAGGGGCGCGGGAAACGGCCCGCCGAACCATCCGGGACGGAAACCGAGCCTCGGACGTAGTGAGCCGACTGCGGACACTTTTCAGCAAAGGGGAGATTGCAGCTGTGCCCTTGGATTTGAACGAGGTCGCAAGAGAAGTGATAGCTCTATCGCAGGCCGAGTTGCAGAGGAATTGTGTGTCGCTACAGGAGGAGTTGGCGGAGGCCCTTCCACGAATCCTCGGCGACCGTATTCAGTTGCAGCAGGTCATCTTGAATCTTCTCCGAAATGCCTCAGACGCGTTTGATGCGTTCAGCGGTGTGCAGAGGAATATTCGAATTAAGACCGATGTAGACGATGAGAATTGTGTTCGGCTTAGCGTGGCGGATTCGGGCGTTGGTTTCGATCCCAAACTTTCGGAGACATTGTTCGAAGCTTTTCATACAACGAAGACTAAGGGCATGGGGATCGGGCTTTCCGTAAGTCGTTCTATTATAGAGGCTCATCGAGGCAAAATTTGGGCAATGCCAAATGCTGGCCCCGGATCAACCTTTGCATTCTCGATCCCATGCGGGTTCAGCATCTCCCATGGAAATCATCTAGCATCCTCAGATGATGCGATTGAGAAGCCGCGCTCACCTGACCCCAGCTGCGACGTCCTCCCGCCTGACATGGATTCGGCATAACGATCGGACGACATCGTCTCAACTCGAAAAGCAATACCAAAGGACAATGGCGCATAAGCTTCTCACGGGGGATCATAATTGTGACTTGATTACAAGAATTGGAATACAGGCTATGGCAAAGCTCGTGTTCAGGTAGAGGTCTTGCTGAGTGCGAGTTTACTTAGGAAGTCTCGTAGCCTGCCTAGGCGAGATCATCCGAACGGTGACCCAGATGTCGCAAAGGGATGCATGAACACAGCACGTTTGGTTGTTTCAGTAATTGATGACGACGAATCGATCCGGGAGTCTCTGCCTGACTTGCTCATGGAATTGGGATTCGAGGCCTGCACGTTCGCATCGCCAGAGGCGTTTCTCGCATCCGAAAGTGTGTTAAAGACCAATTGTCTGGTTCTCGATATCAATATGCCGGGGACTACCGGTCTAGATCTTGAGCGGCATCTGAGGCTGAGCGGCTCACAGATCCCGATCATCTTCATCACAGCTCTGAGAGATGAATCCGCTCGTTTGAGGCTACTGAAACAAGGTGCTGTCGAGTGTCTGTTCAAGCCATTCAGCGATGCCTCGTTGCTCGAGGCGCTTACCAAGGCATTCGGCCAAGGCAATCTCTAGGTTATTTGAGTCAATATGACCCATATGCGATGATTTTAGGCGAAATACTGGGGTACGCTTCCATGCAACAAGTCTCACCAATTGTCTTCGTAGTAGACGACGATGTGTCGGTCCGGGAATCCTTGGAGCTCCTTCTTGGCAATGAGGGTTGGCAAGTAGAGCTCTTTGTGTCGGCATCGGACTTCCTGGCCTATCGGCCCCCTTTCGTGCCGCATTGTCTTGTGCTCGATGTCTCGCTTCCGGGTCTGAACGGCCTCGAGTTGCAAAAGTGTATAGCCTCTGAACGCACTGAGATGCCCATTATCTTCATCACTGGTCACGGCGACATCCCCATGACCGTACAAGCGATGAAAGCGGGGGCGGTAGAGTTCCTTCAGAAACCCTTCGGTGATGAAGCGCTCTTGAATGCGATTCGGGGTGCACTGCAACGCAGCAAAAACCTTCTGAGTCGTAAAGCTGAGATTCGTGAATTGCGAACCATGTATGAGCACCTAACTCCGCGAGAGCGTGAAGTGATGGCCTTGGTCGCTACCGGCCTTCCAAACAAGCAAGTGGGCAGCGAACTGGGGATTAGCGAGATCACTGTAAAGGCGCATCGTGGTAGCGTCATGCGCAAGCTAAAAGCCACCTCGGTTGCGGATATTGTGAAAATCGCGGCACGTCTCCGCGTCACGCCTCCTCGACCACCAGACACGCATAACGCGGTGTCTGAGAGTCCGAGACCGTAAGCAGACCATTGGGAGTGCACATTAGCGTTGAGCCTTTGGATCACATCGACAAAGACCCATCGTCCGCAGTTGGTATACCTGTTCTTTTTCTAAATATGCGGGTTCTTCCATACATTTCGTGAAGTTGGTTCAAGTATCGTCGGTGGCGGCATAGAGCCTTCTTCATGCATTTTTGCAGCGCTAGTAGCCTGAGCAGCCGCCGCTTGCTCTATCGAATAGTCAGCTCGACTTTCGTTTCACTTTTTCTAATTGAAAAACAGCGCATCCGAAATCTTCTCGACGCATCGAATCTGGCGAAGGAATTATTTACTTGGAAGCCAGTAGTAGCGGAAGAGCTTTTGCTCGGACTTCCAAGAAAGATGAATTACCAAACTTACTCTAATCAGAGTCTGCTATGGACCAGAGGTCATCGGGATATTCCAATCACACCGTTCTCTTCGCGCTAAGCTGCGGCGTCGTGATGATTCACTTCGTTTTCAGCAGGGCCTTTAGGGATTCGTTATTGCAGAACGGGCTCCCCGTTGCCAGCCTTCCCGGCCTGATCGTGATCGGGACACTTTTTTCACTGCTACTGAGCTTTGTGCTCTCGGGACTCTTCAAGCGATTTGATCGTGCCACGGTCATTCCGCTTGTCTATATCTCCATGGGAGCGGGCGAACTTTTTCTGGCCTTGAATTTTTTCCCTTTGGACATCGCCTGTCGTGCTTTTTACATTTTGATCTCATTGTCTACAGCTACCGGGCTGTCGCTGGTGTGGTTGCGGGCCAGCGACTGGTTTAGTGAGGATCCCAGCCACAAAGAGGTTGCAATACCAACTCTTCTAGCGGCGGGTACGGCAGGAGGCCTTATCGCCGGTCTGGGCCTGGTACACCTCCCTTTTGTGGCGAATTTTTCGAACGCCAACGTTGTATTAGCGCTCTTGAATTTCACAACAGCGGCTTTGCTTTTTACCTACCGCCCTAGTCCCTGCGGGCAGAAGTGGACCCAGACGAAACCCGTCTCTGGACAGCGCGAAAAAAGAAATCATCTCGTCGTAATGATGCTGGCCGCCAGCACAATACTGGGCGCGGCCGGATCAACCCTTCTGGATCTGACGTACCGCATCAGCGCTTCGGAGCGTTACCACTCGCGGCAGGAGCTTTTGCATTTCTTTGGATTTCTGCAGGCAATGCTTGGGGTGACCACAGTTTTAGCCCAGCTTGGCCTATGGAAGTGGCAACCCTCCGGCGGACGGCGTTCGATGATGATGATCTACGCCCTGGGTGGAAGTTTCGCCGCAATACTGACCGCGATCGTGCCCAACTTCGCGTTGCTCACAGCAATGCGCACCGGAGAGTACGCGACCCGAAACTCTCTTTTCCGCTTTGGGACCGAGATGACCTATGCGGAATTGCCCAATTACCTGCGTGAGCAGACGCGCCCGGTGGTCGATGTTGTGGGAGAGCGCATCGGTGACAGCTTGGCCGCCGGTCTTCTGCAACTGATCCTGTTCATCAATAGCAGCTTTCCGCTGCGCATTGTGCTTTTCTGTCTGGCCGGAATCACATTCCTGTTGTGGGCTGTATGTGAACGGATGACGCGGATTACGGTCAGGCGCAGCCGACGGAAGCCCGCTCTCGAAGGAAAGCAAAACAGTATGCTGCTCTACGCCTCTGTGAAAGAAGGTGAAAATGTTTAGAGATCGCGCGTACGAGGATTTCAGGGTAGGGAAGCGAAGGGCTCTTTGGGCTCTGTGCTCGGTTGCTCTGATCTTTGCTTCGTTTGCTTCCAAAGCCCAGACGCGGGGGGATACCGATGAGTCGCGAGCCGGAAAGATTCTAGCCGAAGAACAAGCGAAGGCGAACCATCTGACTCCAAATGTTGAGCCTCGTGCTGAGCAGGTGTTCGAGCGTTTGGAGCGTGACGTTGTCAATCCGGTCTTCGTGCCCAGCGGATATAGTGTGAAGCTCGGTGGCTTGCCCACCGGGGGCGGATTCTCCATTGGCCCACGTTATACGCGGAACGACCTGTTGCGAGATCGACTGACTTCGGACACCTACGTCGTGGGATCGACCAAACTATGGTGGCGCGGAGCAACGACGCTGGAGATGCCTTCGCTTGCCTCGGATCACTTGAGTCTACGACTCATCGGCGCCTACGAAGACGCTGCGTCCATCGCGTTCTATGGGGAAGGGCCGACCAGTGCCAAGTCCGGCGAGAGTAACTTTCGCAGAGAGTTTACGACGGGACAACTTGAGGCTGAGGCTCACACTGCGGATAAGCGTATTCTCGCCGGGTATCGCGTCGGAGGTCTGCTGGCCAATGTGGGAAAAGGCCGCTCGAATGATTCGCCATCGACCAGTTTGCTTTATACCGAGAGCAATACGCCTGGGCTTCAGAATCAATCTCACTATGTCACAGGAACCAGTTTCGCCGGTCTCGACCTGACGCGCAAAGATTTTAACGATCCAAAGGGGTTGAGTCTGGAGGCAGCGAATACGCAGTTCTGGGATAAGACATGGGGCCTCTACAGCTTCGACATCTTGCGTACGCAGGCTCTGTATCGTTTTACCTACGCCAATGGCATGAGGACTCTGGCCTTCCGGGCACGCAATGCTACGACCTTTACACGCGGAGGCCAGGAGGTTCCCTTTTACCTTCAGCCGACGCTCGGTGGACCGGACGATCTTCGTGGATATGATCGGTACCGCTTCTACGGCAATGGTTCGTCCGAGGTGTCGGTGGAGTATCACTGGTCGGTGGCGGAGACGCTTGAACTGGCGCTCTTCGCCGATGGTGGCAATGTATACCAACGTCCAGGTCTAATCGGCTTTCGCCACAATCGAGGAGATGGTGGCTTCGGTGTGCGATTCAAAAATAAAGAGGCGACATTCATGCGATTCGATATGGGGGTTTCGCCGGAAGGAGTGCAGGCATGGTTTGTATTCAACCCATCGTTCGGAAAATTAGCGCGCCTCTTCTAGCGGCGCTGTTGTGTGTTAGTAGCTTCGGGCAAAAGCCAAGATTCCTGGCGGACGATCCCCTGCAGCGCGTCCCGGAGGTAGCTGTTCCTGGTAAGCCCGCTCCGCAGCGGATTGATGAGCTCTATGACTTTGCTTACTACTCCGCGAAGTACAGGACTCCGCCTCCTTCACCATCACTCGGCATCAACTCCATAGGAGAGGTGCCCGATTCGGCCTGGTACACGAATCGGCACGCGACCCATCGTATGTCCCGTGAAGAATTGAAACGTGGAGGCCGCTCCGGTGGTCCACCAGTGGCTCCTTTCACGGTCATCGCAGCAAAAACGGAAGGAGTGAGTCCCGGCTTTCGGATGGAGGATTCTCTTCATCGCTTGTTCTTTGTGAAAGTCGACCCGCCGGCTAACCCGGAGATGGCGACCGCCGCAGACGTCATCGGTGCCCTGTTCTTTTATGCGCTTGGCTACAACGTGCCGGAAAACTATATCGTCAACGCATCGCCTGAGGCTTTTCATCTTTCGAAGAAGGCAAGCATTACGACAGCCAGCGGCAAGAAGTATTCGATGACGGAAGAAGACCTTCATAGAATCATAAAGGCTGTATCAAAAACTCGTCAGGGTCAGATACGGGTGATGGCGAGCCTGGCCACCTCGGGGAAAATTATGGGGCCCTTTCGCTATGAGGGTGTTCGACCCGACGACCCAAATGACATCATTCCGCATCAACAGCGGCGGGATCTCCGTGGTCTGGAGGTTTTTTGTGCGTGGTTGAACCATACGGATGCGAAGTCGTTGAACTCCATGGACACGCTGCAGGGCAGCGGAAAAGACGCCCACTTCCGGCACTTCCTGCTCGATTTTGGTGCAGCCTTCGGAAGCGACAGTGACCTTGCAAAAGACCCCCGGCATGGGCGTGAATTTTTTATGCCCACCGAAAAGGAGCAGCTACGGCAGGCTTACACCTTTGGTCTGAGTACTCCAAGATGGGAGCGGGTCAGCTATCCTCACAGACTGAAAGCTGTTGGAAACTTTACGTCGGACGCCTTCGAGCCGAAGGAGTGGCATTCGAACTACCCCAACCCTGCCTTTCTGGCCATGCTTCCTGGCGACGCATTCTGGGCAGCAAAAACGGTGATGGCCTTCCGCGATGAGGACGTTCGAGCCATAGTGGAAGAAGGTCAGTTCACCGATCCCGCCGTTACGGAATACATCACACGGACTCTTATTGAACGGAGAGACAAGATAGTTAGGGCTTGGCTAAGCGCCGAACTCCCAGTTGATCATCTGCGCATCGTCGACGATCAACTCGTCTTCGACGATCTTGTTGCGAACCGTAGTGATACCTCAAAGTCTTTCTACCGCATACATTGGTTTCGTTGGAATAATCAGACAGGGCAGGAAGAGGAGGCAGGATCTTCTGCTTCACGGCGTCTCCCTTCCAATCTCAGTTCAATAGCCGAAGCGGGCTATATCGGCTGTACGCTGAGCGATGCCTCGAGATCGGAACTCACCGCAACGGCCTATTTCCGAAAAACGGCTACGGGATGGCTGCTTGTGGGGCTTGACCGGAAGGCCTCCCTACTCGAAAGAAACCCGTCCGTCGGGATACTTGGTGAAGCTGTGCAGTAATGCTCCACTACTATCGATCTGGCGAAGAATCATTCGACCGCGAGAGACTTCGAGATGGGTAAACCCGGCGACCTGCATCCCATAGGGGCCTCGTTTGAGAGGATTGATCTTTAGAGGATGAAGTGTTGCTCCACCGCCTCCGGAGATCACATAGGAGGTCGGGTTCCCTTCAAATTCCAGATGCTGCAGATCGTGATCGTGTCCGCTGAGATAGAGGTGAACCCGGTTCGCCTGAAGTAATGGATTCCAATCGCGAATCAGCGCAGGTGTATCTCCGTGGTCTCCATTGGAAAATACGGGATGATGTGCCATCACCGCAGTAAATGGCGCAGTGGAAGGTCTCGCTAACTCCGTACGCAGCCATAGTGTCTCCTCTTCCACTTGGGCTTGCGTGAGTGTCGGATTGCGGAAGAAACCAGACTCACGCGTCTCTGGAAAATTGCTGTCCAAAGCGAGGAAGCGCACAAGAGGGTCGGATTCCGGAAAACCGAAGGTGTACCAACGATCAGGCATCGTCCAGCGCGAGCTTCCCCGGGCGGCGTAAGCCAGCTCTGCCTCTGCTTTGCTCGAAGGCCGCTTTTCATAATCGTGATTGCCGAGCACCGCGTAACATCTGCCTGGGAAGACCGAGGCAGGATATGTTTCTTCGAACTGCGAGGCCCAACGTGCAGAGTTGATTCCACCGAAGAGCCAGCCATACCAATTGTCCCCAAGCATCAGCAGACGCTCGACGCTCAGGTTATTTTTGGTGGCATAGTTTTGCATGGCCAGTGCCACGGCCCTCTGCTGCACCTTGGAGTTCTGCTCTCCCCAATCACCCAGAGCGAAGAGGTGGTGCGTCCCCGGCGTGGATGCAATCCTAGCGAAGGCTTGCGCACTTAGAGGGACTTTTGCATGCAGCAACGCCGTGGCGGAAAAGGAGAAACTCTGACGCAGGAATTCGCGGCGTGTTAATCCACTCATGTTTTAAGAATAGCGCGGTTGCCAAAGCGGCTTAGGTTGCGACAATGCGTCAAAGGTTGAGGTGAGAGATCGTTCATCGGAGTTTTCGGAGTGATCCGTCGTAAAGTAACCAGCTTCAGGTTTTGCCAAGCGCGCACCACCCCGGGGTGCTCCATCCTGGCGGTACCTTGAATGCGAGATTTGCAAGAAGTAAAGCGCTCGTAGAGAGCTGCCCGCAACTCGTCCCATCAAACGGTCGCATTTCGGTTCCGAGCAGGAGATGCGATTGCCATGAACGAGTTTTGATTTCTCTCAGACCTGCATGTTGTGGCGCTTACGAGACGGTGATTCGGGCAATACCAACGGTCTCGGCGAAGCGAACACCACCAAAGACTTCTAAGGGTGTATGAAAGCCTGCGAGCACATCGCCGTCAAGCACGCGCTGTGCAGCTGATCACAGCGATTTCCGGAGGACGCGGCGTAGCTCGTTCATTTTGTATTTCGCAGCGTCCAGAAGGACTTCACGAGGGTAGGCTGGTCCCCAATATGGCCCCAACCAGAGTGCGTTTGCTGCCGCTGATTTACCATGCGGTATGCGCATTCAAGCCCTTTCAGGTGCCTTGCTCTTCAGCGTTTCGATCCTTGGCCAGGTCGGCGGCGGACTCCGGAAGGATCGCACCGATGCAGTCATTGCCGCGCCCGCCAGTCATACCGTCCTTCTCGAAAACAGTCACGTTCGCGTATTGCAAGTGACTATCCCTCCGGGTGTTACGGAGCCCGCTCACACCCATGCATGGCCGAGCGTGATGCGAATGGATGCACCACAACCTCTCACCTACATGACCTATTCAGAAAAGGATGGGAAGCAGCTTGAGGCGGAACGGTTCGAGGTGCCTATCGGCGAGGCCGGCAAGACCGAATGGAGTGAACCGGAGGGACTGCATGCCGTGAAGAACAAAGGCACCTCCGCATTTCGGGCGATTCGTATCGAATTGAAACCGACCGGCACGACAGCAACGAATAAGAACGATAAGTTCGTTTCTCATCATTGATCGATCGCAAGAGAAGCCACGCATTTTGTCCGAGTGGATACGCATACCCTTCGATGGTGACCCCTTTCTCGTTTTTCCATTGCGCCTTGAGGTGGTACACGGTGACAGCGGTCGTGCTGAATGCCTCCCCGGAGGGGCGGGGGTGCGGAGCGGAGGTGGGGATCAAAGGCTGGTCGTCGAGGGACGGATATTTCTATAAGCTACGGCAAATTTCTACACCTTTAGGGAATGCGTAAGTCTCCTGTTCAACAAACCGTTCTACAGGTAAGGTAAAACGACATATAGCTTTCGGGATAGAACACGAGGAGGGCTGAGCGTCCTGTTGTCCCTTGACAAGAGCATTCGCTGTGAATCCCCCGATGAGTGCGCTGAGCTGCCAGTCACATTAAGTTGTGAACTTGACCGGAACGGGGATCCAAGGCTCAACTTGATGTTCGGGAAGCTGCTTCGGCTTCCATTTCGATTCCATGACGCTCTGGTGTATGAACGAGTTCGGCGGAATAGTGCGATAACGTCCCATGGGAAATATCAACTTCTTCTTGTCCACGTGAGGGTCTTGCTGCGGGAGAAATTCGCAGGCCCACCAAATCCCGCTCAACGAAAAGTGCGGCTCTGCTTTGGCATCGGGCAGCACGTATTCCGGAAGGCCTTCGAGCTTCGGGTATGCGGTGCATTTGCCGAGGACGATCTTTGCTTTGTATTCGTTAAGCTTGAGACCATGGGAAAGGGCTTCCACCATCATCCATTCCAAAGCGATCTTCGACAGACCGCTGGCGTCTTCAGGGTAGCTTCCTCCAATGTCAGAATGGACGCCGGCAAACCATACCTGCCTAAAATCCTGCGGAGAACGAAACTCTCCCCATAAGTTGTGCTGATAGAAACAGCGGCGCTCATGGATCGAGATGGCATGACGACCTACCTCGATGATGGGGTTCATGCCGAGGAAGGGAAGCGTAACGGGATCGTAAATCCAGCCATAGCTGGCGACTGTGTCCCAGAGGCCGCAGAACTTTATCTTCACCGGATTCGTATGCGAGAACTGCCACTTGAATACTTCATCTGAAGAGAACTGCTTAATTCTGCCTTTGGCATCTCGGCTCCGTCGTGAATACATATCAAGTATGTACGGGATAGCACCATGATTACCGTGGCATAACAACCCAAAGACGTTGATCAGGCTCGCCAATGCACGAACAGTGAAAGCGCCCCGGCTGAAGCCGAAAAGGTAGATATCATCACCATCTTTGTAGCTGTCCATAAGGTATCGGTAAGCGTCACCCACATTGCGAAGCAGGCCATGGCCGAATGCCAAGCCCCTGATTTTTGATACATGTTTGCTGACGAAGCCGCGGGCATTTGGGTCACCCATCGTCCCCACGCCGGGATGGTAGTAGCCCACTTGGCTTGGGCCTATGTCGAGGGCGCTGTAGAGCTTCGCAACGTTCGACTCTTCTGTGACTTTGTCGAAGCCATTTCCGGTTCCATCACAACAAATGACTATGTTCTTTCCCATATGCGTCGGTCCTTAGGCGCGAAATAAGAGCCTTCTCAATCGAGGCGAACATGTTAGCACCTCGAAAACCAACATACGTGCGCGATTGTACCGTTTCAAAATTTGTTGCGAACTTCGGTGCTAATTATCTGGCACACAACCAGATTTGCCGTGTCGTCCGTGCCCCGAGCTCAGCGCCTTCGCACCGCTGCGGTACGTTCTTGCCCAGCTGAAGGCAATGCGGTATAGGAAATGTCGCTTCTGAAGCGCCCACCCGCAGTGGGCGCCGTCTCTCCAAGTGTGGTGGAACAATTCAAAAACGCTGTAGAGCAAATCCACGCGACACCTGTGGGATGGGAGAGAGTTTCGTCCACACGCGCGAGTTGGCCACAAGATTAGAACAAGAGTTCGCCACATTTTTAGCAAAGGACAGTGATCAGAGCTCCAAGGGCAACACAAACAGTGCTCGTATTTCCTCCCGAGGAACAAGAACGATCCATCTTCACCGCCGCACGCGCGATCCAATAAGTGGTTTGCAATCCGGACCGTGCTTTACGATCTAAATTCTCACCTCCTCATTGCTAGGCAATGAGGAGCTGGGCAAACTGTTCTGCGGGAACTGGGCGACTGAAATAGTAGCCCTGAGCCTCATCACATTCTTCGCGCATAAGAAAGGCGAGCATCTGAGGCGTTTCGACCCCTTCGGCGATTACCCGTAGGTTTAGCTTCTTAGCCATGCCAATGATCGCACCCACGATCGTCCTTTGATCGCGGTGAATGTTCAAATTGTGGATAAAGGACTGGTCAATCTTGAGAGCGTCGAGAGGGAACTTTTGTAGATAACTCAGACTGGAATAACCCGTGCCGAAGTCATCAACCGCTACCTGCACCCCCGCTTCTCTTAAGCTCTGGAGGGTGATTGCAGCAAGATCGGGACGTTGCATGAGTGAACTCTCAGTCAACTCGAGTACGAGCGAACGCGGATTGAGCCTGGATTGCCCAACGATTGCAAACATGTCTTTAAGAAAGTCTTTATTTCGAACTGGACCGAGGAAACGTTGACGGCTATCTTCGTCTCAGGCAGACCGGCCTCTACCCAAGTCTGAGCTTGCCTGCAGGCTTCTTTCAGGACCCAGGCCCCGATCGGTAGAATGAGGCCGGAATCTTCCGCAATAGGAATGAACTCTAGCGGAGCAATGGGCCCACGAGTTGGATGCGTCCAGCGCAGCAGTGCTTCCGCGCCATTGATCGCTCCTGTCAACAGATTGATCTTCGGCTGGTAGTGAAGCGTGAACTGCTGTTGCTCCAAAGCTTGCCTCAGACCTTCCTCAATGGAGTGCCGAGCCACGGCACGATCGTTCATCTCCGGAGTAAAAAACGTGAAACTGTGACGTCCGCTTTCCTTAGCCTGATACATCGCGGTGTCAGCGTTCTTGAGAAGTGTTTCTGCGTCCAGGCCGTCTTCGGGGTAGATGCTCACGCCGATGCTTGCCGTCACGTGCAGTTCGTGCCGATCGACTTTGTGAACGTCCGCAACGGCCTTCAGGATTCTTGCGGCAGTGATAGCCGCGCCATCGGAGTGTTTAAGGTCCTGAAGAAGAACCACAAACTCATCGCCACCCTGCCGACTTACCGTATCCGGCACGCGAACGACACTGAGCAGACGTCTAGAGATCGATTGGAGTAGTTTGTCGCCAGTCAGATGTCCTAAGGAGTCGTTGACGTGCTTAAAGCCGTCAACGTCCATGAACAGCAATGCCAGTTGAAGGCTATGACGTTGCGCCAAGGCAATGGACTGATTAATGCGGTCACTTAACAGCAAGCGATTGGGCAATCCTGTCAAAGAGTCATGCTCTGCTTGGTGGGTTATCTCTTGAGTCCAGAGCCGCTCCGCATGTACGACGTCCGACTCGGTGCGCTCCAGCAAAAACTTCACCACGATACGTTAGTTCCTGGGAGAAAAGGTCAAAGCGAGGCGGGTTTTTGCGAGGAGCCATTCACCCCATAAGAGCTTCGGGAAGCGCAGCTGCTACACAACGCTACCAACTGCTACCAAGCGCTACCAACTGGTAGCAAGCTCCCACCAGTGCAAGCAAATGACTATGGCCTTCGGCTTGGTCTGGAAACACCCGCTCCATGATTCGTTCGCCCGATGCTCTTGTCATCCGTCCGTGCAGCTTAGAGTCACGCCTCGAGGATTGAAGAGCAATGCAGTTCAGTTACACTTTCGGAGATGCTTAAAAGCTTCTGCAACCATAACGTCAGCGAAGGGCAAGAAACTAGCACAAAGGGCTTTCAAGACACCAGTACGTTGACGACTGACAGACAAGAGGAGTTGGCGCGTCAGTCTGGCTCATTCAGTACCCCCCAAAAAACGGTTTTCCTCCGCAGAGAAAACTTCTGGGAAAAGACACCCGCAAAACACTCCTGATTTCACCAATCATAGATGTGAGGATCCATGGCGACAAAGAAAGCAACAGCGAAAAAGACTGGCCCAGTTGTAGCGGTAGAGGTAGAGTCCAAACCCGCAAAGAAGGCTGTAGTAAAGAAGGACGTAAAATCGACGGCAGAACCGGCCTTGGTCGCCCCAACTCGCCAAGAGATCGAGCTGTTGGCATACCATCTTTGGATACAAAGGGGAAAGGAGCATAGTGGCGACGTCCAAGACTGGTTAGAGGCCGAGCATCATTTGAAAAAGCGCTAGGCCAATCGTCTGCGCCTTGAGGGATTATCTGGGTAGAAATTGTGCAGATATTTGTAGCCCGATTAGGTCTCGCATCCGAAGCCATAGACCTTGGCCCTTCAAGCTGCTTGCACAGCAAGGCTTTGTAGATAACCGCTGAGACCGACAAACCGCTTTTGATGCGACACCCTGCGAAACGACTATAAAGTCAGGACTTGAACCATCGATGCCGTGGGTGCACTTGCCGTACCCGTATGCCACATAATCAGAAAGAAAGCTCGCCAACTAATTAGCAACGGCGCGCAATCATGCGCTCTGTCTCATGCACATTGACCCTCTGTCTGTTTGTTCCTCGGAAAACGCGTCTACTTCTAAACGTCTCGAAGAATGTCCGAAAGGGAAAGCTTGAAACCCAGAGCCATCACCTCTAGGGTAGGCAGAGATACACTCTTTCGGCCGCACTCCACGTCACTAATGAAGCTTCGGTCTATTCCAAACCGTTCCGCCATGGCCGTCTGCGTGAGGTTATTGGAGCGTCTAAGTTCCCTGAGCCGTCGTCCAAATCGGCTGGTGATGTCGCGACGAAAAGGATGGTTTGGGATGATCGGTGTGCGCGGTACGCTCGCGCGAGGAGCGATCCCCCCGGACTGAAAATTCATGTTTGGCCTCAGAAAAGAAGTTTTAAATTCCTTCGACTGCTGTTTGAGATTGAGTCATCAAAAAGTCAGGGAAGGTCTTGGGGTGATGTAGAGTTCCTTCATCCTTGCATTTGTGATTCCACATCCTCCATAACAAAATCAACAAGATAGAAGGGCAATCTCCGATGGGTGTGAATTGGATTCCTCATCTTGTCCAGCCAACTTCTCAAGTTGTTCCCCGACTGCAGTGGGATGGCACGTCTTATGCTGGACGAGTGAGCCGACGATGCTAGATCTCCTTGCCGCAAGGTAAGTTTTCTGAGTGGTGATCATCTCGGTGGCTTGCTGGCTGCTGCTGCAAACGTGCAGGACAGGACGGTGACGCCTTGAAGTAATTCAAGGCAATTCGGAAGATCGGCGGTTGTTTGCTGTCCAGCATGCCGGTGATGGCGCAGAGGAAGATGAACCGGTTTCGGCAAGAGTTCTTACTGCTGTAGAGGCCGTCGTCTCCAAATGTTGTGCCAAAGGATCGATCACATATCGATAGGACCGCAAAAAACAGGAAATTTGTCTGCAGGGTGTAGGTTTTCGTGCGCTCGGGACGTGAAGGATTGCTAAGGAAACGACGTCATTATCGGCCGCGGGCTACACTCAAACATGGCACAGTCGACGTCGGTGGATTTCCAGCACAGTCGTGGCAACACAGCCCGTCGCTGGATCACGCCGGTGATGCTGGCGATCATATCCAGCGCAAGCATGTGGATTGCATTTCGAGAGCTTGCGGATACCAATCATGTCGTCTGGGTCTGGCCCGTGACCGCCGTACAACTTGGGACGATCCTACCCTTCTGGTCAGAACGCAGACTGCGGCTATGCTCTTTGGCCGGTGGTCTTGTAGGAATCGTACTTATGGCGAAGGTTCTGGGACTGCCGCTGTGGTTCGCTGTAATGCTAGGCTTCACCAATACTTTCGAAGTGTCAGTTGCCGGCGCCATCCTTGCCCCAAGGATCTCGGGTTTCGAGGATCTTAAGAATAGAGCCAACCTGATGCTCTTCGCTGTGGCGGCGTTGGTAGCGCCCATTGGCGGTGGTTTACTGGCCGCGCTCCCCGTCTCCGATTTGTTGCATGAACCCTTTTGGCGGGTTGCGCCTCTCTCCATCCTCAGCGATTCACTTGGCATCTCAGTCTTCGTGCCGGTCTTCCTGTTTGTTCTCACCGGCCAATACAGGCATCCACGTAAATTGGCTCCGCATCTTCCGAAGGGCGCGCTTCCCGCGTTGGTTTTCATTGCCGCTGCCGTTTTGGTATTCAGTCAGAATAGTTACCCTCTTTTATTCATGGTCTTTCCGCCGCTCGTTTTGCTTGCGATGGTCATGGGTCTGGAGGGCGCCGTCTTTGCAAACGTCATTCTGGTGGTAATTGCGTGTTACGCCACAGCCCACGGGCATGGACCTCTGTGGCTATCTCGCAGCGGCCAATGGGAAGAGCGGCTCTTGATTCTGCAAACGTTTCTATGGGTCGCGGTGGTTACGGTCCTACCGATCGGTGCGCTGCTCGATGAAAAGCGCAGAGCAGACATCAAGGCAAATGATGCTCGGGCAATCTATTTGACCTTGCTGGAGAACACCGCGGATATGATCATCTTGTCTTCTTTCAATGGCGAAGAACGGCTCATCACTGCAGCGAGTGAGGCCCTTACAGGCTGGACGCCGGATGAGTTTGCCAAATTGGATCGGCTCAGCACCTTCCATCCGGAAGATCTGCCCGTAGCGGATATGATCATCCGCAGCATGCAGGAAGGGAAGCGGGAGCACCACTTTCGTTACCGGATACGACAGAAGTCAGGTGGCTGGCGCTGGGTCGAGGCATCTGCGCGAGCGTACTTCGACGAAAGGACAGGCCAGGTACGCGGCTATGTGGGAACGATTCGAGACATCTCATCCGTCATGAAGACAGAACGGGAGCGTGAAGAACTTTCGATTGTGCAGGAGCAACTGGAAACTTTGGCAAGAACGGATGCTCTTACGGGGATGCCGAACCGGCGAGCTTTCGACAAAGCGATTGATCAACACATTGTTGGCTACCGCAATGAGGTCGAAGCCGCTCTCCTGATGATCGATATCGATTACTTCAAATCGTTTAACGACGAGTATGGGCATCAGGCTGGAGACGAATGTTTACGCAAAGTGGGTCAGGCAATTAGCGGTTCACTCGTACGATCGACCGACGTCGCTGCGCGGTGGGGCGGAGAAGAATTCAGTGTTTTCATGCCGGGGTCGCCGGTCAGTATCGCGGAACGGATTGCGAGGAGTATCCTCACTTCAGTTCAGGAGCTCCGTATCTCCCACGCCGGGAATCCTGTGGGCATAGTTACTGTGAGCATCGGTGTTGCGCAGCGGTCCTCAGCTAAAGAAGACCCGAGTCTATGGATCCAACGGGCCGATGTCGCCTTGTATGCCAGCAAGCGCGACGGAAAGAATCGACTCACTCTCGCGTCCTGAACGGTAAGGTCATTGCTTGTCGGAGAACTCATCGCGCGTTTGGAAGCTGCAAATCACCGCTAACATTCCGCGACCCCACTGCTCTTCAGAGCTGAGCTGCCGGCCTCCAGGGAGGATGGTTGCCCTCCAGATTGACGGATCCGCCACTCTGCAGCTCACAGCACCCACTTTAGATCTTCCCTGCAGGCAGCGGATCACTCAGCAGACCATCCCTCACGCCGCCCAGCGCGCCGCAGTGATCGATGACGGCGGCATGCAGTACCTTGAGGTTTGCTTCCTCAAGGATCGTCTCCCCCAACTGCCCCTTTAGGGTGATTGCTTCGGGCTACATCGTAGCGGGATACTTTACGGGATTGAGTTACACCCTTTCTGGTGTTCCGCTCTCACGACCCAAAAGACATTCATGCGAACGTACGTCGTGAGTCTCAGAACTGACCAGAAAGGCTCTCATGTTCAACGATACCGACATACCATGCCCTGGTACCGAAGCAGGCTACCCCTCGGAAATTTGGCTCGATCATCTCACTCAGGTTGCCAACCGCAGATCTTTCGAAAAAGCGCTGAACGAGAGATTTACGGCTTCCGGATCGATTGTCCCTACGACGGTATTGCTGCTTGACCTCGATCGCTTTAAGGCAGTCAATGACAGCCTGGGACACGCTGTTGGTGATGCACTGCTAATCCTGGTGGCAAAGCGGATGGAAAGTCTGCTCGGACGCGAAGATCTGCTCGCGCGACTCGGCGGCGATGAGTTTGGAATCATCCTAGGAGTGAACTCTGATGCCGAAAGTGTCGCTGGTCAGCTAATCGAACTTTTGCAGCGTACCTATCTCATCGAAGGCTATCCGGTCGACATAGGCGTTAGCGTCGGCATTGCCTCTTCACCCAAAGATGCCCATGGTCGCGCAGAGATCATGAGAGCTGCAGACCTAGCGCTCTATCAAGCAAAGGCGGCCGGGCGAAACAGCTTCGTCTATTTCGCTCCGGAGATGGAAGTGAGAGCGGGCGAGAAGCGAAAGATGGAACTCGCTCTTCGCAAAGCCTTGGCCCTCAGGCAAATAGAGTTGAGCTATAGACCCCAGATTGATGTACAGACGAAAAGTCTCTTGGGTCTTGAAGCCATACTTCACTGGAGACATCCTGCGCAGGGTTTGTTGAACTCAAGCGCATTTCTGCCGCTCGCTGAGGAAATCGGTGTGGTGATCCCCATTGGAGAATGGGCCATCAAAGCGGTCTGTCGCGAGGCTTCCCGCTGGCCGGAAAACGTAGCGATCGCTATCGCCGTTTCGTCCCGTCAGTTTGAGATGCTCCATTTCTTCGAGGTCGTGAAAGGGGCTTTGGAGAACTCCAAAATCTCAGGGCAGCAGCTGGAATTGGAGGTGACCGAAGACATTTTGCTACGAGACGGAAAGTCCGTCCTCCTTACCCTGGAAAATCTGCGTTCGATTGGCGTTCGGGTCGCGATCAACAGCTTCGGCACAGGGATAGCTTCTCTTAGCCAGATGGTCGAGTTTCCCCTCGACAAAATTACGATCCATCGTTCCCTGGTGGAGGAGATCGGCACAGGCGCGAAAGAGCGAGCCATCGTACGGGCGATAGCCGCCTTGGGTGACAGTCTCGGCATCACTACGCTGGCTGAAGGTGTCAATACGCCTGAACATCTCGCCCGTATTCAGATGGATGGATGCAACGCTGTCCAGGGATATCTCATGAGTGACGCAGTCTCTTCTGCTGACCTTCCTGCGCTTGTAGGAAGGCTCCTTAAACCTGACCGACCGCTGAATACAGAGGCACAATGATGGACCAGATCTACCGCATCCTCTACTGCAGCCGAAATCGTGTGCCGCTTCCGCTTGCGCAACAAGCAATCGAGATACGCAGCATTCTTGCAAAATCTCGTGCCAACAACCAGGCCAACAATATTACGGGGGCACTGCTTTTCAATGGAGGAGCTTTCGCGCAGGTTTTGGAAGGTCCTCTCAAGGCGGTGGAAGCCACGTTCGAGAGAATTCAGAGGGACCTTCGTCATGATGAGGTCGCTGTATTGGAGACCGGTTATGCCGAGGCCCGAGAATTCCCGGAATGGTCGATGGCTTTTGCCGGAGCAGCTCACAATGAAACCGCTGCCTTCGCGGAGTTCAACATCCAGCAGGCCCAGGAGAACCCTTCTGTCGCAGCAACAGAGATTCGCGAGTTCTTAAGGTCCCTTGTTCTCCGGAACGATGAATAGAAACCAAGCAACGTGTCACTTTCCTACGAGGCCTCCGACCGCTCCCAATTCCGGACCGCTGGATAGGCTAATGAGTAGCTGTATAAAAAAGGCTAGGAACTTTAATGATTCTTAATCAGAATCCTGCTTCAGGCTGTGGTGCCTGCAGGAACGGAGTAGAAGAACCATTTCCCTTCACGATGGCTTTTCAGCCCGTGGTCAATGTCGATGAGCGCACTATTGCGAAATATGAAGCACTGGTGCGGGGTCCGCTCAACGAATCAGCATTTTCTATTCTCTCTCAGGTGACCCAAAACAACCGTTATTCCTTCGATCAAGCCTGCCGCGTGAAGGCCATCACACTTGCGTCGCGTCTGGGGATTCTGGAAACGGATGCTCGCCTTGCCGTGAACTTTATGCCCGAGGCAGTTTACAGTCCGGCCGCGTGTATTCAGAAGACGCTTCAAACGGCGGAAGAATATAACTTCCCCCTAAATCGAATCATTTTCGAGATCACCGAGCACGAACCTGTTCGTGATACTACCCACCTGCGAGATATTATTAAGGAATACAAGAGGCACGGTTTTGGCATTGCTCTCGACGACTTCGGGGCCGGATATAACGGTCTAAGTCTTCTCGCAGAACTGGAACCCGACATCATTAAGATCGATCGGAAGTTTATTCAGGACCTGCACCTGCGTCCTCGTTTCCAGGAAATAGTGTCGTCTATCACACTGCTATGCAAATCACTCAAGGTGGAGGTCGTGGGAGAGGGCATAGAAACGGTGGAGGAATACAAAGCTCTCCGAGAGTGTGGAGTCCACCTGATGCAGGGATATCTCTTTGCCAGACCGCTCTTTGAGGGTTTACCGGCAGTCA
>Ga0157290_10000042_pt1 | contig 50053 bp, 45 predicted proteins | sample NitcycUS149409B1_FD_108389 | JGI IMG/M metagenome (GOLD analysis project Ga0157290, IMG submission 108389) | Soil microbial communities from Arlington Agricultural Research Station in Wisconsin, USA - Nitrogen cycling UWRJ-S149-409B-1 | ecosystem: Environmental > Terrestrial > Soil >...
ACGACCGAAACAAGTTCCTTCGTCAGGGCTCTACTTGTGGCTTCCTGCTTCCGCTTCTTTCGTAATTCAGAGGCGGAGCCGAGCGAAGCAGAAAGGCGGTCGCGCTCCGCCTTATCTTCCTCCGGAGTCAGTGGCTTCCCTTCACGCGAGACCAATCTACCGACGCTTCCGTCTTGCGTCTCAATAACGTCGCGCACCACAGTCCCATGGTTGTCGCTCTTATGGAGAAAGTAGCGCAGACTCGTACCGGTCCGATTAACAACTTCCAGTTGCTTCTGCGTGATATCCGAAGCGACGTCCGGCGACAACTCATTCTGCTTCTGTTGCGCCATGGAAGAGAGACATATCACGGCTAAGAGACTCCCCGTCCAGCATTGCTTCCAGTTCATATCTCTCCCGGTTCCGCGCGCGCGACCTGACCTGACTTGGTCCTTACAATTTATAGTCTTAGCTTATGACTCAGATGCTGTCATTAAGGTCTCGTTTGCCTGCGAGAGTAGGGTTGGCTACACTCACGCTTGAACGCAACTTTCGTTAGCTTGGCACAGGGTGGTCGATGGGTCTTTTCGGAACAAAAGAAGCCAAAGAGCAGAGGCGGAGTGGGGTCGCTGCCAAAGTGCCGCGTCACTCCAGCGGTTGGACGCAGCTTCTCAAGGAACTCAAGCAGCAGGAGGGCCTCCGGATTCTCGACTTTGGGGCCACGTCGTCTACCAATATCAATTTCGTAACTAATCTCGGACACAGTATTTATACGGTCGGCCTCATCGACGAGGCGGCCGATCCGAAGTGGACTGTACAGTCGCAGTTATTTGAACAGCCCGCCTTCGATACAGAGAGTTTTCTTAAAGAAAATCTGGAGTTCGGGGACCGTCGCTTCGATGTCGTACTTCTATGGGACACGGTGGCTTATCTTCCTCCGCACCTCGTGGGCCCGGTCGTCGAGAGACTTTGTTCCGTGATGGCTCCGGGCGGGCGCCTTTTAGGATTCTTTCCCGTAAAAGCGGAGGGGGAGTTCAGCCGATTCCACCTGCGTGAGGACGATCAGGTAGATATGCAGAAGGCGGGATTGCAGCCATTGCAGACCATTCTCACTACACGCCAGATTGAGAATCTGTTTGCCAGCTTCACGGCGTATAAATTCTTCCTTGCGAAAGACAATCTTCGCGAGGTTCTGGTGACGCGCTAGTTTTTCGGCAGAGTTAAATAAAGATGGGCCGATTCAATTCGGCCCATCGGATCTCCTGCGTCAGGAGGCTTTTTGCTTGCGGCGTTCTGCCCAGCGGCGCTTCTGCGCGTCTGCAATTCTCTTGCGCGCATCGGGGCTAAGGTTACGCTTGCCTGCCTTCTTAGCAGCTTTTTTCGCGGGGGCGGCGGCAGTCACTGTGCCTTTGGGGCGGCCCGGTCCACGTTTTGCGGGAGTGCCTGCGCTAGCGGACGTACCCGTAAGCAATGCACGTGCCTGCTGCAGCTTGGATATCTCTGCATCAATCTCGATGAGAATACGACTTACTTCCATAACAACATCCCTCCTGGGTAATCACATGCGAGTGTAATTCATGTGAACCACCAAAATACCATTCGGGGTGCGAAATAAAACCTGGGTTATCGCGTTTCTTCTGAAGACGGGGTTGCAGACTTAGGGGTACGGATGGAATATCCGGGACGAACATCCTCCACGCGTTCGAATCGTTGCACTGATCCAAGACCACGTTTCTGGTTAGTCTCTTCAATACTCTTTCGTAATAGCGCGAGTGTCTCCTGCTTATCAGCCGTAAATTCGCTCGCCATACGCGTCAGTGCATACGTCACAATATCGGAGTGATGCAGGTGATGCATTCCCGGATCCAATCGCAGGTTGAGCCAGAGACGATGGACCAGTTGCACGTCGCTCGCGGGAATTGTGGGCGCGTGCGGGCCGATATGAAAGCTCTCCGCATCGCCAGAAGAGGGCACGACATAGAAGGTGAACTGACGCTTCGGTTCGGGAAGAGCCTCCCATGCCTGACCCACATGGTAAGCCTGTTCCTGCGCTGTGAGCTTCGTCGATAGGCCTGAGACAACCGCGGCGACATCGAGCGAGTTAGCCATGCGAACAATGGCAGCAAAGATATCGCCTGCAGGGACCACGAGCAGAGAGATATGCTTGCCAAAACTTTCGGCTACGGAGACGGCCTTTGTGAACAACATCTGCTCGTGTTCGCTGAATAACTGCTCAGACGCATCCACATACTCCGGACCTCCAGCGCCCATCATGCGAGCAGCGAGCACAACCAGATCCTGATCGTCCGTATCGGTACGTGCCAAGGCCCATTTGAGAGCATGCGGCGTCGAAGCGTCGCGCATCGTGACGAGAACACCGCCCGCTCGAATATCCAGATCGGAGCGGCCTACTTCTTCACTGTGCTCCAGTTGGAAGTGTTCCTTCATCTGGCGCTCGGTCGCTTTATGACGGCGCTTATTCTCACGCTCGGAGACAGAAAAGATGATGAAGAAGACCACCGCGAAGAGGATGCCACTTACAGTCGCTACGGACTTAGTAAACAAGTTCACAATGGCAACAGTAAGAAGAACCAGGAAGACAGACATCAGGCCGAAGGGAATTTCGGTCTTGCCGATCTTCAGGTTCAGAGGAACCTTCGATCCACGTTCGCCCTGGAACTTCCAACGCAGAACCAGCATGGCGAGTGCATTGAAGGTAAAGCTCCAGATGACGCCGAAGGCATATGCTTCGCCGATCAGAATTACATTGCCGCGCGTGACCACAATGACGAGTAACTGAATGCACGCCACCAGGTTCACAATGCGATAGCTCGTACCGAAACGTTTCTGCGGTTTGCGGAACCAGTCGGTAAGAACACCATCTTCCGCAACGCGCATCAGGACGCCCGTCGATCCAACGATGGCCGTATTTACCGCGCCGCCAAGGATCAGGAATCCGACGATCACGACAAAGACGCGGAAGGCGATCCGCAGAGCCAACGGCCCCACCATGTACATCGCCATGCCCGCGATCAAGTTATCGCGATAAACACTGACACGAACGCTGTCCGGAATCAGCATCACGGCGAGCAGGGAGCCGATACCGGTAAACACGGCGCTGTAGATCGCAATGACGAAAGCCGCGCGCTTCAGATTCTTCAGCTTGGGATGTTCAATCTCGCGATTGACCTGGGCGAGAGACTCTTCGCCGCTCATCGCGAGGACAGAGTGACCAAAGGCCATCAAGATACCGAAGAGGCCGAGCATCTGCGCGAACTTGGTCCCTTTCAGGAAGCCAAGTGCGGAGTCAGAGAAGTGCAGATTTGACGGAATTGGTGCAGGCGGAAGATGAGCACCCTGGTGAATCGCGGAATAAATGCCCCACGTAAGCAAGATCACCACCATGACGGTGGTGATCTTCATAATGCTCAAAGCTTTTTCGCTGGATTCTTCGATGCCTTTGATGTTCTGCCACCAGAAGTAACAGGTGATGATCACAGCAATACCGGCAGAGGCATAGTTGACGTCGAACTGATGCACGACACCCGAACTGCTGACCAGGAAGCGCGCCATCGAGGGATGATGAGCGCCAATTCCTATCACTTCGTTAATAAGACCGATGACATACTGTCCGGCGGATACGCCCGAGATCGGTCCAGTCAGAACGTAATCAAACATCAGGGCGGAGACACTGATCTTGGCAAATGTGCTGCCGAGCGCTTCCTTCACAATTCTGTAGACTCCGCCCCGTGTGTACATGGAGCAGCTCTCCACATAGAGAGCGCGGACAGAGTATGCGAAGAGCACGACGCCAAGGATGAACCATGGTGCCGCCTTGCCGACTGCTTCTTCTGCGATTCCGCCGGCGTAAAAAGCAGAGGAGCCTAGATCGTTGAGAACGATTGCGGCTGCGCGCCAGAAGGAGATAAAGGTGAGCATCACCGAAGACGCAACTACGAGGCGTACGCGGTTCGGTTGAGTCGGGACAGGGATACGTTTTGACATCAGGTTGGTGGCGGTCTCAAGCTAAAACCTGCAAAAATAGGTGTTTGCAATGGACGCCCAGCGATGAGTCTATGCCGTAATAGCTTCAGCGTCAAACGCCAACTACAGGCCACTATCTCGCGTAGGTTCAGCGTTGTCGCTCGAAGCGAACTGCTGGATGTCCAGGAAGGTTGTAACCACGCAGACAATAGCGGAACCAGCCATACCTACCAGGAACATAGGCACCAGAATATGCGCGACGAGTGGCATCAAGAGATCAAGCACACAGCTATCTTACTCCTCCTGGTGGGTTAACATGGCAGAAGTGTTAGCTCCCGCCATATGACCTCCATCCCAGCCCGTGCCTGGCTTCTCGCAGCAACTTCGGCGATTCTGCAAGTCCTTATTTTTCCACTCGCCGGGGCGGTTCCCGCGTGGCGAGCCGCCCTGGGCTGGGTCGCCTTCGTTCCTTTTCTGTTGGCGCTTCTGGAAGACCGGCGTTCCGGAGAACCTCTCCGCATCCGTGACTTTGCGTTACTTGGATATTTCTGCGGTTTTCTCTGGTATCTCGGCAACTGCTATTGGATTTTGAGCACAATGCACCTCTACGGCGGGCTATCGATTCTGGCCAGCTTTGGAATCATGGTGCTCTTCTGCCTCTATCTGGGGCTGTATCACGCTTTGTTTGCAACGCTCTTCGGCCTGCTGCGCACCTTCACGCCTCTGCACCGCGGCGTAGTTTCGATCGCCGCACCCTTCCTCTGGGTGGCTGTGGAGCTGGCGCGCGCGCGGGTCACCGGGTTTCCGTGGGACCTCCTCGGTGGGGCTCAGGTCAATAACGGCCTTTTGACGATGCTGGCGCCTATCGGCGGTGTCTATGCGCTTAGCTATGTCCTCATGCTGGCCAATGCGGCGTTCTCTTCGGCATGGATCTTTCGTAAGAAGAAACTCCGTCTTCAATTCCTCTGCTTCGGCCTGGCGATCGTTGTGGTCTTCGAGGCCGGAGGGAAGTTGGGCCTGGGTACTCCTCCGGCGAAGATGGGAACGGAGACGGCCGTACTTCTCCAGCCGAACCTCGATGTGGGCGCCGCCGCAACGCCTTCCTCCGGGGCGGCGGTTTTGCAGGATGCTATGAACTTCAGTCTTCATCCAACGCAGACAGCGGCGCAGATGCCGCGCGCGATTACGGTCTGGCCGGAGTCTCCGGCTCCCTTTGAAACAGATGACCCGACTCTTCGTGAGGCGTGGCTCCTGCTGGCCAGCCGCACCGGCGCTCCTGTGATCGCGGGTGCGATCGGTCGAGATCCCGTCTCCAACGGGCACGAGATCTATAACTCCGCAGCCCTGATCGATCCGGAATCCGGGTATGTCGGACGTTACGATAAGGTCCATCTCGTTCCCTTCGGGGAGTTCGTCCCCTTCGAACGGATCTTCAGCTTTGCCGGCGGACTCACGCAGGAGGTCGGCAACTTCAACCGGGGTAAGTCACGCAACGATTTCTACGCGGGCGGCCACGCCTACGGTGTCTTTATCTGTTACGAGTCCGTCTTCGGCGACGAGGTTCGCGAGTTCGCGCGCAACGGAGCGGAGGTCTTCGTCAATATTTCCAACGATGGGTGGTATGGAGACACCAGTGCGCCCTTCCAGCACATCGCCATGGCCCAGATGCGTGCTATTGAGAATCGCAGATGGATTCTGCGCGATACCAACACCGGCATCACGGCTTCCATCGACCCCTATGGCCGCATCGTCGAAAGCGTGCCTCGCCACACCCAGACGGCCGCCATCGTGCACTTCGACTACGAGCACGAAACGACCTTCTACACGCGGCACGGAGACCTCTTTGCATACTTCTGCGCTCTCGTCACGACGGCTCTCTTCGCATGGGCCATGCTTAACGGCTACGGACCGGGCAAGCGGAGCTCACAACGTTCTTTGTAGAATGTAGTTATGTTGAGTGACCTGGAATACGCCTACTCCCCGGTTCGTGCCCGCGTGCGCGATCTGCGGGAGTATCTTTGACTCCGCCCGCCTGAAGAAAGACCTCGCACGCATTGAAGAACAGAGCTCCGACCCGGCGATCTGGGCGGATCCCGCACGTTCACAGCCACTAATGCGCGAGCGCAAGCGCCTGGAAGGTCTGCTGAGCGACGACGCCGATCTTGAGCGTCGCAGCGGCGACATCGATGCGTACTTCGAGCTCGGACGTGAGGGCGAAAGCGTCGAGCCTGAACTCGCGCGCGAGATCGCGTCCATCGAGCAGGCCATCGAAAAGCTCGAATCCCGCACCATGCTCTCGGAAGAGACCGATCCTCTCAACGCCATCGTCACCGTGCATCCCGGCGCGGGAGGAACGGAGAGCCAGGACTGGGCCGAGATGCTTATGCGCATGTACCTCCGCTGGGGCGAACGCCAGGGCTTCAAAACGGAGATCAACGAGATTCAGGACGGCGACGAAGCGGGCATTAAGTCAGCTACCTTCACCATCACCGGAGACTTCGCCTACGGCCTGCTCTCGGGAGAAACCGGCGTCCATCGCCTTGTGCGCATCTCTCCCTTCGACTCCGCAAAGCGGCGGCACACCTCGTTCTCCTCCGTCTTTGTTTCGCCCGAGATCGACGACTCCATCGTCATCGACATCAAGCCGGATGATCTCCGCATCGACACCTACCGTTCCGGCGGAAAGGGCGGCCAGCACGTCAATACGACAGACTCTGCCGTGCGCATCACCCATATTCCCACCGGAATCGTCGCGGGCTGTCAGAACGAGCGCTCACAGCACAAAAACAAAGACAAGGCGATGAAGATGCTCCGCTCGCGCCTTTACGAGTTCGAGCTGGAAAAGAAGAAGGCGATCTCCCGCAAGCTGGAAGACTCCAAGCTGGAGATCAACTTCGGTTCACAGATTCGGTCCTACGTCCTGCAGCCCTATCGTATGGCCAAGGATCTTCGCACACGGGTCGAAGTGGGCGACGTGGACCGGGTTCTGGACGGCGACCTGGAACCTTTCATAAGGGGCTTCCTCCGGATGCGCCGCGACGGACATATTCCTGCCCCGATCGAGGACGATGAAATCTAAACGCAGTTGAGACGCATCTGAATCTTGATGGCTACGACGACTTCCAAACCGGACCTGACCTCGGACCTTAACTCGGAGCTGCGGAAACAGCTCCTCGCCCTGCTCAAGGGCGGACAGGCGCACGCGACCTTCGAGGACGCGATCAAAGATCTCCCTGCTGACCTGCGCGGCAAAACGCCGGAGGGGTTACCGTACTCCGCTTGGCAGATTCTGGAGCATCTGCGCATCACCCAGCGCGACATCCTGGACTTCAGTGCGAACCAGGAAGGGACCTATCAAGAGCTCGACTGGCCAAAGGATTACTGGCCAAAGTCGCCGGAGCCGACCTCTGAAGCTGCCTGGGAAGAGAGCATCGCAGGGTTCAACCGGGATCTTAGCTCGTTTGAAGCCTTGGTGAAGAAGGAAGATCTCAGCGAACCCTTTCGATGGGATAGGAGCAAAAATCTCCTCCGCGAAGCTCTTCTACTCGCCGATCACACCGCCTATCACCTTGGCGAACTCATCGTCATTCGCCGCCTGCTCGGCGCCTGGAAGAAGTAATCCATGAACGAACCGGCAATAATGCTTGAAATGCTTCGCGGCAAGACCATTGCCGTGGTGGGTCTCTCTGATAACCCCGGAAAGGCCAGCCATGGCGTCTCAGTGGCCATGCAGCAGGCAGGCTACCGTATCTTCCCGGTGAATCCGGCCGTCCAGACGGTGCTCGGAGAGACCAGCTACGCCTCGCTGGCCGACCTTCCGGAGCGTCCGGATATCGTCAACGTCTTCCGCCTGCCCAAAGCGATTCCGGGCATTGTGGACGAGATGATCGCCCTCGGTCTGAAGCATCTCTGGGTCCAGATGGGCATCGTCCATCGAGAAGCTGCGGAACGTGCGGAGTCGGCGGGGATTGGAGTCGTGATGGACCGCTGCATCATGGTGGAACACGCTCGTCTTGCCTCTGCCCTTTAGTTCCAAACTGAACTTGGCTTGTCGAATCCAACCAACGGCATCCCGGATGCCCCACTAGAATAGAAAGCACATGCGATTTCTCCGCCCCATCGTTGCGTCAGTTCTTTTGGCCTTAGGCATCGGTGCCCAGGCTGGCTCTCAGATCACAGCGGTAGGCAACGGTGGTCCTGGTCCGTTCAAGGCCGATCACCTCACCGTAGAACTGATCGCATCGCAGCATGAGATCGCACAGGGCGGGGAAGTCACGCTCGGCCTCGTCTTCACCTTGGAAGAACACTGGCATGTCTACTGGAAGAATGCTGGCGATTCGGGTGAACCGCCGAAAGCAGTTTGGACCGCGCCGCATGACCTCACCGTGGACGAAATGCGCTTTCCTGCGCCGCAGCGTTTGCCACTGGCACCGCTGATGGATTTCGGTTATGAGGATGCCGTCACCTTTCCCATCACCGTGCATGCGGCGAAGAACGCCAAGCTCTCCGCAAAACCGATCCACCTGACAGCAAAAGTTGACTGGCTCGTCTGCAGCAATCGCTGCCTCCCCGGCAAGGCCAACCTGGGCATCGATCTCAAGGTCGTTCCCGCCGCGCAGGCTGAACAAGTCAAGGCCGCCTCTACCGCAGCCATGGCCGTCGGTCCTCTGGCCTCCGCGCTCTCCCAGCTTCCCAAGCCGCTGCCCGCGGACTTCCGCACGGAGATTATCGGTACGCCAAGCGAGTTCGTCCTGACATTTCACACTGGGACGAAGGAGACCGACGGGGAGTTCTATCCCCTCGTTCAGGACCAGATCTTCAACGCCGCCGACCAGCAGACGGAGTCTCTGGACGACGGCATCCGCATCCATATTCAGCGTTCGCCGGACCTGAAAGAACTGCCCAAAACCCTTAAGGGTCTCGTCAAGCTCTCCGACGATGAATCGTACGAGATCGAGGCGCCCGTCAAGGCCGGAAGTGCGCCCAAAGCGGCCGCTGCCTCGACGGCACCTGCGAACACGATGGGAGCTCTGACCGCCATCGGCCTCGCCTTCCTCGGCGGCATCATCCTTAACCTCATGCCGTGTGTCTTCCCGGTGCTCTTCCTGAAGGCATTGGCTCTCGTCAAAAATCACGGCGCAGAGCGTAAAGAGGCGCTGCGGCACGGTCTCGTCTACACGCTGGGCATCGTCGTCTCGTTCTGGGCGATCCTCGCCATCCTTCTGGCGCTGCGCGCGGGTGGAAGCGAGCTGGGCTGGGGCTTCCAGATGCAGTCGCCGGGATTCGTCGCCATCCTGGTAGTCTTCCTCTTCTTCTTCTCGCTCTCGCTTGCGGGCATGTTCGATCTCGGCCTCTCGCTGACCAGCGCGGGCGGAGGTCTGGCGCAGAAAGAGGGCTACGCCGGAAGCTTCTTTACCGGCGTGCTCGCCACCGTCGTCGCCACGCCCTGCACGGCTCCGCTTATGGGTGCGGCCATCGGCTTCGCGCTCACACAGCCGACGTGGATCACGTTTGCCATCTTTACGTCCCTCGCGCTGGGGCTGGCGCTGCCGTATCTCATCCTCAGCGCCCGCCCAGAGTGGACCAGAATCCTTCCCCGTCCCGGCGCTTGGATGGAGACGCTCAAGCAACTCACCTCTGTCCCCCTCTTCTGTACGGTGATCTGGCTCTCCTGGCTCTACGCCAAGCTCTTTCCGGCAGCCCAGGGCATCGATAACCTGGCATGGTTGCTCGTTGGCCTGCTCATCGTTGCCATCGCAGGCTGGGTGCTCTCCCGCTGGCCCGCAGGCTGGAAGAGCACGCTCATCGCTGCGCTCATTGCAATCTTTGCTGCATCGGTGCCGTTCCTGATGCGCGCCAAACCCGAAGCGCACGCGATGTGGCAGCCTTACTCGCATGAGGCTATCGCGGCAGCACGGGCAGCGCATCATCCTGTCTTTGTGGATTTCACCGCCGCATGGTGCCTCAGCTGCCAGGTCAACGAGCGCCTCGTCCTCAACTCGACTGACGTGCAGGATCGTTTCCACGAGCGGAACGTAACTCTGCTCAAGGCCGATTGGACGCAGTACGACCCCGCCATCACTGCGGAGTTGGCGGCTGTACATCGCAATGGCGTGCCTACGTATGTTGTGTACCCTGCGGATCCGGCGAAGGAGCCAGAAGTGCTTCCCGAGGTCTTGAGTAAAGACATCGTCGTCTCGGCTCTCGATCGTAACCTGAAGTAGAAACTCAAACCGCCGGAGTTTACATGCGTTTACGGAATTTGCTTGCGTCGCTCAGCTTGGTCTCTGCCTTCGCCGTTGTACCCCTGCAGGCGCAGTTTGCTGGTACTGGCCCGAGGGATAGTTTCCGGGATACCTCGGTCCTCCGGCCCAAAGCAGGAAGTAAGGTCTCGGTTATTGTCTTTGAAGATCTTGGCTGTCCTGCCTGTGCGCGCGCCCATCCGCAGGAGATCGAGGCCACCCAGAAACTTCACGTGCCTCTGATCCGGTATGACTTTCCCATCCCGGCACATATCTGGACCTTCGATGGGGCTGTCGTTGCGCGCTACCTGCAGGAAAAAGTAAATCCGGCCCTTGCCAACGAATATAGAAGCGCCGTCTTTGCTTCACAGATGTCGATTGCCAGTAAAGACGATCTGCGCAATTTCAACACGCACTGGATGCAGCAGCACAGCCAGCAAATGCCCTTCGTGATCGATCCCGCGGGGGAATTAGCAGCGAAAGTAAAAGCTGACTTCAACCTGGGCCTGCGTTTGAACGTAATATTTACACCGACGGTGGTTGTCGTCACGAATAACGGTTATCAGGTCGTCTGCGGCGCGAAAGAAGGGCCGAGCGATGCCTCCCAGTTGGCTGCGGTGATTCAGGGCGCGATTGCACAAACGAAGTCCGTGTCCTCTGTGACGCCAGTTTCAACATCCCATCGGCGCTAAGCTATCGTTTTTCGCGTAGCCGCCGGATCTCTTCCATGCGCTGCGCGAGCAGCTTCTCCCGGCCATCGTTCGTCGGGTGGTAGTACCGGCGCCCCGCGAGCGAAGGCGGCAGGCACTCCATCGCAGCCACCTTGCCTTCTACATCGTGTGCGTACTCATATCCCTTGCCGTAGTCGAGTTCCTTCATCAACTTTGTTGGCGCGTTGCGCAGGCGTAAAGGGACGGGCTCCGCCGCTGTCGAAGCCACATCGGCCTTGACCGCAGCGTATGCCGTATAAACCGCGTTCGATTTCGGTGCGAGCGCGAGATAAACCACGGCCTGCGCGAGCGCGAGTTCGCCCTCGGGTGATCCAAGAAAGTGCATCGCATCGCGAGCGCTGAGGCAGAGGTTCAAAGCCTCAGGAGCGGCCAGGCCGATATCTTCCACGGCCATCCGCACCACGCGCCGTGCCACGTACATCGCGTCTTCACCGGCCTCAAGCATTCTCGTCAGCCAGTAGAGCGCGGCATCCGCGTCCGAGTTGCGCACGCTCTTGTGCAGTGCAGAGATGAGATCGTAGTGCTGCTCGCCGCGCTTGTCGTAGAGCAGGACACGCTGCTGCAGAGCCTCGCCGACGGTCTCTTTCGTCAATGCGCCGTCGCGGCGTGCGGATGCGATGCGAGCGGCCATCTCCAGCGCATTCAGAGCGTAGCGCGCATCTCCGCTGGCGTAGCTCGCAATCATCTCCAGCGAGCCTTCGCCGGTCCCAAGATGCATCGCCCCGAGGCCGCGCTCTTCGTCGGCAAGAGCACGCTGCATCAGCGAGATCACTTCACTCTCGGAGAGACCACGAAGCGTATAAACACGGCATCGCGAGAGCAGAGCGGCGTTGATTTCGAACGATGGATTCTCCGTGGTTGCGCCGATCAGCCGCAGCGTACCGCGTTCGACGTAAGGCAAAAAGGCGTCCTGCTGTGCCTTATTGAAGCGATGAATCTCGTCGATGAAGAGGATCGTGCGCGAGCCCATCGCTGCGGCTTTCTCCGCGTCCACCATCACCTGCTTGATCTCTTTGATCCCACTCATCACAGCGGAAAACTCGATAAAGCTCGCCTGCGTCATGCGTGCGACGATCTTCGCCAGCGTCGTCTTGCCCGTACCTGGGGGACCCCAGAAGATCATTGAAGCGGGGTCGTCGCGTTCCAGTTGGAGACGGAGCGGTCCATCCTTCCCGACGAGATGCGTCTGCCCGGCAAACTCATCCAGTGTTCGCGGACGCATGCGCTCTGGAAGCGGGGCGTCCCTCGCGATTCGCTCTTCAGCCCGCTTTGGCTGGGTTTCGACGCCAAAAAGATCCATCAGCTCTGCCTCCGTTGCACGGAAGCGGCGTAGAGCAGAAGCGATCCTGCAACCGCGGCGTTCAGGCTTTCCACTGGGCCGGGGCAGGGAATCGTCACCCGCTCGTCCGAGAGCGCCAGCAGCTCGACGCTCAACCCGGCGCCTTCGTTGCCGATCATCAAGGCACATCCGCCGCGCAGGTCTACCGCCTCGGGAGTGCCGCCTTCGCGAGCTACCGCAGCGATCAGACGCATGCCAGCACCCTGCATAGCGATCAGACGGTCGGTCTCTACCGCAATGACCGGAACGCGAAATACCGATCCCGCCGACGCGCGTAGCGCTTTCTGGTTCCAGACATCCGCCGTCCCAGGCAGGCACAACACCGCTGCTACGCCAAATGCCTCCGCCGAGCGCACAAGGGTACCCAGATTTCCCGGATCCTGGATGCGTTCGAGTAGAAGAAAGAGTCCTCCAGCCACAGCAGGCATTTTTTCTTTAGGGGGATAGGCCAGAGCTGCGATTCCCTGGGAGGTCTCCGTCGCCACTGCGCTGGTGAAGACCTCACGCGACACTACGACGGCGCTCTCTTCCGTTAGGCCAAGCTCAGAAAGGAGTTCCCGGGCATCTTCCCGCACGAAGATGGTCTCCAGTTCCATACCGCTTCGGAGCGCCTCCGCGATGAGGTGCGGACCTTCTATGGCGATCTGGCCACCCGCCACCTTTCGACGTCCCTCGAAGGCCGCGCGAAGCTGTTTTACCCTTGGATTTGTCTTGCTTGTGACCACCGCCGTCATAGCCAGATTCTACGCTGCACGAACATCTGCCTCGGTAACGCGAGACGGGCTGTATTCTAGCTGCACCGCATTACCTTCCCATTTGCCGTAGGAGCTTTTCTTTGACCGCAGAGATGTTACGTATTAACGCCGACGAGCCCGAGTCCGAACTCGTGCAGCACGTCGTCCGCTGCCTGGAGAGCGGCATGGTGGCCGCCATCCCGACAGACACCTTTTACGGTCTGGCCGTCGACCCGGTTAACCTGCGCGCCGTAGAGCAGATCTACGAGTTGAAGGGCCGCGCGAAACACAAACCGCTCTCGCTTCTCATCGCAGACACCGCCCACGCCTACGAACTCGCTCGAGATGTAGATACCGCCTTCGATAAGCTGGCGGAGAAGTTCTGGCCGGGTCCTCTGACGATCATCGTGAAGGCTGGCTCTCGCCTTCCTCTGCGCGTGACCGCTCATACAGGAAATGTGGCTCTCCGTGTTCCCGAGGCCGCGATTCCCCGCGCCATTGTGAAAAAACTCGGTCTTCCCATCACTGCGACTTCGGCCAACCTGCGCGGCCTACCCGAGTGCAACTATGCGGCCTGTGTGCGCGATCAACTCGGCGGCCAGATTCCCCTGATCGTCGATGGCGGGCCCACTGCCCGCTCCATCGCCACGACCATCGTCGACCTCTCCGGGGGCGGCAACTCCTGGATGATTCTCCGCGAAGGTGCGATTCCAACGCATGAGATTGCTCTTGCCCTCCAACACTAAAAGGAACGGAGACTATGGCCGCACGTCGCAGATATGCCGGAGAGACGAAGAGATCGCACCCCTTGCGGGTGATCCTTCTGCTCGTCGTTTTGTTATGTCTTGCGTGGTGCGGCTGGGTCTATTTTCAGATTAACCGCGTGGCCCAGGGGGACGAGGCGCGCGGCGCGGATGCCATCGCCGTCTTCGGCGCGGCGCAGTACCTGGGCCACCCCTCGCCGGTGTATCACGCGCGCCTGGACCACGCCTTGACCCTCTATCGCCGTAGCATCGCGCCCATCGTGATTACCCTCGGCGGCAGTGGCGACAGGCACTCAGGAGCCACCGAGGGAGGTGTCGGCCGGGATTATCTCCTGGCCAACGGCATCCCCTTCGACCACATCATCGCGGAGACACGTTCAATTGACACCGAACAGCAGGCAGAGAGCCTTGCGACCATCGCGCACGTGAGAGGTCTGCGCCGAATCGTCGTGGTCAGCGACTCCACCCACCTCTTCCGGATTCGCGAACTCTGCCGCGCGCAGGGACTGGACGTGATGACCTCGCCACGTCCGACGCTTGGCCGTATCTCCGCCTATGATGCTTTCAGCCGCACCATGCACGAGATCCTCAGCTATACCTTTCTTCGCTTGCACCTGAACATTGGCTGGCTCCATCGCTGGCTCGAAGGCAGGGAAGACGCCGGGTAGCCTCCTGGCGGGCATGCGTCGCCGGGAGACTTCCTGATTTACAATCAAGAGGGTTCAGACTCACGATTCGCCGCACCTCGTAGGAGCAGTTTTGCGTTTAGAAGTCCAGAGAAATCCGGTTGTAGGAACCTCCATCCGTGGCGCTCGAAAGAGTTCACTCATCGCACGATCTGCTGGTAGCGCTGCACTTGCGGCATCCCTGCTTGCACTCGCAGGTTGCGGGGCCTCCTATCGCCCCGTCGTCAGTGCGATCAATCCGGTTGGTCCGGCCACGCAACCCCAAAAATACGCTGTGGTTGTTTCCGATCCAGGAAACGGTGCGGCAGGGCTTCTGACGATCGTGGACGTCTTTGGCGACTCGCTCATCGTGAACGCGAATCTCGGTGCCAATCCAAGCTATCTCACACTGGGTAGCGCTTCGGACGGCTATGTTCTCCACTGCCAGCGGGACGCTACGGGGGCCATCGTGGCTCAGAAGTGCAACGACACGATCGATGCGTTCTCTGTCTCGGCCACCCTGATGACGAATGCGATTCGGCAGACCTCTCTGATTGCGGGCTCCAACCCCATCGCCTCCGTGGCTACAAGCACTTTCTTTTATGCGGCTCAGCCAGGTAGTTCAACGGTCTCTTCTTCCACGACGGGGCAGCCGCCCGCCTTCCGGCAGCAGTTGCCTACAGGGCAGAATCCGACTTACATTGTTGCCCTCTCTGGTGCGACGCGTCTCTACGCACTCGCGCAAGGCGCTGCACCGGGCGTGGATGCGGGCACAGCCACAGCCATTGAATCCAGCACAAACACGATCTCAAACACCATCCCCGTGGGTCGTAATCCGATCTACGGCGTCATGAATGCAGATGGTCGCCGCGCCTTCGTTCTCAACAAGGGCGATGGAACCGTTTCAGTCATCAATACCCAGACCAACGCGCTCGATATCACCTCTGCGCTTCCGACGGCCACCGTCGCTGTCGGAGCCAACCCGCTCTGGGCAGATGTTGCGGCCAACATCAATGAGATGGTTGTGCTCAATGCCGGAGACGGAACGACACCAGGCTCCCTCAGTGTCGTAAACATCCCTCTCTGCTCGGCCATTACTGCCATAGGCAATGTTGACTGCGATACAACGAATCCAATCGATGCCGTGGGCTTTGGAACGGTTCTTGGAACGGTTCCGGTTGGTGTGAGCCCTGTCATGGTGACGGTTCTGCAGGATCTCAATAAGGCCTATGTCGCCAATAAAAATGGAACGGTCACCGTCGTCGATCTCCCAACCCTGAAAGTTACAAAGACGATCACGGTAGGCGGAACCCCGAACTGGATCGTATCCACCAGCGGAACGCCCACCGGTAAGGTGTACGTCACCGCGTCCGACACGCAGAATCTCACGATCATCAACACAAATACAGATACGGTCACGACCACGATCCCGCTTCATGGGGCAGGTGTCTCGGTACGCGTCACAGCCCAGTAAGCTGAGCAAGCGCAACGAAAGGGCGGGCCTCGATGAGGTCCGCCTTGTCGTTGATAATTACTGCCCGATCATCACGATCGGAATCGTAGGAGTCTGCGCTCCGCCATCATCCTCGACAGTGACGCCGAACTTGCTGGCGACGACCCCCTTGGGGAGATCTGACAAGATCACGCTGGCATACCCACGCTGGTCTGGTTTGAATGTTCCAGCCGGAATAGGCTGCGCGCCCTCGCCGGACGGTATCAACCACAGTTCGTACGTCTTTTCTGCAGGAAGCGGATCGAGATTGCTCCCCTGGAAGACCAGCGACCCGCGTGTAGCCAGGTAAAGAACTCGTCCCGTCGAAGGCGGCTTGATATTCGTTTTCGTGAGGGTGAAGCGTTGGGTGGAGGTGTTCACAATCGTATCGAGCACCACTTGTGCGCGCTCCGAACTCTCGCTCGCCGCGGAGAGCGCTGCAGCCTGAGTCCCCACCTTCTCTCGTAAACTGTCCCGTTCTTTGTAGATGGACAGGCTGAAAACAGCGAGGCCCGCTGCCGCTGCCCAACCCACCCACGGAAAGACCAGACCAAAAAAACCGCGTCTCGGTTCATCGAACCTGTCGTCAGGTACGGAGCGATCCTGCTCGATCTCAACAGAATCGCTTTCCGGGGAACGGAAGATCTGTGACGGCGCCGCTGTCTGACGTTCCACGTTGGTGTCGAAGGCTGCAAACGGAACTGCCTTCTTTTCGCGGGCGACCTGCTTCAGTAATTTCTGGCGCGCTGTGACTGGAGGCTCATGCGCTTCGGCGCTCAGGGCAAAGGCGGCAAGGTCGCCGCTGGTGCGTGCAAGTTCTTCGCGCGCCTCGGCAGATGTTGCCAGGAAGGCCTCTACAGCGCGCATTTCTTCTGGCTCCAGAAGTTGCATGGCATACAGCGCCAGGTCATCGGAGGTAAATTCTCTGCGGTTTCCCATCACTGCATGGCCTTTCTCAGCACAATAAGTGCTGCGCGTATCCGCGTCTTCACAGTACCAAGGGGATCCCCGGTCGTCTCCGCAATTTCAGAGTGTGTCAGACCGTCGAAGAAGGCCATCTCCAGCGTGTTGCGCTGGTCCTCTGGGAGTGTGCCGATCAGCGCACGTACCTTTTCCATCATGAGGTTGCGCTGCGAGTCCTCCGCCAGATTGAACTTTGAAGAAAGAATGACATCGTCTACCGAATCCTGCGGCTTCCGCCTGCGGAGCAAGTCGATCGCCCGATTCCGTGCCACCACCGCCAGCCACCCGCCCATGCTTCCACGACCGCTTGCGAAACTGTCGGGATTGCGCCAGATCTGCATGAAAACTTCCTGGAGAACATCCTCGGCCGCTGCCGGGTCGCGAAGCACACGCAGAGCAACGGAATAAATGATCTTTGAATATCGATCGTACAAGGCCGCCATCGCGCGCTCGTCGCCGCGCTGCACCTGGGACAGGAGAATAAGATCATCTCCCGGCGGAGGATTTGGTGGTGGCATGTCTTTGTCCCTATAGATAGAACGCATCGAAGTCGTCCTCGGATGATACGGCCATCCTCTTTTTCTTTCCAGAATGTACTCTTAGCAGTGAATTGGAGGGCTGGCGACGGGCATAAGATGCCTCCAATGCGTAACATTGCCGATTCGGGACCCGATAGACGCGGTGTACCCTGAAGAGAGTCCAAGGAGACGTTTAAGCACTTCAGCCCCATGCCAGTGACCCTCAGACTCGACAAACTTATGGTGGACCGCGCCCTGGTGCCTTCCCGTGAACGTGCTCAGGCACTTATTCTCGCAGGACGTGTCCTCGTTAATGAACAGAAGGTCCAGAAGCCTGGCACACCTGTTGTCGAGGAGTCCACCATTCGCCTTCTCGGCGAAGATATGCGCTACGTCAGCCGGGGCGGCCTCAAGCTGGAGCGCGCGCTGGAATATTGGAAGATTGACGTTACCGGAATCTCCGCGGTGGACATCGGTGCCTCCACAGGGGGCTTTACGGACTGCATGCTGCAGCAGGGCGCCGCCACCGTTCTCGCTGTGGACACGGGGTACGGCCAGATCGCACACAAGCTCCGCGCCGATCCACGCGTGCGTCTGATGGAGCGCACGAACGCCCGCAAGCTGGAGCCGTCCTCCTTGCTTCACGAAGCGGTATCCCCTCCTGTTTTTTTTGCCATGGATGTCTCTTTCATCGGAGCCTCGCTCATTCTTCCTCCCGTCCTGGCTGCGCTCAGCTCGCCGGATCAGCCATGGCAGGGAAGCGGAGTCATCCTCGTAAAGCCTCAGTTTGAAGCAGGACGTGAGCACGTCGGGAAAGGCGGGATCGTCCGCGACCCCGCAGCGCATCAGATCGCCATTGAACGCGTCCGTGCGACCGTTCTGGAGCTCGGTGCAAAGCACACTGATGTGATCGCATCCCCTATTACCGGTATGGAAGGCAATCACGAGTTCCTTCTCTACGTTCGCTTCAGTACAGCAGTCGAAGAAGTTACACTGGACTCGAATGCCTAAAGTCGCCATCATCTCGAAACCGCAGAAGCCTGAACTTGCCACTCTGCTGGCGGAGCTTCTTTTGTGGCTCCGCGAGCGTAACTACGAAGCCATCCTGGATCCTACGAGTGGCGCATACCTCGGTATGCCCAACTGCTGCGACCGTGCCACCATGCCGGCGCAAAATCCGGAGCTGGTCATCGTCCTGGGTGGAGATGGAACGCTCCTCAGCGCCGCGCGTGCTTTCGCCCGCTACGACGTTCCTATCCTTAGTGTGAACCTGGGCTCGCTTGGATTCCTTACCGAGGTCCCTCTCTCCGAGCTTTACATCACGCTCAATGGATGGATCAACGGGCAGTGCAGCATCGATGGACGTGCCATGATGCACGCTGAACTGTGGCGCGGCGGCAAAATCTTTCAACAGTGGGATGCCCTCAACGACGTCGTCATGTCCAAGGGCGCCATCGCACGCATGGGCGACTATACCGTTCGGCTCGACGAGCAGCTGGTAGCCCAGTTCCGCGCCGACGGCATCATCGTCTCCACGCCCACCGGGTCCACGGCGTACAACCTCGCCGCCGCCGGTCCAATTGTGATGGCGAGTGTGAATGCCCTGATCGTCACACCGATCTGCCCGCACCTTCTAACGATCCGCCCCATCGTCGTTCCGGGAGACGCGGAGATCTCGGTTGCCGTGGAAGGCATCGCCGATCAGACTTTCCTCACCGTCGACGGGCAGGAAGCAGTTGAGCTCCAACTGAACGACACGCTTCACTGTCGACGCTCACAGTACAGCGTCCGGATGATCCGTCTCGGCGAACACGGTCTCTTCAGCGTCCTCCGCTCAAAGCTTAAATGGGGCCAGCGCTAAGCCTTTTCGATCCGTTCCACCTATTATTTGTCATCCGTAACGAAGCGGAGAATCTGCTGTTTCCTTACGCGCAATTACCTGTTGCTTTCCCAATAGAGCTGTGACATTCTCCTGTTGGTAAACAAAAGAAGAGCGCAGGGACGGACTCGCATGCGACAGAAGAAAGATGTTCAGCAGGGAACATTGGCCCTGATGGTTCTGAAGACCCTGGATGTATTGGGGCCGCTGCACGGGTATGGCATCGCGCGGCGCATTGAGCAGATCAGCGGCGACTTACTTGCGGTCAACCAGGGGACGCTCTATCCCCTCATGCTCAGGCTGGAGCAGGAGGGCGCGATCGCATCGGAGTGGGGGTCTTCGGAGAGCAACCGTCGAGCACGCTTCTATAGCCTCACCCGCGTTGGACGAAAGCTATTGGTGGCCGAAAAGCGCGATTGGGAGCAGACTGCGGCCATCATCGCGCGCTTTCTGGAGGTGAAGACGGAGGATCTGGGATGAGATCTCTGCATCGGTTCTTCGCACGTCTTCTTAACTTCACAACGCGACGTAGTAACGACGAGCGCCTGAGAGAAGAGATGGAGTCTCATCTTGCTAGCCAGACAGAAGACTACCTGCGCTCCGGTATGGCTCCCGAGGAAGCATATCGACAGGCACGCCTGAAGTTCGGTGCCATGGAGGCCGTCCGGGGAAACTATCACGCAGAAGAAGAGTTGCCTTTTCTAGAGAGCCTTCTGTTGGATGTTCGCTACGCACTTCGCGTACTTCGGAAGTCTCCTACGTTTACGATCGTCGCTCTAGCCACGCTGATGCTGGGGATCGGCGCAAACGTCGTGGTCTTCGGTGTACTGAATGAAGTTCTACTGCATCCGCTGGAGGTAAGAGATCCGCAAAGCCTGTATCAGGTACGCCATAAGCAGTGGATGATTGGAAGGTTACTCACCAGTTCGTACCCCACCTTCGAGGATCTTCAGCGACGCAACACGACCTTCAGCGGAATGGCCGGGATGTATGGATATTCCGGTGCCAAATTACTCTGGCGTAACTCCGTGCGGAAGGTCTCTGGCTATGAGGTGACCGGCAATTATTTCGATGTGCTGGGAGTGGAGCCGGAAACGGGCAGGTTCTTCCACGAGGCGGATGAGCATGGTCCGAACTCGGCGCCCTATGTCGTTTTGAGCAATGCTCTGTGGCGAAGCACGTTTCACGCGGATCCAGGCGTGGTCGGAACAATCGTAGAACTCGACAAGCATCCGTTTACGGTGCTCGGCGTTGCATCCGCTCAGTTCCATGGCACGGAGAAGTTCCGTTGGCCCGACTATTGGATTCCCATGATGAACGAACAGCAACTGGAGAACTATGATTACCTGCATAACCGGACATCCATCAACGTAACGGTCCTTGGCCGACTGAAGCCGGGCGTGACACCACAGCAGGCGACGGAGAATCTGAACGCGATTACAGCAGAACTGGCGAAGGAGTATCCGGAGACTGACGACGGACAACCGCTGCGTCTGATTCATCCGGGACTCATCGGAGATGAGGGCGATGTGATTCGCGGATTTTTGTACAGCGTCAGCTTGCTTGCGCTTCTGGTGCTGGCGGCAGCATGCGCGAATCTGGCTACGCTGTTCGCGGCGCGCGCAGCGGATCGCAACCGCGAACTCGCGCTTCGTGTGGCCCTTGGATCGAGTCGGCGGCGGCTGGTGCGACAGCTCCTCACCGAGGCACTCGTAGTCTCGCTGTTGGGCGGAGCGGCGGGCCTTGCGAGCGCGTACCTGCTACTGGGTATGTTGAACCGCTCCTCTGTCTTCGTGGGCAGTATCACCGTCAGTCTCGATCTGCGTGTCTATCTTGTAGGCCTCGCGTTGACGCTTGGAAGCGCGCTGCTCTTTGGCCTGGTGCCGGCACGGCAGGCGTGGCAGAGCAGTCCGATGCAGGCGATGAAGGGCGGACAGGCGGAGTCGAAGAAGCTGCATCGGTTTACCTTGCGAGACCTTTTGCTGGGTGTACAGATTGCAATCTGCACACTGCTGGTGACGGCTTCACTGGTCGCGATACGCGGCATGATCCAGGCTCTGCATACTCCGCTGGGGATACACCCAGAGGGCGCAATGCTTGCCTATATGGATCTCAGCTCTACGGAGCAGGCAGACAGCACGGTGCCTGAGAGCGCGTCCATCCACGACGCTACGCTTGAAAAAGAGAAGGCGGTCCTTGAGGCGGCGCGAGGCATCCCGGGCGTCACGGCGGTGGGCATGATCAACCAGACGCCCATGACGGGCGGTCTGCACGGGGTTCCGATCTTTCAGCCAGGTACGACAGAGTTCAAACTGAAGAACTCCGTTCTGGCTCCGTACGTGTTTTCTATGTCGCCCGGATATCTCGCCACTGCTGGCACACGTCTGCTCCGTGGACGGGATGTTTCATGGCACGATACGACGGATACGCCCCATGTGGCCATCGTGAACGAGACGTTCGCGCGAAAGATGTGGGACAGGGCACCAGCGATCGGACAACGCTTTCTTTTGAAAGGCCAACTGACAGAGGTCGTAGGCGTGGCGGAGGACGGCAAATATCACGATCTCACCGAGTCTCCGCAGCCAGTTGCGTATCTACCGCAGTCGCAGAGCGATGGCGGCGAGATGATCTTTGTGGTGCGTTCGGAACGTACACCGAAAGAGATGACGGCGGCGCTGCAACAGAGGCTGAGCAGCATCGCGCCCAATGCGCCCATCAAGGTCTTGAGCTGGTCGGATCAGCTTGCAGGCGAGTTGCTCCCTGCACGTGCGGCCACCGTTGCACTCGGTGTCATGGGACTTCTGGCAGCGATGCTGGCGGTAACGGGCATCTTCGGCATGGCGGCGTACAACGTGAGCCGTCGAAAGAAAGAGTTTGGCATTCGTATGGCTTTGGGAGCGCGTAAGACGCAGGTGATGAACGCCGCGGTAGGACGTCCCATGGTGCTACTTGGAGTTGGATCCGTGCTGGGTCTGCTTGCGGGCATTTCCGCGAGCCGTCTTTTGGGACAGATCGTGTATCAGGCGAATCCCAGAAACCCGGCGGTGATAGGTGGAGTCGTGCTCACCATGGTTCTGCTTGGTGTCGTCGCTTCCGCCGTGCCGGCCCGGCGAGCACTCGCCGTCGATCCGTCCGAGCTTATGCGGGAAGAGTGATCTCCCCGTGCCACAGTATGATGAAGTCAACCGTATGAAGAAAATCAATACGAAGGTGCAAGGCGCCGCCAATCCCATGCTTATCGAGGAAAGGCGGCAACATGTTCTTGCCACGATCCAGCGGGAAGGGCGTGTACTGGTCTCAGAGATTGCCGAAGAACTGAATATCTCCCGCATCACGATCCGAAAGGATCTGGATCATCTGGAAGCCAGAGGCCTGGTACAACGCACGCATGGTGGAGCCCTGGCACCGCAGGTGGGATCTTTGCTGGATCCTTCACTGAAAGAAAAAGAACAGCATCAACTTCAGCAAAAGCAGCGAATCGCATCTGCTGCGGTAAAGCTGGTGGAAGAGGGGCAGTGCGTTCTTCTGGACTCCGGGACCACCACCACAGCCATCGCTCGCGCACTGAGGGGATTTTCCAGGCTGACGGTTGTAACAAACGCGGTCAACATCGCAGCCGAACTTACCGGAACGAACTTCGACGTAATCCTTACCGGCGGCATGCTAAGGAAAAATTCGTTTTCTCTGGTGGGTCCTCAGGCAGAAGATGTGCTCCGTGAGATCAACGCCGACATCTTATTTCTAGGTGTGGATGGTTTCGATCCGCGCATCGGTGTGACTACACCGAACGTGCTGGAATCGCGCGTGAACCGCGCCATGGTGAAGGCGGCACGGAAGATTGTTGCGGTGTGCGACTCCACAAAGTTTACGCATCGTAGCTTTGCTCTGATCGTTCCACCATCCGCAATTCACACCGTCATTACGGATTCCCGCATCTCCGCTGAAGATGCGCAGACGCTGCGCAATGGCGGCATTGAATTAATTCTGGTCTGAGCTGCGGCTTAGCCTAGAACGGCCGTCTCGCTGTGTGCAGCAAAGAAGCTCTGCAAGAGTTCTGCATCACGATAGGCTTCCGTTCCACCCGGCCGAAGCGTTGAGAACGCAGCCGTGAGGTTCCCCATTGCGGCACACTCCGACAGGGGCTTCTTCGCCAGATACCCTTTCAGAAAGCCAGCGTTGAAGCTGTCCCCGGCACCGATGGTATCGACGGGCACAACGCGCGGCGGCGGAACAGACCAGCGCTGGTCTCCGGTCTGCACGATCGAACCGCGTTGACCGCACTTCACCGCTACTACGCTGACACGCTTCGCCAGACGCGCGATGGCCTCGTCAAGATCCTCGGTCCGGGCCATGCGTCTGGCTTCGTCTTCGTTCGGAAGAAGCACATCGACGCAGTCCAACATCTCGTCCAGAGGAGCGCCCCATTGGTCCTCTGGATCGTCGTTCGTATCGAGTGAGATGGTCAGGCCTTTACGCGAGAGCTCGCGACAGAGTGCGGGCAGGCCGGGCTGCAATCCCTTCTGCAGGAAGAGGGAAGAGACATGAAAGTGACGGCTGTCTGCGACGAAGCTGGAGTCGATATCATCCACAGTCATCTCTGCCATCGTTCCGAGATAGGTAAGGATGTGTCGAGTCGCACCGTGATGCAGCAGGATGGTGACCCCGGTCTGCGAGCCTGCGGCGAAGGTCGTACACGAGACATCCACGCCTGCTGCACGTAACCGTTCGAGTGCGATCTCTCCCAACGGATCGCTTCCGACGCGCGTTACGAAACCGACTCTGATCCCGAGGACAGACAGATTGTGCGCAAGAATTGCGGACGAGCTTCCCAGCGTCAACCTGAAGTCGTTCGCGAGCAGCTCCCGATCCACAGGCATCTGTTCCGCGAGGCCATAGAGAATCAGATCGAGATTAATCTCTCCCGCAATCGTTACATCGAAGATGCTCATCGACAGGCCTTCAAATGGTGACTACGCGGTTCAGATTTCTTGGGTTGTCAGGATCGAGACCTTTCTCCAAACCGCGATAGCTGCCGAGCAATTGACCCCATACAACATAGACGATGATCCGCGCGAGTTCTGGTACCGGCAGGCTGAGTTCGATGAGCAGATCTGCCGTCTTGCGCAGCGTATCCGAAGCAGAGTTCGCTACGGCGAAGATTGTTCCGCCAAGTTCCTTCATCTCCACCAGAACGGAGATCTCGCTCTCGTAGCCCGACTCGGAGATGAGGCCGCCCACCATGGCTTTAGCGTCCACGACAGATTTTGGGCCGTGGCGAAACTCAAGCGTATGGAAGTACTGCGCGTAGCTCGAAGAGGACTCCATGACCTTTAGCGCGGTCTCGGAGGCGATCGCGTAGAGCGCTCCCTGGCCGAGGAAAGCAAAATCCTCGAAGTCTCGTTTGGCGAACTTCTCTACCTGCGGTCCATATTCCTTCAGTAGGCGCTCTGTATGCTTCGGCAGCGTGCGCAGGGCAAAGAGGAACGCGTCGTCGCCTGCGATAGAGGCAGCGAGATACTGAAGCGCCATAAGCATCGACGTAAACGAAGAGGTCATCACCGTGCTTTCTTCCAGCACGGGCAGCTTGAGTGTACGGGGGCTGAGAAGTTCGAGCTCGCGTCCATCGCACGTAACGGCAAGGAACTCCGTAGAGCGGCTCTGAAGATACTCAGCTACGTGCAGCACTTCAGAGGTGTGTCCTGAACGCGAGATGAGGACCGGGAAATACCCTGCGGCATCATCCGGAAAAACTAGAGATGGGAAGAGCAGGATTTCAGAGGCAGGTACAGCGCGGGTCTTGACGCCAAGCAGCGTGGTGAAGCTGGCGGCTGCGGCCTGCGCAAGATAGTAGCTGGTACCGCAACCTACGAAGACCCATTCGGTCTGGCGAGGATCCTTGCTCCGGATCAGCGACGTGATGTCGAAGTTCTCCAACATGTCCAGGCAGTCTTGCCAGACCTTAGGCTGAGCATAAATCTCCGAAACTGTTTTTACGTCCTTACGCATCTTGCACCTGATCCTTCAAGATTCAACGCAACAAAATGGCCCCATTCCCTTGATTGGGTGCCCTCTGCAGCTTGTATCTATTGATTTATCATAGCATCCATAACGAAATATAAAGATATGAAAAATAACTCAGCCGGAAGTAAGTGTTGGTTGACCTTATCAAATTACTCCCTCTTTTCGGCGGTGGGGAAACAAGCTGCAGCGTAAGGTTTGAGCGCTTCCCGGATGCTGTAAAGGATAAGATCGACCGGCTTCTTCGAAAGCTTCCCCGCGCGGACTGCCTTGTAGTGTTCTGGCATATGCGCGCTCAAAAGTGTCTCCGGTATCGAGAGAGAACTATGATTCGATATCAATAGGTCGGTCGCTTTTTGCACTGCGGCATGCCCCCAGTAATAACGCATGCGGTCGCTATAGCTGTACCGGCGAAGGATACGCTGCTCTTCCGAGCTGCCGTGATAATGGCTCACCCAATCTTTCGGATCGGAGAGCATCGCCTCTTCTACTACGGAGCGTAGCGAGGAGCGATGCTCCGGCGCGATGAGTTCGTCCTCTATTGCTGCCAGGGCAAAGAGAGCTTCGCGCATGGCAAAGGTCAGCGCGGGCCCAACCTTGAGGATGGCAAACCCATCGAGCACGAGATCGCCATAGGCTGCGGGCTTCTGATAATCCGTGGAGTGCGCTTCAAAGACGAGGCCGTCTGCAGAATCCAGCAGCGACTTCAACTCTTTTGCCTTGGCTGGCACATAGTCCACAACGCTGTCGTGATTGAACTCAACCCCAGGCTGCACGACCAGACCCACCACGCGAGGCCAGACTTGCTCCAAGCCCTGACCTGCAAAGATTTCACGGTGAACCCGAAGCGTTGTCTCGGCTGCACTCCGCGTCGTTACTTCAAGCTCCGCAAGAGCCTCCGTTGCACCGCCCGGAATCGGCACCTCTGTACCGATGATGTAAACGGGCTTTTCCCCTGATACCGCAGCCTCTGCTGCCAGGCAAAGCTGTGCGGCACGTTCGGCCACGACTTCGTCGGAGAGAGGCGCTGTCTCACCTTTGCATGCCATGCTCGCGTCGAGATGCAGCTTTGTGAAACCAGCAGCGGCATACTCTGCCATCATCTCTTTTGCGAGCGCCATGGCCTCTTCCGCTGGACGCTTCTGCCAGGCATTGGGGCCGAGGTGATCTCCACCAAAGATGATTCGCTCCACAGGAATCCCTTCCTCTTCAGCAATCGCAACCACCATCCGGCGAAAGTCCGCGGGACGCATACCGGTGTATCCCCCGTGCTGGTTGACCTGGTTCGACGTCGCTTCAACGAGCAATAGACTTTGGTCCAGCAAAGCCTGTTGAATGGCAGCGCGGATCACCCACGGATGCGCGGAACACACGGAGTAGATGCCTCGAGCACTGTTTGGCGTCTTTCGATTTGCGAGCAAACTCTGCAGTAGATTGAACATGGAATTACTCTTTCCGCCGGGTCCCTGAAACAGATCAGAAGGCCCGATAACCCTCCCGGCATGCGTTACAATTATCGCCTAAACAAAGAAAAACGAAAGAAAACGATACAAACTTATAGCATGACCGGGAGGTGGCATCGATGGACACGACGGAGAAAGACAAATTTGTGGACATGGTCGGCGCGACGGCTGAAGTGGACCTCAGACTTAGCGACTTCCATCCCCGCTCTTCTTTGCAGACGACAGTACACGCGATCGAGCGCGGCAAATTTCCGGTCATCGATTATCACAATCATCTCGACTCCACCGACCCTAAGGAAGTGCTGTCCATTATGGATCAGTGCGGCGTGGAGCACGTGGTCAACATCACCATGCAGGTCGGCCAAAAGGCGCTCGACATCATGGATCGTTTTCACGCGGCTGCGCCGGATCGCTTCTCCAGCATCGGCTGGATGGATTGGAGCGGGGTCGAAGGATCGGACTTTGTGAAGGTCACTCTGGACCGCCTGCATCGGATGATCGATCACGGCGCCTGCGGCATCAAGTTCTGGAAGGACTTCGGCCTGACCCTGCGTGACCCGGAGAACAGGCTCATACGGATCGACGATGATCGCTTCGCTCCTATTTTTGAGGCCTGCGGAGATCTTGGTCTTCCCGTCATGTTCCACACCGCCGACCCCAGCGCCTTCTTTGAACCCATCGATCCCTACAACGAACGGTACGAGGAACTGGCAGCGCATCCCGATTGGGGCTTCTCCACTTCGCCCGTCTCAAAACGGGAGTTGTTGGAGCAGAGGAACCGAGTCATCGAGCGCCATCCTGCGACGACCTTTGTTGGCGCGCACTGCGCGGAGAGCGGGGAAGATCTCGAGTACCTTGCGCAGCAACTCGACCGGCTTCCGAACCTCCAGATCGATATCAGCGCGCGAACGCCTGAACTGGGTCGACAGCCCTATAGCGCCCGAGCTTTTTTCTTGAAATATTGTGATCGGATCCTCTTTGGGACCGACCTTCTGCCAGATACTGAGATGTATCGACTCTACTTCCGTTTTCTCGAAACGGCGGATGAGTACTTCGAATACCCATCGCACGCATCACGGCAGGGAAGATGGAATATCTACGGGATCTTCCTGCCGGACGATGTCCTGCGTAAGATCTATCGAGAGAATGCTCTCAAGCTTATGCCGCACCTACATTAATGTTGATGTTGTCCCACACTGCTCTAAGTAGAATCCAAGCCCGAGGCCTCCTAGATTGCCGAGTAAATTGAATCCTGTTTTGTACAACCGCTACCTTATTGCGGTTGCTGGCCTGGGCGGACTTCTCTACGGCATCGACGTAGGCATTATCGCGGCGGCGCTTCTCTATCTGGGAAAGACGGTGAACCTCTCTGTAGGGCAGACCTCGACGATCGTAGCGGCGGTCCTCGGCGGCAGCATGGTTTCTTCGCTGATTGCAGGGTTCCTGGCGGACTGGGTTGGACGCAAGAAGATGATGATCGTCAGCGGCCTGCTCTTCGTCGCGAGCGTGGGCATCATCGTTATCTCGCAGGGTTTTGTGCCTCTTCTGATGGGGCGTCTTCTGCAGGGCATCAGCGGCGGCGTGATCGCGGTCGTCGTACCTCTCTATCTTGCTGAGTGCCTCAGCGCGGATGAAAGAGGCAAGGGCTCGGCCATCTTCCAGTTCATGCTGACAGTCGGCATCGTCGTCGCGGCGGTCACCGGCCTCTACTACACGCGCACTGCGGAAGCAGCCATAGCTGCGGCTAACGGCAATGCCGTCCTCATCCACGCCGCCCAGGACCACGCTTGGCGCGGTATGTTTTTGTCCGTGATCTATCCGGGCATCGCGTTCTTTCTCGGTACGTTCTTCCTGAGCGAAACGCCGCGCTGGCTCTTTCGTAAGGGACGTCGCGACGAGGCCATGACCTCCCTACGCCGTGCCAACTTCGAAGACGCCGCTTTGCGGCAGATGCGCGAAATGGAAGAACTCAGCGCCGAGAATAAAGCAGCCGATGCCGCCGTCGGCGCGGTCGGAACGCTGCTGCAGAGGAAGTACGTCATCCCCTTTGTTCTTGCCTGCATGATCCTTGGCCTTAACCAGGCCACGGGAATCAACTCCGTTCTTGCGTACCTCGTGGTGATTTTGAAGCAGGCAGGCATGACCGCTCAGCACGCCACGGAAGGCGATCTTGCGGTTAAGGTTCTGAACTGTGTGATGACGATCGTCGCCATCGCCCTGATCGACCGTCGTGGTCGCAAGTTTCTGCTCACACTGGGTACGGGTGGCATCGTGCTTTCGCTTACTGTGGCAGCATTCTTCTTCCATGGATTCGAAGCCAATCGCGCCGACGTCATGCAGCAGGTCGAAGCCGCCAGAACAGGTGACCATCTCACGCTGCCCATGTCTGCCATGCCTTCTACAGACGGAAAAGCCGCCTCGCTTACCGTGCTCTACACCTACGGAGACGGGGACCACATCGCCACGGCGCTCACTACCGATCCGGATCCCGTCCTCAAGATCGTTCCAGAGAAGCCCGGTGAGCAACTCACCATCGAGCGCGCTTCTTTTGGGGTTCTCCCCACCGAAAAGATGGGTTGGTGGATCACGACCTGCGTCGCCTTCTTTATCGCCTTCTACTCGGTCGGTCCGGGCGTTGTGGTCTGGCTCACCCTCTCCGAACTCATGCCGACACGCATCCGTTCCGCGGGTATGGGGATTGCTCTTCTGCTGAACCAAGGGGCATCCACACTGATTGCGGGCGTATTTCTGCCTGTGATCGGTCGCTACGGATACTTCGCGATGTTCGCCTTCTGGGCGCTCTGCACCGTCCTCTACTTTGTTATTGCAGCGTTCTTTCTCCCAGAGACAAAGGGCAAGACGCTCGAGGAGATCGAAGTGCACTTCCAAAGGTCCTCGGCACGAGGCGTCTAACAGCGTTACCCTCCCCATGAATCGATTCGGCCCATGGCCAGTCCAATCTCAGGGAGCGAGACCTTTAAACTCGTGTTGAAGCTTTGCTGGTGAGGTGGACGGATGGCGAATTACACAAAGAGCGAAGAGGCGATCTCCCGCCTCTCCCGAGAGCAGTTTCAGGTCACACAGCAGAATGGGACCGAGCGGCCGTTTCAGAATGCTTACTGGGATCATGACGAGCCTGGCCTGTATGTCGACATCGTCTCTGGGGAGCCGCTTTTCTCGTCCCTCGACAAGTTCGACAGCAGCTGCGGCTGGCCGAGCTTTACAAAGCCCGTGGAGCCGGAAAACGTGGACGAGCTCGTCGACAGCAGCCACGGCATGAGCCGGACGGAGGTCCGCTCCCTCCATGGCGATAGCCACCTGGGCCATGTCTTCGACGACGGCCCGAAAGAAGCAGGCGGCTTACGCTACTGCATCAACTCCGCTTCGCTGCGTTTCATTCCTCTCGATGAACTGGAGAGCGAAGGCTACGGCGACTATCTCAAACTGTTTGAGAAGAAGGAACAGGAGTAACGACATGGCGACATCTACTGAACGTGCAGTGCTTGCGGGTGGCTGCTTCTGGGGAATGCAGGATTTGTTGCGCCGCCTCCCGGGCGTAATCTCCACGCGGGTGGGGTACACCGGCGGCAACGTTGCGAATGCAACGTATCGCCACCACGAAGGACACGCTGAAGCGATTGAGATCGTCTTCAACCCTGAGCAGATCACCTACCGCAAGCTTCTGGAGTTCTTCTTCCAGATCCACGACCCGACAACGGTGGATCGGCAGGGAAACGACGTTGGCTCAAGCTACCGTTCGGCAATCTTCTACACGACCGATGAACAGAAGGCGGTTGCGGAAGAGACGATCGCGGACGTCAACGCCTCGGACTTGTGGCCCGGAAAAGTCGTGACCGAGGTCGTCCCGGCGGGCGCATTCTGGGAAGCCGAGCCAGAGCACCAGGATTACCTGGAGCATATCCCTCATGGATACACCTGCCACTTCATCCGTCCGGGCTGGGTTCTGCCAAAACGCGTTGCTGTCTAAGAGACGCAGCTACCGCAGAGTAATGAGTGGCGTAGAGGGACTGCAGAATACCTTGCCATGGCTAAGGGCAATCTTCCTCTGCGCCAGTCCTGCCATGGCGGGATCGTGCGTCACCATCACAATCGTATGTCCAGCGCGATGGAGATCGCGCAGCAGTTGGGCCACAATCTCCTGATTCGCCGCGTCGAGGTTCCCAGTGGGTTCATCCGCCAGCAGAATCGGCGGTTCATTAATGAGCGCGCGCGCGATACAAACTCTCTGCTGTTCTCCGCCGGAGAGTTCACTCGGCAGATGTTCCGCGCGGTCGGCCAGCCCGACCTTAGCCAAAGACCCGAGAGCTTCGTCGCGATTCGTGATCGAGTGAAAATACTGCGCCAGCATGACGTTTTCCAGAGCCGAAAGGTAGGGGATCAAGTGGAACTGTTGAAAGACAAACCCGATCTTGTCCGCGCGAAAGCGATCCAGAGCCGAGGGAGCCATCGTCTGCACATCTTCGCCATCGATCAATAGCGTCCCGCTGGTCGGACGATCGAGACATCCCAGCAGATTCACGAGCGTAGATTTGCCGGAGCCGGACGGACCCGTAATTGCCACCCACTCCCCTGCAGCAATCGAGAAAGTCGCATCATCGAGCGCACGCACTACGCCGGCTTGCCCACGATACTCGCGACTCACCTTCGACAGCGAGATGACTCCGGCGGAACTCTGTGGGCTTTCTTCCATGACTGCTTCCATTCTCTCACTCACCACGCAGCAGAGCAGCAGGTTGGAGAGCGCGGAGTGCGCGCGCGGGAAGCATCGCGGCCACGAACGCAATCAACAGGTTCATTACGAAGACCACAGGCAAAACGCCCAAGCGAGGCAACGTCGCAGTATGGAAGTTCAACTCGCCAATGCCCCATGCCGCCAGCGACCCCAGGAGATATCCCGCAATCACGCCCACAACGGCGATCGCCATCGCCTCAGCGACGAACAACAGCAGGATCTGGTTCCGTCGGCTTCCCAGCGCATGCATCAGCGCAAAGTCGCGGCGTCGTTCCAGCACGGAAGACGACATGGTTGCGAGGACCGCAACACCTACCGTCAAAGCAATGAGCACCACGGAGGCCAGCAGAAGCGCACGCATACGGCCCACGATGCGGCTCTCTGAATCCACAAGCTGCCGCACCGGTGTAACGGTCAACCCGGGCAGACTCTCACGCATCCGTGCCGCCGCCGCCTCAACCGCAGCTGCGTCTCCGCCGACGCGTACCTCGATCACGCTCGGCGCAACGTGCGCAAAATGTTCCAGCACGGGCAGCGAGACGTAGATGCGGCTCTCTTCTTCTCCACCCGTCTTTAGCTTTCCGATGCCATGCAGCAACAGAGAGCGCCCGTCATAGTTCAGCTTTACTTCGCTTTCATCCGCGATAAATTGCGCGGCCTTCTCGCCCAGCAGCGAATCGTTCGCCGCAGTAGGCCATGCGCCCGGTTGCCACCACGAGTCCAGCTTCTTTACCGCACCGAAGTCCGTTCCTGCCACGACGACATCCGTGCCGCGGTCTGTCTTCATTACCGCATAGGCAAAGGGCGCTGCCACAGCATCGCTTCCTGCAGCACTCCGGACTTTGGCCAAAGCATCCTCGGGAAATGGATTCTTGTCCGCAGTCGTCACCACTACGTTCGCGCCAAAGCTGCGGAACTCGTGGTGCAGTTTTTCCGTGATGTCTAGCGAAAGCGTTAGCATGGCCGTGGCGATGGCAGCAGAGACGGTCAGCCCAAGAACAGCCGCCACGATTCTTCCCGGCTTATGCTTCAGCGAGCGCAGCAACAAACCGCGCATGGAAATCGCCTGCATCGAGCGTCGAGAAGCAGAGGGACTCTGCATCAAGCGCCCGCTCGCAGCGTCGCCGAAGGGTCCATCCGCAGCGCGGACCGGATCGAAGGCGTGCTCCCCGCAAACGCCACCAGCACTGCCACGCCGACGACGGCGGGCAGGAGCGCCAGATTAACCAACAACCCACCAGCCGCATCTTCAAAGATACGGCGCCCCATCCACGCCGCCAGCAATGAACCCAACAGGAAACCGACACCGCCGCCGATCGTCGCCAGCAACGCGCTCTCCATATAAAACAAGGCCGCAATCCGTCCGCGGCTGGCTCCAAGCGAACGCATCAAACCGATCTCGCCACGGCGCTCAAGCACCGCTGTCGCCATCGCGGCAGATACCGCAAACCCTGCGGCAATCAACGCGCCCAGACCGATCAACCACATCAATCCAGAGATCCGTCGAAGTACCTGCCCCTGGCTCTGCTCCACCTTGCGAATCTGTTCCGCGCGCGCTCCTGGAATCGCTTCCGCGATCTGGTACGCAATCGAATTCGCATAGGGCCTGCAATACCAGAGCTCTTTCTTCTTGGGCGAAAGCGTATCCGGATTCTCACGCGCAAAGGCGTCTTCCGGCCTCGTTCGCGCACCTACCAGAACACGCCCGACAGCACCGGGTGTTCCGGCGAGCGCCTGGGCCGCGGAGAGTGGCATCAACACTTCGCCGTCGGTCTCATCGCCGGTTGTCACCACGCCAACGACGCGCATCGCGCCAATCGTTGATCCATTCTTCACGCTCAGCTTCGATGCAAGTGAAGACCCTACGACAACTTCATCATCCTTGACGGGCCACGCGCCATTCAACCTCCACCAGGGGTGCATCGCCACCGCCGCAGCCTTGCCGTTCTTTGGAGCGAACCACGTCCCCACTGCGGGCACGGTCTCGTCTCCGACATGCAGCGACACTGGAAGCTCCGGCGATACGCCATTAATGTTGTTCGCCCAGAAGATCGTCTTCAGCTTGGCTAGATCACTCTCACGCAGACCGGCTCCGCCCGTCGTCGGTTTCACGCTCACGCCGCCGATGTTGACCTGCAGCGTTTCGGCTAAGGGCGTCACCACGATATTCGCTCCGTAGCTCTCAAGCTCTTTGTGAATGCGGTCGCCGATCGACGTCGCCAGTGCCAGCATCGACGTCACCACAGTGACACCCATCAGAATCGCCACGCCCGCCAGCGCCTTGCGCCGCTTCTGCCGCCGAAAACTCTCCCACAGAAGGCGGACAAACATTCGCTAAGCTCCGAACCGAGCCGCAAGCGTCTTCAGATCGCTGCCCGCAATCATCACTTCTCCGCCCGCCTGCGAACTCTTCAGAGGCACAGGATTGCAACCGCCCGCCTGCCCCATGGACTGAGGCACCAGCGGAGAAGCGCACATCTTGCACGTGATCCCCTGCGGCCCAATGTAGAAACCGACCGGCCCGCAGATCTGGCAGGCGTCGGCAACGGAGACGACATTGCCGTCCGGCTTACGATAGAGCAAAAACCGCACCGTCTTCGCTCCGGAGTCCGTATCCACCACGACCGAGTAGCGATGCAACTGGTCGTCGTTCACTTCGGCGAGAGGTACAGCCACCTGGCTACCCGTCAGCACGACAGCTTTGGCGGGAGAGAGGGAAGTCGTGCTCTTCGCGTAGATAAACTCTGCAGTCGTCAAAAAAATAAACAGAAAGCTCGCCGAACAGACCGCCGTCATCCACAGCCGCTCGCGGCGAGCCGTCCACTCTGCCTTGCGCCGGTCTGCGGCTGTCGCTGATGCATCGATGGCCACGCCGTTCCGTCGCCTGTACTCCAACAGCATCATGATTCCGGCCAGAGCCAGCATGGTGATGAAGAAAAAGAGATCGTTGCGGACGATCGGTCCAATCAACTGCATCTCCGCTTTGTTCGAGGGAAGAACGCCGTTCTCACTCAACTCGTGCAGGCCGGAGACGATCAACTGGAACGCGACGAAGTAAAGAATGACCGTCGTTACTTTGAAGAATCGACCCAGATTTACGCGCAAGCTTCCGCGCGCGAACATTACGCCAAAGACCACGCTCACGGCAAGGCCGAGCAGCGTTCCCATGAAGCTCATCAACTCGGAGGAGTTCAGAGAAACGGCCGCGAGGATCAGCACCGTCTCCACGCCCTCGCGCAACACCATCAGAAAGACGAAGAAGAACAGACCCAGCTTTGCCGAAGGACTTGCAGCCAGCTTCGAGATCTTTCCTTCGATCTCGCCCTTCAATCCCTTGGCTGCCTTGTGCATCACCCAGATCATGCTGACGACGAAGAACGCCGCGATCAGCATCACCCAGCCTTCGAAGATGTCGGTGTTCACTTCCAGCTTGGCGATGATCACCGCAGTCAGAATCGAAGCCAGAACCGCCGTCCCAAGTCCCCAGAAGACGGTCTTTTTCAACTCACTGCGGCCAATTTTGTTCAGGTAGGCAAACACGATACCAATGATGAGCGCCGCTTCAACACCCTCGCGCAGCGTGACGATAAATGCTTGCAACATCCTGTTTTTTCACGCTTTCACGAGCAATCTTGCGGTGCCGCAGTATCTCGATTCTATTGCGGACTAGATTGGTCGTCAATTGCGCGGCGCAGGATGGTGCGCCCGGAAGGATTCGAACCTCCGGCCAACTGGTTCGAAGCCAGTTGCTCTATCCAGCTGAGCTACGGGCGCATGATTTTCAAGGAAAGCTGCAAAGAATAAATGGGTGAATGGTGCTCCCGGAGCGATTCGAACGCCCGACCTAACGGTTCGTAGCCGTTTGCTCTATCCAGCTGAGCTACAGGAGCACACCCTTGTGCAACTCTTTGAGAATAACAACTCATCAGCGACCACGCAACCTGTGCACCTCTTCAAAACGCGACACGCAATCCAAACTGATAGCTTCGCGGCGGTACAAAGTGCGTTCCACTGAAAGGCGAAAGGAAGTTGTACAGCGCGATTTTGTTCGTTGCATTCATCACGGAGAATCGAACTCCTATCGCTGCTTTTTCTACATGAAATAACTCATCTTCGCCCGCGGAGAAATCCAACAGGGTGCGTGGTGCAACCCGCACTGGATTGCGATCGTCGTTCTGCGTGCCGAACGCGGGAATCCGAACACGCGTCGCTCCAAATGCATCCGGGCTGCACTGCCGGATCGCACGTTGCGGCGTGGCAAAATCATTGCCGCAGTGAAGTCCCATTTGCGCCTGTTCATCCGCCGTCAAATGCAACGCATCCGTGTAAACCGGCACGGTATTCGGCAGCGCCAGACCACTGTTATAACGCCACGTCCCTGCGATCCAGGGACGATGTTCTTTGAGAATGTGCGCGGGAAGTTGGTAGCGAACGTTGGTTGTCTGCTCAAACTCTTCTCCATGGTCGATGCGAAAGACCGGACTGGCAGGCACACTGTTGAAGATCAATCCACCCACTGCTGGCGTAAAAAAGCGCGAACGGACATGCCCCATTACGCTGTATGCGCTCAGTCCATGGAAGTCATTGAAGTTCACGCGCAGCGCCAGACCGTCGATCTTGGATTTCCGCCAGGCTACGCTGAAGGTGATGGGCGTACCGAAGAGGGTGTCGAAGTCGAAGGCCGTATGCGTGAACTTCCAGTAGTAGTCCGCATCGACGCTCAGGTGTTTTCCAAAGCCCTGCTCAAAGCCGACATTGAATTGGTTCCGCGTCCCCGGGCGCACAGGCTCGGAGCGGAAGGTTGCGAAGGGGTTGGTTCCCGAGGTGTTCGCAGAAGACTCACTCGCAAAGATCAGATTTTCGTTATACGGCGTCTCATACAGGCGCGCGTAAGAAGCCCGCAGAAGCGTGCGGCTTCCCGGCGTGCGCCATCCCGCGCCCAGACGCGGCTCGACCTGTCTCCCGCGGCTCAGGCCGTTGTAGATGTCATAACGCAGGCCAAGATTGAGAAGCAGCTGTCCAAGCTTGATCTCGTCCTGGCCATAGATCGCGCCTTCGACGATCTTCGCGCCCTGATCGAAGCGGTACTGTGTCCCACCGCGCGAAAGATCGTACGGCAGAAGGTTTGGAAGAAAGTCGGGATTTGCCAGGAACCCGGCGTAGGTACAGTCGTCTGTGGAACGAACTGTCGGGGCTGCCACAGGGCTTCCATCTGGACCGATACATACCGCATTGAAGAGAGGATCGGTTAGCCCCACATCGAAGCGTTCGTGCAATGGAGTATGCCAGTAACTCCCGCCGATCTTCACGGTATGCGATCCCTTTGCGTAGATCACATCGGTGCGGAAGCCGGTGTTGGTCAATGTCCGGTTCTGTGCCAGCGTCGCTGTCGCATCGGCAAGAGGATCTGCGGAAGGGAAGTACTGCGCCTCATCGTGGCGATAGAAACCCACGATCATTCCCATAAGCTCGGGCGTAAACACGTGGCTCCAGCCAAGCGCGGCGTTGACATTGCGGATCTGGCTGCGCTGATCCTGTCCCGCTGCCTCTGCGTCGTAGCTGTTCGGTGTCTGAAACCAGGATCTTCCTGCGCCAAGGTTCAGATGCACCGCATCTTTTTCGTTCGGCCGCCAGTCGATGCGGTCGAAGCCGCCGCTGCTGTTGCCGTGGTCGTGGAAGGGGCGAAACTCAGGCGTGTCGAGAAACCGCCCTGAGTCGTCGCCGCTCAGCGCAAGAAAATTCCCCCAATGTTTGCTTCCCGCCGCCAGCGTCAGGCCATGCCCAGAGGTCCCAAAGCTGCCATAGTCGGTCGAAAGCTCGCCCGCCAGCTTCTGCCCTACGCCTGACCGTGTCGTCACTTCGATCACCAGGCTCGTCTTATCGCCGAACTCCACCCCCGGGGCGCCCGTCGTCGCTGTGAGGGATCGAATGATGCTCGGATCGATCTGGTTGGAAAAAACCTTGGCCTGCTGGTCCGTGATGGGCTGCCCGTCGAGGGAGATCGATGTGTCGGCGTGTTCCCCCAGCGGATGCGCGAATCCATTCGCATCCGCCGCCACCCCCGGCGTCGTCCGCGTGATCAGATCCGTGAAGCCAGTGGCACGATTAAAACTCGGCAGCGCCGCGATCTGTTCCTGGCTCAGCAGAGCGTGTGCTGTGGAGCCGCTTGTCTGGAAGAGAGCGCTCTCCGCGGACACAATCACTTCGGTGTCGCCTGCTGTCGCTGCCAGTTGGACCTCTGCGGGGAATGCGTTGCCCAAGATCGGAACCGTGCGTTCCCGGAATCCATCGGAATGGATACGGAGAAAACATCCATCTCCGGGCGAAATTGAAAAAGAGGCGTCGCCGTTGGCGTCGGTGATTCTTCGGGCCTGCTCCCGGCCCTGGCATTCAAGCGTGACCACTGCTCCCGGTAAACTTGCTCCAGTGCTGTCTTCAATTGCAATGGTCCAGAGGGACGCCTGGGCACCGGCCAGCCGCAAGCTAGCGCTGACCAGCAGTAAGAGCAAAAGGCCGCAGCACGTCATGAATTTAGGCTTACCTAACATGTAATTAGGCTAACCTAAATTCAAATCGAACTGCAATGGAGTTCTTGTGAAAACGGTTGAAGTAAGCCGAAAGAGCAGCGAGTCGATCGACGATTATTTAAAAGCGATCCTCGCTCTCAGCGGAGCGACCGACCGTCGCGTACAGAGTAAGGAACTCGCCGCACGGCTCTCTGTGGCTCCTGCTTCGATCACGAATATGCTCCAGCGCCTTGCCGCAGAGTCCCGGCCCCTCGTCGAATACGAACGCCACAAAGGCGTCACGCTATCTCCCGTGGGGAAGAAGCGGGCGCTGGAGATCGTCCGGCATCACCGGCTGATCGAAACTTTTCTGCATCGGGTGCTCGACTACCCTGTGGATAAAGTCCACGACGAAGCCGAACGCCTGGAGCACTTTATTTCAGAGGAGTTCGAGGAACGGATCGCTGCCAAGCTCGGAGATCCGCAGATCGATCCGCATGGCCGCTGTATCCCTCGTCTGGACGGCTCGATGCCTGAGGCTCATGGGGTGAACTGCCATTGCGATGAGTGAGCGGAGCAGGCAAAGAGGTTAGGATGCGGCCGGAGTGGCTTCCACAGGAACATCCGGTGCGAGAAGGGAGACTTCTCCGGCCACAAGGACGCCCGCGCGACGAATCAGTTGATAAACCGTAGCCGCTGTCAGCCGAGTCGCATCATACTCAATGCGAACCGTCTTCTCGGTTTCATTCAACTCCACGCTGCGGATACCATAGACCTCGCGCAGCCTGGAGAGCGACATGGCTGCAGCTTCACTTGGTTGTTCGTCGTACCGGTAAAGAATATCTACTGTAGTCACGTGTTAATTCTATCAGCGCCCTGTGGAACGATGGCTCCGCTAAAATTACAAAAGCCTAATCCTGCTCTACGGAAATGAAGACTGCACACGCAATGAATATCTCCACCCAAGAACTGGCCGCCGATCACACTGAACGCTTTGGTCAACAGGGGACCAGCTTCTCCGCTCCCGCACGCGTCAACCTTATCGGCGAACATACGGACTACACGGGCGGCTTCGTCCTTCCACTCGCCATCGGGTTCGAGACGGTTGCGACCATCAGCCCGCGAAACGACCGCAAAGCGGTCTTTTACTCCTCAAACTTCGACGAACAGGTCGAATACGATCTTGATGCCATGCCGCAAAAGGGCCGCGGACATTGGAGCGATTACGGCATGGGTGTTGTCTGGAGCCTGGCAAAGGACGAGATCAAGACCACCGGATTCAATCTCTCCGTAGAAGGGAATGTGCCGCTTGGCTCGGGCCTTAGCTCTTCGGCTTCCGTAGAAGTCGCCGTCGCCATGGCGCTCCTATCTCTCGCAGAGAGGGAGATCCCGGGCGAAAAGATCGCCACGATCTGTCGTCGCGCCGAGAATGATTTCGTGGGTGCCCCCTCCGGCATCATGGATCAGTTCGTCATCACCAACGCAGTTGCGGAAAAGGCACTTCTTCTCGACTGCCGTTCGCTGGAGTTCTACCTGCTTCCCCTTCGCCCGGACGTTCGCATCGTCATCGCCAACTCCATGGTGAAACACTCCATCGCGGAGGGTGCGTACCGCGACCGCCGCGAAGAGGTAGAGGCTGGACAGGCTGTGCTCTCCAAGATGAATCCGCAGATCAAGCTGCTTCGCGATGCCACGATGGACGATCTCAAGCAGGCGCGTGGACGTATGAGCGATGCCTCGTACCGCCGCTGCCGTCACATCATCACCGAAAACGCGCGTGTGCTTGAGGCGCGTTCCGCGCTCTTCGGCGGCGACATGCGCAAGTTAGGCGATCTGCTCTTCGCGGCGCATATCAGCATGCGCGATGACTTTGAAGCAAGCGCTCCAGAGGTTGACAAGCTGGTCGACCTGGCTCGCAGTCTTCCGGGCTGCATCGGTTCCCGCATCACCGGCGGCGGCTTTGGCGGTTGCACCGTAAATCTGGTCGAGGCGCAATATGCCGAGAGCTTCGCCGAGCAGTTGAAACTGCGGTACAAGGACGCAGCCGGCATCGAAGCAGAGATTTACGTCTGCGAGGCCGTGGGCGGCGCTGTGGCGCGTGCCAAGGCGGGCGAATGACCTTCGACCTGTCGCAGACGCCGCATCGCCGCTGGAATCCCCTCCGTGGTGAGTGGGTACTCGTCTCTCCGCACAGGACGCAGCGTCCGTGGCAGGGACAGACCGAGACGACTGCCGCGCCGGTTGTGGCGCAGTACGACCCGACCTGCTACTTGTGCCCCGGCAACGAGCGGGCGGGTGGACATCACAATCCGCAGTACGACGCGACCTTCGTCTTCGAAAACGATTTCGCCGCGCTGAAGCCTGACATCCAGGCCTTCCGGAGTGATGAAAGCAATGCCGGTCTGATCGTGGCGGAGAGCGAAAGCGGCATCTGCCGCGTTCTCTGCTTCTCGCCGCGTCACGATCTGACGCTGGCTAAGATGAAGGTGGACGACATCCGTAAGGTGGTGGATGCGTGGACGGAGCAGCTTCTCGATCTTGGCGCCCGCGAAGACATCGGCTATGTGCAGATCTTCGAAAACCGAGGAGCCATGATGGGTGCGAGTAATCCGCATCCGCACGGACAGATCTGGGCCAGCGCTTCGGTTCCTGACGATCCAGCGAAGGAGCAGCTACAGCAGCTCGCGCACTTTGAAAAAACCGGAACGACGCTGCTTTCCGACTACCTGGCTCTGGAACTCAAGCTGGCGCAGCGGATCGTGGCGGAGAACGAGCATTTTGTAACGCTGGTTCCGTACTGGGCAGTCTGGCCGTTCGAGGTGATCGTGATCTCAAAGCGTGCCGTAGCCGGTCTGGACCTGCTCAACGAGGCCGAGCGTCTTGGTCTCGCAGAGATGCTGAAGACCGTGACGAGCACCTACGACAAGGTCTTCGACGTCTCGTTTCCTTACTCGATGGGTCTGCACGGACGGCCCACCGACGGGGAAGAGCACCCTGAGTGGCATTTCCATCTGCATTTCTACCCGCCGCTTCTGCGGTCTGCGACAGTGCGGAAGTTTATGGTGGGATTTGAGCTGCTTGGATCTCCCCAGCGGGATATCACGGCTGAGTCGGCGGCAGAGACGCTGCGGTCCGCTTTGAAAAAGTAGCTTTGGCAGTCTCCCGTAAACTCCACCTGTGACCGGAAGTAGTATGCGGAATAATCAAAACCGATTTCTGCTCTTCATGCTTCTTTTGCTGTACTTATTAGGCAGGGTGCTTCAGCTTTTTGCAGGAAAGCTCCCCAATCTCGTGATCGTCGCCTTTCACGTATTCCCTCCCGCACTGTTCGCTCTTGTACACGGTGCACGCATCTACCGTCTGCGCGGCATCCTTGTTTTCACAGCTTTGTGTCTCGGGGTAAGCACGTTCTTTGAAAGCCTCAGTTTGCGCACAGGCTTTCCGTTCGGTCACTACAAATTCACAGACCTAATGGGACCGAAGATTTCTGGCCTTCCTATCCTGCTTGCCCTGGCTTATGTCGGAATGGGTTATCTCTCGTGGATCGTGGGTTCAGCACTCCTGAGTGGTGGCAGCAAGCCGCTCTCAGGAAGAAAAGCCCTTTTATTGCCTCTTGTGGCCGGCGTTGTCATGACCGTTTGGGACCTCTCTATGGAAGCAGTCTGGGCAGATATCGATCACGGTTGGATCTGGCATGATGGTGGCCAATATTACGGTGTGCCGATGAGTAACTTCTTCGGTTGGCTCCTCACTACATATGTCTTCTATCAATTCTTCTCCCTCTATCTCCGAAACCACGAGACCATCCCGTCGAGCTCAGGCCATTGGCTCCTGGCGATTGCGTTTTACGCCCTCTCTGCATTGGGCAATCTTCTCGTCTTCGCTCCCGCATCGATGGGAAACGTATTCGTCGATGCCACGGGCAAGCACTGGATGATCCCAAATATTCTATGGACGTCTCGTCTCGTTTCGATCTTTCTTATGGTTCCCGTATGCCTGATGGCTCGACATGCGATTTTGAAATCGCGGAGACAGGGCAAAGTAGAAAATTTGTGATCTTTCGCCTCTGTGAATCTTGACTGGGTATCTCTATCTCTGAGCGTTGATGGCCGCGGGCGCGGTCTCGTTTGCCTTCACGTAGTTACCGTAGCCGACGACGACCGTTGACCCAATCAAGAGGCAGACGCCGAGGGTCACAAGCATCTTGGTTCGGCTGCGGGTGCCTCGCCACTCCTTCAGAAGGACTCCCCAGAGCGTTGCGAAGAGGATGATGGACGCCATGTGCAGAGTCCAGGAGGAAAACTCGAAGTGTCCCATCTTGGTCTGCCCCATGGAGTAGAAGAAGAACTGGAAGTACCAGATGACACCTGCAAGAGCCGCAAGGAAGTAGTTTGCAATCAGTGTCTTAGTGGACAACCGTAAAAGCGATGGATCAGTGGGATCAAATCCGGCAATAGTGTTTCCGCTAACAGCAGCGGCACGGAGTGGATTCCGTCCCGGCTGACCGACAAACTCGGCGGCGGACTTGTTCTTGTAGATGAGAATGCCGGACCAGATGAGATTGGTGATGAAGCCTCCCCAGAGGACGACGATCAGGACGGGCAGGTTTTGCCAAAGGTCCAGGCGTCCATCAGCTACGAGGTGAGCGCGTGCGATATCGCCGATGGGCTTTCCCGCAGAGAGGCCGACCGAGAAGAAGGCGCTCATGAATCCGGCAAAGATAGCGACAGCCAGACCGCGGGCAAAGGAAAAGTCCCTCTCTCCGGCGTCGGCCTTCTCTTCTTCGGTGACTTCGTGTTCCTTAAGATATCCGGCAGTGCCGTTGACCGCGATGGCAACGAGGCAGAGGGCGAGCCCTCCGAGGACGATCTGGCCGGATCGGTCGTGCAGCACCGCGCCGAAGGTCCCGGCAAAGATCGGTGGCATGAGCGTTCCGAAGAAGGTGCAGAAGCCCAGGGCGATGGCATACCCGAGGGCGAGGCCGAGGTAACGAATGGAGAGGCCAAAGGTTATGCCGCCTACGCCCCACAGAATTCCCCAGAACATGGCGATGTAGATGGTGTGGCGGGGCGCTTCCATCAGGATGGTTGCGGTATGCGGTACAAAGATGCTGCAGAGGACCAGCGGGGCGACGATCCATGCGGCAAAACCCTGAATAAGCCAGTAGACTTCCCACGACCACCGCTTGATGCCACGGAAGGGGATGAAGTTCGTGGCGGAGGCAAAGCCGCCGATCCAGTGGTAGATGACGCCGATGAGCGGATTCGCTCCCATGTATGTTTTCCTTTGTAGACTGCGTGGCGATCATCCTAACGGATGCAGAGTGCTTCAGGGAAATGTACTCTCTATTGAAATGACGCGCGTTGTGGAGGCTTGGGCTGTGAAGGTCGCATTGTTCATCACTTGTTACAACGACACACTCTTCCCGGCGACGGGCAAAGCCGTCGTGGAGGTTCTGGAGCGTCTGGGACACACGGTGGAGTTTCCCCCGGGCCAGACTTGCTGCGGTCAGATGCACTGGAATACCGGATATCAGGACGAAGCGCTGCCGCTGCTGGAGAGATTCGTCACGCAGTTTGAACACTGCGAGGCCGTCGTAATTCCATCTTCAAGCTGCGTGGCGATGATGCGCGATCACTACATCCTCATGGCGGAGAAGATCGGCGATCCGGTGTTGATGGAACGCGTGAAAGCTTTGCTGCCAAGAGTCTGGGAGTTCTCCGAGTTTCTGACGAAGAAGCTGGGTCTGACGGACGTGGGCGCTTACTATCCGCATCGCGTGACCTACCACGCAAGCTGCCATGGGCTGCGGTCGCTGGATCTCGGCGACGGTCCCATGTCGCTCCTGCGATCGGTGAAGGGAATCGATTTGGTGGAGATCGCCAATCTCGAACGCTGCTGCGGATTTGGCGGAACCTTCGCCGTGAAGAACGCGGACGTAAGCGGTGCCATGCTGGCCGAAAAGACTTTAGCAATTCTGGATACCGGTGCTGAGACTTGCGCAGCAGCGGACAACTCGTGCCTGATGCACATCCAGGGAGCGCTTCACCGGCAGAGGACGGGCGTCGCGACGATGCACCTCGCTGAGATTCTGGCAGGAACAGAAGAGACGCACCAGTGTTCGATTCATCCCAAGGCGATCGACGGAACCGGGGTGCGCGTATGAGTCGCATTCCCCTCGACCCGCGGACCGCGCCGAGCTTCCAAGCCGCCGCGAAGGTCTCTCTGCAGGACGCGCAGCTGCGCAAGAACGTAAAGCACGCCACCGAGGTCATCCAGGCAAAACGGAAGAAGCTCGTTGACGAGAAGAAGGACTGGCAGGAGCTTCGCGAGGCCGGGCGCCAGATTCGCGCGCACTCGCTGGCACACCTTGAGATCTATCTCGAAGAGTTTGAGAGGAACTTTACGCGTGCGGGAGGTGTGCTGCACTGGGCGCGCGATGCAAAAGAGGCGCAGGAGATCGTCGTCCGTCTGACCAGAGAGATAGGGGCCGACGAGGTCATCAAGATCAAATCGATGACGACGGAAGAGATTCAGTTGAACCGCGCTCTGGAGGCCGCAGGCGTGAAGGCGTATGAGACCGATCTCGCCGAGCTGATCATTCAGCTTGGAGAAGACCAGCCATCGCATATCGTGGTGCCCGCGCTTCATAAGAACCGAACGCAGATACGCGAGATCTTCATGCGTGAGATGAATCTGCCCAACCTTGGCGAGTCTCCCCAGGACCTCGCCGATGCTGCGCGGACCTTTCTGCGGGAGAAGTTCCTGCGCGTGAAGACTGGCGTCAGCGGAGCGAACTTCCTGATCGCGGAGACGGGCGGTATCTGCATCGTCGAGAGCGAAGGCAACGGACGCATGTGCCTGACCATGCCGGAGACCCTGATCGCCGTCGTGGGCATCGAGAAGGTCATCCCGCGCTTCCAGGATCTCGAAGTGATGCTGCAGATCCTTGCGCGTTCGGCGACCGGCGAGCGGATGAATCCGTACAACTCCATCTGGACGGGCGTGCATGAGGGCGATGGGCCGAAGGCGATGCACGTGGTTCTGCTGGACAACGCGCGGACCGATGTTTTGGCTGACGGCGAAGGCCGACAGACGCTGCAGTGCATCCGTTGCGCTGCCTGCCTGAACGCCTGCCCGGTCTACCGGCAGACGGGCGGCCATGCCTATGGAAGCGTCTACGCAGGCCCGATTGGAGCGATCCTGACGCCGCAGATGATGGGCATGGAACATGCGCAGTCGTTGCCCTATGCGTCGTCGCTCTGTGGCGCCTGTTACGAAGTCTGCCCGGTGAAGATCAATATCCCCGAGGTGCTGATCCATCTTCGGCACAAGGTGGTGGAGCGCAGCGGTTGGTGGGCTCCAGAAAAGGTCGCCATGAAGGCCGTGGCCACCGTCTTCCGTTCAGAGAAACGCTTCCGTGCGGCGCAACGTCTGGGCCGCATGGCCGAGGCTCCGCTGGTCAAGAAAGAGAAGCAGGTCGAAGGCCTTGTGCAGTTGAAGGGCTCCGAGACAACGACGCCGGGATGGATCGGTTGGCTTCCGGGGCTGATGGGTGGATGGACAGACACGCGCGACCTGCAGGCAATGCCGAACGAGACGTTCCGGGATTGGTGGGAGAAGCGATGAGCGAAGCGCGTGGAGCAATTCTGGATCGTATCCGTGCCGCAAAGGGCGCATCGAGCACAACGTCCGCTGCGGAGGCCTATGCGCAGATCTCGCGCACCTATCTGCGCGGTGGCCCACTCGACCGCGAGGGCATCGTTGACCTGATGGAAGAGCGTCTGCGCGAATACGACGCGGGCGTCTTTCGTGTGGCGCACGACGAGGCGGGAGCGATCGTTGAACGCGTGTTGCAGGCGCGTGGGCTCTCTCGCGTCCTCGTTCCTGCCGGTCTGCCTGCGGAGTGGATGCGCGGCTGCGAGTTTGTTGTGGACGCAGGTTTTAACGCCAGAGAACTGGATAGCTTTGACGGTGTGCTGACGACGGCGACGGTCGGCATCGCGGAGACGGGAACGATCGTGCTCCAGAACGCACCGGGACAGGGTCGCCGTGCAATTACACTGGTGCCCGATTACCAGATGTGCGTTTTGCGGGTAGACGATTTAGTGGAAACCGTAGTGGAAGCAATGGCGCGTCTGGAAAAGACGAAGGAGTTGGCCACGACGTTTTTCAGCGGGCCCTCGGCTACGGCGGATATCGAGATGACGCGCATTAAGGGCGTCCACGGGCCGCGATTTGTGGATGTCTTACTCGTAAGCTAAGGAGCGTCGGAGCTACTGAGAATCTGGTCGCCGGAGGGCGCGCGACGCATTCTTCGTCGGGAAACTGCGAAACAATGAGACACCTTAATCGTTTATCGATTTGTCTTTGACAATCGTTGGGGTGGGCGTCTAGTTTGGTGGTGTTTCAATAGGTATCTAGATTCTGATTTGGAGTGGGCGGCATGGCGAGTGGGCGGGGGTTGGGGAATCAGGCGCAGGAACGGGTCTTTGCGGCGCTGGATGGGTTTCGAATTGAGGTGCCCTCGTGGGGGTTTTCCAATACTGGCACACGGTTTGGAAAGTTTGTTCAGGCTGCTGCGGCAACTTCGATTGAAGAAAAGTTCGCTGACGCGGGCGAGGTCAACAAGCTGACCGGTGCCGCACCGACGGTGGCTCTGCACGTGCTCTGGGACACGCCCAGGGGTTTGAAGGACGTTCCGCAGATCCGCCAGCTCGAAGAGAAATACGGGATCCGTGCCGGTTCGATCAACCCAAACCTCTTTCAGGACCAGGCCTACAAGTTCGGCGCGATGGCGAATCCGGATCCGGATGTGCGGAAGCTGGCGATCGCTCACCTGCTGGAGTCGGTCGAGATCGGCAAAGAACTGGGATCGAAGGACCTCTCGATCTGGGATGCCGACGGATCGAACTATCCCGGGACGCAGAGCATCCGCAAGCGCATCGTCTGGACAGAAGAGGCGCTCGCTGCTACCCACGCGGCCCTTGGTCCGGAGCAGCGCATGCTGGTGGAGTACAAGCCCTTCGAGCCGGCCTTTTATCACACGGACATTGCCGACTGGGGCATGGCACTGATGCTAGCGCACAAGGCTGGGCCGAAGGCCAAGGTGCTTGTCGATACCGGCCATCACTACCAGGGACAGAATATCGAGCAGATCGTTGCCTGGTTGCTGCATATGGAGATGTTGGGCGGCTTCCACTTCAACGATCGCAGGTATGCGGACGACGATCTGACGCTGGGCTCGATCGATCCGTACCAGGTCTTCCGGATCTTCCATGAGATCTTGAGCGAAACCGGACCTGCTGTGAAGGACGTGGCGTTCATGATCGACCAGAGCCACAACTTGAAGGGCAAGATGGAGGCTGCGGTGCAGACGGTCGTGACGGCGCAGGAGATCTATGCGCGTGCCGCTCTGGTAGACCGTGAGCAGCTCAGCGAGTTGCAGGACAAATGCGACCTCGTTGCTGCGGAAGAGCTCTATCGAGGGTGCTTCTGGACAGACGTTCGCCCGTTGGTGCGCGAGTGGAGAGAGGCGCGCGGTCTGGCGGCGGATCCCCTGGCGCAGTTGAAGACAAGCGGTTACGTGGAAGAGGCTGCAAAAGTGCGTGGTGCGAAAAACGCCGGAAGCGTGGCGACGTATGCGTAGAGAACTCTGTGGGCGGGGTAATTCGTGACTAAGGCGGCGAAGAGGCTCTATCTCATTCCGGTACTATCGAAGGCGCTCGATATTCTCGAGCTGTTGCAGGCTGAAGGGGAACCGATGTCGCTGGAGGCTCTGCACCGGCGCACAAAGGTATCCAAGACGACGGTCTATCGCGTTCTGAAGACGTTTACGCATCGCGGCTACCTGGCACGAAGCACGGACGGCCTCTACCGCGTTGTTTCAAAGCCAAAGAAGATGCGATTCGGCTTCGCGGCGCAGTCTGCGGAGATGCCATTTTCGATTGCTGTGACCGAGAGCCTGAAGGCAGCGACGGCCGCGGCAGGCATCGACCTGCTGGTGCTGGACAACAGGTACGACGCGACTACGGCGATCCGCAATGCCGAAGAGTTTGTGAAGGCGCGTGTGGATCTCGTCATCGAGTTCCAGGTGGAGCAGGACGCGGCTCCCGTGATTGCGGACAAGATCGCAGCGGCGGGCATACCGATGATCGCGATCGATATTCCGCACCCGCATGCGACCTACTTCGGCGTGGACAACTACCGTGCGGGTCATGAAGCGGGTGGGGTGCTGGCACAGCATGCACAGCGTCACTGGGGCGGCAAGGTGGATTGGATTCTGGGACTGGAGCTTCCGGAGGCGGGGACGTTGGTACAAAGCCGCACGACGGGCGCTTTTGAAGCCGTGAAGGCCGCTCTTCCGGAGATCCCGGTGGAGAGCTTCGTTCGTCTGGACGGGCGCGGCATGCGGGACAAGAGCCGCAAGGTCGTTGCGGACTTTTTGAACCGTCACCCTAAGGACAAGGGCGTTCTGATCGCTGCGGCAAACGATACCAGTGCTCTCGGCGCTCTGGACGCCGTGCGGGAGTTGAAGCGCGAGAAGCAGGTTGCCATTGTGGGGCAGGATGCCATCCCGGAGGCGGTTGCTGAGATTGCAAAGGGGAAGTCCGCCCTGATCGGAACAGTTTCGCACGAGGCTGCAGGATATGGGACACGGCTGATTCATATCGGTCTGGCTCTGCTGGGCGGACAGACGGTGCCACCGTATAACTACGCGGACACCAAGCTGGTGACAGTGGAGACGGCGGGACGGGGTTAGCAGCTAAAAACAGATTTCTCCGCTTTGCTACGAAATGACAAAAGCGATGAATGTTTCGATAGAGGAATAATTGCTGTATCGACATTTTCTGTGGAATGATTAAACCGTTGCGACAGATTGTCGCCGGAAATTTGATTGGAGTATGGAATGGCTGGCTTGAAGTTTCTGGAAGATCGCTGGGATGAGAAGGTTGCCGCAACGCTGGACGCGCCGGAGCTGTTGCGCTATCGCTCGAACCTGCTGGGTTCTGACCTGCGGTTGACGAATTTTGGTGGTGGCAACACCAGCAGCAAGCTCGAGATGACCGACCCTCTCGATGGCACGCAGAAGACGGTACTCTGGGTGAAGGGTTCGGGCGGCGACCTTGGAAGCATCAAGCGCGCCGGATTCGCGACGCTCTATCTCGACCGCCTGCTTTCCATGGAGAAGGTGTATCCCGGCGTGGAGCGCGAAGATGAGATGGTGGCGATGTACACGTTGTGTACGTTCGGGAACAACCCAGTCGCGGCTTCCATCGATACGCCTCTGCACGGATTTCTACCCTTCGCGCATGTAGACCATCTCCATCCGGACTGGGGCATCGCCCTGGCAGCGAGTGCAAACGGCAAGCAGAAGATGGAAGAGTTCAATGCGGAGTTTGGACACACCATCGTCTGGCTACCGTGGCAGCGCCCGGGCTTTGAGCTTGCAATGATGCTGAAGCGCGCAGTAGAAGCAAACCCGAAGTGCGACGGCATTGTGCTAGGTGGGCATGGGTTGTTCACGTGGGGCGATACACAGCGTGAGAGCTATCTGAACACGATTACGATCGTGGACCAGATCGGTCAGTTCATCGAAAAGCACCACTTGAACCGTGGTAAGGAGCACTTCGGTGGAGCCCTGCACGCGACGCGTCCGGATCGTCGCGAGGTTGCTCTGGAGATGTTTGCGCATCTGCGCGGAGCGGTGAGCCGTAAGCAGCGCTGGATTGGAAGCTATGTCGATGCGCCGGATGTGATGGAGTTTGTAAACTCCGCGCAGGCGAAGGAACTGGCGCACCTCGGTACGAGCTGCCCGGACCACTTTATCCGTACGAAGATCCGGCCGATGTACATCGAGTGGGATGCGAAGGGTGATGCTGTAACCCTGCCGAGGCTGATCGACGCTGCTCTGGAGACTTACCGCAAAGAGTACGGCGAGTACTACACAAAACATGCTCTGAAGGATTCTCCCGCGCAGCGTGATGCCAGTCCGACCGTCGTCCTTGTACCGGGCGTAGGCA